>Ga0194043_1001708_pt1 | contig 12262 bp, 11 predicted proteins | sample JunL4415m_MetaG_FD_161274 | JGI IMG/M metagenome (GOLD analysis project Ga0194043, IMG submission 161274) | Anoxic zone freshwater microbial communities from boreal shield lake in IISD Experimental Lakes Area, Ontario, Canada - Jun2016-L442-15m | ecosystem: Environmental > Aquatic > Freshwater >...
GATGCCAGTGTTGCCTGCTCGTCCTGGCTTTCCGAAAAAAGTGAAGCCGCTTATTCGACTCTCGGAGCGTGACACGGCCGCATACTGCATCCTGATGGGAATCGATTACATGGTTGAGGAATGCCCGATGTCGGCCGGAAACAAGCATCTGGGCTACAAGGAGGCCCTCAATGCTATCGAGCTTGCATCACCTGGTACGAAGTCAGACTTTTACTCGGGATTCCTCCGCAAGGCTTCGCAACTGTTCAGGGCCGCCTACTTTGAGGGGTCACAGGATCCTCAACCCACCGAGGATCTGACACACTGCATTCGCTGTTCAGCACCGAGTACATCGACGCTTTGTGCCTTTTGTCGGTTGGTAGATAAGGCCGGCGGAATGGTGACAGTCGAACAGCGAGGATCGAGCACTGCTTCGGACACGAGCAGCGCTCAAGCAGTCAGAATCACCAGCCGGGCAGAGCGCTCAGCGAGATCTACAAAAACTGAAGTTGAGGCACAAACATGAGCGGACCGCTAGTCGAAGGGGATCTGGTTCAGTTTCTCGACAATAAAGGTCGCCGCTATCAGGCAGTTCTCAAGCTAGGCAAAGAGTTCCATTCCCATTCTGGATACATTGCCCACGACGAGATTATCGGCCGCGCCGAGGGATCGACCTTTCACACAACGCGGGGTCAAGTGCTCGTCGTGCTTCGGCCGACTCTGTCTGACTTCATCTTGAAGATGCCACGCGGAGCTCAGGTCATCTACCCCAAAGACATCGGTCCGATCCTGATGCTCGCCGATATCGGACCGGGCGTACGCGTCCTTGAATCCGGGGTTGGGTCGGGTGCTCTCTCCATGGGAATGTTGCGCGCAGGGGCCGATATCGTTGGCTATGAACTTCGCGAAGACTTCGCATCTCGTGCGCAAAAGAATGTTGAAGAGTTTCTGGGGGCAGGAGTGCTCGACCGCTACCAAGTACAACTCCGCGACTGTTACGAGGGCATTGACGAAAAAGATCTTGATCGGGTTGTGCTTGATCTCCCCGAGCCTTGGCAGGTTGTTCCGCACGCCGCTACGAGTTTGCGTACAGGTGGAATCTTCTTGGCCTATACCCCAAGCGTGACCCAGGTCGCTCAGCTCCGAGAAGCCCTGGCTGCAGCATCATTTTTTGCATGTGAGACACTTGAGGTTCTCCAGCGGGGCTGGTACGTGGAAGGCCAGGCAGTTCGACCGGATCATCGCATGGTTGCTCATACAGGGTTTCTGACCCATGCGCGCATGGGTGGATTTTGAGATGAATGGTTGCGGACTCGACTCGCTGATCGCCGGAACTGTTCAGTGAACCTCTTTGACGGCGTCTTGCTGCTCGCAGCCATCTTCGGTGCTTACGGCGGCTGGAAATTAGGCTTCTTTCAGCGTTTGGCGGGTTGGCTCGGTGCTGCTGCTGGCCTGGGACTGGCTCTGCTCTTTTTGCCTCAACTCACTCGCGCTGCTGGGGTGCGTTCAGATATTGCAATTCTCACCTTGAGTTCAGCAGTGTTGTTTTTGGCGTTCATGGTTGGCCACGGGGCCGGTTCTGCTCTTGGCTCACGGCTTCGCCCGAGTGTTGACAGCACTGCGGCTCGGGGTGTTGATGCGCTCGGTGGAGCAATGCTCGGAGTCTTGGGGATAGTTGCGCTGACTTGGCTGATACTTCCCGTGATGTCGGGGGCGGAGGGGTGGCCTGCCGCCACTGCTCGGGGATCTGCAATCTCTCGTTCCATCAGTGATTCCTTCCCCGTTCCACCTTCGCAGATCACCGATCTGGAGCGGCAACTCACTGGGGGGGAGTTCCCCAAAATGTTCTCTGGCTTACGATCCGCTCCCGAAACCGTTGCGCCTCCGGCGGGGAGTCCGATGAGCCAAGAGCAGCTGACCGCAGCGTCCAAAAGTTCGGTTCGGATTGAAGCGTCTGCCTGCGATCGGATTCAGGCAGGAAGCGGGTTCTTTGTAGCCGAACACCTGATTGTTACAAACGCACATGTTGTCTCGGGATCCACTTCTTTGAAAGTGACCTCGGCGGATGAGAGTGCCGTGGCAGAGGGTCAAGTGGTGGCCTTTGATCCGGAGGTGGATCTTGCCTTGATCTCCACCGAGCTTGATGCACCGCCGGTATCGTTAGTCGCTCCTGAAGACAGCGATCGCGGCTTGGTGATGGGCTTTCCCGGTGGCGGGCGATTTGACCCCTCGCCCTTCGAGGTTGGGCAGCGGGTTCGGGCCAACGGGTACGACATTTACGACCGTGTGAAGGTCACCCGAGACTTGCTCGTCTTGGGAAGCAACCTTGCGCCTGGGGATTCAGGCAGCGCTGTGCTTCGAACTGACGGGTCAGTTATTGGCGTGGCTGTTGCGATCGCTCCCGATAAACCCGGAGTGGCCTACGCCTTGTCTGCAACCGAATTGGTAGACCTACTCCAGCAAGGGCGAGGCGCCGCTGTGAGTACGGGGAACTGTGTCTGATGTCTTGGGCGGCTACACGCAGTTGTTCGCCTCTCACGCATCGCCTCTCACGCATCGCCGAAAAGGTCCACAGGAGTAGCTAACTTGGGAGTTCGCATATTTGTGCGGCTCGCAACCCATGAAGGGCATCTGCTATGTCTGATGACAACACTCCACTCGACGGATCTGGGCAGGACGAACCGACACCAGTCACCGACCCAACCCAAGTGTTGCCAACAGCGGCATCAGTTCCGCCAGATAGCGCTGCGAGTGCCGCCTCGGGGGCTCAACTCACCGATCCTGTTGCGCCCACTCCGACTGCCTCGGGGGGAGGCGTTCCCGGTTGGGCCGTGGGCATCATCGTGTTGCTTGTTGTTGTCGTCATGCTGGTGCTGTTCCTCGTTATGCGAGGAAACTCGGACTCGCCTACCGACTCCACCACGACTTCGAGCATCACCGTCTCGAGCACACTGGTATCAACCTCAACGCCGCGCACAACCGAGCGGCCGACTACCACAGAGCGACCGACTTCGACTTCGACTTCGACCTCGGCTTCGACTACGACTCAAGCGCCCGCTACCACCACAACGGCGGCAACAACAACCTCGGCTCCCTAGGAACAAAAGCGGAGCATGCATGACCTTGCCTGTCAGCCCGCTTCAATCCTGTCAGCCCGCTTCAATGAAGATGCACTCACCTGGGCATTCCTCGGCTGATTCGACCACTCCCTCGATTTCTTTTTCGGGAATGTCTGCAAGCGCAGCGGCCCCGCCGGGATCGCTGAGAATGTCGCTGCCTTGCTTGACATAGGCCAATCCATCATCGAGGAGTGCGAATACTGCAGGAGAGATCTCTTCGCAGAGTCCGTCTCCTGTGCAGAGATCCTGATCGATCCAGACCTTCAAACCCATGTGAATAACCTGCCTTAGTTTTGGTTCTCGGGGGAACCAGATTGACGAACATGCTGACTCCATCTTACCCACACTGGGGAATTACCACGGTAATCCCGGTAGAAATCCGTCACATTCCTGTGAACTCTCTGCGTTCTGTCCGCAAAAGCCCCAAAATGCGGGGTATACAAAGAGAGGGCGTTTTCGGTTCGCCCGGTTTTCAGCTGAAGGGGTTCCATGGACGATCAGGAAACCACGAACGATTCCGATTCCGCCGCGAGCGAGAACGATCTACTCCGCGAGCAAGTGCGCGAACTCTCCGACGAAGTGTCCGGACTCCTTCGTCGGCTTCAGGACGCACCAAAACGGGTTCGCACGCTTGAGGAGCGACTCCTTGAGACAAAGGGGCAACTTGCACAGGCAGTGAGTCAGAACGAGAAACTGTCGTACACACTGCGAGAGGCCCGTGATCACATTTCCTCGCTTCGGGACGAGGTCGACAAACTCACCCAACCTCCCGCTGCCTACGCCACCCTGCTCGGCGTGAATGATGATGGCACCGTTGATGTGCAAGCTGCCGGTCGCAAGATGCGCGTTGAAGTATCACCAGGAATTGCGGCAGAACAACTCTTTGGCGGCGCCGAAGTTGTGCTCAACGAGGCGTACAACGTCGTCATGATTCGCGACTCAGAGTCTTCGGGCGAGATTGTCACCTTCAAAGAACTCTTTGAAGACGGTCGCCGTGCTCTTGTTGTAGGTCGAGCCGATGAGGAGCGCGTTGCGGAACTCGGCGACAAGTTGCTCAATGTCAAGATGCGTGCGGGCGACAATGTACTGATGGATTCGCGCTCAGGGATGCTCTTGGAGCGCCTACCCCGACCAGAGGTTGACGAGCTCATCCTCGAAGAAGTTCCAGATATTTCTTATGAGGACATCGGCGGCCTTGATGAGCAAATAGAGATGATTACCGACGCAGTTGAGCTGCCATTTCTGCATCAGGACCTGTTCCGTGAGTACCAGTTGCCCGCTCCGAAAGGCATCTTGTTGTACGGCCCTCCCGGTTGCGGAAAGACGCTGATTGCGAAGGCCGTGGCGAACAGTTTGGCGAAGAAGGTCACCGAGTCAACCGGCAAAGAGGCACGCAGCTTTTTTCTGAATATCAAGGGCCCTGAGTTGCTCAACAAGTACGTGGGCGAGACCGAACGACACATTCGTCTGGTGTTTCAACGTGCGAGGGAGAAAGCAGCCGATGGCACGCCCGTGATTGTGTTCTTCGATGAGATGGAGTCGCTGTTTCGTACCCGAGGGACGGGAATTTCCTCTGATATGGAGGCCACAATCGTTCCGCAATTACTCGCAGAGATTGATGGTGTCGAAACCCTCAAGAACGTGATTGTCATCGGAGCTTCTAACCGTGAAGATCTCATTGACCCTGCGATTCTTCGCCCGGGGCGCCTCGACGTAAAGATTAAGATTCATCGACCCGATGAGCGTGCGGCTGCTCAGATCTTCGGCCGCTACCTCACTCCAGAGCTTCCGTTGGACGAAGAGGAGGTGCAGCGCCTCGGGGGAGGCGATCCGCATAAGGCCATCCTCGTCATGATCGAACAGACTGTTGAGGAGATGTACCGGACGGATGAGCCGAATCAGTTCTTGGAGGTCACGTACCAAAACGGCGACAAAGAAATCATGTACTTCAAGGATTTCTCATCCGGTGCCATGATCGAGAACGTGGTTCGTCGTGCGAAGAAGCTTGCGATTAAGCGTCAGCTTGCCGGCGGAAGCACGGGGATTCGAGTAGCCGACCTGATCGCGTCAATTCATCAGGAGTACAAGGAGCACGAAGATCTTCCGAACACCACAAATCCAGATGATTGGGCAAAGATCTCGGGAAAGAAGGGTGAGCGAATTGTCTATGTGCGAACGCTTGTCCATCGTATTGATGCAGACCCTTCCGGAGGCCGCTCAATTGACCGCGTCGCCACCGGGCAGTATCTTTAGCCTCTGAAATCTCGTTGCTCTTGAGGAAGAGGGAACTTGCGTTCACTAAGAAGGCGGCTGAACAAACCCCAGCGGCATTCGATGATTCGTTTCGGTGCTTTGGCTGGGCTTCTGCTTGGGGCAACCCTCGTCGCTAGCGGTTGCGCTCCCGAGCTTGGGCCGCTGTTCAAGCTTGCTGCCATCGCGCAACCCTCGCTTCCAGAAACCTCTGACCCATCGGTGGTGCGTGTAGACACCCAGTACTACGTCTACGGATCCAATAACTACCTACGAGCTCCGGTCACGAAGACGACTGACATCGATCGGAGCTACTCGCTCTCGGAGAAGAACAGCATTACTCAAGAGGCAATGCCCACCTCGGCCGCATGGGTGGCGAGGCCACAGCAACTTTGGGCGCCGAGCGTTGCTCAGTTTGGATCCCGTTGGGTGATGTTCTTTAGTGCTGATCGCAGGTACGCCCCGCAGCCGAATAACCCCCAGTGCGTGGGTCGCGCCTGGTCGAGCAGCCCAGTGGGTCCGTTCGTGCCAGAAGCGCAGCCCTTTACTTGCGGCCTTGATCAAGTAGGTGGTGCGCTTGACCCCGAAGTGACCACGGATGCTCAGGGAAATCCATTTCTGCTCGTGGCATTTAGCGACACAGAAGCACCTATTCACTCAATTCCTTTGGATGCCAACGCAAACCCGACTGGCCCACCGGTTCAGATTCTTGGTCGCCAGTATGGGTGGGAGTACCACTTCATAGAGAACCCCTCGATGGCCTATGACTACACACGCGGCAATTATTTGCTGACCTATTCCGCTGGGGTGTGGTGGCAGCGTGACTACTCGACCGGAATTGCGCGGTGTTCCAGCCCGCTCGGGCCTTGCACCTCGGACCCCTCGGGGCCATGGATCTCTGCTTCTGCAGGAAGAACCGCCCCCGGCGGTTTGAGCTTCTTTACCGATACCACGGGTGCTAGCAGGGCAATTTTCTCAACCTTTGCAGAGGGCCACGAGACCACAAATGGTGGTCGATCGGCCACCATTATGCCGCTCACGTTGACTCCGCTGGTGGGTCTCGGGCCGATCGTCAAGTAGTTCAGACTCTCTGCCACTAGCGTCACGGTGTGGCCATTCCAAAGATCTGCGGGATAGAGACCGAGTACGGCATCTTGGTGCGCGGCGTGGCCGAGTCGAATCCCATCTCCTCTTCTTCGTTGTTGATTAACGCATATTTGTCGCTGCTCGAGAGCGATCGCATTGGTTGGGACTTCGAAGATGAGATGCCCGGCAACGACGCGCGGCAGGATCAGCGACTCTTGGCTGTCGCACCTGAAGTTGAAACGCATCTTGTGAACGCAGTGCTCACCAATGGAGCTCGCTATTACGTCGACCATGCTCACCCGGAATTTTCTGCACCCGAATGTATCGACGCAGCGCAAGCACTTTTGTATGACCGCGCAGGAGAGGAGATTCTGTTGCAGTCGATGGCGGCGGCGCAGCGGCAGATGCCAGAGGGTCAAGAGATTGTGGTCTACAAGAACAATTCCGACGGCAAGGGTAATAGTTACGGCTGTCATGAGAACTACCTCATGGATCGGGCAACTCCATTTCCGTCCATTATTCTGCATGCAACCACACACTTTGTGACTCGGCAGATTTTCACCGGCTCTGGCAAAGTCGGCTCAGAAATGCCCGGAGTCAAACGAGACTCGGTACCTTTTCAGCTGACCCAGCGAGCCGATTTCTTCGAAGAGGAAGTTGGACTTGAGACAACGCTAAAGCGCCCCATTATCAACACTCGCGACGAACCTCACGCAGACCCGACAAAGTATCGGCGTTTACACGTCATCGCGGGCGATGCAAACATGGCCGAGGTTGCAACCTTTCTGAAGCTTGGGAGCACGGCGATTCTGCTCGCCATGATCGAGGATCAAGTCTTGGACGAGTTGCCACGTCTCGCGCACCCGGTTCCCGCAATGCACCAGGTGTCTCAGGATCTCTCTCTGAGCGCGCCGCTGCTCCTTGCCGATGGCAACAAGATGACTGCGCTCGAGATTCAGTGGGTGATCCTGGAATATGCGCAGCAGTGGGCTGCAAGTCGAGGACTCGAGGCTGTCGGTCAGAACGTGGGTGAACAGATTTTGGATCGATGGGAACTCGTTCTGAACGGCCTTGAGTCCGATCCGCTCAGTCTGGCATCACAGCTGGATTGGGTTGCGAAATACCGACTGTTCAACGGCTATCGGGATCGACACAGTCTTGAGTGGTCCGATTCGAAACTAGCGGCGATGGATCTGCAATATCACGACCTGCGCGACGGGACGTCGTTGGCACGTCGCATGGGGTTGGAGCGACTCACCACTGATCCCCAAGTCGTGGAGGCCATCACGGAGCCACCCACGAATACTCGCGCCTATTTCCGAGGACGTTGCCTCGCCCGTTTCCCTGAGGAAGTAGTGGCTGCGAATTGGGATTCCCTCGTGTTTGATGTGGGAGCGGCCTCCTTGCAGCGCGTTCCGATGCTTGAGCCTGGACGTGGAACTCAAGCCACTGTGGGGGAGTTGATTGACTCTTCAGCCAATGCTGGCGAGTTGCTGAAGCGTTTGAACCAATGAACGAATGCACTCTGTGGTGAATCCCGGGGAGCGAAGAACTCTGAAACGCGTCGCCGATTTTGCTTCAACGCAGGGTACGGTTAGATCAAGCGGAGGTTGAACATGCCAGAACGAGAACTCAAAAAGAAACCAGCACCACAGCAACGTGAGAGCGAATCTGATCAATCCCCGGCATCCTCGGAGTCGGGGACCAAGATCAAGGCAGAGCTCGATGAGTTGCTTGATGAGATTGACGACGTCCTCGAGACAAACGCTGAAGAGTTTGTGAAGTCCTATATTCAAAAGGGCGGCCAGTAATCTTTCCTAGCCGCAGCTTGTAGCCTTCGCCTCGTGACTCTTCCAAGCTTTCGTCAAAGCGATGATCCAGGACCTAATTTCGCTGAACTGGTTCGGCGAGTGGGCCTAGCTCCTGTCGTTCCAGATGGCCCCGTAGACGCCAGGCTCACCATCACCCACGGAACCACATGCGTGGCGGTTCGTTATCTGGAGGGGGTTGTCATGGCCGGTGACCGGCGGGCAACTTCGGGGAATTTCATCAGCCACAGAACCATCGAGAAGGTCTTTCCTGCGGATCGGCATTCAGGGGTTGCCATAGCGGGAGCAGCCGGGCCTGCGATTGAGATGGTCCGACTCTTCCAACTGCAGCTTGAACACTATGAGAAGGTTGAGGGTGCTCCTTTGAGCCTTGAGGGAAAGGCGAACCAGCTTTCACAGATGGTGCGGAATCACCTGCCCGCAGCAATGCAGGGGCTGGCCGTGGTTCCCATCTTCGCAGGGTTCGACACCACAAGAAATGCAGGCCGCCTCTTTCAATATGATGTGACGGGCGGGCGATACGAAGAGTTTGATCATGCCTCAACCGGGTCAGGGCAAATGCATGCGAGCACGGTGATCAAGATGGGATGGCGGGACTCCTTGACTGCAGATTCCACAATCGATCTTGTGCTCCGCGCCCTGTATGAGGCTTCTGATGAGGATTCGGCTACGGGCGGGCCAGACCTACTGCGGGGGATTTTCCCTGTTGTGGCGACGATCACCGCCGAGGGGTTTGAGCGAGTTCCTGACGATGATCTTGAATCTCGCTATGTCAGGATTCTGGAACAGGTTGCAACGGAGCGCGGAGGATCAAAATGACCGCACCATTTTACGTAGCACCTGAGCAGATGATGCAAGACCGTGCCGACTATGCACGCAAGGGCATAGCTCGCGGTCGCGCCCTCGTTGCATGCACCTATGACGAGGGCATTTTGTTATGCGCCGAGAATCCGTCTCGAATGTTGCGAAAGATCTCCGAGATTTACGATCGGATCGCCTTTGCGGGAGTTGGCAAGTACAACGAGTTTGATCAGCTTCGTATTGCCGGGGTTCGGCACGCAGACCTGAAGGGCTTCTCATTTAGCCGCGAAGACGTAGATGCACGCAGCCTGGCAAATCAGTACGCCCAGATGCTCGGTCAGGTTTTTACCCATGAAATGAAACCCATGGAAGTCGAGATTCTGGTAGCCGAAATCGGCAGGGAACCATCCGGAGATCAGCTCTTCCACATTCTTTATGACGGAACCCTCATTGATGAGACCGGCTGGTGTGTACTCGGAGGCGAGGCCGAGGCTATCGGCGCTCGCATGCAGGAGCAGTGGATCGAGGGCGGCAGTTTCGCAGGGGCACTCTCCGCCGCAGTCGGTGCTCTTGCGGGCCCCGATCGAAGTCTTGTCGTCAGTGAGATCGAAGTTGCTGTCCTCGATCGATCAGGCATGCGACGAGCGTTCCGTCGGGTCGAGGACGAGGACGTCACCATGATTCTTGGGGCGAGCGATGTTGCTCACGACACATGACAGCGCACACCTGCCTGTAGGTTGACCGTATGGACCGCCGCATCTACGGACTCGAAAATGAGTACGGAGTGACGTGCACACTGCGCGGGCAGCGTCGGCTGAGCCCAGATGAGGTTGCGCGGTACTTGTTTCGCCGAGTGGTCTCTTGGGGTCGATCTTCAAACGTGTTTTTGGCGAATGGCGCTCGCCTTTATCTCGATGTGGGTTCTCATCCGGAGTACGCAACTCCCGAATGCGATTCCCTCTATGACCTTGTTGCCCATGACAAAGCGGGGGAGTGGATCCTTGAACAACTCGTGGAATCGGCTCAGGAGCGACTCGAGGAAGAGGGTATTCGCGGCGATATCTACTTGTTCCGAAACAACACCGACTCGGCAGGCAATAGCTATGGGTGTCACGAGAACTATCTCACCAGCCGCGATGACGACCTTGCCCATTACACCGAAGTGCTCATTCCCTTTCTGGTAAGCAGGCAGATCTACGCCGGGGCGGGAAAGGTTCTGCAGACCGCACGTGGGGCGCAGTTCTCGATTTCTCAACGGGCAGAACATATTTGGGAGGGAGTCTCATCGGCAACGACCCGTTCGCGTCCAATCATCAACACTCGTGACGAACCGCATGCCGATTCAGACCGTTTTCGCCGACTGCACGTCATAGTCGGCGATTCAAATATGAGTGAGTACGCAACATTTCTGAAGGTTGGCGCATGTTCCATCATCCTGCGCATGTTGGAGGATCCAACGGTGGTGCTTCGAGATATGACTCTCGAGAACCCGATTCGCGCAATCCGAGAAATTAGCCACGACATTACGTGTACCCGAAAAGTTCGCTTAGCGAATGGCCGAGAGGCATCGGCGGTAGAGATTCAGTCCGAGTACCTCGCCCGAGCGCTTCGGTATGCAGACAATCACGATCTGTCACCTCAAGAGAAGCAGGCGCTCGGCATGTGGGAACACGTGATGACCGGACTCCAGGATGAACCACTGTCGCTTGACCGGGAGATTGACTGGGTGACCAAACACAACTTGGTCGAGGCGTATTCCGCTCGACACTCACTCAAACTCGATGACCCACGCGTGGCACTACTGGACCTGCAGTATCACGATATTAATCGTTCTCGATCCGTTTTTTATAAGCTTCAAAAAGCGGGGCGAGTTGAGCGGATCGTGAGCGATGGAGCGATCGTTGAGGGGATGGAGACTCCTCCCCAGACCACTCGAGCAAAGCTGCGTGGCGAGTTCATTCGTAAGGCCAAAGAACGCAAGCGTGATTACACCGTGGATTGGGTGCACCTGAAGCTGAATGATCAGGCCCAACGAACGGTGCTCTGTAAGGACCCATTCGTGTCTGAAGATGAGCGAGTCGAACGACTCATCGAATCCCTCTGAGTTCTGGCTGCGCCTACTCTGTTTCGTTACACCGAACGGGGGGCCTGGGCCAACCAGTCGAACCGGAGGGTAAGAGGGACCTGATGAACGTAAGTGGAGGAGTCGAGACGCTCACGGTGACCGGGGCGACACCCGGCACAGAACTTGAAGTTTGCGACGCGTCGGGCCGACTGTTTGTCACCTTGGTGGCCGATCAGGCAGGAAATGCTCACTTGGCATATGTTCCAGCAGAGCCAGTGGTCCTTCGCGGTCAGGCTGAGTTGGCCCAAGCACTTTCCACGGGCGATGTGCTCAAGCCGGGGGAATACACCGTTGCTGGGGTTCAGGTTCGTGTGCTCGCCGTTGAGGACATTCCGGACTCGGCGCTCTATCAGCAGGACCTACTCGAAGGCTTTGGGTACCTGCAGGTGCGCGACGGCGTGACGCTCTCTGTGCTGGTCCGCTTTCCGAACAAAGACCTGTACGGTCCTGGCCCGTATCCCACCGTGATTGAGTACTCGGGCTATGGGCCATCGAATCCGAATGCCCCGCAGCCCGGAACGCTCCTCGGCAACCTGATGGGCTTTGCGGTAGTCGGAGTCAACATGCGTGGCACTGGCTGTTCGGGTGGCGTCTTCGACATTTTTAGTCCCGCTCAGGCAGCGGACGGCTATGACGTTATCGAGACGGTCGCACGCCAGCCATGGGTTCTTCATCAGCATGTGGGCATGGTTGGCTTGAGCTATCCCGGTATCAGTCAGCTCTACGTTGCGGCCACCACCCCTCCAAGCTTGGCTGCAATCTCGCCCCTGTCGGTGATTGATGACCTGTGGCGTCAGCAGTGGCCGGGGGGGATCTATAACACCGGCTTCACACGAGCTTGGCTCGTTGCGCGAGATTCAGAAAGTGCCGCTGGCGGAATGGCCTGGGATCAGGAGCGAATCGATGCAGGCGATGAGATCGCTCGCGAGAACCAATTGATCCGAAGCCAGAACTTTGATTTCGAGCAGTTTGGCAGGGCGATGAAGAACTTTCGACCCACCATGGGAACCCGTCGAGCAGCCTCCTTGGTGGGTCGCATCGAGGTGCCGGTCTACTTAACCGGCGCCTGGCAG
>Ga0194043_1001709_pt1 | contig 12261 bp, 10 predicted proteins | sample JunL4415m_MetaG_FD_161274 | JGI IMG/M metagenome (GOLD analysis project Ga0194043, IMG submission 161274) | Anoxic zone freshwater microbial communities from boreal shield lake in IISD Experimental Lakes Area, Ontario, Canada - Jun2016-L442-15m | ecosystem: Environmental > Aquatic > Freshwater >...
TTGCGGCTGATCTTCGTCTCACTGGCAGCGTTGCGTGGGCGCAATTGCACGGCGCGATCACCTCCAGATTGACCGCCACCGTCTCGGTGCAGTCCATTGACCCGACCACCGGCGAATCGGTAACCGGTTCAGAAGTGCTGCCCATGAGTGTCGTTCGCGGCCTCGCGCACCACCCAGACGCAACTCAACGACGCGCAGCGTTCGAAGCCGAACTCGACGCGTGGGAGACCGTCGTGATCCCGCTGGCCGCGGCGCTCAATGGAGCGAAGGGGGAAACCGAAGTCGTAAACCGCCGCCGGGGTTGGAGCGATTCACTTGCTCCCGCGCTGTTCACCAACGCAGTGGATCGGTCAACTCTCGATGCCATGCAACTGGCGGTTACCGATTCGCTGCCCAAGTTCCATCGGTACCTACAGGCCAAGGCCCAACATCTTGGTCATGCAAAAGGCACTGGTCTGCCTTGGTGGGATCTGTTCGCTCCGGTTGGCACAGCGGCGACAACAAGAGTCAGTTGGCCCGAAGCGCTGGACCGAGTGACTGAGGCTTTTGGTGGCTATTCACCAGCCCTTGCTGCGTTGGTCACCCGCGCTTCGACCAATGGTTGGATTGACGCCGAACCCCGCGCGGGGAAAGAAGGCGGCGCGTTTTGCCTACCGCTGCGAGGCGGCGAATCGCGGGTGATGGTCAACTTCGACGGATCGGTTGACAGCGTGCAAACACTTGCCCACGAACTTGGACACGCATATCACAATGCCAATTTGGCTGAACGCTCGCCGATGCAACGTCGAACCCCAATGGCATTAGCTGAAACGGCCAGCATTTTCTGCGAGACCATCATGGTTGAGGCCGAGTTGGCCTCAACCCCTGAGGCAGAGCGGCTCGGCTTGCTTGATACTGATCTTCAAGGAGCCTGCCAGGTTGTCGTCGACATCCACAGTCGGTTTCACTTCGAGCAGCAATTGTGTGACCGACGGGCGCGCCAAGCGTTGTCTGTCACCGAGCTCGACGAACTGATGGTCAGCGCTCAGCAGCTGGCTTATGGCAATGGTCTCGACCACCAGCACCTGCACCCTCGCATGTGGGCAGTCAAAGGGCACTACTTCACCCCCTATTACAACTGGCCCTACACCTACGGACTGCTGTTCGGTATTGGCCTGTACGCGTGTTATCGAGACGATCCTGACCAGTTCCGCTCTGGCTACGACGAGCTCCTCGCGTCGACTGGCATGGTGGACGCTGCTGGGCTCGGCTCACGGTTCGGGATTGATGTGCGATCCCGCGAATTCTGGGCATCGAGCCTCAAGGTGTTGGAGGATCGTATCGACGCGTTCGTCGCGCTCGTCGATGACTCGCCCCATCACCAGTGATCGCCATGCCCTTAGCCAACGCGGGGATCGACCCGAGTTACCGCGCCTGACCGAGTCAATTCTGTTCCTGTCAACGTGCGGTCGCCATGGCGCATACGCCACGAAAGCAGCTTGCCGGCATACTCAGCCACAACGCTGGCATAGGTGACGTCATCGGCGAGGTTGCAGAGTTGGCCCGGGTCGTTACGCAGGTCGAACAACAGCGGAGCCATCCCCGCAAAATGCACATACTTCCAACGGTGGTCACGTATCACATCAAGTGAACATTGCTCCATCGTCAATCCCAACGCGTCCTCAGCAGCATGGGTGCTGGGGCTTCGAAAGTCCCACTGCCAATGCGCTTGCTGTCGCCAATCAGCGGGCTCCGCGACGTCGGTTCCGGCGAGAAACGGCAGTAACGACCGGCCGTCACATTGGCTTGGAATGTCGATTCCCATCCAGTCGAGCATGGTTGGCATGACGTCGACGTGTTCAGTAAACGCCGCTACTCGACCGCCACGCCGATCGATCGGCACTCGTGGATCACGAACGATGAGGGGAACGTGATAGCTGGCATCCCAGTAGCCGAGTTTTTCCATGAGCCAGTGGTCGCCAAGCTGGTCGCCATGATCAGAGGTCAACACCACCAAGGTGTCAGCGGCACGTCCCGATTCGTCAAGCCAATCGAACACGCGCCCGAGATGATGATCCAACTCCGCAATCATCCCGTAGTAGGTCGCGCGAATTTGGCGCATTTTCGCTTCGTCGGCTGGAGCGCCAATGACCGATAGCGCTAACTCGGCGAAGGGATGCGATGCACCTTCCACTTCTCTCGTTGACGCACGCGTTGGCAGGGGCACGTCAGCGGGGTCGTAGAGGTCATGGAACGGAGCGACGACGCGATAGGGCGTATGTGGCCGCAAGTAGCTTGCATGCACAAACCACGGCTCATCGTTTTGTGTGTCGAGCCACTCCAACAACTCGTTGGTCAAAAAGGCCGTCTCGCTATGTTCGGCCGAATAAATCGGTGGCGCCCAGGACGATTCGTGGCTATCAGCGCCTGGAAACGCTTGGTCGCCGCGAAAAATCTCTTGCGGATCATCGGGAATCGGATAGCCGCGGTCGGCGAGCCAACCAATCCACGGCGTCAACGGTTCGAAAGGAAAATCGAGTACCGCGCGAAATCCGGGTAACACCCCCTCATAGGTGCGAAGTCGATCGTCGTCATCTTCGACGGTCCGCGGATCAATTGACGAGTCGGTGTACCCGAATAGCACTGGGTCCCATCCCGCGGCGCGAGCCTCAAGCGCCACATTGGCAAATCGCGCATCGAGCGGAGTGCCGTTGAGTACCGACCGATTTTGATGCAAATAGGTTCCCGTATAGAGGCATGCCCGGCTCGGACCGCAGGGGGTTGCTTGCGCCCAGTGGTTGGTGAATAACACCCCCTCGCCAGCGAGGCGATCAAGCGAAGGGGTCTTGACCAGAGGGTGACCCATCGCCGATAGGCAGTCGCCACGGAATTGATCGACGGTAATGAACAGGACGTTGCCGTGAGGAGGTCGAGCCGCGTGCATTGGTCGAGGGTAGATCGCCGGAGCGCAAATTGGGTGCCCGATGCACGCGATTTGCCCATCGCCGATAGTATTTAGCGCTAATCACCAAGGGAGCGCGTCATGGCGAAGTATTCAACGGTCATCGACACGCCAGCCGACATCGCGACTGCTTTTGACTACTTAGCCAGATTCAGTTCGACCAAGGACTGGGATCCTGGCGTTTCGGATGCATCGATGATCACCCCGGAACCGGTAACCGTGGGCTCACTGTTTCAAGTGGTCGCATCCCTCGCTGGTCGAAATGTGCCGCTGACCTATGCCGTTACCTCGTTCGACCGACCCAATTCGGTAACCGTGCGGGCCGAAAACAACTCGGTCATTTCCGAAGACACCATCACCTTCGAGGTGGTGCAAACGCAGGACAAAACGGCTAGCGGTCACTTGACGACGAAATCCGTTACCAGGGTCACCTACCACGCCGAACTTTCGCTTAAGGGCGCATTTGTCATCTTTTCTCCGTTCTTGAACCTGTTGCTCAATCACATTGGAACCAAAGCGGCCGGCGGACTGCAGTCAGCACTCCTCGAGCTCGCCGGCAACCCTCAACCGTGAAGAAATCTGGCGCGGAGCCATCGACACCGTCCATTTCGCTGGTAACCGTTGCCGAACAACTTGGCATCCATTACATGACCGCCTATCGCTATGTCCGGACCGGTCGACTTACCGGCGAAAAAGTTGGCGCCGAGTGGCAGATCAAACAATCGGAATTGGATCGTTTCATCGCCGATCGATCCCAACCTCCCGTTCGACCGAAAACCGCGCCTGCATCTGAGTCGGACCTCAAAAGCCGAGCGCCGAAACCGCGCCGAATCGAATACCACCGACGACTCGCGTTGCGACTCATCGAAGCCGACGAGTCCGGCGCATGGACCATCGTGCAAAATGCGCTCGCCGCCGGGATGGACCCCGCCGAGCTGTACATGACTGTCTTCAGCCCTGCGATGGTGCTCATCGGCGATGAATGGGTTGCCGAGCGACTCACCGTCGCACAAGAGCATCAGGCATCCGCGGTCTTGCTACGCCTTATTGGACGACTTGGTCCACTTTTCGCTCGCCGTGGTCGAACCCGCGGCACGATCGTGCTGGGTGCCAACTCTGGTGATGCACACAGTTTGCCAACCGCGATGTTCGCCGACCTGTTACGCAGCGACGGTTTTTCGGTACTCGATCTCGGAGGGAACGTTCCAGCGTCGGCGTTCATAGATACCGCAAATGGCGCTGATCGGCTCGTGGCGATCGCGATCAATAGCACCACTGACATCAATGACGACCTCATGATTGAGCTCATTTCAAAAGTACGAGAAGCGGTTTCCGCGCCAATCGTCGTGGGAGGCCACGCGATCGCATCAGAATCACGCGCTGCCGCGCTCGGCGCTGATTATTGGGGCGGCGACACCCTCCACGCGCTTGAATTGTTTTCCCGCCTAGGCGACGAGGCCAGCGCCGCTCGACGCCATCCCGCCCAAAGCGCTAGTCAATGACCGTTCAAACACTCGTTGCCGAATCGATCGATCTCGCGCTCGAAGCGACTGTCGCCCTCAGCTTTTCTCGGTTCGGCTACCAGGTTCGCAACGTGGTGTTCCACTGGTCTGACCAGCCCGCTCGGCCAATGACTGGAAAGGTCGTGATTGTCACGGGCGCGACTTCCGGATTGGGTCTCGAAGCAGCGACCCGCCTGGCCGCACTTGGCGCAGCCGTATGCATCGTCGGTCGCGACCCGGAGCGCACCGAGGCGGCGCGCGACCGCATCGCCGAAGCCTCAGCGTCCACCGACATAGAGGTCGGTATTGCAGACCTTGCCGACCTCGATCAAGTACGCACGTTCGCGGCACAATTCAGCCGCACCCACGATCGGCTCGATGCCATCATCAACAACGCGGGAGCCCTCGTCCATCAACGCCAATTGACGGTGAACAACATCGAACTCACCGCACAAACCCATGTCGTCGCACCATTTTTACTCACCCATGATCTGCTTCCATTGCTCAGCAAGACTTCGCAATCACGCGTTATCACGGTGGCATCCGGCGGTATGTACACCGAATCACTTTCGATCGATCAGCTTGAAATGGCGACCGGAACGTTCAATGGTGTCAAGGCCTACGCTCAGGCAAAGCGGGCGCAAGTCATCCTCAATCAACTTTGGGCCGATCGAGCCGCAGCGAGTGGCGTGATCTTCCAAGCCATGCACCCAGGTTGGGTTGATACGCCTGGGGTTGCGACTTCGCTTCCCGATTTCTACCGCCTGATGGGACCATGGCTACGCACCCCGCAACAAGGTGCCGACACCATGGTATGGCTGGCGTCAGCTCGCGAACCGTTAGCTTCCAATGGCCAATTTTGGCTTGACCGGCGGCGACGATGGACCAACAAGGTGCCATGGACACGCACCTCGAACGACGACGCCGACGAGTTGTGGGATTGGGTGCAAGACAAAGCTGCGATTAAGACTGATGACCATCAATCGATGTATCAGCGGGGCTCGACGCGATGAACATCGCCATTATCGGAACCGGTATTTCTGGACTCGTGTGCGCGCACCTACTGCACCCACATCATGCGCTAACGGTATTTGAGGCCAACGATTACATCGGGGGTCACACCAATACGGTTCGCATCGACCTTCCCTCACCCAATGGCAGCGCCGAAACCCACCAAGTTGATACTGGTTTCATCGTGTTCAACGACCGGAACTACCCAAACTTTTCTCGACTGCTCGAAACCCTGGGAGTAGCAAGTCAGCCCAGCGAGATGAGTTTCAGCGTCAGCGATCCGCGCATCGGTTTGGAATACCGAGGAACCAACATCAATACGCTGTTTGCGCAACGGATCAACCTGACCAAGCCATGGTTTTATCGCCTGTTGGCGGACATCCTTCGCTTCAATCGTTCAGCTCGAAAGCTGGTGGATCAACATCGCTTGAGCCCTGCTGTCAGCACTGGGCCAACCCTGGCCGAGTTTCTTTCGCTGGGCAACTATTCGTCGGCGTTCGTTGAGCGTTTCATTATCCCGCTTGGCGCATCGATTTGGTCAGCTGACCCCGAGACCTTTACCGAATTTCCCGCTCTCAGCTACGCCGAGTTCATGAATAACCACGGACTGCTTGAACTTTCAGGAATGCCGCAGTGGCGGACGGTTTCCGGTGGATCAAAATGTTATGTCGATGCGTTGACCGCTCCGTTCCACGATCGCATTCGCCTCAATGCACCCATCAAAAAGGTCGTACGCCACGTGGGCGAATCGACTCCGTCGAAGGGCGGTGGCGTCGAAGTTCTCGGAACAAGTGGACCAAGCGAGTACTTCGATCACGTCATAATCGCCAGTCATAGCGACCAAGCCCTCCGACTTCTGAGCGATTCGAGTGATGCCGAACGAGAGATTCTCGGTGCCATCCGCTACCAACCGAATGTCGCGACTTTGCATACCGATGCACGACTCCTGCCAAAGACACCGCGGGCTCGCGCGAGTTGGAACTATCACCTGGGCTCCGGGACTGGACGCCGGAGCACATTGACCTACTGGATGAACCGATTGCAGTCGATCCAGTCCGACCACCAAGTTCTGGTCACCTTGAACCGCCATGACGATATCGACCCGGACACGATTCTCGGTCGGTACGAATACGACCATCCGGTATTCGATGCTGGCTCGATCGCCGCGCAATTACGACGCGACGACATACAAGGACAGCGAAACACGTATTTTGCCGGAGCCTATTGGGGGCACGGTTTTCACGAAGACGGCGTACAGTCAGCCCTTGACGTGTGCCGCCACTTTGGGGTGACACTATGACTGCAACTATTGATCAGTACACCGCCACCGGTGAGCGACAGGGCCTGGCAGGACGCTCGACTGTCAACCACCGCTCAAGCGCGTTGTACGAGGGTTCGATTTGGCATCGCCGTTTGTCACCCAAGCCCCACTCGTTCAAGTCATCGATCGTCATGACATTGCTCGACCTCGACGAAATTGACGAAGTCTTTGATGACATGCCGTTGTGGTCCCATCGCAATGCCGCTCCGGTCCACTTTCGTCGTAGCGACTATCTCGATGGAGGTGACGGATCACTTATTGATGCACTCGGCGACGTCGTAGAGCGGGAACTCGGCCGACGCCCCGCCGGACCGATTCGGATGCTGACACACGTGCGCACATGGGGTTGGGTGTTCAACCCAATCACCATCTACTGGTGCTTCGATGCGGCGGGCCAACCCGATGTCGTCGTGCTTGAGGTCACGAACACACCGTGGAAGGAGCGCCACTGGTATGTCATCGAAGCCGATAGCGGGGACGGAACGATCCGCGAATTCCCGAAGTCACTGCACGTGTCGCCATTTATGGACATGGATCTCACCTACCGATTCTCGTTTACCGCGCCCGTTGCCGAACCTGGTTCGTCGCTAGCGGTTCGACTCGAATTGGTACGCGACGACTCGACCGTCTTTGAGGCTGAACTAGCCCTCAACCGCGTTGCTCTTACGCGGCGAAGTGCGCTCACGGCATTACTGCGCCATCCACTACAAACGTTTCGAGTTTCAGCGACCATCCACTTGCAGGCGGTTCGGCTTTGGTCCAAGCGAGTGCCCTACATCAAGCATCCGGCACGAAAATCGCCGCCGGCAACCGGCATCATCAATCGAACCGCGCGCCAGATTTTATGGATACTTCTCGGACGCGCCGGCCACGGCAAAATCGTCGTCAGGGAAGACGGTGGCGATGAGTTCACGTTTGGCACGACCCAAAAAAGTCACCCTGACGAGACGCTTATTTCGGTGAATGCGGTGGTGCATAATCCCCGCACCTATCGATCAGTCCTTAGCGGAGGAAGCGCCGCTCTCGGCCATGCCTATCTACAGGGATGGTGGGATGTCGATGACCTCACCGGGTTTTTGCGGTTACTGACCCGCGAGGTCAGTCGGTATGGAGCTGCGCGCAATGGTGTCGCCCGAACAGTTGGTCGCGGATTCGATCGAATCCGCGCTCGGCAACTTCCGAACAAACAGCGAGATCGCGAAAACATTCGTGCCCATTACGACCTCGGGAATGACTTCTTTTCCCTGATGCTTGACGAAACGATGATGTACAGCTCGGGATACTTTTCGAACCCAGACACCACCTTGACGGAAGCGTCGGTAGAGAAACTCGACCGAATGTGTCGGCGCATCGCGCTCGGGCCAGACGACCATGTCATCGAAATCGGAACCGGTTGGGGCGGCTTTGCTCTGCATGCGGCAGCTAACTACGGCTGCCGCGTCACCACGACAACCATCAGCAAGGCGCAGTTCGACTTTTCGACCGCCCGCGTGTCCGAGGCCGGGCTTTCACACCTCATTGAGGTTCGGCACGACGACTATCGGGATCTCACCGGCACGTACGACAAGTTGGTGTCGATCGAAATGATCGAAGCGGTCGACTGGCGTGAACTCGACACCTATTTCGCTTCGTGCGCAACCTTGCTGAAACCAGGCGGAATGATGGGACTTCAGGCCATCGTGATACCAGACGAACGCTATGAACGAGCCAAGAACACCGAAGACTTCATCAAGGCATTCATCTTTCCGGGTGGCTGTCTACCCTCCATCGGTTCGATCACCCGATCAACAAAAAAAGTTACCGACTTTGCGATTTCTTCGGTTGATGACTTTGGTTTGCATTATGCCGAAACATTGCGGCGCTGGCGGACCAACATCGACAACCAACGACGCGAACTTCCTGCGCTCGGCCTTGATGAGCCATTCCAGCGCATGTGGGATTTCTATCTCGCGTATTGCGAAGCTGCATTCGACGAACGCGAAATCAGCGTCGTGCAGTTGACCCTTACGCGACCGGTGTGATCGGCGATCGTCCGGCCAACACCTCAATGATGTTGTCACAACAAAGTTGGGCCATAGCGCCGCGGGTTTGCGTCGTCGCCGATCCGATGTGAGGCAATAACAACGTCTGATTCAGCTCGACGAGTCCAGGCGTGAGGGTCGGTTCATGTTCGTATACGTCTAGACCGGCCGCGCCGATTGTCCCGGCGCGCAACGCGGTGACTAACGCAACTTCATCGACCAATGCACCGCGCGACGTGTTGATCAAGATGGCATCTGATTTCATTGTCGACAACGCAACCGCGTCGATGAGATGTCGAGTATCGGGTCGAAGTGGAGCATGCAGGGATACGACATCGCTCGTTGCCAACAGCGCCTCGAGCGTGACGCGCTTGGCCCCTGTCTCAGTTTCAGCTTTAGGTTTTGGACTCGGGCTCGAATACTGGACCGACATGCCGAATCCACGGGCCCGGCGGGCGACCGCGGTGCCGATAGCGCCCATTCCTACAATGCCGAGCGTCTGACCGGCGAGGGGCTTCCCGAGTAGGAGCAGCGGGCTAAATGCCGTCCAACTCCCGGAGCGCACCATTCGATCGCCTTCGGAAACTCGGCGGGCCACTCCCAAAATCAACGCCCAAGCAAGATCAGCGGTGGCTTCGGTGAGCACCCCGGGGGTGTTTGTCACCACGATCCCGCGCTCGGCGGCGGCAGCAACATCGATGTTGTCGTACCCCACCCCGTGGTTGGCAATGATCCGCAGCCTTGAAGCGCCTTCAAGCACCTCGGCATCGATTCGATCCGTCACTTGACACAGCAGGCCATCAGCATCGGCCACTCCGGTCAACAACTCAGATCGAGTAGCCGCGGCATCGACGTTTCGATGGTCCACGGTGAAACCGACTGCCTGCAACGGTCCAATGCCAGGTTCAGGTAATGCTCGGGTCACGAAGACCATCTGAGACTGCGGATCGGTCACCGGTCCATCATCCCACTACCTTGTGCGGTGTGGCGGATCTCGAATCAGACGCAAACTCCGAAGACGATCAACCGCCAGCCCCCTCATGGAAGGAGCCGCGATGGCCAGCGGCGATCGCCATCGTGGTCGCATTGGGCTTGTACCTCGCGTTGCCGCCGCAGTACGTCGTTGGCCATCGATTACTGCTGCCGTGTCTTGAAGTAGTGCTGCTCATCCCGTTGCTCCTATCGCACCCTGACCGAGTCGTGCATGAAGGTCGCTGGATGCGCATTGTGTCGATTTTGCTCATTGCGGTGATATCAGTGGCAAATCTGACCTCGTTAGGTTTGCTGGTCCGTTCACTCTTGCGTGGCAGCCAAACCCCTGGCACTGAACTGGTGTTTGCGGCCATCGCGATTTGGGGCACCAGCGTCTTGGTATTTTCGCTGTGGTACTGGGAACTCGATGGTGGGGGTCCCCACGATCGACATAAAACGAAAATCGACACCCGAGACTTCCTGTTTGTTCAGGACGCGTCGAAGGATGTATTCACCAAACTCTGGTTCCCGACCTATTTCGATTATCTCTATGTGTCATTTACCAATTCGACGGCATTCAGTCCCACCGACACGATGCCGTTAAGTTTTTGGTCGAAGTTGCTGATGATGGTGCAGTCCGCGGCGGCATTCATTACCGTGGCGCTCGTCGCAGCCCGAGCGATCAATATTTTGTCGTGACACCCAAAGACCGATCAGACGCCGTCGACGGCATCGTTGAACAGGTACGAGCCGCGACTGAACTACTCGAAGGAATCGCCGCGGATCGCACAACCATCGACGATCTTCCTGAGACTGATCGCATCCGATTTCTCAATGCCGCTGGAGATGTCTACTGCCCCGATGTTGAGGAACGCCGGATTCGAGTGAAGGCCCGACGGCGGCAGGCCCGCGACGACAAGCGGCAGCGCAACGAAGACGTATTGGCCGATACCGCGATTCGCACTCTTCGAGCCAAACCAGTGTTCACCACTCCCAACGTCTTCCCACCCGAGGACTTCACCCAGCACGATCTCACCGACGACCACGACTTTCGCGAAGTGCACGAGTTGCAGCACTGCTATGTCTGCAAAGTGAAGTTCGATCAAGTTCACTACTTTTATGATCAACTTTGCCCCAACTGTGCGGCATACAATTTTGCGAAGCGATCCGAGTCAGCTGACCTTCGCGGTCGCGTCGCACTCCTCACTGGTGGTCGAGTAAAGATCGGCTATCAAGCCGGTATAAAACTGTTGCGCGCTGGAGCACAACTCATTGTCACGACGCGATTCCCTCGCGATTCGGCTATGCGATATGCAGCCGAACTCGACTTTGAAACCTGGGCCGATCGCCTCGAAATTTTCGGCCTTGACCTTCGACATACTCCCAGCGTTGAAGCGTTCTGTCACCATGTCGACACGAACTACCCACGGCTTGACTTCATCATTAACAATGCCTGCCAGACGGTGCGACGACCACCAGAGTTTTACCGGCACATGATTGAACTTGAGACTGCGTCGAGTACCACGATGCCCCAAGCCGTTCGCCATCTCATCGCATCCCAAGAAGGACTTTCCGGCTATCACTTGCTGGCTGACGATCCTTCGACCAACGCTGAGTCGCTCGCAATCGTTGAACGGTCGATTGCCGACGCACCGCTTCTTTCACAGGTAGCGCTATTGCCTGATGACTCGACGAGTGCCGGACATTTGTTTCCAAGTGGTCAACTTGATCAAGACCTCCAGCAAGTCGACCTTCGCGGCCGCAACTCGTGGCGATTGACGTTGGCCGAAGTGTCGTCAGTGGAACTTCTCGAAACCCAATTAGTAAATGCAATAGCTCCGTTCGTTCTCAATGCGCGATTGAAACCGCTCATGCTGCGAACCCCAGAGCGCGACAAACACGTGGTGAACGTTTCGGCTGTCGAGGGACAGTTCTATCGCCGCTTCAAAACGACGAAGCACCCCCATACCAACATGGCGAAAGCCGCGCTCAACATGATGACGAGAACTTCGGCTGCCGACTATCACGCCGATGGTATTCATATGAACAGTGTCGATACCGGATGGGTGAGCGATGAGGACCCCGTCGAGATTGCGCAACGCAAGACCGCTGAGCATCGTTTTCATCCTCCGCTCGACATTGTTGATGGTGCCGCGCGCATCGTCGACCCAATCATTTCCGGTTTCAATACTGGTCACCACCTGTTCGGTGAATTCCTGAAGGATTATCAGCCCACCGATTGGTGAGCAGTCGACGCATCAGCGGCAACCGATACAGCAGGATCAGTCGACCCATCAAAGGTCACCGGTGCGCCAAAGGCCGCCTTGCGAGCCGCGCGGGCTAGTGCATTAAGCACCGGACGACCAACGACAAACACGAGAACCGCGGTCGTCACGGCACGCGGGATGTCCCAACCGAGTGACGTTGCCAAAAAGAATCCCCAAAATCGGTGGAGGTTTGCTGCCACCGAATCGCCAGCCACGAATGACAGCT
>Ga0194043_1001710_pt1 | contig 12255 bp, 11 predicted proteins | sample JunL4415m_MetaG_FD_161274 | JGI IMG/M metagenome (GOLD analysis project Ga0194043, IMG submission 161274) | Anoxic zone freshwater microbial communities from boreal shield lake in IISD Experimental Lakes Area, Ontario, Canada - Jun2016-L442-15m | ecosystem: Environmental > Aquatic > Freshwater >...
GTACAACAAGCACCGGCCACACTCCTCGCTGGGCTACCTGACGCCCGACGAGTTCACGCTAGATTGGCACAACAACAACCCCGGACTCACACAAGCACTGGCTCACTAACCGGGGGCAGGTCATTTGGGTATTGCCCCTGATCAGTCGCACCTGATCACTCTTCGCGTTTCAATCCTCACTTTGTGCAACACCTATCGAAGGGAAACCGCATGTCCTATTGCAAGATCTCGTCCCCTGCTGAATTGGTTGCTTCTGTTCCAGCGATCCTTGGCTTCCATCCCACTCTTTCCCTTGTCAGTTTATGGACTGACGCGAGGGCAGAGTTGGTCTGGTCGATCCGTTTCGACCTTGATACTCCGGAGCCGATGATGGCTCGCACCTTGATGGAGTTGATTGATCGCGATGATCGTCAAGGCCCGCTCAACGCGAACGGGGCAGGGCCTTCGCACGACGATCTACGAGTTTCGCGCCGCCGACCTAGGCGGACATGAGAACGATGAGAGTGCGTTCGTGGCTGCCTGTGCGCGGACGCTTCCTTTATGCCGTAATGGCTACCCGATTCGCGTAGTCTGCAGATGATTGGGGGTTTCATGAGGGGGAATTTGACCCTGCGAATGATGATTGCCGTAGCGGCCATCACGGTCTGTGTTGCGACAACGCCTTCGGCACAGGGAGCGGTTGCACACGCGGAAATAACCGGCTCTGGCTCCATATCGTCGGCCAACGCGGTGAACCAGTGGATTGCCGACGTCACTCAATCCGGCTTGCACGTGGTGTTCACGGCTATCGGCTCTGCACAGGGTCGCAAGGATTTCACAAATGGGACAACTGACTTTGGTGTGAGCGACCTCGGATTCCAAGGCGTGGATCAATTCACAAGCGATAGCGACACCCCCTGTCAGACGCCAGCCGACTACCCTGGTGGCCCTTCGTGTCGACAGTTCGCGTACACACCGATCGTTGCCGGTGGAACTTCCTTCCCCTACCACCTCAAGGTAGGGGGGAATCTCGTGCGTAACGTGCGGTTGTCCGGGGCAACGCTGGCAAAGATTTTCACCGGCCAAATCACTAACTGGAGCGATGCAGCCATTACGGCTGACATGAACGGAAAAAAGTTTCCGAGCATCCCGATCGTCGTGGTGGTGCACTCTGAGGGGTCGGGTTCAACCGCTCAATTCACCCGTTACCTGAACAAGCAGTTCCCATCGGTGTGGCAGCCGTACGTGGCGAGTTACAACGCCTTGAATCCCGATCACCCGTTAAACGACGAATCTCAGTACTTTCCTCCATCAGGGTCAATGATCGAGCAGAACGGCTCTGACGGTGTCATCAACTACATCACTTCGGGGGCATCAAACGGTGCGATCGGTTACGACGAGTACTCATACGCCCTCGCGCAGAACTACCCGGTGGTCAAGTTGAAGAACGCGGCTGGCGTCTACACAGCGCCTACTCCTTACAACGTTGCAGTCGCACTCACACATGCTCAGTTCAATCAAGACCCGACTTCGCCTGACTACGGGTTGGCCAACCTCGACGCCGTCTACTCGAACCTCGACGGGCGGACGTACCCGTTGTCGTCGGTGTCGTACATGCTCATTCCAACTTCGCCGACAGACAGTCGTATGACGACAGCGAAGCGCCAAACCGTCGCCGACTACCTGTACTACTCGATCTGCCAGGGCCAAGCCGAGATGGGCGCCATCGGCTACTCACCACTGCCGCTGAATGTTGTTCAGGAATCATTCGCGCAGTTGAGAAAGCTCAAGGATGCTGATCCGAACGTCGACCTGACGAATCGTGACGTGACTACCTGCAACAACCCCACCTTCATTGCCGGCAACCTTTCCAGAAACCACCTCTCAGAGATTGCACCGATGCCCGCAACGTGCGACAAGTCCGGTCAAGGGCCGTGCGACGCGAATGGGAACCCCCCTCCGAGAGCGCCGAGCGCACCGCGCAGTATTCGAGTAACCCCACATGGCACATCAATCTCGGTGTCGTGGTTACGCCCCGCATCCAACGGCAGCAGCGCCATTACGGGCTACACCGCCACGATCACGCCCACAGGGACGGTCTGTCGAACTAGTGCCTTGACGTGCACCTTCCGAAGCTTAAACCCGGCTAAGGCATACCGAGTCACAGTGGCCGCACACAACAGCCAGAAGGCGGGACCGTCCGCGGTCAGCGGGTACCACCGTCCAGGAGTTCCCACAACGCCTCGGTCGGTGAGCATCTCACCCCGGTATGGCAGCGTGATTGCTTCATGGAAGCCCCCCTCCTCCTCTGGCGCCAGTGCGATCCGGTCTTTCACAGCAACCGCCCACCCGAGCGGTAGAAGTTGTAAAACCACGACATTGACTTGCCGAATCAATGGGTTGGTGAATGGTCGCGAGTACTACATCACTGTGGTGGCAACCAAGAAGTACGGAGCCAGTCTCAGTGCGCGATCAACCGGCCGCGCAACTGCCGGCGGGCCATCTGCCGCCAGAAGTCTGAAGGTGAGCTATCTCGCCCACGGCCGCGCTCGCGTGTCCTGGTCCCCAGCCGCCTACGGCGGCATCGGGAGAACCTCCTACGAAAACTACGTGATCGACAACAACGTCAACACCGGCGGCGGGACGTCAGGCGGCGGTGGTTGTTCTGCGTACGGAGTCACATCGAAGCTCGTATCCGCCCCAGTCGGCCATCGGATCACTGTTGTCGTCTGGACCGGTAGCTGTGTCGCGAATGCGGGCTACACGACCGTGTACACAGGAGTTACCAGCTCAATCTCGTTCACTATGCGCTGAGCAACCGCATCCGCTGCTCAATCGCGCGCAACGCAACCTCAGCGGCTTTCACGTTGCCATTCATCGCAGCCGGCCACACCTTCTCCTGAAGCAGCTCGAGATCAACTGGCGAGGCAGTTCTTCACGGGCCAACAGCCTTGTAGATTCGGCGCTGCAGAGTCCACTTAGCGGCCCCCCACAAGCCGGTGCGGGAAATGCAACCAAGCCTGCGTGATGCCGCTTGAGATTCGCTGCACCTCACCCACTGGGATAAATGCGCCGGACCGGACTCTCGCGGCTTCTCAGCGCGCTTCAGTTGCCGCAGGATCCCGTCACTTGATTCCTTGATGTGCTTGTTCCGGCGGTCGGTGTCTGGCTCCGGATAATGAAAGAGAAGTTGCAACTGATGTCCCCGAACTGCATACCGGCCGCGTTCACGACTCGCTTGGCGCTGTCGCGGTCAAGTCCAATGATGCTGGGCACGGTGTACGTCTGCGTGTTGGGGCCACCCGGTGCGTTGCTAACGCAGTTGGTGCAGTACTCACTTCCGCCACTAGATCCGCGCCCAACCAGAATGAGTGCCAGTACCACCGAGGCGGTCGCGATTCCCAAGACCCACGGAAGCCACCCGCCTACAGGTGGGGACTGCATCCTGCTAGCGAGGCCTCCGTAGGCGTTCGGCGGTAGAGGTTTCTTCGCGCCAACCGCGGCCGACATCGCCCCCCTATTAATCGCCTCAGTTGATCTATCTGATTCAGCCAACGAGGCTTTGTCCCACTCTGAGTTCGTCGCGCTTTCAAGGGGCACAGAGGTGACCGAGGACGGTGCTGGGTTCACTGAATCGAGGCTGGGAACACCGCTGTCAGAGACATGCTCGCTCCACTGCGACCCGTCAAAGTATCGAGATTCATGACGACCGTGCGGGTCCGTGTACCAGCCCGCCGTTTGGGGCAGTGTTGGCGCGATTTTCCGTGGCAATGTCTCATCAGTCCACTGAGTCCCGTCCCAATGCCTATAGAGGGATGGGTCACTTGGATCTTCGAACCAACCGTCAGGTCGATCAGCCATGCCATTCCCCCGATTCGCTGTGCTGGGAAGTCTAGTAAGCAGGCGAGCGGACTTCTATCATTTTGAAATGGGGATGCAAGGCGGATTTGATCCGCGCACAGAGGCCCAGCCCTCGCGGTCCCCAATCCTGCGGCTGTTGGTTGGTGCGTGTGGTGCGCTCTCGATTGCAGCGATTGTTGTTGGTGGCTTTTCCCTCGGGCGAAACTCCAACTCAGCGCGGACACCGAGCCAAACCAGTGCTCCGACGGTCACTGAACAAGCAGCGACACCTAAGTCGTCCCTATCATCTTCACCGGCTGACTCTCAAAGCCCAAGTGCGAAGCCGCGGCCAATTGCATCGGTCACCCAGAAGGCCGCTCCCACTGTGAGAGCCACTGTTCAGCCTGAGTCAGACCCTCTGGCCGCGCTCTGGTCCCTCGACCCGTACTCGCCAGATTTCCAGCCCACTGCTGAACGCTTTCTGTGCTCGCGCCAAACAATCGCGGACGTTGGGCAGTCGTCCGACAAATCAGGTGAGGCGCTCCTTGCCCAGTGGGTCCTATGGCGTTACTTCAGGTTTCCTCTGAGCCTGGACGGCGAGTTCGGGCCGTCGACGAGAGAAGCCGTTGAGACCTTCCAATCGAGCCACGGCTTACCGATGGATGGATTGGTGGGTCCAGCAACGTGGTTGGTCTTGCGGCACAACGCGTGCGACGACTAATCAGCCGCACAGGTCCTTTCTCGCACCCTCGTCCGCAACGTGGGACAGTGCACGGGAGAACTCGCAATCCGATGTGGGGTCGACGCCACTGATGTCACCGATTGCTTTCCAGGTTTCACCTTCGAGTTGCATCAAGTATTCGGTGCCGTCGGCCGGGTGACAGTCGGGATTTTGCGCCGCGTTCAAGGCATTAGTGAAGTAGGCGTAATCGGGCGAGTTGTTAGTTCCTTCGACGAGGTAACAGGCCAGCGGTGCCATGCCACTCATTCCGTACTTGGCCGCGACGATGGCCAGCGAGGTATCGGGGTCGAAGTCCGTCATTGGTGTGAGACCGAAGCGTGGTATTAATCCGGTGCCCTGCGATGACGTCACGGCGCTTCCATCTGCCTCTGCGTCAGGGACCCATTCCTGCCACTCATATTGCAATCGCACAGGCGTGGTTCCCATTGTGCGGAAGCCAGGAGATTCGCAACCGTCGAAGGCAAAGTAGCCACTCTGGCCTTGATACGTGGGTTGATCATCGATTGGTGCAACTCGACGATATCCGTCTCCCAACCCCGAATTCCTGACAAGGACTGCGGCTACGTCTCCGCTAACCGCTTGCCACCGAAGCAGTCTCACATGCTTGTCACACCCGTTTGACGTGTGGGAAAGCGGAAGGGACTCCCCTGCCTCCGGGGTACCAACGGTAGAAGTCTCAACGGCGTGCCAGTCGGTCGGTCGGAGCCACTGACCGCCTTTTCCTGAGCGACCTTGTATGTAACCGGGGTACGTCTCTGGGAACGGTGGTGGCTCCGCAGGCGATGTGCCCGACGGAAAGGTTGCCCAATCTACCGTTGACGCAATCGGACTGGGCGTGACGAGCGGAGCAGGGCTCAACGAATCTGTTCCAGTGAAAGTGGTTGACCTGGTGGGAGCAGGCGCGGCCCCCGACGCGACTCGCACGGAGTTCCGAGACGTCTCAATCGATGAGTTTGATCCTTCAGTCGATCGACCAACTAGGAAACTGGCTGTGAACAACAGAAGAGCAACAGCGATGCCGCCTAAAGCCCACGACCATTTGGTTCGTGAGCGGTGGTGGGCAACGGGAGTTCCATTCACTGTTGCCCGAGATAGAGATACGCCGGGGTCTCCTTGTGTCGCACTTAACGGGTCGTCCGGCTCGTGGCCAGGTACTCCCACCCACGGCTCATCAGCCGCAGGCTTCGGTGGCGGAGGAATCGATTGCCACTGCTCACCATCGAAATACGCGTACTCACCAATCTCTGGTCGCACGTGCCAGCCGGGGGTGAGTGGCTGGGTGCGAGGGAGCGTTTCATCACTCCACTGCGTGCCGTCCCAAAGGCGGTACAACGAGGGGTCACTGGGGTCCTCGTACCAACCGTCAAGTCGTTCTTCCACGTCGTTCCCCCGAATCGAAAACCACACAGAGTCTATTGAGGAAGACATAAGCTCACCAGAGCCTCAGGTTTCGCACCGGAACACCGACCTCTCAAAAGTTCTGGACCGGAAACAGGGGGCGTACCGCGACGTTCACTCATTCGAATGACGGCAGACTTCACACGCTGAATTCACGTACGAACTCTCGCCTTCTACCCGGATACCCGCTTACAGTGGGTAGAAGAGAGACCGCAAGGGGGCGGCCTGCTCAACGGGGGTGGGGATCACGGTGGCAAGTAACGGAATCGGGCGCGGTACGCGGCGGGTCGGCTGGGCGCTGGTAGCCATCGCGGTCGTTGCGAGCGTCCTTGTGTGCACTCCTGCGAGCGCGGCTATCGGCCCCGTTGTGACAATCACATCTCCTGAGCCGCACTTTGTCAGCAAGAGTGACACTGTCGTGGTCGGCTTCGAAATCTCTTCGACCTACCCCATCGAAACGATCGGACTGGGTGGAGACACCACCTACGACCAAGTCCTCACACCCGCTCAGGCGGGCTGCGACGCGTCCGGCCACGACTGCCGGGTAACCGTAACGCGGGACCCCGGGTACGGCGATGGCGAGGACGACCTCAACATCCAAACCACGGACATCAACGGCGGCTCTTCAGCAACAGCCAGCGTCCCCATCATCTGGGATCTGCGCCACACCAGCGCGGTGCTATACGCGCCGTCGGCCGGCCAGACATTGAGCGGGATTGTCACCCTTACGGCTGTCGGCGTGGGCCTCGGCGACTACGACTACGTCGACTTCTATGTCGACGGCCTGCGAGTGAACGACACTGGTGACTACCCCATAAATGGCTTCCACTCATTCGATTGGGACACTCGGAATTGGGATAACGGTGAGCACCTGATTTCTGTGGGTGGATACGACGGTAACCATGACGATCCCGGTGCGCCCATCACCGTGAACGTCCACAACCCAGTTGCAACACGAACCAATGTCGCGGCCACCAGAGCCACAATTACCGGCACCACCTCGGTTGCATTCACTGCGACCGTCAGGAAGGCTCTTGGGAATTCGCTGTTGGCTGGTCGCACAGTGACCTTTACCGGCAAGACCGAGTCTGGCTCAACCATCTATCTCGGGACCCGCACCACCAACGCCTATGGCACAGCCCGAGTCACCTACACGCTGACGCAACCAACACTTGTCACCGCGGCCACTTCCGGTGACGGCGACTACGTCGCGTCTTCAGGTAAGGCACTGGTGAAGGGCACCTCAAGTGTCCACCTATCTTTGAATCGGACTTCAGTGTCTCGGTATGGGTCCTTCACGATGACTGGTAGTACCTCGCCTCGACGGGCACGACGTCTTTCATTGAGTTGGAGATTTCGTCCTAACACCCACTGGAATCGGTGGCTTGAGGATTACACGAACTCGAGAGGCGTCTGGCGCATGACGTACTCCGAGCCTGCAGGCAGGTATATCCTGCCGGGATACCTAGTTGTACACATCTCCGTGCCCGGCACCTACTGGCGATACGGGGCAACGAGTAATGCGGTAACGATTCACGTCACCTAAGAAATTGTGCCGTTCACCATTAGACCTAAGTCTGGGGCTTGTGCCGCGCGGCCCTCTCGTAGGCCCTTCGACGAGCCGGTTTGCCGTGTAACACTCTACTTGCCCCATAGGGTGGAATTGGATCGGGATCGACTCCCCCAGAAGCGCGATAACCGTTACGTACCAACGGTTTTCGAAAGTGCGCCCGAAGGGATTCGAACCCCTAACCTTCTGATCCGTAGTCGTGGGAACGTAGTTCTTACATTTGGTTGCGTTGCGCACCACGTGGCTGTGATGCCTTGCACCGCAACGCATCTGGCTGGGAATCCATTCCCGGCCGAGTTGCATCAGATTGCCGTGCGCTCCGACCGACTGTTCCTCTGGTGTTCCCGGTCTCCCGACATCCTTGCTTCACCATCAGTGCCGCCGCACCCGGCACCGGCTACCGCGACCACGCGTCCGGGAGTCATCCCCGGGGTGTTCCGGAAGACGCCACAGCGACTGAGCCGGACCGACATCAAGGCGCTCTCCACCGTTGCCCGCAGACCAACCACCTGGAAGGTCCAACCGGGACCGCACCTCTACACCAGGGCCGGCTCCGGCGACTCAGTCGACGTCGCGGATTATCACCTCGTTTAGGCGCACGATGCTGGCCTCACCGGCCTGGCCGAGCACGGCCTCAACATCCGCGGGCAGGTTGGCATCGAGGTACGGGCTCGTGGCCTCGAACAAGTCTCCATGTTGCGGCTCCCAGTCGCCCGCCCCCTCGCTGAGCTTGTCCAGCGCGAGCGCTCGCCAGTCACGGACCCCGGTGCCCAGGTGAAGCAGGGCGTATCGCAGCTCGGGCGCGGAGCCAACCAGCCACCCAGGGCCTGTCCGCGCATAAGTCCGCGGCAGTTCCGGGGGTGGCTGCGTGATCGCGTCCGGAACGCGCACATCCCCACCCAGCAGAACCGACATTCCGTTCGCGAATGCAACCCGGTGGACTGCCGTTTTCACTACCTCACCGACGGTCACCCACGCACTCGCACCCTCCGGCGTAACGAGCTCCGCCCGCGAGCCGGCCAACTCCCTTAGTCGCCTCGGACCATCGGGCGTAAGTACCCACGAATCTGCTCCGAACAACTTCCACCCCTGTTGAACCGTACCAAGGTCGGACAGGGGCGCCGTGCGCAAATCGCGACGGCGAGCACGTTGCAGGCTGGGTCCGGGGGCATCAGCACCCGACAGGAATCAGAAACACACGCCCCACGTGCACTTCCTAGTCCTCATCAGATAGCAACGGCCCCGGCCAGTTCTGGATGATGTCCTCAACCAGTGCAGGACTGCGCGACCTGATCGCCTCTGGTCTCCAGTGGTGTTTGGACGTGACTTGCTTGGTCAGCTCAATCTTCCCGCCACCCCTCGCCTTTAGCACCCCCTTCTTCTCAGCGAAAGGCTTGTTGGAGAGGGCTGAGTTCACCTTGTAGGTGACTAGGGTCAGATTGCCGATGGTGTCCACGAGTTCGCCGTGGATTTTGTTCACCCGCTCCTTGGATTTCAATCCTGCCCGGATCTCTGCTCGCCACGCTTCGGTGAGCGTCTGGGGCATGACGTGTTCGATACTCAGGAACTCTGCAAGCGCGAACTCGGCATCGTCCCCGGTGAGTGACTCCTCAAGCCAGCGCAGAATGAGGGCGCGCTGATGGCTCTTGCCGTGTCTGAAGAAGGGCTTCGTGGCGGCGTTCCTCCGTAGCTCCTCATCAGTTGCCCAGTGCTTGCCGGCGCCTGAGAGGTGCAGTCGCAAGGCCTCATCGACAGGGCCGCTGTCTTTGCGCATGGCTGCCGGAGCCGCCATCAGGACCCGGTTCATGTTCATCGTCGCCCGACCCATGACGACGCGCCTCACCAAGTAGCTCTCGAGATAGCGCATGGCCCTGGCTACTTCGGCCGCAGTTGCCTCGCCGTTCTCTCGCTGCTCCAGAAGGTAGAGCAGTGTCGGTGCTGCGGTGGTTGTGCCCCAGTCCCTGATGCGCTCAAGCCGAAGGCGAATCTTCGCGCTTGGCTCTCCCTGCGGGCTAAGGATTCGGGCCCACGAGTCGGCCCTTGTGGCCATCTGCTCAAGGTGCTCTCGAATCTGGGTCTTACTCATTCGCTCCATACGTCGCTGCTGGGAGACATAGGTTTGCCGTTGTGTTGCATCATCACCGCTGAGCACTAGGTCGAGCCAGAAGAGTTGAGTGAGTTCCTCGGGCGAGAAACGCGCCTCCAACGGTTTGAAGACGAACTCGTAGAAATCCTCCTGATCCGCGTCCAGTCGCATCAGGACGTAGTTGCGGATGAGGTCGGCTTGACTGAGGGGCATCCCGGTGTTGTTCAGGGACTCGAAGATCCTGTGTGCGTTGTCTCCGCGCTCCGCAGTGACCAGCACCACTTCGAGACCCTGGAGAGCGGGTTGAACCAAATCGGCCGCCTCGACATCGACGTACTCGTCGTCGTCCTCCCCCGCGTCCTCGCGTGACAGTTCGTCTATGCGCTTGATGAAGTACTTGTAGGCTTCAGCGATCCGGCCGGCCGGCAGTTCTGAAGTCCCGGAGAGGATCCGGGCGTAGGGCTCTCGATCGAACTCCGTTGGTAGAACGCGGAGCCGTCGGTAGACACTTCCTGACTTTGGGCTTTGCAGCCACAGCGCCTTATCGATGACCCTCCGACGCGATGCACTGACTCCGCCAATGTCACGAAGTGCCGCCAATAGCAGACTCAAGGTGATCAGCCGCTGCTGGCCGTCGACGATCAGAAGCCCGCGGCTGCCCGAGTGAGGGCGCGCGACGACCACGGAGCCGAGGAAGTGTGTGGAGTCACAGTCACCGCTTGCGCGAGACCTCGTCACACGGGCCAGATCGTTCCAGAGGTCCTGCCACTGCTTCCGGTCCCACTGGTAGTGGCGCTGGAACAGGGGAACTTGTAGTTGCTCCTGCTTCGACAGCACCCTGCTCAATGTGGTCTGCGTCGCGGCAACCATGACTCCCCGTTCCGATCGAGACCGTGAGGTCAAACCCGTGCCAACACCCTAGATGGCTGTTCCTGACTAGCGGGCGTTTCAGGGGCTCCCCCTCAGGCCGCCTCTTCTTGCTGCCCGGCGGGGACGACGCCGTCGATGGTCGGGCAGTGGGGCACCGGTCTTCAGGCCTACCGGGCCGTGCCACTTGAACGCGGCGCCGGCTGCGCCTGACTCTGGAGAAGGCACAGACGCTCCCATGAGTACAGGGACGCTTGGCGCCGGCCCGGAGACCCCACTACCTGAGGAGGACCCGAGGTTCGCGCAAAGCGCCGACCCTGTGCCTTCCCGCGTCTCCCTGACGGCACTATCTGGAGGCCCCTGGGCGCGCCAGACTGACCCCGCTCACGTCCGGCGCCTAGTCGAGCAGCTCGACGACTCCCCTCCGATCACCGTGACACCGGCCGGAGTGGTGATCGATGGCATGCACAGGGTTGCCGCCGCCCAACGGCTGGGCCGTCCGAGCCTTCTGGCGATCACGCTGGACCTGTCCGAGGCCGACTGCTGGGTCACCGCTGCGCGGGCGAACACCCCGAGCAGTCGGCCCTGGTCAGCTCGCCACCGAAGGGCTGCGGTGACGGCCCTGCTCGAGTTGACGCCTGACCGGTCCAACCGCAGCATCGCTCAGGCGGTAGGGGTTAGTGAGAAGACGGTCCGGCGCCTGCGGGCCTGTTCGACTGCGGCACTGCCGCAGTCGAACGCCAGTCAGGCGCCGGGGGGACGCAAGGGACGCGACGGCCGGGTGCGCCCGGCGAGGGCGGGAGATGCCGCCGCCGCGGTGCGGGCAGAACTTCGGCGATCGAGAGGTCGCCCGTGCCGCGGGCGTGAGTCCGTCGACGGTGGCTCGCGTGCGCCGCGAAGTGGCGAGAAATCGGGCGCCGAGCGCGCAGCCCCGCGGCCGCCTGGTGCGAGCAGTCGCCCTGCTCGCCGGGATGCTGGCGGGATTGTCAAGGAGAGCAGTCCGAGGCGTTCGTAGTCGGCTGGCCGGAAGACGGCGATGTGCGAAGAACCCGAATGCCATCGGCGGTGGCGGATCCTGAGCCTCGGATGCTCTTCCCGGCAGTCTGCGAGTCACGCTGATCCGGGCAGATTGGGCCGCGTCAGAACTCTGGGACACCCGCCAGATGTCAGCCCCTGGGGGTAGCGTGTCCTCACGATTGGACACTTGACGGGGGTGTGACAGTGGGCACTGACGAGGCAACGGTGGAGACGTCGGCTGTGCGACCGGAGGCGCTGTTGGGCGAGCTCGCCGGTGCGCTGGATCGACTCATGAGCGCGGCCCGCGTCGAGCAGGTAGGCGGCGATGTCGAGGAGCGCGAACGACGGCTTCTTGACGTCGTACGCAGTGTTCGAGTCGCAGACACCCTCGCCCACCGCTACCTGATCGCCATCGCCGGCGCCCAGGGCGCCGGTAAGACACTGCTGGCGCGCGAGCTGTATGGACTCGACCGCACGTGGCTGGCCGACCGCGTCGCGCGCGGCGAGCAGATGCCGATCTACATCGTCGAGGATGAGGATCTGAGCGATGGAGAGGCACGTGGATACCTCTGGGAGGTGCCGCTCGCGTCTGATTCGGCGGATAGGTCAGTCTCGCGGCGGGAGGTTGACGCGGAGACTTGGCGCACGATCACCTCCCAATCGCCACCAGCGAACGTCGTCGGCATCGAGCTCTCCGTCCCGCCCCTCATATTCGGCGTCACCGGCGCCGGTCTCGTGCTGCTGCCAGGGTACGAG
>Ga0194043_1001715_pt1 | contig 12232 bp, 9 predicted proteins | sample JunL4415m_MetaG_FD_161274 | JGI IMG/M metagenome (GOLD analysis project Ga0194043, IMG submission 161274) | Anoxic zone freshwater microbial communities from boreal shield lake in IISD Experimental Lakes Area, Ontario, Canada - Jun2016-L442-15m | ecosystem: Environmental > Aquatic > Freshwater >...
GCCACCGCCATCCCACGGCTACTGGCTAGTCGGAGCCGATGGGGGGATCTTCACCTATGGGGCCGCTCAGTTCCACGGGTCCACAGGAGACATCACCCTGCAGCGCCCGGTAGTCGGGATCACTCCCACCGGCGACCGCAACGGCTATTGGCTGGTGGCCACCGACGGGGGCATCTTCGCCTTCGGTAACTCGAGCTTCCACGGATCGATCCCCGGAATCGGGCTGGCCCCTGCAGGTTCGGCCGGTGGTGGGCCGAAGCTGGCTGCGCCGATCGTCGCCATGGTCCCCTCCATCAGCGGCCAGGGCTACTTCATGGTGGCGTCCGACGGTGGAGTGTTCGCATTTGGCGACGCACGGTTTGCTGGGTCGTGCCCAGGAATCGGGGGGTGCAGCGGGGCCGCTGTAGCCGTCATGCCCGATGCCTCCGGCGGTGGCTATTGGCTGGTGACGGCGTCAGGGTCGGTGTACACATTCGGTGATGCCGCCTCCTACGGATCTCCAGGTCCCCAGGGTTCCGTGGTGACTTCGGCCGTGCGGGCACCCGACGGCCGCGGATACTGGATCCTGTTCGCCAACGGAACCGTGACTGCTTTCGGCAGCGCCGTGGGCCGAGGCGGACCGGTCGGCGCTGTGGGCGGAGGGAACCCGGCCACGGCCATCTTCTCGACAGCTGACGGAGGTGGGTACTGGGTCGCGGCCGCAGGCGGGTCAGTCTTCACCTACGGCAACGCCCCCTTCGACGGCGACATGTCCACCGCCCATCTCAACTCACCGATCATCGCCGCCACCGGCTGGTGAGGATTGGGCCGGGGGGTCTTGCTCGTCCTCCCGGCCCTCGATCTAGTGATTCACCGAACTGAGTCTTCGAGTCCGGCCTCCGCCGGCGGAGCACCGTCGGGGCGTTGCGAAGCAAACTGTCCGTGGCGTCGGCCCCGGATGAAGAGGAGTACCACTGCGAGTAGGGCGATGAGGGCCACCACCAAGGCGGCGGTCGCTAGCCATTCGGTGGCGTTGGACGTGGACGACGGGCTGGTACCGGCTGCGGCTGCGGGGTCGGTCACGGTGAGCACCGGAGCCGGGGCATCAGGGGACGGGTTCTGGGTGGTGGCCACTTGGATCCAACGGACCACGTCACCGTTGGAGTAGTGCTGCAACGTCTTGAACACCAGATCCCCCGCGGAGGTGGGAGCCTGGCCGGCGGCCACGGAGAAGTCCTGATACTGGCCCTTGGCGATTCCCCCAGAGGTAGCCGTCCAGATCACATCGGCGACTACCTCCGACACCGGTCCGTCGTCGGTCTCGATCGGCTGGTCGAGCGTCTTGGTATCCACCTTCGACGTCCACCCCGGCACCGGCTGCACGTCCACCGTCAGCAGCGCCAGGTCGCTCGGAAAGAAGACCTGAACCCCAACGGTGTTGGCATCGTCACGCTCGTTGGGGACGCGAAAGGTGAGTTCGATGTCGGTGCTTCCGGCGGTGACGGTGGCCGGGTGCACGGTGACATGCGCCGATGCCGGAGTGGCGGTGGCCAGGACTGCCACCAGGACAACTCCTGAACCTACGGCGACGATGCGGCCCATCTTGGCGGTCAATCGAAACGACAAATGGAACTCCTGAAGTTATGGCGGCGGTCTGTAGTGCGACAACCGAGCACGACCTGATCAGCACGGCCTGACCAGCAATACCTGACCAGCAAGACCTGACAAGCACGGTGACCGTAACCGTCGTCACCGCACCGGGACAACTATGGGCACGACTTCCTCGTTGATGGCGTCGGTCCGCAGGGTAATAGTCAACGTCCAGCTCCCGGTAATCGGAATGTCGACATGGGTGGCGTAGTAGTGACCGGGCCCCCCGACCCGCAACGGGACCTGCAGCGGGCCGAGCTCCTCGGCCGCCAAACTGAGGGAGGCGTCGAGTTCAGGTACGGCTTTCGGCGTTCCCGCGCTCGACAGTACATAGATGTGGATTCGATTGACTGGCCCCGTCCGCGCCGGATCCACCAATACGTTCACCTGTACCCCGAGGGTGGTGAACGACGTCGAGAACGGAAGGGCCGCAGCCTGACGGGCCGGAACCGAGTTGACGAGCAAGGCGGTAACGGCCAGCACGGCCAGGACCACGGCCAACTCGGCCACCACCAACCGGCGCAGCCGACCAGGTCGGCTGTCGTGGCCACCGCTGGCGCCGAACTGCGCTGGCGCCGGGGATGAGGGCTGTGCCGGAGGCGCGGATGAGATTGCAGCCCTGCTGCTCCGTCGTAGTCCCCAACCTCGATGGACGAGGCGTCGACTGAGTGCGCCCAGAGCGATCAAGACTACGACTATGGCGATCTTCACCAACAACGTACGGCCGTAGGTGGTGTTGACGAATGCGTAGACGCTTCCCACCTGGCGCATCGACTGGAGGGTGCCGGTCACCACGACCACCACTACCGCCGCCAGCGCATACGCCGATACGGCGCGGGTAATCCTGCCTGGATCGTCCGTCTGACCCCGTGATGCATCGGGCCTGATCAGAACCACAGCCAGGAGCGCCAGACCGCCTGTCCAAACTGACGCAGCACTCAGGTGGAGTACATCGAGAACCAGACCCCAGGTTGGATCGGCACCGGTCGAGGCATGTCCGGCAAGACTGACGGTGAGCACGAGTGCCAACCCGAGGACCGCATTGAACGGCAGGACCCATCGCCACCGAAGCGGGCCGCGACTGGCCCGGTCCTCTATGCCCCGTAGTACCCCGATGAACACGGCCAGCAGCCCGAGACGCACCACGGCCAACTCGCCGAACTGGGTGCGCAGCACGCCCGTGATCAACGATGGCCGGATGATGTCACCGATCGGCAGACCGGCGCCGTAGAGCCCTTGGGCCGCCACAGCCAGCACAGTGGCCACCGCCAGCACCCACCACGACACCCACAGGACCACTCCGGCCCTGCGAGGGCTACCGCTAGGCCTCCATGCCAGCGCAATCATCCACGACAGACCGACGAGGACCAGGAGGCTTGCGAACACCAGTAGTCGGATCAACCAGTAGAGGACGCCCACGGTGGTGCTGCCCGATCGGTCAGCCAGGGCTGTGGCCTGGACCGAAGCCTTGGCCGCTCCCCTGTCCGAACCCACCGAATACACGAACGCCCCGTGTACCGGGTGCGCGTCGGCCGAGATGACCCTCCATGCGACTACGTAGGTTCCCTTGGGCAGACGAGGTGGGAGTGTGCTGGCTATCGCCCTGCTGTCTCCCTCCAGATGATGGGTGCCACCGTTGTCGATCCGCCGCCCGTCGGGGCCCAGTACCCGCAGCGATCCGGCATCGACCGTGACTGGTTCGCCAAAGTGGAGTACCACCTGAGTGGGAGCAATCAGAAGCACCGACTGGGCCGCTGGGTCCGACGACTCCAACTGGGCGTGTGCGCTGGCTGTACCCGCCCACACCACCAATAAGACCGTCACCAGCCCGAACCCGGCTAACAGCCGTTTCAGCCGCCTCATCATCGCTCCGACACTCCCGGGTTCACGAGTGCTCACCGTAGGGCGGATTTCCGGTGCAGTCCGGCCATCACCATGCGTCTGGGGCCGTTCCGGGCCTTGGGCAACCGTCACCAATTGCCGCCTGGAACACTGTCCCTGGTGTTACCGTGACCGAGGCCAGAGCACATTGCTCGGGCCGAAAGGAACACATGGTGATTCTTCCCCGACTGGCGCGATCTCTGCACCACCCGGCACTAGCTGGAATCCTCGGTGTCATCCTTATCGGCATCGGCATCTTCGGACTGGCCAGCGGAGATATCGCCCAGGGCTGGTCGATCCTCATCCTGGTGATCGGATTGATCAATCTGCTCCGACTCGTGATCAATAGGCCCGAGGCCACCCCCCCGGCCTGACCGGTCAGATCCGCCGCACTTCGCCTACCAGCGTCCAGTGCGCCGTGCAGTGAGCACCAGTTCGTCCACGTCCATCGAGTCCGGTGCGTTGACGGCAAAGAGGATGGCCGAGGCCACGTCGCTGTGAGACATGGCCGTGCCCTCCAGGACGGCCTCGCTGCCAGGGGCGGCGATGGCGTTCGGATAGATGCTCGATACCCGGATGGAGGTATCGCGCAGCTCCTTGGCCAGACCCTCCTGCAGTCCGTCGAGCGCCCGCTTGGCCAGCTTGTTGAGCGCGGTGTCGCCGAACCCAGGCTTGGCCGAAGCGGCGGCGATCTGCACCAGGTGGCCCGGGCCGTGGCCGAAGAGCGCCAACGACATACGGGCGATATGCACGCTGCCGGCCACCACCACGGCTAGGTGGGTGCCGACCTTTTCGGGCGTCACCTCGGCCAGATCGCCCGGGGTCCAGATGCCTGCGGTATGAACCACCAGCGTGGGTGGGATGTCGGCTGATGCTGCCCGGATACCGGCGGCATAAATAGACTCCGGACTGCCGACATCGACCACCTGGAACGACACGGCATCACCGTCAGCAACCGCCTGAGCCAGCGGTGCCTCACCGTGTCCCCACACCTCGACCAAGACACCCTGGGCGGTGAGCTGGCGCACCACGTGGCGACCCGTGCCCGCCCCACCTCCGATGACTACCGCTGCACGATGCTCCATGACGCACTCCGCTCTGTTCGCGTGCCCGATTGAGACCTCGGTCACCGTACCCCTGAGATGCCAGGCCAGCGACTCGGCGAACTGGTCCCTCGGTAGGACAGCCCGACGTCGCTAACTGCGAGTGGCTCAGCCCCGTCTGCTCAGCCCCGTCTGCTCAGCCTCGTCCAATCGCGTCAGCAGCCACGACCCCGGCATAGATCATCTCAGCCGTCACCTCGAACGGCTCGTGGTGGGCGGTCTCCCCTTCTTCAACTGACCGGGTAGCGACTAGTTCCAGCGTGGCCCGGTCCGGTGCCACCAACCCGACGTCGGCCAAGGTCACCGGCAACCCGACCGAGCGGCTGAACTCGAGCACGGTGTCGATCTCGTCTTGCGGGCGTCCTTCGACCACGAGTTGGACCAGCAGACCGAAGGCCACCTTTTCGCCGTGCATCGCTCCATGAGTGGCTGGGGCGGTAGTCAGTCCGTTATGCACCGAGTGGGCGATGGCCAGGCCTCCGGACTCGAACCCGAGTCCGGACAGCAACGTGTTGGCCTCGACGATGTGCTCGAGGGCCGGGGTGACCACGCCGGACTCCACAGCCCTAAGTGCAGCAACCCCATCAGCCAGAAGTATTTCGAGGCACAGCCGGGCCAGGGCACCGGCAGCCAGGGTGGTGCCCCCATGAATCTGGTTGGGGCTGCGGGCCTCGATGACGGTCCGGGCTTCGAACCAGGTAGCCAGGGCGTCGCCCATCCCGGATACCAGGTAACGGACCGGGGCTCGGGCCACCAGATCGGTGTCGACTAGGACCAAGTCGGGGTTCTTCTTGTAGAAGACATAGCGATCGAATTTGCCGTCGTCGGAATAGACGACTGACAGGGCACTGCACGGTGCGTCCGACGAGGCCAGCGACGGGCAGTTCACCACCGGAAGGTCGAGCGCGGCGGCAATGGCCCGGGCGGTGTCGAGGCATTTGCCGCCCCCGGCTCCGACGATGACGGTGGCCCCACTGGCCTTGGCCTCAGCTACTCCGGTGTCGATCTCCCGATCCGAGCACTCCTCGCCAAAGGTACGCACCGTGTACTCAATACCGGACCCAGCGAAGGTCTCCACCCACACCTCTTCGAGGATGGAGCGCACTGTGGGGCCAGCCAGCACGAAGACCGGGCCGGCGTGTCCGAGGTGGGTCAGTTCAGCCCCCAACGATCGGGTGGCGCCGCTGCCCTGCACATAGCGCGAGGGCGCCCCGAGCACGGCGAGGCGCGGGGTTCGGGTCACGTCACTCATTGTGATGCTCCGGTGTGGTGGGTTGGGCCGGTGGGTGGCAGGGCCGTCGTGACGATCATGGGTGGTCGATCTCGGCTTGGTGCAGTTTGGCATCGACGTCACCCGTCAGGTCGGCGTCGAGGAACCCGGGGGTGTCGGGCAGGGCCAGGAAGAGTTCGGATTCCTGATGGAGCTCCATGCGCAATGCAGCTGCCTCCATCTGGAGGACGTGGCCACCACGATTCAGGTCGGCGCTCATGAAATGCAGGTGCAGTCCGGGCACGGTGATGGCGCTGGCATAGGCCGGTGACCAGAACCCGAAGACGGTACCGGTGATCCCCTCTTCTTCGAAGACCGACTGATGGCTGGTCGCCGTCTCGAGGTCCGTACCCGGTGCCACCTTGCACGGGGCCCGCCACTTCAACCTGGTAAAGGTCCCCTCGATCCGCAGGGCGACGAACAGGTTCTCGGTGGGCCGCAGGGAGTGGAACTGGACGGCCAGATCATCAAGATCAGCCACTGCATCGAGTTGGTGTGCCTCGTCGGCGTCGAAGAACGTGGTGGTGAAAAACGGAGCCAGGGTGTCGTCAGGGACCACCCGGGCCGTGCCATCGGCTCGCCCCTGGTAGCAGACACCATCGAGGAGCATGCCTTCGCCGTCGAGCCCGTCGAACGTGCCCACTCCGAAGTCACCATGTTTGCGGATGTCACCGATGGTGGTGCAACCCTGGAAGATCCCCTCGACCATGGCACCCGACGTCGAGACCTGCCACAAGGTGTGGTGCTCGATGTCGAGCATGGCGGCCACCGCAGCGCTGACGGCGTGATTGACGCTCTCTCCGGTCCGCTGGCAGTGGACATCGAGGGCTTGGCGCACCCCGGCAGCCAGCCGGAGGTGGATATCGGACACTCCGGTCGGGATGGCGGGGGTCACGGCAGCGACGGTCATGGGCGTACTCCTCGGAACGGATGGGTGCAGCAAGTCGGCAGGAGGCAACAGGATGCCCCGATCCGGGCTCGGCTGCACGTCGGAGGACGGAGAGTCCACGGGTGTCCGCTCGGTTGGCGGCCCATCGGCACTCGAGCGAGTCTGCTCAGCCCCACCAGAAAGCGGTGGCGATGAGCACGTACAGACCCACCAGGCAAGCTCCCTCGAGCCACGTGCTCTCTCCGTCGATGACCACCAGGGACACCACCACCACGCACAGGATGAGCGTCATGAGTAGCACCGGCGACAGCACCATTGTGAACGCTCCCCACCCGAACGCCGCGGAACCTACGACCAGCAGGGGGAACATGACATAGGCGATCTGAATCGGACTCTGGACGATGACCGATACGGCATAGGTCGCCTTGTTCTTGGCCATGAGCTGGATTCCTACGAAATTCTCCACTGCGTTTCCGGCGATGGCCACGATCACCAGTCCGGCAAACGCACTCGAGATGTGGAGCACCTCGAGGGCGGGGGTCAGCGCACTGACGAACCAGTCGGCCACGAACGCCGAGCCCACGGCGGCCGCACCGAGGACGGCGACGACCAGCCCCATCGGCCATCCTGTCTCGCCCTGGCCCCGCGGGACCTCACCCGACTCGTTGCGCAGTGTCGCCGGGATCGAGAGCAGATAGAGGACCAGGAGCACGATGGCGGCGGCCAGGCTGAGTGTTCGCTCATGACCGGCCACGGGGATGTGCATGCGGGCGGTAAATGACGGCACGGCGATGATGGCGACACCCACCATGAGGAGCAGCACCATCTGGTTGGAGCCCTCGCGTCCGAACCGCTGCCGACCGTGCTTGCGCCCTCCGACAACAAAGGCCGCCCCCAGTACCAGCAGGGTGTTGGCCAGGATGGAGCCGACCAAGGCGGCCTGCACCACGCTGTCCAACCCGGCGCGCAGGGCGAAGATCCCGAAGAACAACTCGGGCAGATTGCCGAGTGCGCTTTGGATGATCCCTGTGGTCCCCGGGGAGAACCGGTTGCCTAGGTGATCGGTTGCCTCCCCCACCAGTGAGGCCATCAAGGCGAGCGCTACCGCCGTGACTACGAATACCAGGACGGGTGGTGCCCCGACCAGTACTGCGATCAGGGAGGCCCCGAAGACCAGCGCACCAGACAGCAGCAGGACTTGGTCCTTGCGTGACAGCACTCCGGCCATCTACGCCACTGTCACCCTGTGGTCAGCGAATGCTTCCCGTCGATTGATCATGGCGTGCACTCTAGCGATACCGAGCGCTCCAGCCTCCCCAATTCGATGCCGAACTACGGGCCCCCACCCAGCGTGGGGGCCCATTGGAGGCCTACAGTCCGAAGGCTGCCTTCAGGTCGAAGGCGGTGGACGCTCCGCCCAGGTAGCCAGTGCCGGCGTTGTCCTCGAACCAGCGGGTCAGCGAGTAGTGGTTGGTGGTCGTGGCGACCGTGACGCCGCTGAGCTTCGGGTTGATGACCGTGAAGGCCACGTTGTTGGCGGCCGAGGAGTCGTCCTCATCGGTGACGACGAGGATGGTGAGGCGCCCGGCGGTGTAGTCCGGTCCGGCCATGAGAGCCGGCACCCACACCTTGAGGAAGGCGTCGGCCTGGGCGGCAGTCCCGTCGTGCCAGTCGTTGGTCAGGTTCGGGGTGATCTCACCGGTGACGGGGAGCCTGCCGGCCGTGATATCGGCCTGGAGCGCTGTCAGCGGCACGTCATTGGCGACGCAGTTGGCCCGGCTGGTGGCGTTGGTGAAATAGGGCCATGGCCCGTGGCGGGCCACATAGCCCGTCGAGCTCCCGGTCTGACAGTTCGAGTTCATCGACTCCTGATAGGCCTTGGCCGGCTTGCCAGCGGCGATGGTCTGGTCCCAGATCGATGTGTCGGTAGCTGCGGTAGGCCCGCACCCGACACCGCAGTCGTTAGAGGTTCCGAAGGCGGACCCGCCCCAGATCTCCAGGTAGTTCGGCAGCGAGGGGTGGCCGATGCCGTAGTACTTGGTGGCCTTGCCGTAGGTGGTCGACAAGCCAGCCAGATAGGGCATCGCCGAGTACGAGCCGGCCTGGGCGTGGTTCTCCTCCATGATCACGATGACCTTGTTGGCGGTGGACCCAGCCACCGGGGTGGTGGTCGTGGTGGTTGCGGGGGCCGTGGTCGTGGTGGTTGCAGGGGCCGTGGTGGTCGTGGTGGTTGCAGGCACCGTGGTCGTCGTGGTTGCAGGGGCCGTGGTGGTCGTGGAGGAGATCGCCCCTATCGGCTGGGTCGTCGTCGTGGTCGGAGCGATCGTCGTGGTGGTGGTCGTCCCGTCAGCGGTATAGGTGACAGAGAGCGAGATCCCGGTGGTCGAAATGCGCCCAATGGTCCCAGCGATGCTGTAGCCGAGGGCGAGGTCGACTTCACTGCCGACTACCAACCCGGTCAGGGGGGTGGTCACGGAGACTCCGGCAACGGTGGATGGGGTGGTGCCCAACAGGGTGGTCCCGATCCGGGGGCGGCTCTTCCACGTCAGGGTGGCTGGCGTGAAGGTCGAGGTCGGGTACACGGTGAACCCGCCGGCCTTGGTGATCTTCGGGACCAGCGTGAGGCTGGCACCGGTGATGGTGGCTCCAGCCGGGACCGGGGACGGGAAGGCGAGGTAGGCCTTGAATGTGTTGGCCGAGGCATCCAACTCGCTAGTGGAGGGCTCCACGGTGGTCGGCGATCCTGAGTAGACCCACCCGAATGCTGACGGAACCGCACTCCCTGTCGAGGTAGTTGCACCACCCGCCACGAGGCCGAAGCCACTTATTCCTAGAAATGTGGCGAGCCCTGCACTGATCGCCAATCGGATTCCACGGTTCATAGCCCCTACCTCCACTCGGGATCGGCCCTGCGCCTTCTCCCTGACACTCAAGGTCCCTTCGGCAGGTCGACGGCATACCTTGAGAAGAAATAGTTGACAACGTGAGCATAGTCAGGTTCCCCAAGGAAAATGGACACCCAACAATCCGACTCCTGGGTGGGGCGAAGGAATCGGTTCGAAATCACATCTAGGACATCCGTGGCGTCAGCCGGCTACATGATGGGCCGTTGCTCCAATCGCAGCACTGGTCCAGTGCGCAACATGGTCAGTCGTCAATCGCCCCTTGCCTGCGACGATCAGGCGTCGGCCATACCCACGATCGGCTTGTTCAGCGTCCTATCGCCGGTCGAGCCGAAGAACTGCGAACTGCCGAAGCAGAAGACGCCGCCATCAGAGGCCACGAACCGATAGCCCGCCCCGTCGGGAGCCGCAGCGATACCGACGATCGGCTGGTTGAGTGGCAGGCTTCCGGTGGAGCCATAGAAGGGTGCACCACCAAACGAAAAAACTCCACCATCGGATGCCACGAGCCAGTACCCACCCGGGGCCACCGGGTCGGCTTCAATTCCCACGATCGGTCGATTCAATGTCCTTCCACCCTCGGAACCGCTGTAGAAGGCGTGGCCGAAGGCGAACACGCCACCGTCCGAGGCGACCAGCCAGTAGCCACCACCGGCCGGGTCTGCGGCAATCCCGACGATCGGTTGATTGAGGTGCAAACCCGCGGTGGATCCGTAGAAGGCGGCATCGCCGAAGGCGAACACGCCACCGTCCGAGGCGACCAGCCAGTAGCCCGAGCCGCCAGGAGTCAGGGCCATGCCCACGACGGGCGCATTGAGTGACTGGCCACCGGTGGAGCCGTAGAACCGGGCCGTTCCGTAGTCGAAGATGCCGCCATCGGATGCCACCAGCCAGTACCCGTTCGAAGGCGCAGTGATCGGAGGAGCCGCCGCCACCATCCCCACGATCGGCCGGTTGAGCTTGGTGCCACCGTGGGAGCCGTGGAAGGCGGCGCTGCCGAAGGAGAAGACCCCACCGTCAGAAGCCCCGAGCCAGTAGCCGTTGCTGGGATACGACGAGGTCTGCGTGCATGAGGGCAGTGGGTTGCACCCACCTCCCGGCTGTGAGTTGGTAGGAATCGAACTCTGATACCAGATGGCGACGTTGCCATTGTTCGCCCACTGGCCCTGAACGTAGGGCGTGGAAAGGGACCACGTTGGATTGGCATAGTTGGAGCCCCCTCCACCGCCAGCGTTCACTCCGCCACCGCCACCGCCGTAGTAGCCGCCGCCGCCGCCACCGCCACCGCTGGCGTCACCATTTCCGCCATTGGCCATCGTTGCAGCTGAATCAGTCGGCCCACCTCCCGGTGTCGCAGCTCCTATACCCGCCGTTCCGGGAGAGGTCGGCGTAGCCCTAAGTCCGCCGCTCCCCGGCACGGTGCCGTCAGCGCCGGCGCGCCCGCTCCCATCGGTACTACCCGGATTCGGTCCGCCGCCCCCACCGTTGCCGGAGACCCCGGCACCACCACCGCCACCGGCGGCGACCACGATGCTTCCATCAGGGGCAAAGACGAATGTGCCCTGTCCTCCTCCGCCCGCAGCAGCACCCCCGCTTCCGGACTTGCCCCGCTTACCGACAAGGATGTTCAACACCTGACCCGAGGAGAAGTTAGTGACTACGTTGACGGACCCTCCAGTTCCCCCGGGTTGAGCGACACTGGTGCCGCCTTGTGCCCCACTGGCATCGATGCAGACCGAACCAGGCACAGCCGTGGAAGGAACGACCCAGGTCTGTGGGACGGTCTGGTAGTGGAAAATGACCGAGACAACGTTCTGCCCAAACGTCCTGTCGTAGGTCGGGCAGTCCTTGACCACGCCGACGGCAGCGGGGGCGGCCGACGCCGACGGGCTAGCCATTGCGATCGAGGCCAATACCGATGCGAGGAGCACGGTGACCAGTGGGATTCGGGTCAGCAGAGCGCCATGGCCTCCGCTGCTTGGGCGAAGTGACCGATCTGATGCGATCGAGAGTCCTCGCCAGTGTCGACGCAAGTTCATCAATTATCCACTTTCAAGATGGGTTGAGATCGACGGACATCGGAACAGGACTCTCAATTCAGGATATCCCAGCACCAAGAAATCTTAGTTGCAGCAGGGTTGGAGTGGGCCTGCAACTTCGCCACACATGCGTCCGACCTCTCCGGCACTCCGGCACGCCACGGATGGTTCAGAGCACGTCGGGTTCGCCAACTTGGTGCGATGAGATGTATCTAACTTCGTGCGTGGTGACACCCATGACGGACAACCACCGGCATGACCGGGGCCATCATCGAGGAGTACCTCGCCCGGGCCGTGGTGTTATCGCTCGACCTCACCCCGTCACAGTCCTGGTCGGCCTGCTCCCTTTACGGAGAGTGAAACGTGACAAAGAGGACACTGCTCCCTGATGGCCCGAGGTGTCCATGCACGCCTTCCGGTCCTCCAAGAAGGGTGTACGCACGGGGCGGGCCGTCGGATTCCCACGGTTTAGGTCTCGGGATCGTTCCAAGCCGTCGGTGACCTTCACTGAGTCGACC
>Ga0194043_1001718_pt1 | contig 12211 bp, 9 predicted proteins | sample JunL4415m_MetaG_FD_161274 | JGI IMG/M metagenome (GOLD analysis project Ga0194043, IMG submission 161274) | Anoxic zone freshwater microbial communities from boreal shield lake in IISD Experimental Lakes Area, Ontario, Canada - Jun2016-L442-15m | ecosystem: Environmental > Aquatic > Freshwater >...
CATCATGGGTGCGCGCGATACCGGCTGGATTATCTACTTCGCCGAGACCGCGCAGGAGGCCTACGACAACACGATCATGGCTCTCCGAGTCGCCGAGCACCCCGAGGTCATGCTGCCCGCAATGAGCACGCTCGACGGCTTCATCACTACGCACTCCATCGACCGCGCCGAGCTGATGGACGATGAAAGCGTCAAGGCGTTTGTCGGCGACTACAAGCCCGAAAATGCGCTGCTCGACGTCGAGAACCCCACCACACATGGGAGCTTCTCCGGTCTGGGCGGACCGTACTTCGAGTTCAAGAAGTCACAGCGCAATGCTATCGACCGCTCCATGGCCGTCATCAAAGAAGTCGGAGCCGAGTGGACGAAGCTCTCCGGTCGCCCCTTCGATGTCATCGAAGGATGGGGCATGGAGGACGCCGAGTACATAATCATCGCTATCGGCTCCACCGCTGGCAACGCGCGCCACATTGCGCGTGAGATGCGCGCCGAGGGCGTGAAGGCCGGCGTGCTCAAGGTCCGCGTCTTCAGGCCGTTCCCGTTCGCCGAGATCGCGGATGCGATCAAGGACGCCAAGGCCGTTGCAGTCCTCGACCGCTCCGAGTCCTTTGGCGCCGAGGGCGGACCGCTCTTCCTTGAGGTGCGCAGCGCACTCTACGACCATGACAAGCGCCCGGCGCTCGTCAACTACATCTACGGACTCGGCGGTGCCGACGTCAAGCTCGAGCTCATGAGGCGCGTGTTCAGCGACCTCGTCGACATAGCCGACGGTGTGATCGAGCCCGGTAGGCTCGTCTACCTCGGCGCCCGGTAGAGGGGAGAAGCAGATGGCGAATATCAGAGAGCTCTCCGACCGGGCAGACCGCTTGGCAGGTGGACATCGCTTGTGCGCAGGCTGTGGCGCGTCGATTGCCGTACGGCAGGTGCTGCTCGGTGCTGGCGAGACACCGGTGGTTGCGGGATGTGCGACCGGGTGCCTCGAGGTGTCGACCACGATCTACCCGTACACGTCGTGGAGGACCCCGTTCATCCACAACGCTTTCGAGAACTCGGCGGCAACGATCTCCGGCGTCGAGGCGGCGTTCAAGGGCCTGAAGGCCGCCGGCAAGATTCCAGCCGACAAGCGCGTCAAATTCGTCGCGTTCGGCGGTGACGGCGGAACCTACGACATTGGCTTGCAGTCGCTGTCCGGTGCTATGGAGCGCGGCCACGACATGGTTTACGTGTGCTATGACAACGGCGCCTACATGAACACCGGCATCCAGCGCTCCTCGGCGACGCCGTTCGCCGCATGGGCGACCACAGCCGAGGTGGGCAAAGCGCAGCAGGGCAAGCGACAGCGCCGCAAGGACCTCACCTCGATCATTGCCGCGCACTATGTGCCCTACGTGGCGCAGGCTTCTGTAAGTCACTGGAAGGACCTGACCGACAAGGCCGAGAAGGCGTTCGCGGTCGAGGGTCCGGCGTTCATCAACATCCTCGCGCCGTGCCCTCGCGGCTGGCGCACCAAGCCCGAGGCGACGATTGAGATCGCCAAGGCCGCCGTTCAGACCGGCTTCTGGCCGCTGTTTGAGGTTGTTGATGGCGAGTGGCGCCAGACGGTCAAGGTCATGAACAAGAAGCCGATCGAGGAGTTCCTCAAGCCGCAGGGCCGCTTCGCGCACCTGTTCAAGCCTGGCAACGAGGCGCTGCTGGTCGAAGTCCAAGCCGAGGTCGACCGCTACTTGGAGTACGTGCAGAAGCGGTGTGAGTGCGGGCAATAGCCCCGGCAAGATACGCAAGAGACTCGGGCCCCGGAAGCGTCATTTCCGGGGCCCGCCCCACGGTTTGTTCGTCGATGCGCTTCGCTGGCGTCGCCGCCCGCGTTTCTCTACACTGAAGGAATCCTTAACGCGCAGGCAAAGCTACCTGTCCCGAAACGAACCAGTCCGGGACGCAATCATTACAAGAGGGGCCGCTCGATGGCTGTGATCGTCACCAAGTTCGGCGGAACGTCGGTGGGAAGCACCGATCGCATCCGTGCGGTCGCCAAGCGCCTCGTCGCGCGCAAGCGGGCGGGCGACTCGGTAGTGGCGGTCGTCTCGGCGATGGGCAAAGTCACTGACGAGCTGGTCGAACTCGCTCGCGCAATCACAGCCGAGCCCCCCGATCGCGAGATGGACATGCTGCTGTCCACCGGCGAGCAAGTCTCGATTTCGCTGCTCGCCATGGCGATCATCGCCGAGGGACAGGACGCCGTCTCGTTCACCGGCGCCCAGGTCGGTATCGTCACCGACACCGTTCACAGCAAGGCCAAGATCACCGAGGTGCGCGCCGATCGGGTTCGCGAAGCGCTCGCGCAAGGGCAGATTGTCATCGTCGCCGGCTTCCAGGGTATGACGCCCGACGGCACGATCACCACGCTCGGCCGCGGGGGCTCCGACACTACTGCCGTCGCTGTGGCCGCAGGTATCGGCGCCGACGTCTGCGAGATCTACACCGACGTCGACGGCGTCTACACTGCCGACCCGCGCGTTGTCCCCTCCGCTCGCAAGATCGACGTGCTCTCCTACGACGAGATGCTTGAGATGGCAGCAAGCGGCGCGGGCGTCTTGCAGATGAGAAGCGTCGAGTTCGCCCGCAATCACGGCGTGGTCATCCACTGCCGATCCAGCTTCAACGACACACCTGGCACGATCATCAAGGAGGCCGACGAGACCATGGAACAGGCCATCATCTCCGGAGTCACGCACGACATCTCTGAGGCCAAGGTCACTCTGCGCGATGTTCCGGATCATCCCGGTGTTGCAGCTCGGGTGTTCACGCGCATGGCCGAGAACAACATTAACGTCGACATGATCATCCAGAATGTCTCAGAAGAAGGCGCAACCGACATCTCATTCACGGTGCCGAAGGACGACCTTATCCGAGCGCGTCGCGCTGTGGCCGAGGCCGTCGAAGAGCTCGACGCACGCACATTCTCGATCGACGAGTCCATCGCCAAGGTCTCACTCGTGGGCGCGGGCATGAAGACGCATCCCGGCGTTGCGGCAAAGATGTTTTCCACTCTCGCCGACGCGGGCGTCAACCTCGACATGATTTCGACCTCGCCAATTCGCATCAGCTGTGTGATCTCGGCGGCGCAGGTCACCGATGCGGTGCTTGCCCTCCACGCTGCGTTTGACCTCTCCAACGATGAGATCACGGCCGAAGTGGCGCCGATAGCCGGAGGTGGGTTCTAGATGGCCTGGGACAAGCCGATGCCCGAGCGTCCGGTCGTCGCCGTGGCCGGGGTTACCGGCGCCGTCGGCCGAGAGATGCTGCTCACCCTCAAGCAGCGTGCTTTCCCGGCGTCGCGTGTGGTCGCGCTGGCATCCTCACGCTCCGCGGGCAAGAAGGTTCCCTTCGCTGGCGGCGAGCTTGTTGTCGAGGAGATGACCCCGCAGTCCTTCGAGGGCGTTGACATCGCGCTGTTCTCGGCAGGGGCGAGCGTGAGCAAGGAAATGCGCGAGGCGGTCGTCGGTGCCGGATGCGTCATGATCGACAACTCCTCGGCATTTCGCATGGATGACGACGTACCGCTCGTGGTCCCTGAGGTCAATCCGGAGGACCTGGCGTGGCACTCCGGAGTCATTGCCAACCCCAACTGCTCGACCATCCAGATGGTCGTCGCACTCAAGCCGCTCGATCAGCTCGCCGAGATCACCCGCGTTGTCGTTTCGACCTACCAGGCGGCCAGTGGCGCAGGGCAGGCCGCGATGGACGAGCTGTACTCGCAGAGCGGCGACTTCCTGCGCGGTCAAGAGCTGCACGTCGAGAACTTTGCGCATCGGATCGCCTTCAACTGCATCCCGCAGATCGACGTCTTCATGGATGATCGCTCCACCAAAGAAGAGTGGAAGATGGTCGTCGAGACCAAGAAGATCATGCACGCGCCGGATATGCAGATTGCCGCGACCTGCGTTCGCGTCCCCGTACTCAGGTGCCATTCCGAGGCGATCAACGTCGAATTCGCATCGCACGTGTTCTTGGGCGCCGCAATCGAGACGCTGGAGAATGCAGCGGGAATCACCCTCGTCGACGGCATCGAGGGCAAGGAATACCCGATGCCCGCGCTGCTCGAGGGCACCGACGACGTCTACGTCGGCCGCCTGCGTATGGACAAGAGCGTCAAGCACGGGATTGCCATGTGGGTGGTTGCCGATCAGCTCCGCAAGGGGGCTGCTCTGAATACGGTTCAGATTGCCGAAGCCCTTCTGGTCTGAGTACTTCGTGTGTGGATGGCGCCGATGGGGTAGAAGACAGCTATATTCAGGATGATTTATGGAGGAACAATGGCTGAGGACAGTGCAAGGATCGCCATCGTCGAAGACGACGCGACTATCGCCCGGCTCGTGGAGCTTGAGCTTTCACACGAAGGGTACGAGGTAACCAAGTACGGCGACGGCGAGTCTGCGCTCGCTGGTTTCGCAACGACCGTGCCGGATCTGGTCTTGCTCGACGTGATGCTGCCCGGGGCCGACGGAGTTGCGGTGGCCAAGCTCATGCGCGAGCAGGGGCTCGCGATGCCCATTCTTATGCTGACCGCTCGTGCTGAAACCCAGGATGTCGTGATGGGCTTCGATGCAGGCGCTGATGACTACCTGCGCAAGCCGTTTGAGGTCCCCGAGCTGCTCTCCCGCGTTCGTGCGTTGCTCAAGCGCTCCGAGCACGAGCGCCCCGCGCAGTACAAAGCGGCGAACGTCGAAATCGACCCGGCATCGCGCAGCGTGCTTGTAGACGGAGTCGTCGTCAACTTCACAGCTAAGGAGTACGACCTGCTGGCGTTTCTCGTTGCTAATGCCGGCCGCGTTATCAGCAGAGACGAGATTCTCGAGGTCGTCTGGGGCGGCCAGCACGAGAGTGACTCCAACGTCATTGAGGTATTCGTGTGCCATCTGCGCACCAAGATCGGCGACAAGGACAACCAGATTATCCGCACGATCCGAGGCGTTGGTTACTTCTTCGCGAGAAGTTGATGCGACGCTCGTCGCTCAGGACTTGGCTGCTGCTGTCCTCGGTCGTCTTCTCGGTCATTGTGGTCGGCGGCATTTCGCTCACGACCTACGTCATCTTGGCCGATGGGATGCAGTCCATCTCCTACGACGTGACGGAGCGGCTCGCTGCAACGGCGAGCGCCGTCGTCGCGGGGGCGGCTCGCGCTGCCGAGATATCCGCGGCGACGCAAGGCTTTGCCGGCAGTCAGGCCGCCCAGGTCGCTGAGGCGAACATGGGACGCCAGCTCACACAAGTGCTGAACCCCTCGACAACTGGTGGCGCTGAGTACGCACTCTACGACCAGAACCTCGAGCCGATCTGGTATTCGAACGCCTCGGCACTCGCTCCCGACCAGCAGACAGACCGAGAGCGCACGAAGGTTGGCTCGGTGATGACTCGCACCATCGGACGCCGCGGGAATCTGCTAGCGGGCCTCGTTGGCAAGGCGCGACTGGCAGTCGCCGTTGTTCATGAGCCGGTCGTACTGCCCGGTGGGCATCTTGGCGTGCTCGACGTCATGTACGTTCCTTCTACCGAGGCGCGTGCGATCGACTCGGTGCGGCTGCCCATGATCGTCCTTGCTGTATCGGCAGTGTTCATCATGGTGGGGCTGATGCAGACGTCGATCGTCTGGGTGCTCAAGTTGGTCGACAATCTGCGTAAAGCCGCCGACTCGATTGATGCTGGCCGCTTTGATGAGCGGCTGCCTGACGCCGGCGACAACGAGGTCGGTGCGCTCGCCCGCTCGCTTAACCGGCTGATCGAACGACTACAGCGTCGTTCCGAGGCGCAAGCTCATTTTGTGGCCGATGCGAGTCATGAGCTCGCCACGCCAGTAGCCGGTATCCGTGGGTACACCAACATCCTTCGCGAGTGGGGTGCAGAGGATCCCACGGTGCGCGAGGAGGCGATCGAGGCGATCGACAGGGAGTCGCTGCGTATGGCGCGCCTCACGGGAGACCTGCTCAATCTCCTGCACGCGGACCAGGGTGTGGTCCTCAAGAGCGAACCCATGGACCTAAACGCCATCGTCCGCAATCGGCTCGCGGGAATCGCCAACCGCTGGATTGAGAAGGATTTGGAATTCGTCGGCCCTGAAGCTGAGTCACTGCTGATGGTTGGTGACCCGGGCCGGATTGAGGACGTCGTCTCGATCTTGCTCGACAATGCGGCGAAGTACACGCCTGCGGGGGGAAGCGTTTTTGCGCTTACCGAGTGCGCACGCAACATGGTGACCATACAGATTTCAGATACGGGCCAAGGCATTCCCGAGGCGGACATGGGACGCATTTTCGACCGCTTCTTCCGAAGCGAGGCGTCGCGCGCCGCGGGAGAAAGCGGGTTTGGGCTCGGCCTAGCAATCGCAAAGAACATCGTAGACAGCATGGGTGGCGCGATCGAAGTCAGTAGCATCGTGGACCAGGGCACGACTTTCACGGTCACCGTTCCGCGGGGTCACACGTAGCGGTTGTACACTCTTGGCGTACCCCCAGATGCCATCGTGCATTCAAGTCGCTGCATTTAGAAGTCGATAACAAGCCTCGTACGAGTACGTTGAACTCTCAGGGAGGGTGCGTGTCTTCTCGGCTCCGCGAAATCGCGACGCAGACGTTCTCATCCCAAGGGTGGAAGGACGCGGCCACCGCATTGTTCCAAGCGACCGGGGCTACCGTCAATGCGATGGATTTTGCGGTCGGGGATGCGCTGCCCTCTACCTCGCGATGCTCCTTTTGCAGCCTAGCCGACAGTTCCGAGACCCCTTCTCCGCGCGGCTGTTTTGGCGAGTATCCAACGCCCGGCACCGACGTCTCGCGGATCGTATGTCGCTCCGGTCTGCCCACACTGGTTGCGCCTGTGGAGCTCGACGGCGCGGTCGCGGGCTATCTGGTCTTGGGCGGTTTCGTAACGTCCACGAGGGAGCGGCGTCGTGTCTACGAGCAGCTGATCGGCCGTAATGTCACCGAGGAATCCGCACGTCAGACGCTTAAATCCCTGGCACTCGTCTCTCGTCGGCAAGCCGAGGGATACCTGCAAATCGCACTTGCCAGCGCGCACGCGATGCTTGTCGCGACCTTCGAGCAGCGCACATCGTCTGATCGCGTCGAGGAGCTGAAGCTGTTTGTCTCGGCTGGTCAGCAGGTGGTGGAGACCGAGTCGCTGGACGCCGCAACGCTTGGTCCGATTGCCGAGGAAGCCGTTACGCTCATGGGCGGCCAAGCCGGGGCTGTCTTGCGGCAGGCCGGGAATCTGCTCGAAGTCGTTGCGCGGACCGAATTCTGGCGCGGGCAGGTTGGTGCCCTCGTATCCATGGAAGACACCGCCTCCGGCCGAGCCATTACCACCGGTAGGACTGTCGTCTCGAGCGGCGCAGCCGTGTCCGGTCAGTCCGCGACGCTCGCGCTGCCGCTGACCATTGGCGAGCGCGTTTTGGGCGTGCTCGAGGTTCGTCTTCCGGCGAGCGCGTTGCCGGTTTCGCCTGAGCGCGTGGCTCGGCTCGACCGATTTGGGCGCTTCATCGCCATCGCTCTCGAGCGGGATGACGAGCGCGCGCAGATCGAGCGTGCGGCCGCCGGATACGCACAGCTCAATGAGCTCGCTGCGACGCTTGGTGGACAGACTGACATGGACGGCGTGGCCAAGATCGTCACAAGCGTGCTCGACAAGGCATTCACCTATGGCATTGCGGGGCTTGTCTTGACGAGTTACGGCCGGGATCACGCTGATGTCGTCGTGTGCGGTGACGTGACACAGGGCGAACTCGACCTCGTGCTAGGCGAGGCGATTGGACGCGAGATGGCTGCCGAGCCTTTCGAAACGTTGCGGACGGTTACGCACCGCGGATTGATTACGGAGGGGGAGGCCGAGCGTCAGGATTGGGCGACGGTTGCGGTCGAGCTTTCCCACGGGGAGTTGGAACTCGGCTACTTGGTTCTCGCACGGGTCGACGGCGTTCGCTACAACGAGCAGGATCGGTTGCTGCTTGAGGGAATCGCGGCTCACGCTGGAGCCGCTTTCGGCCGAGCGGCACTGTTCGGCCGCATCCGCGACGACTATGCCAAGACAATTGCGGCACTATCGGCGACGCTTGATGCGGGCGAGCGCATGCCGAGCGGCCACTCAACACGCGTCATGAACTACGCGATGATGATCGGCAAGGAGCTCGGCTTGAGCTACGAGGAAGTCGAGCAGTTGCGGTTTGCAGGGCTTCTCCACGACATCGGCAAGACCGGGTTGCCTGGAGAGTTGCTGCTCAAACCTTCGAGTCTGTCCGCTGACGAACTGGCGCAGGTCCGCACTCACGCCGAGATCGGTGCTTCGATTGTGGATCAGATCGAGTTCCTCAAGTCGCTTACCCCGATCATCTTGCACCACCACGAGCATTGGGACGGCTCGGGATACCCCTTGGGGCTGGCGGGCGAGGCCATCCCGTTGCTAGCGCGCATCCTGTGCGCGGCTGATTCCTTCGATGCGATGACCACCAAGAGCAGCTACAAAAAGCGCATGCCGTTGGAAACCGCGCGTCGCGAACTTAAGAGAGGCGCTGGCTCGCAGTTTGACCCAGGCATCGTCGTGGCCTTGTTCGAGGCGCTCGACAAGGCCGAGATTGCCGACGCAGCAGGCCTGCTCGCCTCGCCTGAGCCCGGCGCTCAGGTGGGCCTTCCAGCCTGAGGCCTGATGCCTTGATGTCCTGATACCGTGCTAGAATCCGCGCGACGCACCTCCCGTGAGAGGCCTGGATTGTCCCGCGCCCGCACCATCGCCCAAGCAGGCATGATTGCTGCCGTCTACGGCGGCCTGACGCTCATAACCGTGCAGTTTCTCGGACCTCTCGCGTGGGGACCGATTCAGCTTCGCGTAAGCGAGGCGGCCACCGTGCTCGCCTTCTTCACGCCTGCCGCAATCCCCGGTCTCGCCCTTGGCTCAGTCGTTGCCAATCTGTACTCGTTTGCGTCGACCGGCAGCCCGCTCGCGCTGCTCGACGTCGTCTTTGGGTCGCTCGGCACGCTGCTGGGTGCGCTTTGGACGTGGCGCTTTCGCTCGAGCGCAGGAGTCGGACTGCTCGGCCCCGTGCTCGCCAACGCGCTGATCGTCCCGCTCTACCTTCCCTTGCTGGTGAAAGGGATGGGACTCTACAAGATTCCGCTTCTCGGCGTAGACTTTGAGGGACGATGGCTGCCGATGTACCTGTTTGGGGTTGTCTCGGTGGCCGTGGGTCAGGCGATTGTGATGTACGGGCTGGGCTTGCCGCTCTTGCTGGCGCTCAGACGCCTCGGCGTGCAGGATCTGTTCAGCGGGCGGAGCTAGTCTGAGAATCGGAGCTGGGAGATTGTCCGAGGTCGACCGATCCAGGGAATGTCTGACGGCCCCCGCGCAGAGCGCGCCCGGCGATTTTCTAATCGCGTGCGATGGCTCCGACTGTCACGCCTGCTCCAGCTGCGTTCGCCACTGCCCGGCTCAAGCTATTCGCGTCGAGGACGGCCATCCCCAGATCATTGAGTCCCGCTGCGTGAAGTGTGGCGCGTGCGTCGTTGAGTGCGGCAACGGGGGCTATGCCGTCCGCGACGATCTGGGAGCTGTGCGCGCGCTTCTTGCAAGCGGGAGGCGCGTGGTTGTAGTGCTGGCCAGCGAGTACTTGGCAGCGCTCCACCCAATGACGGCGTCTGAGGTCGAGTTCGCTCTCGAAACGGCCGGCTTTTCTTCCATCGAGACAACGGTCCTTGGCGAGGAACTCATCGCCGTTGCCTGGGAGCTGGCGTGTACACAATCACAAAGCCCGCTTCCGCAGCTGCGTTCGACCTGCCCGGTGGTCGTGTCGTGGGTCGAGCTCTATCACCCGCAACTGTCGGGCGCCTTGGTGACCATCATTCCCCCCTACATCGCACAAGCGCGTCTCATCAAAGCCACCGCACTCCAGGATGTGGCGGTCGTCTACGTGTCGCCATGCTGGGCTCGCAAGGATGAAATCTTCGATCCTCAACTGGCGGGAGCAGTCGACGTCGCAATCGGCTTCGATGAGCTCAGGTCGCTGCTTGCCGAGCAGCCCTCGCGCCACGGTACTGCTGCGCCGGGTCCATCAGCCACGCGCCGGCCACAAGCGGCGAAAGAGCTCTCGCTGACCGACGGGTTCCCGCGGCGATTTCTTACAGAGCGCGACCTGACGAGCCAAGACCTTGTCGCCGCGCGTGGCCTTGCCGAGATCGACCGGCTGCTCTCCGCTATCGAGAGCGGTGAGATCGCCCCGAGAGTGGTTGATCTGCTCAACTGCGAAGGCTGCGCTGATGGCCCAGCCGTCAATCCCGCACTCTCGGTGTTCGCAAAGCGCAACGTGATTGCGGCCGAGACAGCCCGACAGCCTCGGCCGAGCGTCGACAGTTCCCAGCTGCTCGACGCGCTGCCCACGATTGATACGCGCCGATTCTTCAGCCCCAGGCCGGTCCCAGACCGCGTCTCCTCCATCGAGGAAGCTGCGACGGTTCCCGCCGAGGGCGTGTTCGACCGTCACGTCGGCACCCCCAACTGCGACGCCGGTGAGGATGACACAACGGATGCGCTCACTAGCCTCGGCAATCGCCGGGTGCTTGACGAGCGTCTCGAGGCCGAGACGGCGCGGGCAAAACGCCATGGCTTGAAGTTGGCGTTCGTGGTGATCGGCATGGATGGCTTCTCGCAGGTCAATGATCGCTGCGGGCATCCCGCGGGAGACCGGCTGCTGATTCAGGTGGGGCACACTCTCGTAGCAACCCTGCGTTCGACCGACGTCGTTGTCCGATATGGCGGAGACGAGTTTGCAGTCATCCTTCCGGAGACCAACAAAACCGAAGCGTGGGCTGTCGCCGAGAGAATCCGCGCCGCGCTTGCCCGGCTGTGGTTGCTGGCGTCGGATGGAACGCGAATCTCGGTCAGTGGGTCGATCGGCGTCGCTGGGTACGGACCCGCTGCCGACTCGGCTTCTGCGCTTGTGGCAGCGGCTGGCGCAGCGCTGCGCCGCGCCAAGGAAAGCGGCCGCAGCAGGGTCGAACTAGCACCTGGCTAGGAGGGGAGCCGTCATGCATGACGCGCTGCTGTGCGTCGCCGAGGGAGATCGCGTGCGATGCGGCCTCTGTCCGCACGCATGCCTCATCGCCGAGGGCGCGAGCGGCATCTGCGGCGCCCGGGGAGTCGTCGCGGGCACGCTCAGAGCGCTCACCTACGGGCTCGTGAGCTCGGCCGCGGTAGATCCAATCGAGAAGAAGCCGGTCTTTCACTATCGCCCAGGCAGTCAGGTGGCATCCTTCGGTTCCATCGGCTGCACCATGCGCTGCGGCCACTGCCAGAACTGGGAGATCTCCCGCCCCAAGGGTGCGGACGGTTCGGTTGCCGTGCGAGAGATGACGCCGCGCGATGCGGTCTCGTTTGCGCTCAAGACCGGTGCCGAGGGCATTGCGTTCACCTACAACGAGCCTGTCATTTGGCTTGAGTGGGTGCTCGATACGGGACGACTCGCGCACGAGTCGGGGCTGTTCGTGGTGATGGTCACCAACGGCTACGTGACACCGGCCGGCCTCGACGCCTTCGCCGAGGTCACCGATGTCTGGCGTGTCGATATCAAGGCGTATTCCGAGGAGCCCTTCAGGCGGCTGTGCCATGTGCCGCATGCCGAGGCCGTGCGTGAACAGGCGGTTCGCGCCAAGAGGGTGCACGGAATGCACGTCGAGTGCGTAACCAACGTTGTCCCCACAGTTAACGACTCAACAGACGAGTTGCGCTTGATCGCGACTTGGATTGCGGCAGAGCTCGGAGCCGACACGCCGTGGCACGTGACCAGGTTCACCCCGTATCTCGAGTTCGCTGAGCTTCCAGCAACGCCGCTGGCCACGCTCGAGCGTGCTCGCTCTGCCGCTCGCGAGGCCGGGCTTAAGTTCGTGTATCTCGGCAACGTGGATGCGCCAGGTGCCGAAGACACCTACTGCCCCCGATGCGGCACCCTTTGCGTGAGCCGGCGCGGCTTTGTCGTCCTCTCCGATAACCTCGCCGCGGACGGGTTGTGTGGTTCGTGTGGCGAGCCACTCAACATCGTCATGTACCCCGCGCGCTGATACGAGGGCGACCCGAGAGCCGAGGAGCGGTATCATGTACCGGGCCCTGACACGGGCCCGCGAACTGTCCCCAACAAGGGAGCGTTGCTCACCTGTGGAACCCATCGTCATCATCCCGA
>Ga0194043_1001722_pt1 | contig 12201 bp, 10 predicted proteins | sample JunL4415m_MetaG_FD_161274 | JGI IMG/M metagenome (GOLD analysis project Ga0194043, IMG submission 161274) | Anoxic zone freshwater microbial communities from boreal shield lake in IISD Experimental Lakes Area, Ontario, Canada - Jun2016-L442-15m | ecosystem: Environmental > Aquatic > Freshwater >...
CTTCGAGCTCGGTCGCGAGGGCGTCGATGGGTTTTTCGGCCCGAGCACGGAGCTCGCCGTGCGCTCCTTTCAGCAGCAGCGCGGCCTGCTGGTCGACGCCCTCGTGGGCGCCAACACCTGGCGCGAGCTGGTGGAGGCGGGCTACTCCCTCGGCGACCGCCTGCTCTACCTGCGCGAACCGCCGTTCCGTGGCGACGACGTGCTGGCCCTTCAGGTGGAGCTCAACCTGATGGGTTTCAACGCCGGCGCCGAGCGCGGCGTCCACGACGACGACGTGGAGCGCGCCGTGCTCGACTTTCAGCGCAACGCCGGCCTCCCCGTCGACGGCATCGTCGGCGAAAGCACCATCGTCATGTTCACTGCCCTGCGCAAGGCCGAGACAGGCCGGGAGGGCAAGAAGATCCCCGAGCGCGACGGCGGCTACGTGCAGGCACGCAGCCTCACAGGGCAGGCTGTGGTCGTCGATCCCGGGCACGGCGGTCCCGACGCGGGTCGCGTGTCGGCGGGAGGCCTCACCGAGAAGGACTTCACGCTGGCGCTCGGCCTGAGGCTTGCCGAGCTGCTGCGCGCCGAGGGCTGCCGCGTGCGGCTCACCCGGGAGCGCGACGAGGCCGTGCCGCTCTACGCGCGCGCCGCCGTCGCCAACGACGCCGGCGCCGCCTACTTCGTGTCGCTGCACGCCAACGCCAACGAAGCCCCGGCCGCGCACGGCGCCGCCTGCTACTACTTCCAGCGCAGCCACTACTACTCCGAACACGGCCGCCTGCTGGCCGACTACATGGGCGCGCGCCTCGAGAGAGCCGGCGCCGCGCGCCTCGGCAGCTTCGGCCGCAACTACGGCGTGCTGCGCGAGACGCGCGCCATCGCCGTGCAGGTCGAACCCCTGTTCCTCAGCAACCCGGCGGAGGCACGCCTGGCCACGCGCCCCGACCATGTCGAGACGCTGGTGCGGGCGCTGCTCGGCGGGCTTTCGGACTACCTTGCCCGCGCGCCCCTGGAGGGCGACTCCACATGACCGCCGACGAGGCCGAGGCGATCCGCCTGCGCCTCACGGCGACGCAGGCGCAACGCCTGCGCGAGCTGGGCGCCGACCCGCTCGTGCTGGATGGGGGCTTCGCCGACGCCCCGGCCCGCGACGCGGCGTTCAAGCAGCTCGAAGACGGCCTCGTGCGCGACGGCCGGCGCCGCCTGCAGGAGCTGCGTGCCGGCGGCCGGGCGCCGCAGCTCGTGGAGCTCGAGACCTGCCTGCGGACGGCCCTCACCGGCGCCGGCTTCGTCCCGCTTGTCACGCCGCTCATCATCACCACCGACGCGCTCGTCAAGATGGGCATCGAGCACGGCCACGCGCTCCGCGAGCAGGTCTTCTGGCTGGAGGACGGCCGCTGCCTGCGCCCCATGCTGGCGCCCAACCTCTACACACTGCTGCGCCGGCTGGGGCGCATCTGGAGCCGGCCCTTCGGGATCTTCGAGATAGGGCCCTGCTTCCGCCGCGACAGCAAAGGCGCCAGGCACCTCAACGAGTTCACCATGCTGAACCTCGTCGAGCTGGGGCGGCCGGCGGAGGAGTGCCGGGCGCGGCTGGAAGAGCTGGCCGCGCTCGTCATGGCCGCCGCCGGCGTCGGCGAGTACGACCTGGTGCGCACGGAGTCCGAGGTCTACGGCGAGATGGTCGACGTCGAGGTGAAGGGCGCCGAAGTGTGCTCGGCCGGCTGCGGCCCGCACTCCCTGGACGGCAACTGGGGCATCGTCGAGCCCTGGGTGGGCCTGGGCTTCGGCCTCGAGCGGCTCATCATGGCGCGCGAGGGCTACCCCAACATCGAGCGCGCCGGGCGCAGCCTCAGCTACGTGAACGGCGTGCGGCTCAACATCTAGCCGGGCCGCTCTTCCGCGTTTTCAGGACGATCTTCGTGTCGGTCCAGCTCCGCTCATCGGGGGCGCTGACGTGGGCCAGCAGGCTGCGCACCCGAGCGGCCACGTCGCCGCTGCAGCCCGTCGCCGACAGCCAGTCGTCCATCTCGTGCCGTTTGGCGAAGTCCGCCTCGGCCACGGCGCACAGACCGGCCTCGGCCATCATGCGCAGAAGCTCCTCGCGGGCGTAGTGGCTCACGTGGGTCGGGTCGCGCAGGCGCTCGGCTTCCTGCACGCGCTCGTCGATGAGGAGCGTGTCCTCGATGACCACGAGGCGGCGACTCACGCGCGCCATCTCGCGGAGCGCCTGCGCTGGATCACGGAAGTGATGCGCGGCGAGGCGACAGACGACGACCTCGAACGCCGCGCCCGCGAAGGGAAGCTGCTCGGCCGGGCAGACAACGTCCGGCTCCATGCCCACGGCGGCGTCGCAGGTCGTGACGACGCAGCCCAGCTCGCGGAGACGGCGCGCCACGTGGCCACCTCCGGTGGCCACGTCCAGCGCCGTCACGCCCGGCCCCGGCTCACACCAGGCGACGACCTGGTCGAGGTCGGCGCCCTCGGCGTGCGTGCGGCTCGCGCGGTAGTACGCGGCTCTGTCGTCCCATTCGTTCATCATCGATCCGCGCCTGTCGCCGGCGCAGGCGCCGACCACACGCGCGAGGGGCGGGGCGCACCCGCGCCCCGCCCCTCGCGACCTCACGCTTCTCTGCCGCGGCGCGGCCTACTTGCCCAGCAGCGCGTCGATCTTCTTGACCCCGTCGTTGGCGTCCTCGGCGTAGGCGTCGGCGCCGATCTGGTCGGCCCAGCGCTGCGTGCAGGGGGCGCCGCCGACCACGGTCTTGTAGGAGAGGCCCTCGTCCTTGATCGTCTTGATGACCTTGCGCTGCTCCTCCATGGTGGTGGTGAGCAGGGCGCTCATGCCGATCACGTCGGCGCCCTCCGCCTTGGCCCTCTCGATGAAGCTCGCCGCGGGCACGTCGCGGCCGAGGTCGGTGACCTCGTAGCCGTTGGCCTTGAGGTAGGCGATCACGATCGCCTTGCCGATGTCGTGGACGTCGCCCTGCACGGTGCCGATGACGATGCGCCCCTTGACCGCGGCGGCCTCGCCCTCGAGGGCGGCGTTGGTCACCTCGGTGGCTCCGGCCATGGCGTCGGCGCTCATCATCAGCTCGGGGAGGAAGAGCTCGCCGGATTCGAAGAGCTCGCCGACCTCCTGGATGCCTTTGACGAAACCGTTGGCCATGATGTCGCCGGGGGCGATGCCCTGCGCCAGGGCGCGGGTCGCCACCTCTTCGGCGGCGGCGCGGTCACTCGTGACGATCGCCTGGGCTGCTTCTTCGTAGATGTCGGCCATGCCTTGGACTCCTCTCCCTGTTGTGCGGGCCGTAGGCCCACGTATCCTTCGTCGATTCGTCGCGGACGCGCGGGCGGACCGCGGTTCGCGCGCGCCGGCATCTATCCATTGCGGGCAGTTGGTCGTATAGTCCGAGATGCGCTTCTCCAGGAACGGCTCGGCCTGTTCGCGGAGGCGCGCAACTCGTCGGGCGTTGCGGTGTGCGGCTGTGAAACTAGCACGTTCGCGCACGTTATCAAACAAAGTCGCACTTGACGTCGCGCCGGTCGAGCCTATGATGAGCTTTGATTTTGTTCGATTCTGCCGATTCGGGAAGCGAATGGGGGGCAGTGCTCGAACCACTCTCAGCGTTGGAGGCTCGTCGCGGCGAAGCACGCGCGTGTCGCGGACGCCGCGTCCTCCCGCGTCCCGGCCGCCAGCTACGCCTTTTTGTCGTCTCGCGGCGCCGGCGCCCGGTGGGCGCGCCGTCCGCGACGTTGCCGCGACATGCGCGTCTTGTCTGCCGGCGCCCGCCCCGACGGCCCGTGCAGCCGTGGGGCCTCATGGAGCACACCTCACTGCCGAAAGGAGCGAGACCACAGATGGATGGACACATGCGCGCGACCCAGGGGAGGCCGACGTGACCGTGCGGCTCTTCTTCGCCACGGACGTACACGGCTCGGAGGCTTGCTGGCGTAAGTTCATCAACTCCGGCAAGCACTACGAAGCGGACGTCCTCATCCTCGGCGGCGACATGACCGGCAAGGCGGTCGTCCCGATCATCGACAACGGCGGCGGCAAGTACACTTTTCACCTGCAGGACGTGAAGCGCGACATCGACGGCGCCGACGCCCTGGCTGCGGACCAGCGCGCCATCCGCGACCACGGCTACTACCCCGTGGTCATGACGGCGGACGAGCGCAACGAGTTCACCAGCGACCCCGACAAGCTCGACGAGCTGTTTCACTCGCAGATGCGCCGCGGCGTCGAAGAGTGGGTCGCCTGGGCCGACGAGCGCCTCGTCGGCGCCGGGATGCGCTGCATCGTGTGCCCGGGCAACGACGACCGTGCCGACATCGACGAGATCCTCGCGACCTCGTCGCAGCTCGAGCTCGGCGAGGGCAACGTCATCGACCTGCCCGAGGGCTACCAGCTGGCTTCCAGCGGCTGGACCAACCTCACCCCGTGGGACACGGCGCGCGAGGAGGACGAGCCGCTGCTCAAGGCGCGCATCGAGGGCATCGTCGCACAGGCCACCGCGAGTCCAGACCGTCTGGTCTTCGGCCTGCACGCCCCGCCTTACGACACGCAGCTCGATGTGGCGCCGAAGATCGACTGGGACACGCTCACGGTGAAGGGCCAGGACGAGGCACATGTGGGTTCCACCGCCGTCAAGGAGGTGATCGAAGAGGTCCAGCCGATTCTCTCGCTGCACGGGCACATCCACGAGAGCCGCGCCGCCGTACGCATCGGGCGCACGCTCGCGATCAACCCCGGGAGCTCGTACGTCGAGGGCACGCTGTCCGGCTGCGTCGTCGAGCTCGACGGCAAGAAGAAGCTGAAGCGCTACAGGCTCACGATGGGGTGAGGGTGACTTCGAGCCTGCTGTAAGTGGGGGGACGGCGCTCCTGTTGTCGTCCACAACCGTCTTGCGTTAGGAGGTAGTGTCTATGGCGACGAAAGCGCCCGAGCAAACGCTCTTCGTGCGAAAAGCAAGTGGTCTCGTCAAGGGCTGGTCAAGCGGGGACGGCTTCCGCTACTCGTTCTTCTCGGTGAACCTGTTCCTCGCCTTCTGGTCGATGGCGTACGCGTGCTTCATCACCGATGGTAGCCTCTTCTGGTCTATCGTCATCACCGCCGCCTTCATGGTGGTGGAGATCGTTGTGTATGCCGGGCTCATCTCGGCGATGCCGCGCGCCGGCGGCGACTACGTATGGTTGACGCGCATCTTCCACTCCTCGATCGGCTTCATCGTCGCGGCCGTAGGCTGGTGGTTCATCCTCTGGCTCTGGACGCCGATCTACGCCGACATGGGCGTGCAGACCACGATCAAGCCCATCTTCCGCATTCTCGGCCTCAACGGCGCGGCCGACTTCCTGAGCAAGCCGGCCGGCATCTTCGTCGCCTCCATGGTCGTCATCGCCATCGCCTCGGTCCTCGTCGCGATCGGCATGAAGACCTACGCGAAGCTGCAGAAGTACTTCATGTACATCGGCCTTGCGGCCATCGTGGTGCTCGGCATCCTGCTCGTGATCAGCTCGTCGCAGAACTTCAAGGAGAAGTTCAACGGCGCGGCGGTCAAGTATTACGGGGACACCGCGCAGGGCGGCAGCCTCAAGGAGAGCAAGCTCGACCTGACCAAGTACAAGACCGACGAGAACGGCCTCTTCGCCACCGACGCCGACGGCAATTACGTCGCGGACGGCACGCATGCCACCGCGTGGGAGTCCATCCAGGCCATCGGCTCCGGCACCGGCATGCCGTCGTCGGCGTTCACTGGCACCCTCAAGGGCACCTTGTGGCTCATCCCGCTCATGCTCTTCTGGATGGCCTGGCCGAACTGGGGCGCGACTCTCTACGGCGAGGTCCGCGGCGCCAAGGACTTCCGCAAGAACATCTACCAGATGGCGGGCGGCCTCTTCCTGCCGACGGCCGTCGTCCTCATCTTCCTGTTCCTGATGAACTGGAAGGTGGGCTACCAATCGTGGCTGGGCACGTACGCGGCCTACTGGTGGGGCATCTCGCCCCTGGGCGGCGACTCCATCTCGCCGACGGCCATGGTGTCGTTCCTGCTACCCAACTCCGCGCTCCAGATCGTCCTCATCGGGGCGGCAAGCCTGATCCTCTTCGGCTGGTTCGGCACCTTGTTCCTGTCGTCCACCCGTATGATCTTCGCTGCAGCGTTCGACCGCATCCTGCCGGAGTGGGCGGCCAGGGTCAGCTCTGGCGGCGTGCCGTATAACGCGCTGATCCTCCTGATGACGATCCCGTCGATCATCATCGCGTCGCTGTACGCGGGCTGGCCGATCAGTTGGACCAACGCCACCTCCGGCGTGACCTGGATCAAGGAGATCAGCTACGACGCCACCTTGGGCATCGTCATCATGTTCTTCTTCTGCGGCCTCGCCTTCATGGTCATGAAGTGGCGCGCCCGCAGCGTGTGGGAGAGCAGCTCCCTGCCGAAGACCGGTATCGCGGGGATCCCCTGGATGTCGATTCTGGCGGCGATCTATGCGGTCTTCATGGGCTGGAACATCTACATGTTCATCTGGGATCCGCTCGGAGCCTACGCAGTCGGCTACAAGAACAAGGCGTCCTTCATCTTCATGCTCTCCCTGTACGGCACAGCCGCTGTCATCTGGGTGATCTCGTACTTCGTGCGCAAGCATCAGGGCATGGCCCTCGAGGCGGTCGCCAAGGAGATCCCGGTCGAGTAACGGCAGATCCGAGGCGCCGGCCGACCGGCTGCTTCGACGCTCCAGCGGCTGCGGCTCGGGCTTGCCCGAGCCGCAGCCGGGTAGAGCGTGACACAGACAGACCAATGTCCGGCAGGACCACGGTCAACGCCTGACCGCCGCCCCGCCCGGCCAACGACGCGAGCAAAGGAGGCCGCGCGTTCATGAAGATCCTGACGAGAATGGGCGACAGCTCCAACGTGGAGCTCACGCTGGACGAACTGCGCAGAGAGTTTGAGGAGGGTTCAGAGGTCGCCGCCAAGAAGGCCAAGGTCCCCGTCCTCACGGAGAACGAGGTCGACTACCTCGTCGACATGTTCGCCGCCCCCACGCGCATCTGGGGTTGCCAACGAGGCAACGAAGTCGTGATGACCAAGGACGGCTGCGTCAACGCGCTGAACTCCTCGCGGATGTCGAGCGGCGTGGTCGCGCCGGTCAACCGCGAGGTGGGCGTGCGCCTCTTCGAGTCGATGCTCGGCTTCGACTCGATGGAGATTTCGCACAACGACTACTCGGTGAAGCCCCAGCGCTTCCTGAAGGCGCTCGAGATGCTCCACGTCGAGCTGCTCATGGAGACGACGATCTTCCCGCTCCTTTACGGCTTCATGCCGAACCTGGGGCTCTACTACCGCCCGGACGGATCGTACGAGAACCCCAGCGACCTTATGCCGTACGGCAAGATCGACGAGGCCCGCGCGACGCAGGTGGAAGCGGGCAAGGCGTGTCTTGCGGACTGCATCGAGATGAGCGACTGCATGCTCGAGATGGGCGCCGACGGCATAGACTTCGACACCGTCGCGTCCACCGGCGACGCCGAGTTCCACGCCGTCCTCCAGGCCTGCGATCACGTGGCCAACGAGACCGGCCTGCCGGTCGAGATCGGCATGTCGGCCGAGATGGTGCTCGGCTTCCACGGTCAGCTCGAGTACAACGGCAAGCGCCTCGCCGGCATGTGGCCGCACGAGCAGCTGCAGATCTGCGAGGAGGCAGGCTGCGCCATCTTTGGCCCGGTCTCCAACACGAACACCAGGAAGACCGTGCCGTGGAACCTCGGCAAGGCGCTGACCTTTGTCAAGGCCTGCACCGAGATCGCCAGGATCCCCGTGCACCCCAACGTGGGCATGGGCGTCGGCGGGGTGCCGATGTTCGAGACCCCGGCTGTCGACGTGGTGACGCGCTGCAGCGCCGCGATGATCGAGATCGGCCACGCGGACGGGTTGTAGGTGGGCACTGGTGACCCCGCCGGCATGCACATCGCGCATCTGCTGGCCTCGTCAATGGGTGGGATCCGGGCCGCCGGAGATCTGGTGGCAAGGATGCAGCTCAGCAGGAAGATGAGGATCACGGAAGCCAAGCAGTATGTGGCCGACAAGCTCCACGTGACGCCGCTCGACCTGTCCGACCCGACGATGATGCGCCAGCTCCGGGAGGATCTGGACATCGGCGTGATCACCGGCGTGCCGGGCATCGCCAAGGGCCTCGCGGCCAAGGCGCGCATCGCCGAGCTGCTCGACATCGAGATCAACTGCGTCGAGCAGTTCAAGAAGAAGACCGGGCTGCACTACTGAGCCCGCGCGGGCGGCCCTGGCGCCCTGCAGCGCGTCAGGGCCGCGCGGACAAGAACGGACAGCGGGCGCCTCTGGCGCCCGCTGTCCGTTCTGCGTGAGGGGTGGCGAAGCGTCGTCGGCGGCGATGGGCCGCCTCAGGCGCGAGCCGTGCTCACACCGCCGCGAGCCACGCCTCGTAGTCGGCGTTGGCGGCGTTGCTCTGGAAGCGCAGCATACGGTTCATCCCGTACTCGTAGAAGTCGAAATCGAGCTTGGACACGGTCGCCTGGATCATCGCCCAGATGCTCCACCACAGGTCGGCGACCAGCTTGTGGAGCATCATGCGCGCGTAGCGGTGCTCGTCCCAGCCGCCGCAGTACTGCTCGAGGATGGCCTTCTCTTCGGCCTGGGTGAGCGGCGTCTCCACGCAGAAGTCGCCGAGGTCGAAGTACGGGTCGGTCATGCCGCCGTACTCCCAGTCGATGATCCACATCGTGCCGTCGGGCGCGAGGAGGAAGTTCTCGCTGAGCAGGTCGTTGTGACAGGCGGTGAAGGCGGGCTGGTCGCGCTCCAGGGCCGGCTCTATGCGGCGTCCTTGTTCGAGCATCCAGGCGAGCTCCTCGGGTTGCGCCGCGTGCACGTCGCTCGCCATGCGCAGGTAATCGCGGATCATGTCGAAGAGGCGGATCTCGTTGGCGAACACCGCCTTGTCGTGGTACGTGCGCATCGCCGCGACGATCTTCTCGAGACGGTCGGGGTGACCGGCGATCGACTCTGGGTGCATGGTCTCGCTGGGGATGAAAGGGACCACCGTGCAGTCCCCGGGCTGGATCACGTGCAGGAGTGGAGGGGTGACCCCCGTGGCCGCCGCGGCGGCGTGGTTGTGCAGCTCGCGGGTGCGATCGATGAAGGTCTCGGTGCCCTCGCCGGGGATGCGCAGGACGAACCTGCCGACGCCCGGCGCCCCCGGGTCGCCGCCGACGGTGACCAGGTAGTTGCGGTTCGTGATGCCGCCGCCTAGCACCTCGCAGCGGACCTCCTTGCCCCGCCAGTCGGCGATCCTTGCGATGACGTCGTCGGCGCTGATCGGCTCTGTCATGTGCGTTCCTTCGTTGGCTCGTTGCGACACGAAACGGCCGGGGTCCCTCGCGCATCCGTGGGAGCATATGCGAGGGACCCCGGCCGTGTCAGCTGCGTGGTGCGGTCAGGAGACCGACACCTCGAGGCCCATGCCGGCGAGGTCGCTGCGCACGTCGTCCATCGCCTTCTGATACTCGCTGTTCACGATCCGCTTGGTCCTGGCGTCGTAGACCTCCTGGAAGGTCATGCCCTTGTCGGGATCCTTGAGCTTGTCGCCGAAGAGCGGGAACAGCTTCTGCGCGATAGGCTCGGCTTCGGCGCGCGTCAGCTTCGCGGCTGCCAGACCCATCTCGGCGTGGAACTTGTGGTCGTCCGGCACCAGCGAGTCGGACTGCACTGCCATGGCGGGATGGCCGGAGAACACGTTGCCGCCGGAGGTCACGATGGCGAGCATGTAGCAGGCCATCTCGTAGTGGTACTGCCTGGTGCCCGAGCCGCCGCCCAGGTACGGGAGGTTGACCATCGGGTAGCCCATGTTGCGGCCGATAGCGGCGTTGGACATGGCGATCGCCCAGATGAGCGGCTTGGTGGAGGAGAGGTGCAGCTTGCTGTGCAGCGGCGCGTTGTAGTGGTACGTGCCGCGGAAGATCAGGTTGCCCATGATCATGTAGCACGTGGCCGTGACGGCGACGCCTTCGGCGCCGCCGGCGTAGCCGCCGAACAGCGGCGTCGATGTGGAGCCGATGTTGGCGCTGATGCTGTTGTAGAAGGCCACCTTCTGCAGCGCCTCGTAACCGACCACCATCTCGGAGAGGAAGTCGATGAGGAAGCCGTCGCTGACGCGCAGGCCGAAGTCGGGGTAGCTGGCCGCGAACATCGAGGCCGGCTGGGAGGCCGCGGAGATGCCGTTGATGATCGGCAGGCCCGAGCGGCCGGAGCGGCGGATGCCCTCACGCGCGAGGCGCACGGTCTTGCAGGCCGCGAGGATCTCCTGCGGCGAGCGCACGCGGCAGTCCTTGCCGCGCAGGTGCAGGATCGACGGCACGCTGACCGAGTCGACGATGTTGAACGAGGCCATCTTCTCGACGGTGTCCACGAAGATCTGCTCGTCGGTGGTGTAGATGCCGCCGCCGACGTGTACCCAGGGGCGATCATCGGTGGTGTCGGGGCGCCGGCCGTACATGGTCTTGCGCTCGCGGTCCTCGCCGAAGGTCGCGCTCCTGGGCGCCTGCGAACAGGCGAGGAGGATCTCCTCGCGCGTGAACTGCATCACGCGGTTGGTCTCGGGGCAGTAGGCGCCGGCCTCGGCGAGGAGGTCGACGGCCGCCTGAAAGACGCGGTCGGTGAGATCGTCGTCGGTGTTGATGATGGTCTGCTTGTCCCACTTGACCTTGTAGCGCGCGATCACCTCGGCGAGCTTGGGCACGTAGCGCTTCATGTAGTAGTCGGTCTCGGAGATCAGCGGCCCTACTTCGGCGCGGTCGAATACTGCGATAAGGTCGATCATGTCGTTCTCCTCAGGATGCGGGTTCGGCGGTGAGCTGCGAGGCTGCGGTCACGACACCAGCCTGGTCGCGAGGACGACGGCGTCGTAGGCGCTGCCGCTCCAGCCGTCGGCGCCGATCGTCTCGGCCCACTCCTCGGTGGTCGCGCCGCCGCCCACGATGACCTTGTATCTGTCGCGCGTGCCCTGGTCCTTGAGCGCGTCGATGACGTCCCTCTGGCCGATGAGCGTCGTGGTGAGCAGCGCCGAGATGGCGATGATGTCGGCGTTCACCTCGTTGGCCTTGTCGATGAACTTGAAGAGGTCGACGTCGATGCCGAGGTCGTGGACCTCGAACCCGGAGGTCTCGAAGAGGAGCTTGAGGATGTTCTTGCCGATCGAGTGAAGGTCGCCCTTCACGGTGCCGATGACGATCGTGCCCTTCTTCTCGTCGGCGCCGCCGGCGGCCTTGATCGCCGGTTCGAGCACGGTCATCGCCGCCTGGAAGGCCAGCGCGGCCTGCATCAGCTCGGGCAGGAAGATGTCTTCGCTCTCGAACTGCTCGCCGATGACGTTGAGGCCCGGCAGCAGGCCCTTGTTGATGACGTCACGGGGGTCGATGCCCTCGGCCAGAGCCTCGTTGACGGCCTCGAGGACGGCGTCCCCATCCTGGTCGACGATCGCCTGTTTGAGCGTTTCGTACATGGCCTCGTTGCCCATTGCTTGCACCCCTTCTTCTCGTGTCTGGATGTGATCGTGTGGATGTTGACGGACGGCCTCGGCGCCGCGCGGCGGGCGCCGCTAGGCGTCGCCCTCGGCCTCGGCCCAGATGGCTTCGCCGGCGACGAGGCCGGGGAATTCGGCGCGGATGCGCGCGTCCAGATCGGGCGCCCAGACGGCCGGGTTGGGCTGCGACAGGATGCTGCGGGCCACGGCGCGCGCGCGGCTCTGCGCGTCCGGCCGTCCGGCCGCCTCCCACTGCGCGCGCATGCCGCGGTCGGCGACCTTGGGGAAGAGCGCCGTGGTCTTCATCAGCGACTTGGTGTGCTTGCTCTTCATGTAGTCGCCGCCGGGCCCCGCCTGGGCGATGACGTCGAGGGCGAGGTTGTCCTCGCTGAACTCCAGGCCGCGCACCACGCGTTTGTTCATGAGGGCGATCTCGTCATCGACCACGGCCTTGCCGAAGTCGAAGGCCATGAGCGAGCTGAAGAGGCCGCCCATGTTGAGCAGTGTGGCCCCGGCGAGCACCGCGCCGAGCGTGTTCATGCCCGTCTCGTAGCCCGACTGGGCATCGTTCGAGTGGGCATTGGTGAGGCCGATGTAGCCGCCGGTGGGGACGTTGTAGAAGTGCCCCAGCTGGGCCTGGGCCATGCAAAGCATGCCGGTCTCGAT
>Ga0194043_1001725_pt1 | contig 12195 bp, 12 predicted proteins | sample JunL4415m_MetaG_FD_161274 | JGI IMG/M metagenome (GOLD analysis project Ga0194043, IMG submission 161274) | Anoxic zone freshwater microbial communities from boreal shield lake in IISD Experimental Lakes Area, Ontario, Canada - Jun2016-L442-15m | ecosystem: Environmental > Aquatic > Freshwater >...
AGAAAAAGCGCAATCAGGCGATGTCGTCCTCCTCTCTCCCGGCGCGGCGAGCTTCGGTATTTTCCAAAACGAGTTCGACCGTGGCGATCAATTCCGGGAGTTGGTATTAAATTTTGAAGAGTAAAATGAGTTGTCCCAAAAAGAGGGACGACTTGAAGTGGAGTGAACTGTACGAAAAAATCGCGCAATTGTATCATTCCGAGTTTGCTTATCGTATCAAAAATGATACAATTAGGACATAAAAATGTTACAAAAAATATATGTCATTGCAGGATTTGAATAAAAGGCAGGATGCTATCTTGGCTTTTATCGAGGAACAGAAGAGTGTTTCAATCGCCCAAATTTTCGAACATATCCGGCAGGTGGCGGGTGAGGTGACTCGGGTGACTATTTCTCGGGATTTGGAGAAAATTCTTGATCTTGGTCTGATTGAGCGCACAGGTGCCGGACGCGGGGTGCACTATGCATTGTCAATGCATTATGATCTGGTGAAAAAAATTAATGTTGAAGAGTATTTTTCTGTCGAAGCGGATCAGCGGTATATTCGAGAGCATTTTAATTTTGATATTTTCGATCAGTTGAAAGATATTTTTACTGAGAGTGAAAAACAGCAGTTGATAAAGTTGAATGAAGTATACAGGGAGAAGCTCAAAGTGATGCCCGCCGACGCACTGAAAAAAGAAATCGAACGCTTGAATATCGATTTCAGTTGGAAGTCGGCGAAGATCGAAGGGAACACCTACAGTTTGTTGGAGACTGAACAGCTAATCAAAAATCAAAGACAAGCCGAGGGACATTCTCAGGAAGAGGCGACGATGATTCTCAATCACAAGAAAGCGTTGGAGTATATCCGGAGTAATGTGCAGGATTTCCAAATAGTGTCGTTGCGGAAGATTGAGAATATCCATTTCCTGATCGTCGATGAGTTGGGCGTAACGAAAAATCTAAGAAAAACACTTGTCCGCATCACGGGTACGAAGTATACGCCTTTGGATAACGAATTCCAGATCCGGGAAGCTTTGGAGCAGGCCTGTCGAGTGGTCAATATGACAGAAGATGTTTTTGAGAAGGGTGTGATCTTGATGTTGCTTATCGCTTATATCCAACCGTTTGTCGATGGGAATAAACGAACGAGTCGGTTGGCGGGCAATGCCGTTCTGCAGGCGTTTGATTTGTGTCCATTATCGTATCGGAGTATGGATGAAATCGAATACAAGAAGGCGATATTGCTGTTCTATGAGCAGAATAATTTAGCGTATTTCAAGGAGTTGTTCTTGAAACAATTCGAATTTGCAGTGGAGAATTATTTTGGATGAAAATATTTTTTTATGGAAACATTTGACTTGGTGATTATCGGGGCGGGGCCGGCGGGGTTGTCGGCGAGTATTTATGCCTCACGCTACGGCATCAAGCATCTTGTGTTGGGCGAGGTGGCGGGTGGATTGCTCACGCAGACATTCGAGATCGGCAATTGGCTCGGGACGGAGATGATCCTGGGCTCTGACTTTGCGCGCACGGCAGCCGAACACGTGAAGAGTTATGGCACGGAAATCCGACCGGAGACGGTGGAGCGGCTGGAGCAGAAAGCCGACAATACCTGGCACATCGCTTTGGCATCGGGTGGAACCATCGAGTCAAAAACGATTTTGTTCGCGACCGGTACACAGCATCGACACTTGGGTGTTCCGGGTGAGCACGAGTTGGCGGGGAAAGGTGTCTCGTATTGTCCGACCTGTGATGGGTTTTTCTTCCGTAAGAAGACGGTGGCAGTCGTGGGCGGTGGTGACAGTGCGGCCAGTGCTGGTGTGTATCTGGCGGGAGTCTGTGAGCGGGTGTATATCATTGTGCGGGAGAAAACAATGCTGGCCGAGCGTTTTTGGCAGGAATCGCTCGCGAAATTACCGAATGTCGAGATCCTCTATGAAACGAATGTGACGGCGATCGAAGGTGAGAATAAAGTAGAGCATGTGCAACTGGACAAACCCTACAAAGAAAGTACTGCACTGGCGGTTGACGGTGTGTTTATTGAAATTGGTCTCAAACCAAATACACAACTCGTCGACACGCTTGGGATAGAAAAAGATACATACGGGTATATCGTGACCGAAGCTGATCAATCGACATCACTCGAGAATCTCTGGGCGGCGGGAGATATCACGACTAACTCCAATCGTTTTCACCAGATCGTGACGGCTGCGTCCGAGGGCGCCATCGCGGTGAACAGTATTTTGACCCACCTCCAACGCAGGTAGTCTTGATGGTTTTTTTGTAGGGGTATATACTACCAGTAAGAGTAATCAATAAAATAATCCCAGATAAATAAACCGTATGAAAAATAAAAAGTCCCAGCGATCATTCCAAAAAGAGCTGACACATTGGTTGAGCATTATCATCGTTGGGATGACGGTCGGAGTTGGCGTTCAATTCACCCAAGCGTGGACCAATCCATCTGCAACGCCTCCTGCGGGCAATGTCGCCGGACCAATTACGACTGGCTCCGGGGCGCAGTTCAAAGCGGGAGCTTTGACCCTCAACAATGGACTCACTATCTCTCAAGCCGGTGGGGCGTATTCAACCCTCACCTTGAAAGACAATGACTCACCAAATGGAGTGAAACATATCTACGCCGACGGTAATAACATTGGCTTCCTCGGGGGCGATGCAAACTGGCTGTTGGCCATAAATCAGGCTGGGGACTCATGGCAAAAGCGTAATGTGGGTGCTAACGATTATTATATTCGCAGCATTGGCATGTGGGCGAGTCAATTACGAGCAGGGACGCTTGCGGCAATCGCTACGGATGTGAATAACATAAATAATGCGCCTGGCGACCAAGGGTTTGCAGCTTGCGGTACCAATCATCCAGTTGGTGAAATTGGATGGGTGATGGCGTGTGGATCTCGGTGGTGCAAGAGTAAGGGGTATGCTGGTGGTATGGTTCAGGAATGGAGTGGCCTCCAACTGCATGAACCAGTATCTGTCTTGTGCGTGCGATACTAACTCAGCCAACCATTTTTCCGGCAAAGTTAAAAAACACTAAAACACCTATGGATCAAAATCAAACAATAGAACCGACAAAGAGACTTTCTCCAAAGTTCATTCCATATCTCGGCGGATTGGTGATCGGCATTCTTATCGGGAGCGCCATCTCGTGGGTTTTCCTCAAGAATATGACTGCTCAAACAAATGGAAGCAATTCTTACCAAGCGGGGTTTGATGCCGCAAAAGAACTGGCTTTAAAAAGTGGAGTCATAATGCCTGTTTCCGATGATATTCGCGATATTTCCGGTACGGTTACCGAGATAAAAGGCAATCGCATCACTCTGCGTGTGTCGATGACCAATCCTTTTGACGACGCCGCACTCATTGATCGCATCGTCACGGTCACAGCTGACACCAAAATTTTCAAACACTCCGTGAAAGATCCGAAGACCTATCAAGCCGAAATGGATGAATATGCCAAAAAAGCAGCAGAAACAAATCCTGCCTCGCAGGATACTCTCCCTTCAGCACCTCCGATGCCACCAAGTCCTATGATGAGTAGTCCCGCATCTTTGGCGGATATTGCCGTTGGGGCGATGATCAATGTTTTTTCTCAGGAGAATATCAAAACACTGAAGGAGTTTTCCGCTACCTCTATTGATATCAATGAAACACTACCGGTAGTGCAAGTACCAGAAGAACTGCAATCAGGATCGGCGGAAACACCAGGATCGGCACCAGTACCAACATCGATACCGACACCGCCATCGATACCAGCGATACCCGAATTGCCGGTAGCTCGGTAAACTCCCCCAGAAAATGTCATCGGAAATGCGTCTGGTGACTCTTGAAAACCACAAACACTTGTTTTGTGGTTTTTTGGTGAGTACGATCCGTGCTACAATTCTAGTATGAATACGAATATCTTCAAAAAGAATTTTGCCAAAGGAATATTTCTTCTAGTGGCAGTGATAGTGGGTGTGCCGATGGGTGACTGCCACGCTTCGACGATCACGCCGGACAAAGTATTGGAATTGGTGAATGCGGATCGAGTGGCAATCGGTTTGCCAGCCCTGACGCTTAATAATCAGTTGACCCAGGCAGCAGAAGCCAAAGCGAAGAATATGGCCGAAGCAGGATATTTTGCTCACACATCACCAACGGGCAAAACGCCGTGGGATTTTATCGATGCAGCCGGTTATTCGTATCACTACGCGGGAGAAAATCTGGCGATTCGATTTGTCAGTGCGGAGGATGAGCACGCCGCGTGGATGGCGAGTCCGACCCACCGGGCGAATATCTTGAGCAATAAATATCTTGAGACGGGAATTGCCGTGTGGTCAACGGAGCAGGATGGACGACAGGTATTGATCGCGGTTGAGGAGTTTGGGACGCAGCCGGGAGTGGCGATTCCAACTCCGGTCGCGGATACGCTTGCACTCAAAGAGCAGGCGACTACCGTGGCGGGTACAATAGGAATAACTCCTGTGCCAGTACCGGTGGCGACGAGTGGGTGGGCGAAGATGATGCGAAAAATCTCGATGTGGAGTATGGAGCAGATACTGATCGTCGTAGGATTGGGGATAGCGGAGGTGGTCGCCGTGACCAATATGCTCCATATATTGCGAAAAAAGCCAGTCAATAAAAGATATCGCAAGACTTTTCCTTGAAAGAAAGGCTTCTTTTGTGTATACTCAGGGTATGTGAAAGAAGGACTACTACCTTTTGTTTTTATTTTATGGAAATTTTTCGTATTGAGGGTGGATACCCGCTCCAAGGGGAGATTGAAGTACGCGGATCCAAAAACGCGGCGGCACCGATTATTGCGGCCAGTTTGTTGACGACCGAACCATGCGTGTTGCATAATGTGCCTCGAATCGAGGATATTTTTCGTTTATTGGAGTTGATCCAAACGCTGGGAGTACAGGTGGAATGGCTAGACGAACACTCGGTGCGGATTGAAGCGAAGGAAATCGATCCGACCAAGATTGAATTGGACGCAACACGACGAATGCGGCTATCGGTATTATTATTGGGATCGTTGTCAGGCCGCTGTGGGAAGTTTTCTTTGGGACATCCGGGCGGGTGCGCCATTGGGGTACGATCAATCGAAACGCATATCGACGCTTTGGAATCGCTCGGGGTGAAGGTGATACAGCATGAGAAATTTTATGAAATCGATACGACCAAAAAACATTCGGGAAAAATCATACTGAAGGATTTTTCGGTGACGGCGACGGAGATTGTGCTGATGATGGCATCGGTTTTGCCAGGGAAAACCGTATTGAAAATCGCCGCCGCTGAACCGCACGTGCAAGATCTCGGACATTTCTTACAGGCAATGGGTGCGAAGATCGAGGGACTCGGAACACACACGATCACCATCGAGGGAGTGGAAGCTTTGCGGGGAGCCGAGTACACGATTATTCCTGATCCGATCGAAGCGGCAACTTTTCTTATTCTTGGCGCGGCGACAGGGAGTAAGATTACGGTCAAGAACGCGCACGAAGAACACCTCGATCTCGTATTGAAAAAAATGCGGGAGTTTGGGATGGATTTTGAGATCACGCCAGATGCGATCACGGTGATCCCAGCTGGACATCTCGTATCGCCGGGGAGGGTGAAGCCGGAAGTATATCCTGGAATCCCAACGGATACGCTGTCACTCTTTGGGGTATTGGCAGCATTATCGGATGGTGAGACTTTGATTCACGATCATATTTTTGAGAGTCGGTTCAATTATGTACCGGAGATCGAGAAAATGGGTGCGAAGGCGACGGTGCTCAATCCGCATCAAGCGATTATTCACGGGCCGGTTGAGCTCCATGGGACACAGATCAAAAGTTTTGATTTGCGAGCGGGTGCGGCACTCATCATCGCGGCTCTGGCGGCGCATGGTACGACGACCATCGAGGATATTTATCAAGTGGATCGCGGCTACGAACGCATCGAAGAGCGCTTGCAGAAATTGGGCGCAAAAATAGAACGAGTGGAATTATAATTACACTATTGTATGTGGTGGTCGAATATGTTTGTCCGACGAATCGGTATCGACTTGGGCACGGCGAATACGCTTGTGTTTATTCCTGGCAAAGGCGTGGTCATCAACGAGCCTTCCGTCGTGGCGGTGTCGGTGCAGGAGAATAAAGTTTTGGCCGTGGGCAATGAAGCGAAGGAGATGATAGGCCGGACACCGGACACGATTGTGGCAAGTCAGCCGTTGCGTGATGGAGCGATCGCGGACTACCGGATCACCGAGGCGATGCTCCGATATTTTATTTATCGCGTATCGGGCCGGGTGCGATTGATCCGACCGGAAGTAGTACTCTCGATACCGGCAGGCGTGACTTCGACCGAGCGGCGAGCGGTTATTGACGCGGCGATCAAGGCGGGTGCACGGACGGCCTATGTGGTCAAGGAGCCGATCCTCGCGGCGATCGGAGCGGGTATACCGATTCATACGGCGCAGGGGAATATGATCGTGAATATCGGCGGCGGAACATCGGAGATTGCAATCATTTCGCTCGGTGGTATCGTGGCAGCTCGGAGTGCTCGCGTTGGCGGCAATCGGATCGACCTCGCGATATCGGATTATATCAAACGCAAGTACAGCCTCGCGATTGGGGAGCGCACCGCCGAAGAAGTGAAGATCAAAATCGGGTCAGCCATACCAGTTGCCAAGGAGGATACGTTTGATATTCGCGGACGGGATCTGATGGGTGGTTTGCCAAAGACCATTCCCGTGACGACCAATGAAGTGACCGAGGCGATCCAGGATGAGTTACGCGAAATCATCAATGTCATCAAGCAGGTATTGCAGGAGACGCCACCGGAGCTGGCCGCGGATATTATGGATAAAGGGATGATACTCTCGGGCGGGACGGCGCAGTTGCGACACCTCGATCAATTGATATCCAAGACGATCGGAGTGCCGTGTTTCGTGGCAGATGACCCGGCGTTCTGCGTGGCCAAGGGGACGGGTATCGTGCTGGAGAATCTTGATGTGTATAAGCGGAGTATTATGATGGGCAAGTAAATTTGTGTCATTCCCGCGAAGGCGGGAATCCAGACACCACAAAATTTTATATAATAATAAAATAAATTGAAGAAATTAAAGACTTTACAAACCTCAATCCGTTTTGAAACTATATGAGGTGTAGTGGAACCTGGATTCCCGCCTTCGCGGGAATGACAAATACTCTATGACTAAAGTAACTATTGGGATTGATGCCTCGCGGGCGTTTTTGAAACGACGGACGGGGATCGAGGAATACGCGTATCAGGTCATCAAGCACCTGCGTCATGAGTTACGCGATGAGTCGGTGGTCTTGTATATGCGCAAAGGGTATACGATTGATTTTGAATTGCCGACGCAGTGGAGCGTGAGGGAATTGTGGGCGCCGCGACTCTGGACGCAGGTGCGGCTATCGTGGGAGATGTTCTGGCACGCGCCGGAGGTTTTGTTCGTGCCCGCGCATACAGTGCCAATAGTGCATCCGAGGCGAACCGTGGTGGTGATACATGGGTTGGAGTACGAGTTTTGTCCTAATGCATATTCGTGGTGGGATCGCTGGTATATGAGGATTTCGATCTGGTGTTCAGTGCGCTGGGCGTCGGAGGTGGTGTGCGTGTCGGAGAATACTCGCCGGGATGTGATACGACTCTATGGTGTGCCCTCAGAAAAAATTTCTGTCATCGGTGAAGGGTATGATGAAACTGTGTCATCCCGGCCCCCGAGCCGGGATCCAGATTGCATTGAATTAAATGCAACTCAACCTGGATCCCCGATCAAGTCGGGGATGACAATGCAGATACAAGATATTGCCAAAAACATTAAACCCTATTTTTTATTTATTGGCCGAATAGAAGAACGGAAAAATATTTCTCGCATGATAGCAGCGTTTGATATCTTCAAAAGAGAAACAGGACTGCCGCCGAGATTAGTCTTGGCGGGCAAGCCGGGATATGGGTATGAGAAGATTCAGCAGAAAGTAGTCAGTAGTCAGCAGGCAGAAAATATCATTGAACTTGGGTATGTTTCGGAAGAGCAAAAGTGGGAGTTGTTGCGGAATGCCGAAGTGTTTTTGTTCCCGTCGCTCTATGAAGGGTTCGGGATACCGGTTTTGGAGGCGCAGAGCGTGGGGACGGCGGTGATTACCTCGAATACTTCGTCTTTGCCGGCTGTCGCGGGCGAGGGGGCGCTTTTGGTTGATCCCGAGAGTGAAAAAGAGCTAGCCGAAGCGATGCATCGGCTGGTTTCGGATTCTGCGCTCAAAAGTGCTATAATAGCCAATGGAAGGGAGAATGTGCAGCGGTACAGTTGGGATAACTGCGCGAATGAATTGACAGAACTACTCCTATGCCGAAAAGTCAAGAACGATTGAAACGATTGAACAAGAAAGTACCGAAAGTGGCCTTGGTGCACGATTTTTTGGTGACTTCGGGCGGGGCAGAACGGGTATTGAAAATACTGGCGGAAATGTACCCCGAGGCACCGATTTATACTTTGCTTTATGATCGCGAAACGATGGGTGGGTTTTTGGCGGGTCGGGATATCCGGGTGTCATTCGTGCAGAAGTTCCCCAAGTGGTTGCGCAAGCGGTACCGATGGCTCTTGCCTTTCTTCCCAGCGGCGATCGAGGCGATGGATTTGCGGGACTTCGATATAGTGATATCGTCTTCCGGCGCGTGGGGCAAGGGCGTGGTGACACGGCTCCATACCAAGCACATCGCGTACATTCATTCGCCAATGCGTTATGTGTGGGATTATAACGAACGCTATCTCAAAGAGCAGGGCATAGTGAAATGGGGATTGCCGACGCGATTGATACTGAGTTGGCTCCGTGTGTGGGATGCGCAGGCGGCGGATCGACCGGACGTCCTGATCGCTAATTCGGAATATACGCGGGAGCGGATCGAGAAGTATTATCATCGGGAAGCGGAAGTAGCGTATCCTCCGGTTTCATTGAACCTCGAAAAAGGAATGCTGGATGAAAAGAGTGAAATAGTGAGGAAGAATTTGGAAAATCCAGGGCTAGATATGGTTTCCTCTAGATATTTTCTCGTAGTGTCGCGCTTGGCGAAGAGCAAGAAGGTGGATATCGCCGTGGAGGCTTTCAATAAATTAGATTTACCGTTGATCGTGGCGGGTCGAGGGAGGGAATTGGAATCGTTGCGGGCGATAGCACAACCAAATGTCCGTGTGATTGGGTGGCGGAGCGATGAGGAATTGGCGCGGTTGTATCGGGAGGCACGGGCGTTGATTTTCCCCGCGGAGGAGGATTTTGGTCTGGTGATGACGGAAGCGCTTGCCTCGGGGACACCAGTGATCGCCTACGCAGTGGGTGGCGCGAAGGAGATTGTGACTGAAGGAGTGACGGGAGAATTATTTCTCGATCAGACACCAGAGGTATTGGCGGACGGGGTGCGTCGGTTCCTCGACCGAGAGGGAAAATATGATGAGCAGGCGATGCGGAAGACGGTGGAGCGTTGCAATCGGGAGGATTTCGAATCACATATACGAAACGCAGTGGAACGGGTAATGAAAGAATAGCTATGCCGACATTCATCGGGCATCTAAAACAATGGGAATATCTGCAGAAGTTGGCGCAGAGCAAGCGGATGCCGCAGGCTTTGATTTTTTCGGGGCCATCGGAAATCGGCAAATTTTTGGTGGCGCGAGCGTGGGCGGAGGAATTGATTCGAAATAATTCTGATTGTCTGGTCATCGAGCCGGAATTGGTGACGAAAAAAGGCGTGACGCGAGCCAAGGATATTGGCGTGGGGGCAGTCCGCGATACAGTGAAACAGGCAGCCCTCTCGTCCGGTGGAGGGAAGTATCGGGTACTCATCATCCGCGACGCGCATCGGTTGACGGAGAAAAGTCAGAACGCGCTTTTGAAAACACTCGAAGAGCCGCCGGAACACCTCATCATTATTCTCGTGACCCATCGGGTTGGGCGACTGCTGTCTACGGTGTTGTCGCGTTGTCAGAAGGTGGATTTTCATTTGGTAGATGAGGCATTGATGCGATCGGGGATGCCGAGTAAAAAGGCAGTGCTAGAATGGATATGGCAGATCGGTCGACCGGGATTGGTGCGCCGATGTATCGATACGCCGGTCAAGATGAAACGGGATCTCGAATTGTTTGAACGACTCTCCAAATTACCTTCCTATTCAGTGCAGCAGAAATTGCAGTTGTCGGAGAGTATGGCAAAAGATATCACGAAGACGATCTGTCTTTTGGAATGGTGGCTGACACTCCTCCATAGTCGGGCGGCGCAGGGAAACGATAGGGCGGCATGGAAATTAGCGGAGCGTGTTTTTGCTGTAGAACAGGTATTGGAGAATCAATCAAAAAGTTCGAGGCTGGTATTAGATACTTTGTTTCTCGGAGTGTAGAGTTTTCACATAAAATATATGTGGTGGAGACACAAAAAACAAAAAGAATCGCCTGTGGATAAGCGGATATTGAGACGGCGACCATTTTCGGTTGTGCCGCGGCGATTGCGACGCCAGCAGCGGGAGCTTGAGCAGTCGCAGCTGGAGCACCGGCAGTTTTTTTGGCGCCGTTGGAGTATCGTGGTGTTGGTGGTGTTAGTGTTTGTCGGCGTGGTAACCTATGTGGCAGTTGTCAGTCCGCTGATGCGGATAGAGCAGGTGACGATAGTCGGTGGTGATGAATCCACCCAACAACAACTCCAGATGCTCGTCGATGAAAAAATGAATGAGAGACGGTGGCGGTTATTAGTAATAAAAAGTTTTTTTCTTTTTCCTGAAAAGCAGATCCGAGCCGTGGTGCAGCAACAGTATCCTCATATTCAATCGATTGCATTTGAGAAACGATTTCCTCAATCGGTCAAGATAACCATCACGACGCGTGATGAAGCGGTGATAGTGTGTTCGGGTGGACCGTGTTTCGTGCTCGATGAAGCGGGGCGGGTGATCGCCAACGAAGATGCCTTGAATGATTCGTGGCGGCGTATACGGTTGATCGACACAAGTGCGGCGCCAGTCGATGTGTCGGAGATTGTTTTGAATCCGGGTTTTATCGTTTTTCTCGAGCAACTCGAAGCAACACTCAAGGGTAAAATCGGTATCACGGTGCAGGGTGATTATACGACGCCTTCACGGTTTTCAGGAACGGTAACCGTGATGACAAATGAAGGTTGGCAGTTGCGTCTGGATAGTCATATTTCGCTCGAAAATACCGTGAATGTATTACAAGCGTTTTTTATTAAGCAAATTAAAGATCCGCAGGATCGGGCGCGGTTGGAGTATGTCGATACACGGGACGACGGGAAGATCTACTATCGCCTCGCGGGCGATGATCAAGCTCTCATATCGACTCCGCCGCCAGTATCATCGGTAACGCCGGATATGAATAAGACGGCTCCCGATAAAACGAAGAAGAAGTGACAGCGTGGGAGTGATATTACTCAGTAACTTCAGGGATAGGAGAATTTTCTTGTGGTGATTTTTTCCGTAGTGCTAATGTGATTCGCACGAGCGTGAGGCCGAAGACGAGAGTGGCTGAGAGCGAATAGATCCAGATCATCCACCATTGTTTGGAGTCGCTGCCCGAGGCAATGCCGTGTGCGAGAAAAATGAGATAGGCGAGAAAACTCGCGTAGTGGATTTTTCGCCACCAGACGGGGGCGATCTTGGCACGGAACTCAGCCGTGACCGAGACGATGATGATGAGGTAGAGGGCGATGATACCGAGACCGACCGCAAGCGTGAGATTTATCCCAAGGGTCGAGAGGAATTCCCGATGAAGCCAGCCGGGGATAAGTGCTTCGGCAAATGAGAGATGAAAGAATTTGTCAAAAGTAAGACTGATGATGTGGAGAATGAGGAGAGCGAAGGCACTCCAAGAAAGCGTTCGATGCGCTTCATAGCTAAGGAAGACTGGCCATGAAGGAATGCTGACGCGAGCGGACATCAGGAGTCCGTTGGCGATACTGATCGTGAAGAGGATGAAGGCCGCGATACCGGCTGCTCGACCGATATACCAAGCGAGTTTATCGGGATCGAAGAACTGTGTTTGTGTGGCAAGTATTTGTTCGTCGATTGTCCGGATGGTAGAATCATTCGGATCGAGCGGATTGGTGCCCTCGAGGATTTCCTGACCGTCCGGTACGCTGTCGCCATCGGTGTCCGCTTTGTTTGGGTCGGTGTGGTAGACTTGCACTTCAGCGGAATCACTTAGGC
>Ga0194043_1001726_pt1 | contig 12192 bp, 14 predicted proteins | sample JunL4415m_MetaG_FD_161274 | JGI IMG/M metagenome (GOLD analysis project Ga0194043, IMG submission 161274) | Anoxic zone freshwater microbial communities from boreal shield lake in IISD Experimental Lakes Area, Ontario, Canada - Jun2016-L442-15m | ecosystem: Environmental > Aquatic > Freshwater >...
ATTCTTAGGATTGAAAAAATCTAAACATGCCGACTTAACTATTAAAAATATTACTGAAATAAAAAAGGCCATTGATATAATTTGGACTTAAGCACATTAACAATAAGGAGAAAAAACATGAATGCTCATTTAGAGATCGTCAATAAAATACTATCAGCTGATAAAACTGACAGTATACCACCTCAAAAAATGGCAGGATCTTCCGATTCATCCGTTTATTTGGCTAATGGTAAAATATATCGTCTTGGAAATGTTGTGGCCATAACCGCCGATCAAAAACTCTATGCGGAATTCAGCCAAGCAGGTTGCTTGGACATTTTTCCTAACATTCTTAGAACCATACGATATGACAGTACTATGGTCATTGAAATGGAATATGTTGGAAAAAAAACCATAGAAGAAATGTTGCTGTCGTTTGATGGCCAGGAAAAAGAATTTGAACGGCTTAACTTAATCAACCTAAAAATTTTAGCGTTGATTAATAAATTTTTTCTGATAACCGTCGATTCCAAAAACAGCCAAAGCGATAAGGTAGAAGCCTACCAAGAGCTGCTGGTCGCCTTGAGGCTGAATTTAGAAAAAGCCGCCATGTTTGACGATGTAGCTTTAGAATTATTGGATCGTTTGGAAAAAAATTCCGACGTCTTTATGGCCGATATGAAATTGTCAAAAATCCATAAGGATTTAAGTGTCGGCAATATCGTCATTGGACCAGATGATGAGCCAAGACTAATTGATCCGAGGACTGCCATACCAAATCTTCAAGTTGGATCAGTATGGGGCAATCCCGCTTTTGATCTGGTCGGCTATCAAATCTCACTGCTCAGGAAGGAAGCCGAGTTGAAGAAAAAAAATCCGGCCATCTCTTTTAAGCGATTAATTAAGAATACAGATTTAGCGATACAGCAAGGCATTAGTGCAAAAAGGTTCAATCAATCCATAGTAGAATTGTGTCAGGCAGTCTGGTATTCAATCTATTGTGCTTGCAGTTGTGACTATTGCCTATCCAAAGAGCGGGTATGGCTCTACCAAGATATGAAAAAAGGATTGGCAATGAAACTGGAAACACTAAGTGAACTGTTAAGGTTATAGACTTTTGTTACTGTCCTTTACCAATAACCCAAAACATGAGGAGTTTTCTACATGAAGCTAATAATGATTGATCAAGATGGTGTCATTTTTGACCGGACTTATCAAGTCAATAAGGACATTTCAAAAACCATCGAAACTGCCACAGCACTAGGAATAATTTTAGTGCCTAATTCCGACACGCCAATAGACCGGCTTAACGGTAATTTTCAATCGTCCTTGAAACACACTCCACAAATCACCATTGGTGAGGGCGGAGCCATTGCCAGATATATGGGACAAGACTTTTCTCTTTGCAACGCAGAAGGAATAACTGCCTTCATTGAGGAGTTAGTCCAAATATTTAGAAAAACTAACTGTGTGATACAAATCGGCGACACGGCCACGTGGATCAAAAACAATGAAAAATTTCCTGCGAACCAGAAATTGATGCTAATAGACGGCATGCGTACGAATAGTATTGCTTTTTACTTACGCCAAGCAGACAGTAGCGGACTAGCCATCATAGATAATCAATGGTTTGTGGAGGGGCAAGAATTAATTAAACAACTACACCTTCCTGCCACACTATTACCATTTGATTTCAACTCTAAGTATGGGATTGCCATAGCTAGTCCTGTTGGTGTTAGTAAACGCAATGGATACTTATTCTTGCGCGAAAAATTTAAAGTCGCCCAAATCTACATGATAGGCGACAGCGAAGCCGACTGGATGGGAAGCGAAGAGGAATTAACCACTTGTTCTGTTGGCAATGGTTCGCCAGCCTTAAAATCCCACTGCCAATTTGTAGCTCAACATGACTATACCGAAGGATTGGAAGAATGCCTTAATTGGATTATCTCCCAATAATCATCCCAAACAAAAAACAACCCACCATCCAATCGGATAGTGGGTTTTTCTTTGACCAATATAAAATAAAAAAGAAAAGCCCGGCTCTCATAAGAGTCGGGCTGTTGTTTATTGATTATTAGACTTCAACGACTAATCGATTTCTTCGATGCAGTCTTTGAAATAGTCCAAAATAAGCGCATCGGAATGAGGCAGATACTTTTGACCAACGCAAATCGGGATACTAACCCGAGGCGAAGTATCAATAATCTCGCCGATCGTCAATTGACGGTTATTACAGTCACACAAATATTGAAAGATTTTCCGTGTCAACTGCAAACAAACGCGAGAGAATTGAATAGACTTCTCTTCAGGAATACTGGCCCATTTGCTAATTGGAGAAAATGGCAACAGATATGGTGCGCAAAAAGTAGCGCCATCACGACTGTAAAGTGGCATTAATTCACCACACCACGAAATTCCGAAGACGCGACCACTGTTGGGCGTAAACGGAAAAAAGTCATGATCTGGCATCCATTCCACAGGATCTTCAATTTTTTCCTCACAGACAATGACTTCGCCATCAAATACTTTGGCGATTTCTTGCTTAGCCGCAGAAAAAAGCAGACCAATAACAACTGCCATCACTTTGATATGATGCTTTTTCATCTCTTCCAAGATAAAACACATAGTACCACCAGTGAAAGAACCGTCCTCCATAAGAATAACTGGACGTCCTTCGGCCATTTTGGCAATAGCAGATAATTGATCTCTAATCGGCATAGCACCGGGACGAGGACCAATACCCAAAATTTCACCTTGCTGATCAATCAAGCGATTGATTTGAAGTGAAGCTCCACCGCGTAAATTAGCAATCTCTGGACATGTACTGACTACGAAGGCTTCGCGCATGGCTCGTGATTGCAAATTAGACTGACAACGCGACACTTTAGATACAATATCACGAGCCAGTGACTTAGTAGACATAACTAACACCTCAGCTGTTGGTGACAAAATATTGTCCAATTCATGCTTCAGTGTCTGCCAGGCATCCACAAAAATAGTGGCCTCGGGCGCTGGTACGTTCAAACCAAGAGTTGAAAAAAGTTGCATTTTTTCTCCCAAATCCACGGTCAAAATATACTGACGCATCTTCATTGGATGGTGATGGTCTGGCCCTTCTTCTTCCAAAACATTTGTTTCGGGAGGAGGTGCCGCTGTAGCGGTATTTGTGTCCATAATGGACCTCCTATTTCTGCCGTCAATACGGCTATTAAATGAACTATTAGCATACTACCACTAGTGAATTATGTTGTCAAAACAGAAACAAACTGGCAATATTTAAAGGAAGGCATATTGTGCTATAAGATGAAAAAAATATAATTTTAAATAACTATCACCTCTCCATTTTTCAACAACCGCCATTTAACATTTTTTATCTTCATTTTTTCCGAAGCTATAATTTTATAGCTACCATCACTTTTTTCACCAACAAATAAACTATAATAATCAACCATCTTCATTTTTTTTATAGCTTCATTTTTTAAATTTATTTCTCTAGTGACCAGTAATTGCCGACCGTCAGAAAAAACAGAATTCATGGCCGTATAATCAAAATCATTTTTTATTTTTTTGAGTGCCTGAATAAAACTGTACTTTAATTTTTTAGATAATTCCAGTTGACCCAAAATAAAATAAAATAAACGTTCCGAATCAGTCGTGCCTTTGATGATTTTTTTAAATTTAGCTTCAATTTTTATTTTTTCACTATCAATCACTTTGCCGTTTTGACAAAAAGAATAATTTTTATAAACAAATGGATGCGCGTTATTTTTATTAACTCCACCCACCGAGGCTTTACGCAAATGGCCAATAATAATATCGCCATTAATTTTAATAATTTTATTTTTAGTTTTATTATAATCAAAATCAGCACTAGCATTTTTACAACTTCGTTTATGTAAAGCCACTTGGCCTTTTTTATAAACTGAAAAACCCCAGCCATCTTGATGGCCGGGCGTGACGCCACGAGGCACACGACCAGTAATAGCTTGATTTTGAAAATTTTCCAAAATCAAATTTAACTCTTCTTGATTTATTTCTCCTTTGATTGCCAGTAATCTGCACATATAAATAAATTTAAATATTAATTAGTATTATAACTGATTTCTAAATTTTTAAAAATATGGGGAGTGGAGTGTTTCCATCTCCCCATATTGTTTTTACTTAATGATCAACTAACAATCGCCTGCCAACACAAGTGCCAGCATTTGTTGGCCCAAGTTACGATTTTATTAAGATCGCCGGTAGTACCAAACATCCGAAATTCAATCGTGCCATGAATGGACAAACGAATCAGATGCCAACAGTTGCGAGGATTATCCGCAAAACTATGTTGCTCAGCATACTCAAAATAATCCTGCCAACTAGCATATGAAGGTGGTTGAAAATTAGGCGCTACTTTTTTGTACAAAGCCAATCTTTGGCCACAAGAACCATCACCCAATTGGCAAAGTTCATCGCAATAATTAACTGCCTGATTATAAACTTTGAGCGCAGTCTTATGATCTGGTAGACCAATATGGACATGTGTCCCCACAACTTGGCAAGCGGCCAAAAGCACTTCGGGTGGCATTTTTTTGACTATCTCTTGATAACGCCCAAATGGATCAGGATAAATATCCAAAGGCATGTCATCGGGTGCCACTTCCATTTCCAAACACTTAAAATTCAAAACTTGCTCCGCTTTTTTCACTTGCGCTTCAACTTCCGCCAACTTCACTTTTAAATCAGGCAGACGGCAAGAGCCAACTCGCGTTTCCAATTGGCAGGCTGATAATTCATAACCAAACTTGCCATTTTGAGATTGCTGTTTCAAAAAATCAAGCACAGAAACAGCCAAGGGTGTAATACGACCGGAGCTATCAGCCAAAAAACTTTCCCTTTCTACTCCGACCATTAGAGAACGACTTGGCAAAAAACCAAACTTACTGTAAAAACAATTTTCCGCATTCTTCATAGCACACTTCCTTTCTTTGCCATCATAGGCAGTTGACTTGATCAATTATTAAAGAACTTTTGGGAAATAAAAAAACTTCCCATCTCTTAAGCATAATAAATTATGCTGAAGGGACGGAAAGTATTTAAAAACTTTTCGCGGTACCACCCTTTATTCCTCGCCATTAAAAAAGCAAGGCTCTTTACCAACTCTGACTCTGAAAAAATATTTCAGACGACATTGATTATCCTATGATTACGGAGGAAGCCGAACCGCCACCTGCAATTTGCAAGCAGTAGCCATCTCACCGGGCCCAACCCCTTAGTTTTTAAATAAGGGACCCGGATCACTGATTTTGTAGTTAAAAAAGATCTTTTACTTTATAATATTAATTTATCATGAATAACTTTTTTCGTCAAATTTTACTTCACCTTCCTCGCCCTACCCTTATCCGCCAACGGCAACGAAAAACAAAATTTACTTCCCTGTCCTTTGCCCGGACTTTCAGCCCAGATGCGACCGCCCATATTTTCAATAACAACTCTGGCAAAATAAAGTCCCAGTCCTGTGCCTTCGGTGTGCACTTGCATCATACCTTTGCCACGCACGAATTTATTAAACAATCTTGGCAAGTCATCAGGCTCAATACCCATGCCCGTATCTTGACAGGAAAAAACCACAGACTGACCTTCTTGATGCAAGCCCAACATAATTTCTCCTTCGGGCGTATATTTGACTGAATTATCTATCAAATTGGAAATGACTTCTTTGGCCTTTTGCGCATCAGCTGTGACACTCGGAATTTTTCCTTCATTATAAAAAGTCAGTTTCACTTTTTTCTCGCCAGCCTTGGTTTGAAAATCCTGTGCCAAAGATTTGACTATTTCTGAGAGATCAGTGGGCTTCAAATCAAATTCCAAACGTCCAGCTTCAATGCGCGAAATGTCTAGCAGACTTTCTACTAAACTTAATAATCTTTCACCGGCTGTAGATACTTTTTCCAAATTAGTTTTAAGCAGTTTTGGCACACGCCCGAAATTGCCTTCCAGCATCATGGAAATATATCCCTTGATAATAGTGAGCGGAGTGCGCAATTGATGACTGGCAATAGAAAGAAATTCAGATTTAGCATCATCAAGCCTTTGCAAATCCTTGTTGGCAGTTTTCAATTGCTTGGCAATTTTTTGCAATTGCATGGTCAACTGTTCCATTTCTTCGCGACGACGCACTTCATTTAAAATTGAACTGATAAGTAAAGTGGAAAAAAATAAAGTCAAGAAAAATAAAACCAACCTACCAACCATTTCCATCATATTACCAGCCCTAAATACATCAATTAAAGTCAAAAGAGTCAAAAAAACAGCAAACATTTCAGTGGCTATCACTTTTACATCCATTAAATGATGTTTAACTATGGCATAGGCTACCATGGCTACATATACCGAAACCAAAATATTAGCAAAAGGCGGAATTGGCACTCTATACCATAAAAAATAATTTGTGGCTCCTCCTAAAAAACCTATAATCATTCCTAATGAGACATAGGCTATTTGAAAACGCACAATACCTTTGGCAATTTGATATTTTTTATATAAAAGATAAGTTGAATAAATAACATAAAAAAACCAAAAAACCAAAAATACAGTATAAAAAGGCCCAGCTATTGGCCAAAATTTAAATCCTAAAATTGGCTCTACATGACTGATAAATAAAGGAGTAAAATCTAAAAAAAAGAAAATTAAAAAAAGTAAAAAAGTAAAAAGTAAAAATCTTTTCTTTTGCTCAAAAATTTCTAAAAATCTAAAAACAAAACACAGATAAGTAAAAGGAATAAACACTGCTCCAGCCATTAATAAACGACACCAAAACAATGCGGTTTCAGCACTTGTAGATACCTGCCAAAAATAATAACCAAAACTCCAAAAAGCTACGGCCGAGGCAAATAAAGAAAAAGAGAGATTTATTTTATCTTTTCTATTACTAGCAAAAACAAAAATTCCCAATATCAAACTGGTAAAAAAATTAACAACAGCAAAAAAAGCGTAAAGATTCATAACTTTTATTATACTAATATTTATTACCTTAATTATAGAACTTTTATATAGTAAAAACAAATATAAACAAAATTAAAACTCCCATTCGTACAACGAACGGGAGTGTTTTATATTTTTCTAGCAATGATGGTTACGCCCTGACCAGCATAACACTCGCCAATAGTGACATCAATAACCTCAAATCCAGTTTTTTCAAGATATTCTGTCCACTCTTCAATAGACAAATATTGAGCATGTTGCTCTCTTTCTGCCTTATGTAGAAATTGACTGATATTCTTGATATGAAAACCATTAAGTAAAATTTCCCAAAATGACTTCCACTTAAAGTTTAGAACCGGCCAAGATAGTGAGTCCCAAAGAACCATTTCAAAATTAGGTTTTGGCCTCAAACTAGAGAAGCCAAGATACCCACCTGATTTCAAAATGCGATTACAATCAGTCAGAGTACTAATAAGCGCTTGTCGGCCTTCACAAATTAATTGACCTTGTTGATCAAATCGCCAACCTGAATAGGTTAGTCCGCCAATACTGGAAACAATCGCATCTGCGGTATTATCCCAAACCGGCAATTCAGAAAGAGTTGATGATTGAATCAGTGCCACTCTACCCTGCCAACCGAATTTCTTCAGATTATGAGGTACAAGCGAAAGAGACTCCCAGTCAATATCCACGGCAAAAATCTTTTTTACCGTTTTTTTAGACATAGGGCTTAATGGAAAAAGTCGGCCATAAAAATTACCAGCGCCACAGCCTAAATCTACTAGCACTTCTCCCAGGTAAGGAGAGAGCTTGTTGACCAACATTTCCTGCATGGAGATATTGGGGTGGGAATAATTGCTCATTACACAAAGAGCTTCTTCATTCCATTTCCAAAAACCTTGGATGAAATCAATAACTGCCTTGTTCTTTCTAATCAAACGGAATTCAGGACTTTCATAGAAAATTGGCGAATCTTGGATAAAACTGCCATCTAAATCTAGAAACTGAATTCTCTTTTGATTTCTTTGAAAATTGCGCGACGCTTGACGCCGCACTTTATTTTTTTTGTGCGGCATAATAGCCTCCTTTTTTTGCTTTACTTATTGCCAAAGTACATATTTAAAACCAACATGGTTTCAAGTCAATCTATCATGAAAGGAAAATTTTGTCAAGGGTAAAATATCTTAGCTAAAAAATCTACAATAAAAAACCAGTATTTATATTAAATACTGGCTATGTGGCTTATTTTAAAGAATGCAATCAGCATCATGACCATTTAACTTATTATTCACTTTTTGGCAACGAAGTAAATCCTACCCAGACGTTCAATTCCGTCTTCGTAGGTTTTACGCTCTTCTATTACTTCCAGCAAATCAAACCCAACTTGCTTAAGTAATGGGGCAATGTCCTTCTCGTCGTAGCCTCTTTCTGTGTGCTTTTCTCTAACTAAACGATAAGACTCCCCTTCTTTAATGAAGATGTCGATATCCAATATCCAAAATCTGTCTTCACCACTAAAGCTGTATACGGAATAAAATTCTTTTTCATCCAATATACGTGGCTTATACTGCTGTGCCGCCTTAACATGATCAATAGTGTTCATATCAAACAGAAAAATTGTTCCACTTGATATACTGCTATAAACAGAGCGAAACGCCCTGATCATATCTTCATCAGTTAATAAATAATTCAGCGAGTCATAGAAAGAAACAGCAAAAGAAATTCCTTGCGTATACTCTTTACTAAGTGCCAAATTTCGAATATCCGAACAAACAAACCGTTCTTTGGGCATCTTGCTTTTGGCAATTTGAATCATTTCCGGAGAAATATCAACTCCAACAACTCCGAAACCTAATTCAGCCAATAACCTAGAAATATTCCCGGTTCCACAAGCCACATCAAGACATATGTCTGTCTTGATGTTGTACTTGTTTACGATTTGAGCGATGAGTATTTTCCATTTTGGATATTTAGTATCACCCATCATTTTGTCGTAAAACCGAGCCATTTTTTCATAGGCTCCTGTGTTGTCGCTTTGATTTTCCATAAGTCAGTCTCTTATTGCCTGTGATAACTTTCCGAAAAATGACAATAACCGCCACAACGGATATTCTCTGTATTATAGCTACAATTACGACATTTGTCATTAGCTAACCTTAATCAAAAAACCGGTCGTGCAAACTGCATGACCGGCCTGTTTTTTTGTATAAATTATTTCTGTGCCACTATCTCTACTATTCCGTGCAAATGAGGTTCTGGCATGTCTCCATGTCCCGAATCCAACATTATATATTCAAAATAATGAATACTATTAAGATTACTGAATAATTCCTTTAATTCATTTGATTGAAAAAAGGTATTTGTTTTGTTGTTTCTTGTTCTTATAAATCCTGCGTCATTCACTGTGAAAGATTTAATAATTATAAATCCGTCTTTGGCTATTTTATTTTTTAAATCAGAAATCAATTTTAAGCATTGTTCTCTAGGTAAAAATTGAAAGACATTGACTATATTTATTAATTGATACTTTTCTGGTGCTATGTCAAAAGATAATATATCAGAACATACTGTCTCTATACTAATCCCCTCCTCATCCGCTTTTTGTTTTAATTGATTAATGGCCACATCAGAAGAATCGATTGCCGTAACATTAAAACCTTTTTTAGCTAAATACAAAGCATCGCGACCTTGACCACAACCCAAATCAAGACAATTACTTCCAGCTAAAAATCTATCTTCAAACATGGTTAGTAAAATACTGGGCTTATTTCCCCATAAAGTTGGATTTTTTTGGTAAGTATTGTTATAAAGCATAACATCTTTATTATTGATTTATCTATCTTTTGATATAATTTCATTTTTTTTAAAATTTTTTAAAGCCAATTCATGAATAAAACCATATATTCTACCCCAATCATTATGCAAAAAATAAAAATTATCATTTCTAAATTCGCCAGTTAACTTAAACATCTTGCTAATCATTAATTCCAGATCTTTTTCAGAATATGCACTAATTCCAGAAATGTCATCATTGGCAACTATGTCTACATCTTCTTTAAGGATTAAACCGAAAAGATAAACCTTCATATACATCACTCCTATCGCAGTATTGGCTTTTGTAATAATTTGTCCAAGAGGAAAAAAATTATCACGATTTAATTTAAGTTTTAATTCTTCTTCAATCTCACGTTGAGCTGCTGTTTGCGGATCTTCACCGTCGTTCAATCCTCCGCCCAACATTCTAGAAATTCCATCGGCATAAAAATTCTTCTTTTGTCCTAAAATATATTTACCATGGTTATTTTTAACCAAGATTAATACATGATTTTTTCGGTATAAATTGCCGATCGGCTGATCAATTGTCACCTCGTCAATATACAAATTTTCTTTTTTTTTCCTTTGATATCCATGTCTCTTTGAGACTGGCTTTTAAACCAAACTTGCTTAAAATAACCAACGCTTTTTCAACTGAAAAAGATGGGTGTTCACTTTCAAAATTATCAATAAAATCTCCATAGGCACAAAATACTCCTTTCTCTATACTAGTGTCGCCTGGAAATAAATCAACTTCGCCAATTGCAAATTCAAGATCATTAACCAAGCCTGGACGATTCAGCTCTTGATTTTTAAAATCTTCTATCAAAAAGCAAAAAAATTTGCTTTGATTATTTTTTTTATTTTTTTTGCTAAAAGGAAACATAATTTACACCACCTTTCTTTGCATTTTTATTTACAAAATATACTTGTCATCAAGTATAAGTAACTTCTATAATTCTGTCAATTAACCCATAATGGACCAAATCTTGCGAAATGGTCCACTAGAGATTACAAAAAATCCACACCCGTTGTCATGACTTGTGCGGACCTCTTTATGATTATTGGACCTTTTTATTTATTATAGCAATTTTAGAATTTTTAAAAATAGGACTCACCAATCTGTTAAGATCAATGAGTCCGGTTTGGAGTAGCTTTGGGGTCGGACTATTTGCTGTTGTCCGAGCCACTGCCATAGTCATCCAATGGCGTAGGTTTTCCCCTGAAGTTCAGATACAGGGAGTACACTATCAAGCCAAACGCCCAGAACTGGAAGATAAATATCTATCCAAAGAATAGGAATTTCCTTGCCAGGGAAAGCCGGCGCCAATAGTCGCGAGGGTTGTCGATGCCCTTTTTGATGTAAAACATGGTTTTCACCAAACTCGGACGCGAATCACCACAATCACTGCATTCAATCTCATAACCGGTATGCATACTAGTACTCCTCCTTGATTTCTGCCAATCTTGGCGGGTTTAATGAACAAAATCTATTTTAAACAGCCAATAACTATGTAATATCGGCTTTGGCACGAGAAGCAGAGTAAAATCAGAATCTTCCCAGACTTTGAATGATTCTTATTTATTCTTAATAATATCGCAAAATATGCATCTCATGTATATATAATAGCATAAAACGAAAAAAATAAAGGGGCACCGTCTTTCAACGATTCCCCTTAGACCGCAATGAGCTGCTTCGAATACAACTGAACATTATGGATAAAGTACATCTTGTCTGTATTCCCACTAATGAGTCATGGAGACATTCTAACTGGCGGAACTATTAGAGGTTTGGTTGGCGGTCTTTTACCTAGAGGAGCTGGATATAAAGTTATGAACGCTTTAGATATTGAAAAAAATCTCAGCAGGAACCTTAAAATAATTCAAGAAGCAATAGCTAGTGGAAGTGATAAAGAAATAATCAATATACTTAAAAAATTAAGATGATTTTTCTGAAATATAAGTTAAATATCCTGCAAAAATAGCCCAAAAAATAAACAAAACCAACAAAATAGCCGGAAAAGATATTATTAAAATAAGACTAATAATTGCAAGTATAATATAAACCTTTTTCATATACCGTTCTTAGTTAGTTAAATTATAAAGTATCATATCATATATCAATAAACTTGTCAAGTATGGAAGATAACCCGCCAAGGTAAAAGCGCAAAGTGTCAGGATCGTATTTTTCCAAGAACTCCGGCAACCAAATACCCCAATTGCGGCTTTTTGAAAATTGCTTGCCTTCAAAAATAAGATATTCCGATGAATATACTCTTGTCGGTAAAGTCAGTCCACCAACACCCATCAACATCGAAGGCCAAATAACGGTATGGAAGGGAATATTATCTTTACCATGAAAATAATAATGTATGGCATCTTTGTTTTCCCAAAAATTCTTCCACAAATCAGGCTGACCAATATTTAAAG
>Ga0194043_1001731_pt1 | contig 12182 bp, 9 predicted proteins | sample JunL4415m_MetaG_FD_161274 | JGI IMG/M metagenome (GOLD analysis project Ga0194043, IMG submission 161274) | Anoxic zone freshwater microbial communities from boreal shield lake in IISD Experimental Lakes Area, Ontario, Canada - Jun2016-L442-15m | ecosystem: Environmental > Aquatic > Freshwater >...
GTGCACGAGGCATTGGAAATCACCAGGTGATCCTTCGACAGCTTGTCGTGGTTCACGCCATAGACGACGGTGAAGTCGGCGCCATCCGACGGGGCCGAGACGATGACGCGCTTGGCGCCCGCCGCAAGGTGGGCCGCCGCCTTGTCGCGCGCCGTGAAGATACCGGTGCACTCGAGCGCGATGTCGATCCCCAAGTCCTTCCACGGCAGCTGGCCCGGGTCCTTGATGGCGGTCACCTTGAACTGGTCGGAGCCGATCGAGATCGAATCGCCCTTCACTGTCACCTCGTGCGGGAAGCGGCCGTGGACGGAGTCGAACTGCAGCAGGTGGGCATTGGTTTCCACCGGGCCGAGGTCGTTGACGGCCACGACGTCGATGTCCTTGCGGCCGGACTCATAGATGGCGCGAACAATGTTGCGGCCGATGCGGCCGAAGCCGTTGATGCCGACACGGACTTTCGTCATGGGAAGCTCTCCGGATGGTGGGCGGTTGAATATCGGCGGTTGTTATAGAGATTTTGTTGCGCCGCGAAAGGGGGTATTTGAGGTACGCAACTCAGGAGGTCGCCTGATAGCTCTTCGGGAAAAAGGCGCCCAAAGCCGCAGCCATCACCTGCTTGGCCTGCGCCGCGTTTATCTGGCCCTTGTAGCCACCGCCGCCGAGGGCCACCCAGAGCCCATCACCCAGCGCTTCCAGACCCCGTGCGGTCAGCTCAGCATCGAGCGCATAGCCATCCTCGGCGATGATCCTGCGACACAGGTCCTCGATGGTGGCATGGCGCTCGGCATCGAAGCCAGCGCAGATCTGGTCATAGAAGGGCCGACCCTGGATTTCGCCCCAGAAGGCCACCCACGCCGCAAGCTTGTCATGGGTGTAGACATCGGTGTCGAGGTCTGAGAGCAACAGTGCTGCAAGGCGGTCCGCGGCGCCGGGGCCTGCGGCGTTCATTCTGGCCTCCCAGTGCGCGCGGTATTCGGCGGCGAGCGCTCCCAGCACGGCGGCCAGCAGTTCGTCCTTGCTGTTGAAGTGGAAGATCACGATGCCCGGCGAGAGCCCTGCGTGCTTGGCGACGTCCGCCACGGTGATCGCTGCATAGCCCTTGCGGGCCAGCACGGCGATGGTCGAATCGATCAGCTGCTGGCGGCGCACCGAGCGCGCGGCCTTGCGCTGGGGAGGGGACTCGGTCTGTCGCGTACTTGCCATGGGACTGAGCATAGTGAATGGTTTGTCCGGGGAAAGGGCTGAAGCCGGGCCAGCCCCCGGTGGTGACCCGGCATCGGATACTACTCGCAAGGCAACACATGCGCGACCATGAATTGAGATCTGTCCTGAATGACGAGCTGCATGGCCGCCCCGGCCTGCCGGTGGTTGCCCCGGCGCGGATCACGCATCTTGCCTTCACCCTGTCCGAGGGTGACAGCGACCCCTTGGACCAAGTCCGCCTCTTGTGCGACGCGCTGGGGGTGAAGCCGCCTCCGCCGGGGGCCGCCCATCATGCCGCCGACATTGCGGGCGGCCAGTTCAAGTATGAGCGGCATGGCGAATTCTACCGGATCAGCGTGGTGGCCGAGGGCGGGCCTGACAGGGGCGAGGCGCTGGCCATCCTGCCGGTGGGCTGGATCGATGGCCTGCCAGGCTCCCGCCTGGTCGGCATCCACACCCGTGTCATGGCCAAGGACGAGCCGGGGCCGGACGTCGACGAGCTGATCCGCATGTTTGGCCACGAGGACCTCGCGGGCTCCCGGGTCAGCTCCGGACAGGCGACGGTGTGGACCGACTTCCGCATTGGCTCCGACGGCTATACCCGCATGCTGGTGAAGGACCATGGATTGTCGCCTCTGCGGCTTGGCCGGGTCATCCGCCGTATCCACGAGATCGAGACCTATCGCATGATGGCGCTGCTGGCGCTGCCGCTGGCCCGCAAGGTGCAGGGCGAGCTCGCGACACTGGAGCGTTCGCTGTCCAAGGTGACGGCCGACATGCTGTCGGCCCAGGAGAGCCAAGAGGATGCCGAACTCCTCACGGGACTGAGCCGCATCGCCCGCGACGTGGAGGAGATATCGAGTCGCACCAGCTATCGGTTCTCCGCCGCGCGCGCCTATTCGGCCCTCGTCGACAAGCGCATCGCGGAACTGGGCGAGGAGAAGATGATGAGCTTCCAGCGGATCGGCGTCTTCCTCGACCGCCGCTTTACCCCGGCCATGGCCACCTGTCAGGCAGTGAGCGAGCGTATCAGGAGCCTCGCCGAGCGCAGCGAGCGCGCCTCCAACCTGCTGCGTACCCGTGTCGAGGTGGCGCTTGAGGCGCAGAACCAGCAGGTGCTGAAGTCGATGGAAAAGCGCAGTCACCAGCAGCTGCGACTGCAGGAGACGGTCGAAGGCCTCTCCGTGGTGGCGATCAGCTACTACCTGATCGGCATCCTCTCGAAGCTGATCGAAGGCTTCGGCTCATACGCACATGTGGAAACGAAGCTCCTCAGCATCGTCATCATCCCCATCGTGGTGTTCCTCGTGTGGTATGGGATCAGACGGCTCAGGAAGCACATATTGAGTTCGGAGAAGGAACCATAATGTAGCCAGACCCCGGCGAAAGCCGGGGCCAAGCTTTGGGCGGTTGCCACGTGGACAAAAAGCCGGGTTCCGGCTTTCGCCGGAATGACGGCCTCAGATTACAGCTTCGTCCACTTGCCGTTCTTCTCCGAAGACTTCACGCAGGCCTCGATGAAGGCCATGCCGGCAACGCCGTCGGCGATGCCGGGGAAGGCCACGTCCTTGTCAGGCTTCTTGCCCGCCCGCTTCGCCTTGATGGCGCGCGCCACCTCGGTGTAGACGTTGGCGAAGCCTTCGAGATAGCCCTCGGGGTGGCCCGGCGGCACACGCGTCACGCGGCCAGCGGCAGGACCGGAGCCCGCACCGCCACGGGTGATCAGGCGCTTCGGCTCGCCGAAGGGCGTGTACCAGAGATAGTTCGGATCAGCCTGCGTCCATTCAAGGCCCCCCTTGGTGCCGTAGACGCGGATCTTCAATCCGTTCTCATTGCCCGGCGCCACCTGGCTCGCCCAGATCATGCCACGCGCGCCATTGTTGAAGCGCAGCATGACATGCACGTTGTCATCCAGCGCGCGGCCCTTCACGAAGGTGGTGAGATCGGCGGAGAGTTCACCCGCCGCCAGACCGGAGACATCGCACATCAGCTGATAGGTATGTGTTCCGATGTCACCCACGCAGCCGCCGGCGCCAGAGCGCTTCGGGTCGGTGCGCCATTCGGCCTGCTTCTGGCCGGTCTTCTCCAGCGCGGTGGTGAGCCAGTCCTGCGGATATTCGCCCTGCACGAGGCGGATTTCGCCAAGCTCACCCGCCTTCACCATGGCCTTGGCGTGGCGAATCATCGGGTAGCCAGAGTAGTTGTGGGTCAGCGCGAAGATCACATGCGGGTGCTTGGCCAGTGCCTTCTCCAGCTGCTTTGCCTCCTTGAGGTTCAGCGCCAGCGGCTTGTCACAGATCACATGGATGCCAGCCTCGATGAAGGCGAGGGCAGCAGGCACATGCATGTGATTTGGCGTGACGATGGACACCACCTCGATGCCATCGGCGCGCCTGGCCTCAGCCTTCGCCATCTCGCGGAAGTCAGTGTAGATGCGATCAGGCGCCAGGCCCAGCTCGGCGCCCGACGCCTTGGCCTTCTTCGCATCGGCGGAAAGTGCACCCGCCACGAATTCATATTGATCGTCCATGCGGGAGGCCAATCGGTGCACGGCGCCGATGAAGGCCCCCTGCCCGCCGCCCACCATGCCAAGCCTGATGCGGCCCGTGTTCGCGTCGCTGCGTCCCGAAACCATTGTATCCTGTCTCCGTTGATGGGGCCCTCTCCCTTCGCAGGGAGAGGGCATTATTGCTACTTGATGCCGAGGATGCGCTGGATCTTCGCCTTGTCGGCCGAACCTGCCACGAAATCATCGAAGCTCTTCTCCGTGGTCTTGATGATGTGGCTATCGATGAAGGGGGCGCCCTCAATGGCGCCCTGCACCGAATCCTTGATGCAGCACTCCCATTCGAGCACGGCCCAGCTGTCATAGTTATAACCGGCGAGCTTCGAGAAGATTGCACCGAAATCGACCTGACCATCTCCCAGCGAACGGAAGCGGCCCGCCCGCTGCAGCCAGGGCTGGAATCCGGAATAGACGCCCTGCTTTCCGGACGGATTGAACTCCGCGTCCTTCACGTGGAAGGCGCAGATGCGCTCATGGTATATGTCGATGAAGTCCAGATAGTTGAGCTGCTGCAGCACGAAATGCGACGGATCGTAGTTGATCATGCAGCGCGGATGATTGTCGAGCCGCTCAAGGAACATCTCGAAGGTGGCGCCGTCCATCACGTCTTCGCCGGGGTGCAGCTCGAAGCCACAGTCCACGCCGTTTTCCTCAAACTGGTCGAGCAGCGGCTTCCAGCGGCGGGCGAGTTCGCTGAAGCCTTCCTCGATGAGACCGGCCGGGCGCGGCGGCCAGCCGTAGAGGAATGGCCAGCACAGCGCGCCGGGGAAGGAGACATGGGCATCCAGGCCGAGGTTGCGCGAGGCCTTGGCGGCATATTTCACCTGCTGGACTGCCCACTTCTGCCGCTCCTTCGGCTTGCCATGGAACGCGGCCGGCGCGAAGGCATCGAAGGCCTCGTCATAGGCCGGATGCACGGCCACGAGCTGGCCCTGCAGATGGGTCGAGAGCTCGGTGATCTCGACGCCATTGGCCTTGGCGATGCCCCTCAGCTCGTCGCAGTAGGTCTTGGAGCTGGCGGCCTTCTTCAGGTCAAACAGGCGGCCGTCCCAGCTCGGGATCTGCACCCCCTTGTAGCCGAGAGACGCTGCCCATTTGGTGATCCCGTCCCAGGAATTGAATGGTGCTGCGTCGCCCGCGAACTGGGCAAGAAAGATGGCTGGCCCCTTGATGTCTGTCGGCATGTGGTTTCCTCCCGTGTCAGATCATTGTTATAGATAAGAATTGAGAAGCGCTTCGATGCGCTCTTGTCGTCCGGATTTGGGCTGCGGGTCGAGGCCCTCGGCCAGAGCGCGCCTGGCGATGGAATCGAGCGTCTCCTTGCCTTCCAGCATCGCCTTGTTCCTGGGCTCGTTCCACTTGGCATAGCGGTCCGACACGATCTTGCCGAGCTTGCCATCCTCGAGAATGGTGGCTGCGATGAGGAGGCCGCGCGCGCAGGCGTCCATGGAGCCCACATGGGCGTGCAGGATGTCGTCCGGGTCGATGGACTGACGCCTGATCTTGGCATCGAAGTTGAGGCCACCGGTGGTGAAGCCGCCGGCCTTCAGGATCTCGAGGAAGGCCAGCGACATCTCGGGGATGTTCATGGCGAACTGGTCAGTGTCCCAGCCCGACTGGTAGTCACCGCGGTTGATGTCGATCGAGCCAAAGATGCCGAGTGCTGAGGCGAGCGCAATCTCGTGCTCGAAGGTGTGGCCGGCGAGGATCGCATGGTTCTGCTCGATATTGACCTTCACGTCCTTCTGCAGGCCAAGCGAGGCAATCGTCGCGTAGACGGTGGCCACGTCATAGTCATACTGGTGCTTGGTCGGCTCCTGCGGCTTGGGCTCGATGAGGATCGGGCCCTTGAAGCCGATCTTGTGCTTGTACTCGACCACCATCCCGAGGAAGCGCTTGGCCTGTTCCAGCTCATGGCCGATGTTGGTGTTGACCAGCGTCTCATAGCCCTCGCGGCCACCCCACATCACATAATTGGCGCCGTCGAGGCCCTTGGTCACGTCCATGCAGTGCTTCACCTGGGCGGCACAATAGGCAAACACGTCCGGATCAGGGTTGGTGGCCGCTCCCGCCATGAAGCGGCGGTTGGAGAACATGTTGGCCGTGCCCCACAGCAGCTTCTTGTTCTTGGCCGCCATCTTCTTTTCGAATATCTTCGCGATCTCCGTGACGTTGGCATTGAACTCCTTCAGCGACTTGCCCTCGGGTGCTACGTCGAGGTCGTGGAAGCAAAAGAAATCGACGTTCAGCAGTTCGAGCGTCTCGAACATCAGGTCGGCCTTCATACGCGCGGCGGCCATGTCGTCCGACATGTGGTGCCACTGGCGCATGAAGCTGTCACCGCCGAAGGGATCGCTACCGGGCCAGCACAGTGTGTGCCAGTAGGCGATGGCAAAGCGCATGTGGTCGCGCATCTTTTTGCCCATCACAAGCTGGTCCGGGTTGTACCAGCGGAAGGCAAGATCGCTCTTTGAGTTCGGCCCCTCGTATTTGATCGGGTCCTTGATGGAATAAAAGGCGGACATCAGCGGTAAATCTCCTTGATGGCGGGATAGATGCTGGCATAGCGGCGATAATGCGCTTCATAGGCATCGCGCGCCTTTGGCTCAGGCTTGATGGTGCGGGCGATCTTGGGCGCGGTGAGCACCTTGCGGAAATCGGCACCCGTGGCGGCGATGAGGCCGAGGCGCGCGGCACCGAAGGCGCCACCCACGTCGCCCGCCGCCGGCAGTTCGACCGGCACGCCCAGCACGGTAGCGATGATCTTGAGCCAGAGCTCGGACTTCGAACCGCCGCCCACGGCGGTGACGCGCTTCACCTCGGTGCCCGCATCCTTCAGGGCTTCGAGTGAATCGCGGAAGGCGAAGGCCACGGCATCGAGTGCTGCATGGGTCAGCGTCTTGTCGTCACTCTCGTGGCCCAGCCCCATGATGAGGCCCCGCACCTGCGCATCCGCCACCGGCGTGCGCTCGCCGGAGAGATAGGGCAGCATGAGTGCGGGCGACGGACCGGTGAGCGTGGCGCCAAGCGCGCCAATGAGCTTCGGCGCGGGCTTGCCGAGGATGGTCGCCAGCCATTCGAGGCTCGCGGCGGCAGACAGGATCACGCCCATCTGGTGCCATGTTCCCGGCACGGCATGGCAGAAGGCATGTACGGCGCGGCCGGCGTTGGGCCGGAACGTGTCATTCGAAACAAACAGCACGCCCGAGGTGCCAATCGAAACAAGTGCCGAATTGTCCGTGACAGCGCCGATGCCGCAGGCTGCCGCGGCATTGTCGCCGCCGCCGCCCGCAACAACAGGGCGCTTCGGCATGCCCCAGGCCTTGGCGACGGCGGGCGTGAGCCTGCCCGTCGCATCCGTGCCCTCGTAGAGCTTCGGCATCTGGTTGATGCTCATGCTGCCTGCGGCAAGCAGCTTCTCTGACCAGTCGCGTTTCGCAATGTCGAGCCAATAGGTGCCAGAGCTGTCCGACATGTCGGAGGCATAGTCGCCGGTCATGCGGAAGCGGATGTAATCCTTGGGCAGGAGCACCTTGGCGACCTGCGCGAAAATCCTGGGCTCGTGCTTCTTCACCCAGAGGAGCTTGGGTGCTGTAAAGCCCGCGAGCGGGATGTTGCCCGAGATTTCGCGCGCCCGCGGCTCCGCCTTCTCGATGTCGTCGCATTCGCGGAAGGAGCGCGCGTCGTTCCACAGGATGCAGGGGCGGAGCGCCTTGCCGTCCTTGCCGAGCAGTGTCGCGCCATGCTGCTGGCCGGACAGGCCGATGCCCTCCACGGCGGCAATCGCCTTGGGCTTCAGCTTGCCCAGCGTCTTCACCACCGTGTTGCAGGCCTTCCACCAGTCCTCGGGGTTCTGCTCCGACCAGCCAGGCTGCGGGCGCGAGACCTTCAAGGGTGCCGAGGCAGTGGCAAGGATCTTCTGCCTGGCGTCGATCAAGACGCCTTTTACCGATGATGTGCCGAAGTCCAGTCCCAGATACATGTGGTGTCCTCTTACGGAATGTTGTCGCGGAGGTAGATGTCGATGCGGATGCGCTCCATCTGTTCAACGATGGGCAGCTTGTCGGCCTTGGACATCAACACGCGGATGGCGCTCCTGACCTCATGGCCCGCATCCTGGTTGATGATGATGTCGATGGTGCCGTCGATCAGCGCGCGGCGTGTGTCGTCAGTGAGTTCGTGGGTGATGAACACCACGTCCCGCGCGCGGCCTGCATGCTCCAGCGCCGCTGCAATGCCACCCGAGCCCGCGCCGACATTGTAGAGGCCGATGAGGTCCGGGTGGTCGGCGAGCAGCTGGTCTGCCACGGCCTGCACCTTGTCACGGTCGTCTCGGCCCTCACGCACCGGCAGCAGCGTGAGGTTCGGAAAGTCATGCGCAATCACCTGCTCGAAGCCGAACTGGCGCTCGATATGGTCACGCAGCTGCAGCGAACCGGCGATCAGCCCAACCTTGCCACGGCGGCCCGAGAGATAGCGCCCCATCAGCGTGGCTGCGGTGCGACCCGCTGCGGAATTGTCGATGCCGACGTAGTGAGCGCGCTTCGAACTCGGCACATCGGACACGAGCGTCACCACGGTGACGCCGCGCTCGGCAAGCGCGTTGAGCGCCTCCCTCACACGGGGATGATCGAGTGCCACCACGGCGACGCCGTCATAAGCAGGTCCGATCGAGTCCAGGGTATCGGCAAGCGTCTGGGCGTCGAAGACATCGGTGTGAAGCAGGTCTATCACCACCTTCTCGCGCGCCATGCGCAGGGATTCCTCCTGCACGGCATCGCCCAGCGCCAGCATGAAGGCGTTGGCCCCCTCCGGCAGCACAAAGCAGAAGCGGTATTCACGTGCCCGCGCCAGGCGGGCGGCCAGCCGGTCCGATTGGTAGTTGAGGCGGCGAATGGCCTTCTCGACGCGTTCGGCTGTCTGCGGGCGCACGGCGGCGCGACCGTTCAGCACACGGTCGACCGTGGCGATGCTGACCCCCGCCGCCTCGGCAACATCCTCGATGGTGGCGTTGACCATGGCTCATCAAAGCGCGGCGACCAGTTTTCGTCAATTCCTGACAGGCGTCTATCAGGCGCTAATCGACGGCCTTCACGGTGCCCTGCCGGTGGTCGCCGGAATAGACCTTGAAGCGGCCGATCTTGCGCTCGGCGGCATAGCGCCGGAGCATGGAACAGGTCGCCTCATCGGGCAGCCGGTCCCAGGGGATGTCCTCGAAATCGGCCAGCACCATGCGGCCGCGGGCATGGAGCAGCGCCTCGCCGCGATAGTAGATGCATTGTTCACGCGTGCCGGGGTTCTCGAAGACCGCAAAGAGGAAGCCGAGCGTGGCATCCATCCCCTCGCGCTGAAGCAATTCATGCAGCTGCGAGGCGCTGCCCGAGTGGCCGTGGCGGCCCACTTCCGGCAGCACGAGGCCACTGGGCCGGGTCGCGTCCGGCAGCAGCACGAGGCGGTTGTCGTTCTCGAGGATGGCGCCAACGACGGTGCGGCTGGCCGAGGAAGCCGCGTTCACCGCCGCCTGCTCGAGGCCGAGCGTGATGTAGTGGCCGCGCGCATAGCCCAGCGGGTTGGCGTCGGAATAGGAGAAGGCCTCGACGTGACCCATCAGGATGATGTGGTCGCCGGCGTCGATCACCTGATAGCGGGCGCAGTCGAACCAGGCGGCCGAACCCTCGATCAGCGGATTGCCGAAAGGGCCCGCCCGCCACGCCGCCGCCTCGAATTTGTCCGGCCGCTTGGAGGCGAAGAGCACGGAAACGTCCTTCTGGGCTTCCGAGAGGATGTTCACGGCAAAGCCCCTGGCATTGCGGAATACCTCCATGCTGGCAGCCTGCTTGCCAATGCAGATCATCAGCAGCGGCGGCTCCAGCGAGACCGAGGTGAAGCTGTTGGCGGTGAAGCCGCGCGGCTGGCCATCCACACCCGCCGTCGTGACGATGGTCACGCCCGTCATGAAGCTGCCGAAGGCAGAGCGCAGTTCGCGGTTGTCGAAGCCGCTCAGGCGTTCCGTCAGGAAGCTGCCCAGCAGGGACTGGATGTCGCATGGTCCGGCAATCGCACTGCGGCCACGCTGCAGACCCCGCGCCAGCGCGTCGGCCTCGGGGCCAAGGGCCTTGCCCGTGACGATCAGCGCCGGGCAGAGAATGGGTGTTGCCGCATCATGGTCCGGCACGGCTTCGACCAGGGCGATACGGCGCACCCGATGAGGAAGGGCGGCCGCAACGGCCAGCACAGCGTCGCCACCTGACCCATGGCCGACGAGATTGGTGGAGGTAATGGCAAGCTCATCGAGCAGGCGCCGCACCTGCGCGACGGGATCGCCCGCTGCGATATCGAGCGCAATGGCGCGGAAACCGCCCGCGAAAGCATCAATCAGGGCGGGCGCATCGCCGCCGATGAAGAGAACCGCTTCGCCCTCGCCCTTCTCGCTGTAGCTGATCCCGCCGATGGTGCTGTGTGCAGGCATGGCCCCAGCCCTCAGGCCTTGACCTTCGCCCGCGCGCGTTCGGCCAGGAGATTGGTCAGCCAGTCCGGGTCCATCTGCGGCACCGAGGACAGCAGCAACTCGGTATAGGCCGGATAGGGCGGGTTGAGTACTTGCGTCTTGGGACCCTGCTGCACCACCTTGCCCTGGTGCATGACCACGATCTCGTCCGAGATCGCGCGCACCGTTGCGATGTCATGGGTGATGAAGAGATAGGAGACATTGGTGTCCTTCTGCAGCTTCATCAGCAGCGTCAGGATTTCTTCCTGCACGATCTGGTCGAGTGCCGAAGTGACTTCGTCACAGATGATGATGTCGGGTTGGGCGGCGAGCGCGCGGGCAATCGAAATCCGCTGCTTCTGGCCGCCGGACAGCTCGGTCGGCAGGCGGTCGATGTAGCTCTCGTTGAGCTCGATGGCGTCAAGCAGTTCCGCCACGCGCCGGTCGCGCGCCGCACCCTTGACCCCGTGATAGAACTCCAGCGGCCGGCCGATGATGTCGCGGATCGTCTGCCTGGGGTTCAGCGATGTATCCGCCGACTGGTAGATCATCTGGATGCGGCGCAGCGTATCCTTGTCGCGGTCCTTCAGGGCGCGCGACAGTGGCTTTCCATTGAACAGGATCTCGCCCCTGGTGGGCGGCAGGAGGCCGGTGATGGCGCGCGCCAGCGTCGACTTGCCGGAACCCGATTCACCGACCACCGCGACGGTGCGGCCGCGCGGCAGGCGGACAGTGACATTGTCGAGCACCTTGACCACGCCCGAATAGCTGGCATCAACATTGCGCACGCTTAAGGTCACGTCGTCGCTGATCGATTCCTCCTTGGCGAGACTACGCACTGCCCACAGCGTCTTGGTGTAGTCCTTCTTGGGTTCCTTCAGCATCTCACGGGTGGGGGCTTCCTCCACCTCGAGGCCGTGGCGCAGCACCATAATGCGGTCAGCCATCTGCGCCACCACCGCCAGGTCATGCGTGATGTAGATCGCCGCGGTGTGAAACTGCTCCACGATGTTGCGCATCGCGGCCAGCACCTCGACCTGCGTGGTCACGTCGAGGGCTGTGGTCGGCTCGTCGAAGATGATGAGGTCAGGCCGACAGGACATGGCCATGGCCGGCATGGCGCGCTGCAACTGGCCGCCGGAAACCTGATGCGGGAAGCGGTCGCCGATGCGCTCGGGGTTGGGAAGCTGCAGGCGGCGATAGAGGTCCACCGAGTCGGCGATGGCCTGATCCTTGGTGCGGAGGCCATCGCGCACTGCGGTCTCGATGGTCTGGTCGATCAGCTTGTGCGCGGGGTTGAATGCAGCGGCGGCGCTCTGTGCCACATAGGCGATGCGGGCGCCCCAGAGCCGACGCTTTTCGGCTTCTGATGCGGCGCGCAGGTCGATGCCGTCGAACATGATGGTGCCATCGACGATGCGGCAGCCCGGCCGCGCGAAACCCATCGCGGCAAGGCCGATCGTCGACTTGCCGGCACCTGATTCACCGATCAGGCCCAGCACTTCGCCGCGCTTCAGGGTGAGGTCGACGCCCTTGACGATCGGGTGCCAGACGCCGTCCGAATTGCCCTCGATCTTGAGACCGCGGATTTCCAGAAGGGCTTCGCCCTTGACGCGTTGGGTGTCACTTTTCATCGCGGAGCCCGCTCGTCTTGTGAAGGAACCAGTCCACCACGAAGTTGATCGCCACCGTCAGCAGCGCGATGGCGATGGCCGGATAGAACGGTGCGGGGATCCACGGGAAGGTGCGTACCGGGAATGTGATGAGCGTCTTGCTTTCGGCCACCATGGAGCCCCAGTCGGCGGTGGGCGGCTGGATGCCGACACCGAGGAAGGACAACGCGGCAATGGTGAGGAAGACGAAGCAGAACCTGAGGCCGAACTCGGTGATGAGCGGCGGCAGGATGTTGGGCAGCACTTCCTCGAA
>Ga0194043_1001732_pt1 | contig 12181 bp, 10 predicted proteins | sample JunL4415m_MetaG_FD_161274 | JGI IMG/M metagenome (GOLD analysis project Ga0194043, IMG submission 161274) | Anoxic zone freshwater microbial communities from boreal shield lake in IISD Experimental Lakes Area, Ontario, Canada - Jun2016-L442-15m | ecosystem: Environmental > Aquatic > Freshwater >...
CTGCGCGACGAGGTGCGCATCGACGGCCGCGGACTCACCGACATTCGTACGTTGTCGGCCGAGGTTGACGTGGTGCCTCGTGTTCACGGTTCGGCATTGTTCGAGCGCGGCGAGACTCAGATTCTGGGTATCACCACCCTGAACATGCTGCGCATGGAGCAGCAGCTCGACACGCTCGCACCTGAGACGCGCAAGCGCTACATGCACAACTACAACTTCCCGCCTTACAGCACCGGCGAGACCGGCCGCGTGGGGTCACCCAAGCGTCGCGAGATCGGACACGGAGCGCTCGCCGAGCGTGCCCTGCTTCCGGTGCTACCGACCAAGGAAGAGTTCCCCTACGCAATCCGTCAGGTGTCCGAGGCACTCAGCTCAAACGGATCGACGTCGATGGGTTCGGTCTGCGCCTCGACGATGTCACTTCTCAACGCCGGTGTGCCGCTGAAGGCGCCGGTTGCGGGTATTGCCATGGGTCTGGTCAGCGATGAGGTCGACGGGCAGACACGTTACGTCGCCCTCACCGACATCCTCGGAGCCGAAGATGCCTTCGGTGACATGGACTTCAAGGTTGCGGGTACCCGCGACTTCGTCACGGCCCTGCAGCTCGACACCAAGCTCGACGGCATTCCCGCGTCGGTGCTTGCCGGTGCACTCACGCAGGCTCGCAATGCGCGCCTTGCGATTCTTGATGTGATGCTCGAGGCGATCGACGTACCCGACGAAATGTCGCCGTACGCGCCGCGCATCATCTCAATTCAGATTCCGGTCGACAAGATCGGTGAAGTGATCGGGCCCAAGGGCAAGATCATCAACCAGATCCAAGACGAGACTGGCGCTGACATCACCATTCAGGACGACGGCACCATTTACATCGGTGCAGTTGACGGTGAGAAGGCTGAAGCAGCGCGCTTCGCGATCAACTCGATCGCCAACCCGCAGATGCCCGAGATCGGTGAGCGCTACCTGGGAACCGTGGTCAAGACCACGACGTTCGGTGCCTTCGTGTCTTTGCTTCCGGGCAAGGACGGCCTGATCCACATCTCGAAGATGCGGGCGATGGCCGGTGGCAAGCGAGTCGAAAATGTTGACGATGTTGTGAAGATCGGCGACAAGGTCCTCGTTGAAATCTCCGAGGTCGACAACCGCGGCAAGCTTTCCTTGACTCCTGTAGTCGAGGGTGAAGACACTGCTGCAGTTGACTCCGAGTAGTACGTGATGCAGCGTGGGGTGGGGCCGGTTCATCGACCGGCAAGTGGTCAGAAGGCCGGCTCCACTCGCACGCTCCTCACCGAGTCCGATGGCGGACTGGTTCGTCGCACGGTGCTGCCAGGCGGGTTGCGCGTCATTACCGAAGCGATGCCCACGGTTCGATCCGTAGCGATCGGAATGTGGGTAGGCGCCGGCAGCCGCGATGAAACGCCGGCCGTTGCCGGTTCCGCTCACTTTCTTGAGCACCTGCTGTTCAAAGGAACGCCGTCGCGGTCGGCACTCGACATCTCGGGTGCGCTCGACGATGTCGGCGGTGAGATGAACGCCTTCACTTCCAAGGAACACACCTGCTTCTACGCGCGAGTACTCGACACCGACCTCGGGGTGGCGGTTGATGTGCTCGCCGACATGCTCTCGTCGTCGCTGTTGCGTAGCGCTGATGTCGAGAGCGAACGAACCGTCATTCTCGAAGAGATCTTTATGCGCGATGACGATCCCGGTGATCTCGTTCATGACCTCTTCGCACAATCGCTCTTTGGCGACACCGATCTTGGTCGATCAGTGATCGGAACCGTCGGAACCATCACCGACGTTCCGCGCAACTCGATCAATCGCTTCTATAAGAAGCGCTACACACCCGACCAGATCGTCATCGCCGTTGCGGGCAACGTGCGTCATGCCGATGTGGTGGCGCGAGTGAAGCGAGCCTTCGCGCATTCGGACTTCTTCGATGGCACGGGCGCACCCGTGAGTGGGCGAGCGCCTGTGGTGCGTCACCGTTCAGGTGAGCCCGTAGCCGTCGTTGCCCGCGAGACTGAGCAGGCTCACGTGGTGTGGGGAGTGCCTGGCATCTCTCGCGACGACGATGACCGTTACGCGCTCGGTGTGCTCAATGCGGCCTTCGGCGGCGGCATGAGTAGTCGGCTCTTCCAAGAAGTGCGTGAAAAGCGCGGACTCGCCTACTCGGTGTTCTCGTTCGCTCAGCACTTCACCGATGCGGGCATCGTTGGCATCTACGCGGGTTGCTCGCCGAGCAACCTGGCAACGGTTCTTGATTTGTGTCGCACTGAAATCGCCTCTGTCGTGGCCCATGGCCTCACCGAGGCCGAGGTTCGACGGGGCAAGGCGCAGCTCAGCGGCGGGCTCGTTCTCGGGCTTGAGGACACCGGTTCACGCATGTCGCGCATCGCCAAGGGTGAGCTCTCCGATGACCTCATCTCGGTCAACGAATCGCTCAGTCACATCGAATCGGTGACAGTGGCTGATGTTCAGCGGGTAGCCGATCGGTTGCTCACCGCGTCGCCGAGCCTCGCGGTGATCGGCCCGTACAGCAATGCCGCTGATGTGGCCGACCTCGCGGGATGATGAGCGCATGACGATCCGAGTTGCAGTTCTTGGTTCTGCCGGCCGTATGGGTTCGCACGTGTGCGCCGCAGTTCACGAGGCCGACGAACTTGAGTTGGTCTGCGCGCTTGACGTCGCCAACGATCTCGAAGAACTCGTTCAATCTGGTGCGCATGTAGTCGTCGACTTCACACATCCCTCCTCTGTCATGGCAAATCTCGAATTCGTCATCGGTCACGGCATGCACGCCGTCGTCGGAACGACCGGGTTCGATGACGAGCGCATCGCGACCGTGTCGTCGATGCTGGCCGAGCAACCCACCGTGGGAGTGGTGATCGCTCCCAACTTCAGCATCGGCGCGGTGCTGATGATGAGGTTCGCAGCCGAAGCCGCGAAGTTCTACCCCTCGGCCGAAGTCGTCGAGTATCACCACCCCGGCAAGGCCGATGCGCCTAGCGGAACAGCGCGACGTACGGCCGAAATCATGGCCGCGGTGAGAGCCGAAGCGGGCATGGCGCCGATGCCTGATGCCACAGTCACCTCGCTCGACGGTGCTCGAGGGGCGCAGGTTGGTGACGTGCGTGTTCACTCCGTTCGTCTCACCGGTCTCGTGGCGCATCAGGAAGTCATTCTTGGCGGGCCTGGTGAAACTCTCACGATTCGCCACGACAGCCTTGACCGAGCCTCATTCATGCCGGGCGTCGTGCTGGCAGTGCGTGAGGTGTCGTCGCATCCAGGCCTCACGGTGGGCATCGACGCACTGCTGGGTCTCTAGTTTCCTGACGAGGTCCAGCGCATCAGCGCCAAGTTGTTTGAGACCGAACCGGAGAAGTGCTCGATCACGGTGAATCCCCAGGGTTCGTAGTAACTCACCCGGTGCAGTTCGGCGTCGAGCAGTGCCATGTCGGTGTCGCGCTCAGCAAGGTGCTCAAGGGCTCCGGCGACCAACAGTCCACCGATGCCGTTTCCGTGCAGTGATGGTTCAACCGCCACTCGACCCACCCAGCCGTGGGCAGGTTCCTGTTTGGCATGAACAGCAGACACATTGCGTGCGTAGGTGCTGATCTGGCCGGTGATGAAGTCAGGCTGGTCTGCGGAATGACATTGGTGGCAATGTCCTGCGCGGTCGACGCCAACCGCTCCGATGAGGAGGCCGTCGCTGAAGGCGCCCACACTATCTCCGTCGGGATCCCATGGCAGTGAGGTATAGCGATCGCGGCACAGTGGATAGCGCGCCACAGGGTCGGCGCCGAGCAAGCCCACGATGAAGGGCTCGTAGAGGAATGCGCGCGCGGTGAGTTCCATCGCCGCACTCCATTCAGATTCGGCAAGCGGACGGATGGTGACCGTCATGCCGCCAACCCCCAGTACCTCAGGCCCGCAGCGACGACACCGGCAACGATGACCACGACGAGGAATGGTGCTCGCAGAATGAGCGCCACGGCACCGGCTGCGACACCAGCGACGCGTGCATCGAGAACGAGTGACTGCCCGGAGGCGAAGGTTTGCACGGCAACGAGTGCGGCCAGCAGCGACACAGGCAGGAGCGCAGCGATGTGGCGCACCTTCGGATTGTCGAGCACTCGTTGAGGTACCGAATGCCCGGTGAGTTTAAGCAAGAAGCACCCGAGAGACGACACCAGTACGACGGGCCACATCAGGCGGGACCTCCGCCCGGTGCAGCGCCATCTTCCTCACGCGCGCCTGTTTCGGCATCGCGCGGCGCACTGGAAATCGGTGCAAGTGCGGGCCCGGCGCGCAGGCCAGCGATCACGGCAACCAAGGCGGCCGCGAGCACCGGTAGCCCTGGGCGCAAGAAAGGGGTGAGAGCCAGTGCGACGACCGCCGAGATGATGGCGATGGCCCAAGGGTCGCGGCCTTTGAGTCGAGGCCACAGCAGTGCGAGGAAGGCTGCGGGGATCACAGCGTCGAGGCCGAACGCGCGCGGATCACCGAGTGCGCCCGCGCCGAGTGCGCCAATCAAGGTTGCCAGGTTCCAGAAGACGTACACCGACAGGCCTGTTGCCCAGAAGGCAAGCCGGGCGGATCGTCCCTCGAACGCGTCTTCATCGCGTGCCAACGCCATGGCAGTGGTCTCGTCGATGGTGAGCTGCGCGGCGAACGCGCGTTTGACTCCGGTGACCTGAAGCACCGGCGCGATGCGAAGGCCATACAGGGAGTTGCGGACTCCGAGCAGCAGCGCGGTGAGCCCGGCGGCGATACTTCCGCCGCCGGCAGCGATGACTCCGACCAAGGCGAACTGAGACGCGCCAGTGAACATCAGCAGCGACAGAGCCATTGTCTGGGCAAAGCTCAGTCCTGAGGCCACACTGAGGGCGCCAAAGCCAATGCCGTAGGCGCCGACCGCGATGCCGACCCCGGTGGCATCGCGTAGTACCGAGCGGCGTTCCTCGGTCCAGGTGGCTGCTGCGCTCACACGCCGAGGCTACCGGGCGGGCTGACATCGCTCAGCGCGGTGACGAGTCGTACTTGGCGCAGCACCTCGTGCCCGTCGCCGGTGATGTCCAGTGAGCGACTGGCACCGTCAGGTCCCCAGCCGGCGCCCACGAGGAAGGCTCGGGCGTTGTCGTCCGAACCCGTGATCCACATGACGCCACCGGTGGCGCCGGATTCGCGCGACAGGTCGGCCCACGCCGCCATCAGCCGCGAACCATGGCCCTGTCGCCGGTATGCCGGATCGACAACCAATTCGAGCAGTTCGATGTCGCGGTCGCCGCCAAAGTCAGCGGCCGGGCTCGACGCGAGAAAGCCGATGATGCGATCTCCGGCGAGAGCGGTGAGGGCGAGGTGTCGAGTACTCGGGGGAGCGGTGATGGCCTCGTGCCACGAGGCGGTGACCTCGGCTGGATCGAGGGCGGCGATGCGCTCGGTGACCGCTGCTGAGGGGCTCATGATCCAGTGGGCCAGCAGGAGTCGAGCGACGTCATTGGCGTCGGCCGGCACCGCCGGACGCACGGAGGCGTCAGCCACGGGAGGACTCAGTGTGGTGCGATGCGGTCATGCTCCGAGGGTAGTGCGGACTTGAGGGCAGCGGGTTGCCGGGGAAGTGCGAGCCACCAGCCTGCGAGCGGGTGCGGCCACTAGGCTGAGGGCACACCCGAAGGAGAGCCGTGAGCGACGACACCCCCGAGATCCAGTTCCGTAGCGATGTGACCGTTGAGCTGGTCAAGGCCTCGGCATCTGATGCTGATGTGGTGTTCGCGGCCCGCGTATCGACCCTCGGTGAGAACTCGCTCGTCGACGTCAACGCCGACCCCGAGCGTTCGCGGGGGCTGATCAACTATTTGATGCGTGATCGGCATGGAAGCCCGTTTGAGCACAACTCCCTCACCTTTTTCGTTCGCGCACCCATTTTCGTGTGGCGCGAGCACATGCGGCACCGCATCACGTCGTACAACGAGGAGAGCGGTCGCTACCGTGAGCTCGATCCGGTGTTCTACGTGCCAGGTCCTGAGCGCAATCTGATTCAGGAAGGCAAGCCGGGGGCCTACGACTTCGTGCCCGGAACGCTCGAGCAGTACGAGTTGGTCGATTCGGCGGTACGAGCATCCTGCACCCAGTCGTACGCGGCCTACCGCAGCATGCTCGATGCCGGAATCGCTCGCGAGGTGGCGCGCGTGGTTCTTCCTGTGACCATTTACTCGTCTGCCTACGTCACGATGAATGCGCGCGCACTGATGAACTTCCTGTCGTTGCGCACCAAGCGTGAAGGATCACACTTCCCGTCCTTCCCGCAGCGCGAGATCGAGATGGTGGCTGAGCGCTATGAGCAGGAGTGGATCCGACTTATGCCACTCACTCACGCAGCGTTCGAAGCCAACGGAAGGGTCGCGCCATGATCGCTGCGGCGACTCGCGAGGCGCCGTTTGGGCGGGTTCTGACGGCGATGATCACTCCGTTCACCCCTGAAGGTGACGTTGACTATGGGGCCGCTGCCGTTGTCGCGAATGACTTAGTGGGGTTGGGTTGCGACGGCATCATCGTCAACGGAACAACGGGCGAGTCACCGACTACCAGCGATGAAGAGAAGTTGACGCTGCTCACGACCGTTCTTGAGGCGGTGGGCGATCGTGCTCGTGTAATCGCGGGCGTCGGCACTAACGACACGCGGCACACACTGCATTTGGCGGCCCATGCTCATCGCGCCGGGGTACATGGGCTACTCGTCGTGACTCCGTATTACAGCAAGCCATCCCAAGAGGGGTTGGTCGCCCACTTCACGGCCGTTGCCGATGCCAGCGATCTTCCGGTGATGGTGTACGACATTCCGGGTCGCTCAGGTGTGGCCCTGACCACCGAGACGTTGTTGCGTCTTTCCGAGCATGTGCGCATCATCGCGAACAAGGACGCCAAGGGTGACCTGTGGGCCGCCCAGCAAGTGATGTACGGCAGTGACCTTGTTTACTACTCCGGCGATGACGCATTGAATCTGCCCTTGCTCGCGGTGGGAGCGGTGGGCTTTGTGAGTGTGACCGGGCACGTTGTTGCTGATCGACTGTTGGCGATGATCGAGGCATTCCAAATTGGCGATGTTGCCAAGGCGGCCGACATCAATCTCGCACTGGTTCCTGTGACCGACGGAATTATGAGTCGGGTTGGCGGAACGGTGATGGTGAAAGCGGCACTTGACCTTCTGGGTCGTGCCGGAGGAGGCTCCGCGCGGCTTCCGCTTGTGACTGCGAACGAGGCTCAGCGCTCCGTGCTGCGCGACGACTTACGTGCTGGGGGCTTTGACCTGTGACACACCCTGAACTCGGACCTCCTCCCGAACTGGCTGAGGGAGGTCTTCGTGTGGTCGCACTCGGTGGCCTCGGCGAGATCGGTCGCAACATGACCGTATTCGAGTACGCCGGTCGATTGCTCATCGTCGACTGTGGCGTACTTTTCCCCGAAGACAACCAGCCGGGCGTCGACCTGATCCTTCCGGACTTTGAATACGTGCGCGATCGTCTCGATGACATTGATGCGATCGTTTTGACGCACGCACATGAAGATCACATCGGTGCGGTTCCGTATCTGTTGCGCGAGCGCGCCGATATTCGGGTGGTCGGTTCGCGACTGACGCTGGCGTTGTTGAAAGCCAAACTCCGTGAGCACCGCATCAACGCGCAAGCCTTGGAAGTCACTGAAGGTCAGACTGTCGATTTCGGTCCTTTCTCGGTCGAGTTCGTCGCGGTCAATCACTCCATTCCCGATGCTCTTGCAGTTGCCATCACCACCGGCGCCGGACGTGTGTTGCACACCGGTGACTTCAAGATGGACCAGCTTCCGCTTGACGGTCGAGTCACCGATCTCAACGCCTTTGCTCGTTTGGGCGATGCAGGTGTCGACTTACTTCTTATCGACTCAACGAATGCGGAAGTTCCGGGCTTCGTTACCTCCGAACGCGACATCATGCCCGTGCTCGACAGTGTCTTCTTGAGGGCTGACGGCCGCATCATTGTGGCGTGCTTCGCGTCTCACATCCACCGCGTGCAGCAGGTGATCGACACGGCGGTGCTACACGGCCGCAAGGTCGCGTTCGTCGGACGATCGATGGTGCGCAACATGGCGGTCGCGCGCGAACTCGGGTACCTCACGGTTCCAGGCGATGTGCTCGTCACCATCGACGGACTCAATGACCTTCCCGACGACGAGACGGTGTTGGTGTGTACCGGGTCGCAAGGTGAGCCGATGGCGGCACTGGCACGCATCGCTAATCGCGACCATCCCATTGAGCTCGGCGTTGACGACACAGTGGTGTTGGCGTCGTCGCTCATCCCCGGAAACGAGAATTCGGTTAACCGAGTCATCAACGGGCTCTCACGCTTGGGTGCCCACGTCATTCATCAGTCAAATGCGTTGGTGCATGTGTCGGGCCACGCGGCGGCAGGTGAATTGCTCTACGTCTACAACATCGTCAAGCCGCGCAATGTGATGCCCGTGCATGGTGAGTGGCGACATCTGCGTGCCAATGCCGCACTTGCGGTGCGTACCGGAGTGCCCGTCAATCGTGTGGTCTTGGCCGATGACGGTGTCGTGGTCGATCTCATCGACGGTGTGGCTCGCATCACCGGGGCGGTGCCGTGCGGGTTCGTCTTCGTTGACGGCTCGTCGGTCGGGGGAGTGACCGAGGCGTCACTCAAGGACCGGCGTGTCTTGGGCGAGGAAGGCTTTATCTCGATCTTCACGGCTGTTGACGCAGTTGAGGGCAAAGTGGTGGCCGGTCCTGAGATTCACGCCCGTGGATTCGTTGAAGACGACGCAGTCTTCGACCCGGTACTGCCTATCGTGCGCCGCGAATTGGAAGACGCCCTGCAGGCAGGTGTCACCGATACCCGGCAGTTGGCCCAGATCGTGCGCCGAGTCGTCGGCAAATGGGTCAGTGGCGAACACCGCCGCCGGCCGATGATTGTGCCGGTCGTCGTCGAGGCATAGAAGTCGCGCGCATGGTTCCGTGACACCGGTCGCGTCGTCAGTGATGGAAGGTGGGTGGGCGCACTTCATGGCATCGACGGATTTCGACCTGCGCGGCCCGGATTTCATTCACAACCCCTATCCCACGTACCGGGCGATGCGCGATCGTGCACCTGTGTGGCGCGATCCCTACACGGGGCATGTCTTCGTCACCCGATACGACGACGTGCTCGGAATCCTGAAGGATCCACGTTTCGGTAGTAATCGGATCAATGACCGCCTCAAGCGGGTTCCCGACGATGTCGACGTATCCCGACTCGTTGAACTGCTGGTCGACAGACTGGTGATGACCGACGGCAGTCGCCATCGTGATTTGCGCCGCGAAGTTGGATCTGCGTTTACAGCGGCGAAGGTTCGCTCGTACGCACAAGGCACCGACGCCATGGTGAGGCAGACATTCGATTCCTTGCGTGAGCAGGACACCCTCGATGTGCTGAACGATCTTGCGTTGCCCGTCCCGTCTCGGGTGATTCTGTCTGTTCTTGGACTTCCTCCCCGAGATCATCAGAAACTGCGTGCGTGGGCAGAGGACTTCTACCTGTGGCTCGCGCACAGTCCGGGCGACATTGGGGTGCGTACGCAGCGAGCGGTCGACTCAATTGTGCAGATGTCCGACTACGTCGATAACGAGTTGAGCGCCCTTCCGAGCGGCACGGAGGGGACGTACGTAGCGCGTATGGCCACCAACCTCGAGTCCGGCGAGATGACGCACAACGAAGTGACAGCCAATCTCATCGGCATTCTCAATGCCGCCCACGAAACGACGTCTAGCCTCATTGCCAACGGAACGATCTGCTTGTTGGAGCATCCGGGTGAACTTCAGCGGCTCATCGCCGAGCCTGATCTCATTGCCTCTGCGGTCGAGGAGATGCTGCGCTTTGAGAGCCCGTCGCAGATCATCTCTCGCATCGCGACCGAGGAGGCCGAAATTGACGGAGTGACGATCAAGCCCGGTGTCATGGTCGCGCTCGTTCTCGGTTCGGCCAATCGGGATGAACGAGTGTTTGTCGAGCCGGATTCGTTCGATGTCAGTCGAAATGAACGGCAGAATCTGGCATTTGGTCGGGGTAGTCACTTCTGCACTGGCGGTGGGCTTGCGTCTTTGGAGCTAGTGTCGGTCTTCCGCCAGTTGGTGCCGCTGCTCCCGAAGGCCCGCATTATCAGCGGCCCGGTTCAGTGGCGGCCGACCCCGGCCTTCCGCTCACCGCAGGACCTTGTCATTGAGTTCGACTCCGTTGCCATCACCATCGCCGAATTTGGAGGGGATTGGTACGGGCAGGTGCCGACCGCCGACGGATCCAGCCACAACTGATCGCCCCTCCCGGTGCTTGTGGGCTTGGGTACCGAAAACTGCGTCTATGCGTGCTTAATGTCCCCCCATGCGGATTTGGGAGGGAAGGGGGGAAAGGGATCCGCGTGTCGGGTGAGAAAAATGTGAATTGTGGGACCGCTGGGTCTACTGTGGCGATCATGGCGACACGAACGCCGGCGCCCACGCGCGCCCGATCTAGGGCGACTTCCCCCGCGAGCGGCTCGGCGGCCCGATCGTCCTCCTCGAGGACGGCTGGGTCGCAGGGCACACGCAGTGGCAGTCGCTCTACCACCACGTCCCGATCGACCTCAGCGAAGAAGTCCACGGGGCGGTCCAAACCCCGGTCGACGTCGCTGAAGCCAGGTCCGGTCGCCCGCTTTGGCAGCGGCGTGCTGCGCCTGCTGGCCAAGATCTGGTCGACGTTCGCCCTCGTGCTCGGTCGCCTCGTGCGCCGCGTCGGTCGGGGAGCTCGCGACCTCGATCCCGCGCATCGCCGCGACGGGTTAGCGCTGCTACTGCTCGCCCTGAGCGTGGTCGTGGCTTCTGCCGTGTGGTGGGGAACTGCCGGACCGATCTCGAATCTCGTGACCGCCGTGGTGACCGGAACCATCGGCGCCCTTGACTGGCTCGTGCCGCTCCTACTTTTGGTCGCCGCGATTCGCCTCATGCGCCACCCCGATGAAGAGGCGGCCAACGGTCGAATCCTTATCGGCGGAACCGCTTGCGTGCTTGCGGTGACGGGCCTTTGGCACCTCATGCGGGGCGGAGCAACTCCCAGCGACGGTGCCGCGGCCATGCGTAATGCTGGGGGCTGGCTCGGCTGGCTGGTGACCGCCCCTGTGATGGCCGCTGTCGGAACAGTGGTGACTGCTCTGTTGCTGACGATCCTTCTGGTCTTTGGTCTCTTGGTGGTGACCAAGACGCCTGTTAACGCCATTCCTGCGCGCATTCGGTCTTTCACGGGACGATTCACCCGCACCGCCGACGCACCTGTGGAAGAAGAAAGCCAGCTGGACGACAAGACCGAAGCGCGTCATCCGTCGAGCATTCGGGCCGAACGTGAGCGCGCATCGTCGTCCGACGATGCGGTCAACGACGTGACCGAAGGTGAGACTGAGGTTGAAGCACCGTCGCGCCTTGCGCGTGGCCGTGCAGCCGTTCGGCACCGGCTGGGTCTTGATGCGCACGATGCACCTGCATTCGTCGAAGGCTTCGACGCCGATCAGCCTTTCGTGTCGCCGGTTGCGTCCGAACGTGCACATGAAACCGGCATCGTCGAACTGCATGCCGAGCACCTCGATAGCGACGCTGACCCCGACGATCTGCAACACACCGTCGTGCTTGAGCTCCCCGCGGCAGCATCTGCTCGGGTTGCCACCAAGCCGAGAGCGCCTCGCACCTCGACACCCGCCGTCGTTGAGCAGTTGCCACTCTCGCCATCGATGGCCTACACGCTTCCGCCTGCTCACCTGCTCAAGCCCGGAATACCTGGCAAGAAGGCGTCGAAGGCCAACGAGGCGGTGGTCGAAGCACTGACCGAGGTACTCGAGCAGTTCGGAATCGACGCGAGTGTCACGGGCTTCCAGCGCGGTCCTACGGTCACGCGCTACGAAATTGAACTCGGCCCATCGGTCAAGGTTGAGCGCGTCACGGCGCTGAGTAAGAACATTTCGTACGCGGTGGCAAGTTCGGAAGTGCGCATCCTCTCGCCGATTCCTGGAAAGTCGGCGATCGGAATCGAGATTCCGAACACTGACCGCGAATGGGTCAGCCTCGGAGATGTCTTGGCCAGCCGTACGGCGACCAGTGACCAGCACCCCATGCTCGTGGGGCTCGGAA
>Ga0194043_1001733_pt1 | contig 12181 bp, 8 predicted proteins | sample JunL4415m_MetaG_FD_161274 | JGI IMG/M metagenome (GOLD analysis project Ga0194043, IMG submission 161274) | Anoxic zone freshwater microbial communities from boreal shield lake in IISD Experimental Lakes Area, Ontario, Canada - Jun2016-L442-15m | ecosystem: Environmental > Aquatic > Freshwater >...
GATTCCGGGGATGTAGCTGCCGACACCGAATACGTCGGCACCGACGGGGTGGGTCGCCGGAAAATCGCGCTTTGCACAGATGGATTCGGCGGACAGTCTCGTGCGCATCAACTCACGCGCATGAATCTCCCTGTGACTGAAATTCACCCCGGACGATCGCACGGATGCAGCCGGGGAGCGCGCGTGGTGGCGCATGGGAAGACCAGCGGGGCAACTGTGCGCGCGTCATGCTTCCGATGAGCGGGGATGATTCTGCAAACTCTGCGCAGGGCGAAACCTTCCCGGTTAAGGGCCGCGTGTGGGCCGTGTTGCTGCTCGGTTTTTGCTGCTGGCACTCGGGGTTCCTGATCGCATCCATCGTGCCGAGGCAGACGGGGGATGGGAAGAAGGGGAGCCCTGCGCTGAATCTCTATCGCACATTCATCAGCGGTGATCAGCACTGGAACATGTTCGAGACGCTCCCGCTGCACCGTTCCCTCGATGCGCGGATCGAGGTGGATGACGGGAAGGGGGGCTGGGCGACTCTTGGAAGCGTGATGCCGGGATTCACGCCGTATCCGAGCCCGGAAAACGCGCGTTACTACAATCTGTTTTATCGAATAATGCTGAACGCCGCGCGTTCCCCGTATTTCGGGGCATATCTGCGAAGGACTGACGGCCTGCTGAGGGCGCGGTACGGAAGTTCGATCACTGGGCATTGGGCGCTGGTGGTGGATGTCGAATGTATGAGGCCTTTGCACGACAGCCGGCGCGATGGCGTCCCGTATGTGCCTGCCACAGGATACTTCGATGCGGCGAACCCCGGCGGAGTTCCCCGGTAGCCGATCCGATGCGACCGATTTCAGAATGGCTCAGGTTCCCGGTGCGCCTGCTTTTCAGACGCGAGGATGAGCGCATCTACGCAGTGGTTCGCATCGGCTTCGCGGCGGTCGCGCTGCTGAATCTGATCTCCCTGTGGCCGGACCGGCATGTCTTTTTCTCCGACGCCGGGATGTTCGATGCGGAGGTGGCGCGGGCGCAGGCGGAGTCCGTGTATTTTTCGATCTTCGCATTTGCGCGGAGCGGGGCGGCGGTGACGTTCTGCATGGTTGTGACGGCGCTCGCGCTCGTGCTGCTGCTTGCGGGAGTCGCCGCGAGGCTCGCCGCGTTCTGGGTGCTGGTGTGGCATCTCTCGTACATCGCGCGCGCGCTGCCTGCCACGACCGGTTGGGACATGGTGCTACGGAGCTTTGCCGTGCTCGTTCTCGTGAGCCCGGTCGGGAAATGCTGGACGCTCCCTTCGTTGCTGAGCGGCGGCGCGAAAATACTCCCGGCGCTGGTCTCGGGCCACGGGCTGGTGCTCATGCGCCTCCAGGTGCTCGTGATCTACTGGCAGACCGTGCTCAGGAGGTTCGCGATGCCGGATCCGAATTACTGGGCCAACGGCGAATTCATGAGCTACTTCCTGCTCTCGCATCACGCACGCTGGCCCGGGCCGTGGGTGCTGGAATACGGCGGCTTGCTGACATTCGCGACGTATGCGGCGCAGGCCGCGGAGGCGGCGATCCCCGTGCTGCTGTGGGTGAAAAAAACACGCTGGTGGGGAATACTGCTGGGGTTCTCTTTGCACGCGGGCATCTCGGTGTTCGCGCGCGATCTCGGGCTGTTCTTCCTCGCGATGATGATGACCTATCCCGCCTTCCTCCGCACAGGGGACATTGAGGCCGTGCATGGCCGCGTGAAACGATTGCTGGCGCGCGGCGGATCGCCGGACCGATGACCTTACCCGCGCGCATCGAGACCGCTAGCTGATGCGGCTTCGCCGAAGCTGCTTGATACGCTGCCTGAGAGCGGACTGAAGGAGCTGTGGGAGAGCGAGTAGATTCCGACGAATGATGAGGGCGGGCTTTCAAGTCCCGTGGTTTCGGATGGCCGCGTGATTGTGGGGCTGGTGTGCCACCGCGATGTGCCGAGCGACACGCGGCAGATCGGCGAACTGGTCTTGCGGCAACTCGGGCATCAGTCGGTGAAGTCGCTCGGCAAGGAACTCGTGGAGAAAATCGTGAAGGCGCGCGAATCGCTGCCGCCGACGCTGCGCAGGAAAAAGCTGGAGGAGTTTGCGCAGAAAGGTGCGGAGGAAAATTTTGATGCGAAGCAGCGGCAGCTCTACACGGGCTGGATCACGAAGCGATTCACGAAGGGAAAAGTGGCGTGGCAGACGCAGGCGCAGACGACGATCAGCTCGCCGCTGATCGCGGACGGGAAGCTCCTCGCGATGGCGAACAACGGGAACAGCCTCCTTATGATTTCCACCGCCCCGAAGGCCTACACGAGCCTCGGACGCGCCACCGTGAAAGCGCAGTGGGGCCTTTCGCCGAGCATCGCGAATGGGAAGCTCGTCTTGCGGATGAAGGACAAGGTGAAGGCGTGGGCACTGACGCCGTGACGGAAGCTGTCCGGTTGCCCGCGTCCCTCATCAGCCTTACTTTTGCGGCGGAATGCCGACTTCGCTGCCCTGCATCTTCTCGATGATTGAAATCATCGGACGGAACAGATCGGTGAGGGTCTTTGGATTGAGTGCTCGCTCGTCAAGCTTCTCATTTTCGCCGAGCATGTCCGCGTAGATTCTGCGGAACTTCGGAGCCATTGCGGTGACCAGTTCTGTCTCGCGGCGCTGCAACTCGGCATCCACCGCAGTTCTCACCTGTGCAGGGTCGGGCTTGGTGGGAGCGGGATGCAGTTGTCCGTAAATCGCGATGGACAACGCGGCGATACTGAGCACGAGGCTGGCAATGGACAGCGTGCGATTCATGGCCGGCTACTTCCCGAGCCCGAACGCTTCATGCACGACATTCGCACCATCGGTCAGCTTCGCCTCGTCAATGATGACCGCCGTTTTGATCTCCGAGGTGGAAATCATCACGATGTTGATGCCGCCTTTGCTGAGGGCCTCGAACATCTTCGCCGCGACTCCGCTGTGGCTTCTCATACCGACGCCGATGATGCTCAGCTTACCGTAGCCGCTCTCGATTTCGAGCGCGCGTGCCTTGATTTCCTTCACCACTGTAGCGAGGCCCGGCTCGACCTTCGGCAGTTCGTCCTTGTTCAGCGTGAAGCTGATGTCTGTCGTGCCGTCGTGCGAGACGTTCTGGACGATCATATCAATCACGATCTGCGCGGTGGCGACGGCGTTGAAGACTTTGGCTGCGACGCCCGGCTTGTCGGGCACCGCACGGACGGTGACCTTTGCCTGGTTTTTTTCGATGCTGACGCCGCGGACGACCACGGCCTCCATGCTCTTGGTTTCTTCTTTCACGATGGTGCCTGGGTTGTCGTTGAATGAACTGCGGACCTCGAAGACGACGCCGAATTTCTTGGCGAACTCGACGCTGCGCGACTGCATGACCTTGCTGCCGCTCGATGCCATTTCGAGCATCTCGTCGAAGCTGATCTCGTCGAGCTTCCTCGCCGTGGGGACGACGCGCGGGTCGCACGTATAGACGCCGTCCACGTCGGTGAAAATCTGGCAGAGGTCGGCCTTCACCGCGGCTGCGAGCGCGATGGCGGTGAGGTCGCTGCCGCCACGGCCGAGCGTGGTGATGCGCTTGTCCTTCGTCTCGCCCTGGAAGCCGGCGACGATGCAGATGAAGCCGTCGTCGAGGTGCTGCTTGAGCTGCTTCGGCGTGAGGTCCGAAATTTTCGCCTTCGTATGGACGCCGTCGGTGACAATGCCCGCCTGCGCGCCGGTGAGAGAGATCGCCTTTTTGCCGAGCGCATTGATGGCCATCGCCGTGAGTGCGATCGTGGTCTGCTCGCCGGTGGCGAGGAGCACGTCCATCTCGCGCTCCTCGGGGTTCGGTGAACATTCGCGCGCGAGCTTGATGAGATTATCCGTCACGCCGCTCATGGCCGACACGACGACGACCACGCGGTGCCCCTGCTCCTGCGCAGCGACGACGCGGCGCGCGACATTCTTGATGCGCTCCGGATTGCCGACGCTGGTGCCGCCGTATTTCTGGACGATGAGGCTCATGGAAAAAGGGCGCGGAGATTTGCGCGGGAGTGGAAGGGTGTCAATGGCGCGGAGGCAGATCGGCTTCTGCGACGAGTCGTCGCAGCCGCGCTACGGATGCGGGATCTCCAGCGCGCGGCAGATTTTCTTCGCGAGAAGATCCGGGATTTCGCTGTGGCGCGGAACGGGCTCGCGCCGTCAGGTGCGTGGATTCCAGCAGATCGTGTGCGATCCGCCTTCGCGGCTAAACGGCCAGCCATGCTGTTCCCGATGCCGGATGAGTCCGTGGCATTTCAAGCGAGTTTGCGCCAATCTGTTCCGCATTTTCCTCCGAGCGTCCTCACACCGATCTTCCATGAGCAGCAGCACGGCTTCGCAGAGACTCTGGAAGCATTCCCCATTCGTGCGCCTGACGAAAGACGGATGAAGAAGCCCCACCCGATTCCGCCCGTCATTCGTCATTTCCATCCCTGCACCACGTGACGGTGGACGGAGCGCAAGGTCGCTTCGATGGGAACCGGGCACGCGTCACGCGAGGATGTCCTTGATGATTTTCGCGCCTTCCACGCCGCTGAGCTTCGCGTCGAGGCCCTGGAATTTGAATGAGAAGGCATCGTGTTCGATGCCGAGTTGGTGAAGCATCGTCGCGTGGAGGTCGTGGACGGTCGTCACATTTTCCACCGCCGCGTAGCCGAGGTCGTCGCTCGCGCCATAGACGATGCCGCCCTTGATTCCCGCGCCGGACATCCACACGGACATCGCCTTGTTGTGATGATCGCGTCCGTTGCCGCCCTGGGACATCGGCGTGCGGCCGAATTCGCCGGCCCACACGATGAGCGTGTCCTCGAACATGCCGCGCTGTTTCAAGTCCGTGATCAGCGCCATGCACGCGCGATCGATTTCCAGCGCCTTCTGAGCGATGCCTTCCTTCACGCCGCCGTGGTGATCCCAGTCCTTGTGATAGAGCTGGATGAAGCGCACGCCCCGCTCCGCGAGGCGGCGGGCAAGCAGGCAGTTTGACGCGAAGGAGCCGTCGCCCGCCTGGCAACCATACAGGTCCAGCGTCTTCGCGCCCTCGGCGCTCACGTCCATCAGATCCGGCACGCTCGCCTGCATCTTGAACGCCATCTCGTACTGCGCGATGCGCGTCGCGATTTCCGGATCGCCCGTGAGCGCGTCGCGCTGGCGGTTGAGCGCATTGATCGCATCCACGTCGCCATGCTGGCGCTCCTTCGAGATGCCGGGAGGATTTGTGAGATACAAAACGGGGTCGCCCTTCGCGCGCAGCTGCACGCCCTGGAATTTGCTCGGCAAAAATCCGCTGCTCCACTGCCGTGCCGCAATGGGCTGGTTTTGCCCGCCCTTGCCGAGCGAAGTGAGCACGACGAAGCCCGGCAGTTCCTCCGCCGCGCTGCCGAGGCCATACGTGACCCACGCGCCCATGCTCGGACGCCCGGCGATCTGCGAGCCGGTATTCATGAACATGTGCGCCGGGTCGTGATTGATCGCGTCCGTGGTCATCGAACGGATCAGGCAGATGTCGTCAATGACCGAGCCGATGTGCGGGAGGAGCGAGCAAATCTCGATCTGGTTTTTGCCGAATTTCGCAAACGGATGCTGCGGGCCGAAGCAGTTCAACTTCTGCCCCTGGAGCTGCGCGAGCTGCTGCCCTTTCGTGAGGCTTTCCGGCATCGGCTTGCCATCCATCTCCGCCAGCTTCGGCTTCGGATCAAAGGTCTCCAAGTGAGACGGTCCGCCGGCCATCGTGAGCCAGATCACGCGCTTGGCCTTCTGCGGATGCGGAAGATTTTGAAGCACCCCTCGCGACGGCGCAGCACCGAGCATCGAGGGCCGGATGAGCGAGGCGAGTGCGACTGCGCCGAGTCCGCGCGCAGCTTTTCCGAGGAAGGCGCGGCGGTGGAGCGGAGAGAATGCGTTGTGCATGGTGTGTGGTGCGGTGGTGGAAAGTTACGAGAGGATGCCCTTGATGACGTTTGCGCCCTCGACGCCGGTGAGGCGCGCATCGAGGCCCTGGAATTTGAAACTGAACGCGTCGTGCCGGATGCCGAGCTGGTGCAGCATCGTCGCGTGGAGGTCGTGGACGGTCGTCACATTTTCCACCGCAGCGTAGCCGAGATCATCCGTGCTGCCATGGACGACTCCGCCACGCACGCCTGCGCCCGCGAGCCAGACGGACATCGCCTTGTTGTGATGATCGCGACCGACGGGGCCCTTGTTGCCTTGCTTCATCGGCGTGCGGCCAAACTCGCCGGCCCACACGATCAGCGTTTCGTCAAACATGCCGCGCTGTTTCAAATCCGTGATCAGCGCCATGCACGCGCGGTCAATTTCCTTTGCTCGCAGCGGCAGTTCCTCCCGCAGGAGGCTGTGGTGATCCCAGTCGCGATGGTAGAGCTGGATGAAACGCGTGCCACGCTCGGCGAGCCGCCGGGCGAGCAGGCAGTTTGAGGCAAAGGATCCGTCGCCGGGCTGACAGCCATACATCTCCAGCGTCTTCGCGTCCTCGCCGCTTACGTCCATCAAATCCGGCACGCTGGCCTGCATCTTGAACGCCATCTCGTACTGCGCGATCCGCGTCGCGATTTCGGGATCGTCCACGAGCGATTCGCGGCGGCGATTCAGCACATTGATCGCCTCGACATCGCCACCCTGCCGCTCGCGTGTGATGCCCGGAGGATTGTTGAGATACAGGACCGCATCGCCCTTCGCGCGGAGCTGCACGCCCTGGAATTTCGACGGCAAAAATCCGCTGCTCCACTGCCGCGCCGCGATGGGCTGGGGCGTGCGCCCTTTCCCCGTCGAGACGAGCACGACGAAGCCGGGCAGATCCTGCGACTCGCTGCCGAGTCCGTACGTGATCCATGCGCCCATGCTCGGGCGGCCCGCGATCTGCGATCCGGTGTTCATGAACATGTGCGCCGGGTCGTGATTGATCGCGTCGGTCGTCATGGACTTCACGATGCAGATGTCGTCCGCGACCGAACCGAGATGCGGCAGCAGCTCGGAAAGTTCCGCGCCATTTTTTCCGAAGCGCCGGAACCTAAACTGCGGCCCCTGGCACACGAGCTTCTGCCCCTGCAACTGCGCGAGCTGCTGCCCGCGCGTGAGGCTCTCGGGCATCGCCGTGCCGTCGAGTTCCGCGAGCTTCGGCTTGTGGTCGAAGAGTTCGAGCTGCGACGGCCCGCCGGCCATCGTGAGCCAGATCACGCGCTTCGCCTTCTGCGGAAACGGAAGCTCCGAAAGCACGCCGCGCGATGCCGCAGCACCGAGCATCGAGGGCCGGATGAGCGACGCGAGCGCGATGGCACCGAGTCCTTGCGATGCCTTGCCGAGAAAGGCACGGCGGGTGATTTCAGCGGGGAGGAGAGAATCCATGAGTTAGGAACGGGTGATGGTTTCGTGCAGGTTCAGCAGCACGCGTGCGACGTGCGTCCACGCGGCGAGTTCGGTTTTGTCGAGCGCGGCAGGCGCAGGCGCGAGACCGACTTTCAGCAGCGCGTCGGCGGATTTTTCCTCCTGCCGATATGCTGAGAGCCGCTCGTTCAGAAGCGCGCTGGTCGTCTTTTGCTCCGCAGCATCCGGGTCGCGCTGGAGCACCTGCTGCCACGCCCACTTGATGCGAGCGGCGGTGTCGCCCTTGCATTCGCCGAGGATACGCGCGGCGAATGTGCGCGCTGCCTCGACGTAGGTCGGGTCGTTCAGCAGCACGAGCGCCTGCTGCGGGATGTTCGAGCGGTTGCGTTCGGCGCAGGCCTCCTCGCGGCTCGGCGCGTCGAATGCGACCATGCTCGGATGCAGGAAGCTGCGCTGCCACCATGTGTAGAGGCCGCGGCGGTACTGCGCCTCGCCGGTGTCCGCGGGATACGTGCGCCGCGGGAAGTTCAGATTGTCCCAGTAGTCCTCGGGCTGGTACGGCTTCACGCTCGGGCCGCCGATCTTCGGCACGAGGAGTCCGGAAATGGCGAGCGCGTTGTCGCGCACGAGTTCCGCGTCGAGCCGGAAGGGGCTCTGCCGCGCGATCTCGCGGTTGTAGGGATCGGCGGCGAGCTGCTCCTTCGTCGCAGTGGACACTTGGCGGTAAGCCGCGCTCGTGACGATCGTGCGCACCATGCGCTTCACGTCCCATCCGCTGTCCATGAACTCGCACGCGAGCCAGTCGAGCAGCGCGGGATTTGGCGGCGGTTCGCCCTGCGCGCCGAGATCGTCGAGCACCTTGCTGAGTCCCATGCCGAAGAACTGTTTCCACAGCCGGTTCATCACCGTGCGCGCGGTGAGCGGATTGTCGCGCGACACGAGCCACTCGGCGAGGTCGAGGCGCGTGGGTTCGCGGCCCTCGATTTTTTTCTGCGGAAGATAATGCGGCAGCGCGGCCTTCACGACTTCACCGCTCTCGTCCATCCAGTTTCCACGCGGCAAAATCCGCACCGTGCGCGGCGTCTCGCTGTGAACCGACACGATGCACTTCGGCGCGGCCTTTTCCGAATCGGCCCTCTCCTTTTCAGCGTTCGCGATCTTCGCCCGCAGATCGGAGAGCTCCGGCGCGATCTGTTTGAACACGGCGTCGAGCTTCTGCTTCTGCGCGGCAGTGCGCTTCTCCGGCGCGACTTTCAAAACGTCCGCGATGTCCTTCGCTGGAAGCGCATCGTGCGACGCGCGCACTGGCTTCGCAGCAGTCGTCGCGCTCAGACGCAGATTCGCGATCTCGTGATTTTCGCCGCGGGCAAATGTGAGCGTGAACGTCAGCACCGCGTCTGCGTCAGCAATCGGCTCGGCCAGTTCGAGGAATAGCGCCTGATCCGTGCCGGTGCCGCCGAGCACGGCCCAGCCGTTCTCCTTATTGTTCGCGATGCCGTCCACTGCAGCCGCTGCCGCGAATCCTTTCTGCTCAAACGTCGCGCTCGCATGGCCGATTTTGAGCGCCGCTTTTTTTTCTGCGGTGATCGCGATCTCGCTCAGCACAAAATTCCCGTTCGACGCGAGCCCGACGCCCGCGGATTTTTCCTTCAGCGCCTCGATGCGGAATCCCGTCACCCCGGCCGCCGCCTTTGCCGAAATCGTGTAGGTTTCCGTCCCGTCGTTCTGTTTTGGCGTGTCGCGCTTTCCCTCGACCACCGCGCGCACCACGCCGTCCTTGTCCGCCTTGAGCGTAAGGTTTTTCTTCGACGACGACGCACTGAGCGGCTTCAGCGCCTGCCACGCGCTGCTGCTCGCGAGCGAGTCGAGCGCAGACTTTTCCCACGCGGCCTGCGAAGCGGCGAGTTTCGGGTGCGGCTTTGCAAATTCCGTCTGCAACGCGGTGAGCCGCCCGCCGATGTCCGCGAGCTTTTTCTCCAGCTCTGCGTCGAACACCGTGATGCCATCCTCGCGCTTGCCGAGGATCGGCTCCTTGATGTCCGCAAAAAATGCGCCCATCGAATAGAAGTCGCGCTGCGTCCACGGATCGAATTTGTGATCGTGGCACTGTCCGCAGCCGGTCGTCTGGCCCATCCACGCCGCGCCGACTGCGCGCACGCGATCGGTGAGCATCCGCACCTCATAGTCCTTCGACTGCGCGCCGCCTTCCTCTGTCGAGAGCAGCAGCCGGTTGAACGCCGATCCCACGCGCGTCTCCTGGTTTGCACCGGGCATGAGGTCGCCCGCGATCTGCTCGATGGTGAAGCGGTCGAATCTCTTGTTGTCATTGAAGCTCTTGATCACCCAGTCGCGATACGGCCAAACGTTGCGCGGATTGTCCGAATGGTAGCCGATCGTGTCCGCAAAGCGCACCACATCGAGCCAACCGATCGCCATGCGCTCGCCGTAGTGCGTGCTCGCGAGCACGCGCTCGACGAGCTTCGCATACGCATCCGGCGACTTGTCCGCGACGAACGCCGCGACCTCCTCCGGCTTCGGCGGAAGCCCGAGCAGATCGGCGTGGAGCCGGCGGATCAAAGTGCGGCGATCCGCCTCCGCCGAGGGCTTCAGTCCGATCTCCGCGAGCCGCTTTTGCACGAGCCCGTCAATGGGATTGCGGATTTCCCCCGGCGACACGTCCGCCGAGACGTTCGCTTTCACCGGCTTCTCATACGCCCAATGCCCTTGATATTCGGCACCCTGCGCGATCCATTTTTTGAGGATCTCCTTTTGCCGCGCCGTGAGTTTTTTGTGCGACTCCGGCGGCGGCATCAGCTCGTCCTTGTCCGTCGAGAAAATGCGTTTTACGAGTTCGCTCGCCTCGGCTTTCCCCGGCACGAACGCTTCGCTCTTCAGCGCCTGCTCGCGGATGTCGAGCCGCAGCTTTGCCTCGCGGTGCTTCGGATCGTTGCCGTGGCAGTAGAAGCAGTTGTCCGAGAGGATCGGCCGCACATCGCGGTTGAATTCGATCTTCGCCGGCAGCGGCGCATCGGCGGCGCGCGCGATGCCCGCGGCAAACAGACAGAGAAGGAAGGATTTTTTCGTGGCGGACATTTTCATATCAGTGACTCGGCGTTGCCGGTTTTGTTTGGGGTGTGTTGTTCCGGCGGCACGTTTCACAGCGCAACAGGATCCTGACTGTGGGGGCGAGCGGCGCGGCAGGAAAAGTAGTCCGCGGCTTTAGCCGGTAAAGACGTTCGCACGCGATGCCGACTAAAGCCGTGGACTACTTTTCCGGGCCGCACTCCAGCCGTCATTCCTTTCCACGTCTCATTTCACGTCGAGAAATGTGACATCATCGCACTGCGCCTTTGCGTGCGGTGCACTGCGATCGGGTGCGATGGTAAGCGTGTGTTCGCCTGCTGCGATCGCGGCGTCGGCGCGGCCATTTGTGAGCGCGACGGGCTTGCCGTCGAGCCAGGCGGACTTCACGCCAGTGAGGATGAGCGGCTGCTTCGTCGCGTTCGCGGCGCTGAAGCGCACGCTCGCATACGGCTTGTCCGGCATGTCCTCCTTGCGAAGCTGACCATTGATCAGTGTCGTCACGTTCACCGGTTCATCTTTCGCAGCCGGGCCGCCGGGCGAGGCCGCGGTGAAGCTCCAGATCCTCGCGACGTTTGCCTTGCTCGCATCGAATGGCCCGGGCCGTCCGATCTGGCCGAGGAATGCGAACAGGTTGCGTTTGTCTTCCACGCTCAGCGCGTCCACGAGGCCGGGAAGCATGAGGCTGCCGACGTTCTCTTTCTTCACGATGTTCGCCTTCACGACGAGTATCTCAACGCCGGGGCCGGGACGGATGATCACCTCGGTCGCCGTCTCGCGCGCGGGGATGCCGGTCAGCACGTTGCCGTCCTTCATCGTGAATGCGAAGCCGTGGTAGCCTTCCTTCACTTTCGCGGCGGGATTCAGCGTGCTCTCGATCAGGTAGTCGAGCGGCGCGCTCGCACCGATACTGGAAAAGTCGGGGCCGAAATTCCCTCCGACACCGCCGATGGCATGGCACGCGACGCAGCCTGCGCGACGATACACGAGTTCGCCGGCGGCGCTGTTCCCGCCCTCGGGAACGGACTTCATGAATGCGGCGATCTCCGCCGTGAAATCGCGCGGCGCGACCTTCGCACCCGCGAGCGGTTGCAGCGCGGTGACAAGCGCATTCCCGCCGCGGCCCAAGGCGCGCGCGGTCTGCAACGCATCGGAGTATGCAGACGCTGGAAGATCTTTCGGCACCCTGCCGGCAAACTGGTTTGCAAACTGCGCATTCTGGAAAAGCTCGCGCCACAGCGCCTGCGAATCGGCCTGCGAGGTCGTCTGCTTCAAGATGGACGGCAGCACTGCGATCGCCGCGTCGGGCGCATGAGCTGCGAGCGGGATCAGCGCATCGCGCCGGACGTTTGCGGGGCGATCTTCGGCGACGAGTTTCTTCAAGGCTTCAACAGTGCCGCCGCCGCCGATCTGCCGCAGCGCGGCGAGCGATTCGCGGCGCAGTGCGTCGTCCTTTGCGTCGCCGGAAAATTCCGCGAGCGTGCCGATCATTCCGCCCTGCTGCCACTCTCCCGCGAGACGGATGCTCGCAAGTTGCAGCGCACGGTCGGGTGATTTCACGAGCGTGGCAATTACGCCGAGATCGCCCTGCGGACGCAGGCGCCGAATTTTCGCGGCATCTGCGAGCGCGTTCGCAGCGCGCACGCGCGCGGCAAGCTGCAATTTTCCATCCGCGATGAATGCCTGCGAGAGCGTGTTAATCTCCGCCTGCCCGCCGGATTTGCCGATCAGCTC
>Ga0194043_1001735_pt1 | contig 12169 bp, 7 predicted proteins | sample JunL4415m_MetaG_FD_161274 | JGI IMG/M metagenome (GOLD analysis project Ga0194043, IMG submission 161274) | Anoxic zone freshwater microbial communities from boreal shield lake in IISD Experimental Lakes Area, Ontario, Canada - Jun2016-L442-15m | ecosystem: Environmental > Aquatic > Freshwater >...
TTCGCTTGGAGAGCGACTCCGCAGCGGCCTCGCCTCGCTCGAATCACTTTCCCATGTAGGGCAAACGCGAGGCGTCGGCCTAATGGCGGCTGTTGAACTGGTATCAGATCGTTCAAGCCGCGCCGAATACCGACCCGAAGAACGAATCGGCCCACGAGTCCATGCCGCGGCGCAGGCCCGCGGGATGTTCAGTCGTTTGCGTGGCGACGTTTTTAATCTTGCCCCCTGCTATGTTTCTACAGAATCTCAAATTGATTCCATCGTTGAAATTCTTGGCGAATCAATTCGTGAAGTCACCGGTGATTAGTGCCGATTGCGAGTTTCCCGAAGGACAGTTCTCCTTTTCAGGCTTCCCTGGCTTCGATTCAGAAAGGATTGAGGGGGTTCACAAACGCATCCTGACGCCTGAAATGATTGGATTGCCGCTTCATTTTTTCACTTTTTCGGGAGCTCCTTTCCCTGTGAGCAAACCCGAACTACTCTTGCTTGGTGTTGTTCGGTTCATTCCGCGTTTACAGCTTTCACAGAGAATACCTGCCAATGCTTTCCATACTCGCTCAGCAACTTCCCCAAGGCTTACAAGACGTTTCCATCGTTGTCGTGCTTGGGGTTCTCTTGAGTCTCATTGCACTGATGTTTGTTATTTTGATCTTTAGCTATGGACAGATATGGTTTCAGGCCTACTGGTCAAAAGCCCGTGTCACGTTTGCAGAACTCGTTGGTATGAGTCTGCGTCAAGTCAACGCGCGCACTATCGTACAAGCCACGATTATGGCAACGCAGGCAGGACTCGGACGCGATATTACAACTCGCAAACTTGAGGCGCACTACCTCGCGGGCGGCGATGTGCCACGATTAATTCGTGCACTGATTGCTGCGCATCGTGCTGATCTCGATCTCGATTTTGACAGAGCATGTGCCATTGATCTCGCAGGACGCGATGTGCTCGATGCCGTTCAGACAAGTGTCAATCCAAAGGTGATTGATTGTCCCGATTCCGCCAGTGGGAAGACGACCCTTTCGGCGGTTGCAAAAAATGGTGTTGAGCTCAAAATTCGTGCTCGGGTGACAGTGCGCACCAATCTTCAGCAGCTGATCGGTGGAGCAACCGAAGAAACTATTATTGCCCGGGTCGGCGAAGGAATTATCACCTCGATTGGATCTGCAGACAGCCACTTTACGGTAATGGAACATCCCGATCAGATTTCCAAGGCCGTGTTGCATCGCGGACTCGATGCACAAACCGCTTTTCAGATTGTCTCGATCGATATTGCTGACATTGATGTGGGAGAAAATATCGGCGCCCGACTGCAGGCCGATCAGGCCGAAGCTGATACTCGTGTTGCGCGTGCGAAGGCCGAAGAGCGACGCAGTTTTGCAATTGCTCGTGAACAGGAAATGAAGGCTGCTGTTTCTGAGAATCGCGCCAGAGTCTTGAGTGCCGAGGCGCAAGTTCCAAAAGCGATGAGCGAGGCGTTTCGAGCCGGCCGAATCGGGAGTTCATCGTTCACAAGCGGTCCATCGTCTTCGATATAATTCAATCGAGGACGCGATTCACGCGAATCGAAGCTCCCAGACTTCCAAAACTTCCGAAACTGCGTAGGAAATTTCAACGCAGAGCGAACACTCTACCCATACTGCATGAACCCCCGTTGCATGCCGGAAATGTCAGCCTGAATTTGCACGGCGGTAAAAATCGGCCCAACTTCAAGGCGGTCGTGAGCCGATATCTCTTCTCGGACAGGGCGGGCATTTCAACAACGGATTGCTCTTTTGTGCGGCCAGTCATGATGACCACGGCCGCGAAAACATTTTTCGCCTTTCGGCAGAGGGAGTTTGCCAGATGTCACTCAGAAAGCTTCGAGTCTATAACGGTCCAGAAGTAACCAAGTCGTCAGTTTCAACAACACTTCACGATTTCAATCGCGACAAAGTGCGTGTGACGCTTGGCGAGGTGCTTCCCATCTTGGCCGATGCGGTCGCAAGCGATCGCACATGGCTCTCAGATTTTGCAGACGATGAGATTTCGATCTCGTCAGATCTTTACGACGTTCTGCAGGCCTATCGTCACTTTCGTCGTCCAGGTGCTTGATTCACTTTGAAAATTGACCAGTGGCAATGAGTGGCCGATGGTGCATCGACGCTCCGTCGCCTGCTCATACATATTCATACCGTGGTCACGCTCATAAAAGCTGCTCGGGAAGTTTCTTCACTTTTCTGTGGGGAACGAACGAGCGGTTTTTTATTTGCTTTGTATCGCAACTGGCTCTGCGGCACCCGCTTTTGCCTGCGCAATTGCAAACGCGACGAGCTTGGTTGACCGAAAAAACCCTTCCCAGAAATTGTGCCCCTGTCCCTTCACGACTTCCAGTTCCACGAGCTTTCCTGCGCCGACCGATTCGTATCGTTTTTTCAGTTCAGCTGAATTCCGATCTAGCGGCACCACCGTATCGGCATCTCCGTGAATGATGAACACCGGAATGCCAGCTCGCGCGGCCACTGTTATCCGTTCAATCGGACACAGTTCATCAACCTTGGAGAGAAGCTGCTCTTGCGAGAGGCCATATGCAACAGCTACACTTTCAGCACCCGGATAGGTGCGCCAGTCATAGACTGGGTAGATGCCGGCTATCCCAGCACACAGTTCCGGATGGGCAATTGCCCAAGCACTCGCCCAGAGCCCGCCGCGACTCCTTCCAAAGGCACATGGTTTTTTTGAATAGCCCCGCTTCACCATTTCAGCATGCAGTCGTTCGGTGCATCGAATTCCCGCTGGACTTCCATACGATTCTCCAGAATCAATTCCGGCAACCGCAACACCTGCAGCCGTGAACTGCTCGTGCATCCATCGTTCGGCTTCATCGGGATAGGCCGCAAGCGTCGGAGCATAGAGAATCCATGGCTTTGTGATTCCCGAGGATGCGTTGTGTTCTCCTTTTTCCACTGACGGAAAAATGAACGCAGAATGCCCTTCGATAACAAATGACTCTCCCGGTAGAATCAGATTTTTGAGTGGTTTCTCTGCTGTCGATTGGTTTGATGGTTCATCGGCAGACACTATGCGATGGAAACTCCACAAAGTCACCAGTATGAATGCGATGCACGCAAGTCTGTTGACCGGTTGCTTGAAAAAGTAATTCATTCGCAGAGACTCCTCGAATGTGTGACTGCATAACGCACATCAAAGCAGCAGTGTGCCACCTGTGCAGCACCTTCTCAAGCGCACGATCAGGCACAAGGCCAAGAAATGACCCTTTGAGATTCCACACAATTGTCCGCAGGCTCTCGGAATGCTCTTAGTAGGCGTAGGCAAAACCGGCGTATCCGCCGGATGGGCTATTCATTGAGTCGAGTGTCCAGTTCCAACTGCCCCATGTGCTGAGTCGCTGTGTCACGTTCCACTGCACGCCAAAGCCACTCGCCAGATCTGAGTTGAACGATGGAATATCTCCGGCCTGATAAAAGCCCTGATAAAATACTGCAAGACTTTTTTGAATTTGCTTTTGCAACGCCCAGCTTGCCCCTAGAGTGAATTCGCTATTGTTGTTGATTTGCACAATTCCGTTGCCATACATGCCGACATTCCATTCCAACAAAATATCGCCTGGAAAATTGTGATCGACAAGGAGCACCAGTGCCGGTTGATTTCCATATCGAAACGCCTGTGATGCCAAGTTGCTCGAAATGTAGGTTTCTAATCCAACGATTGGAATGTACATCCATTCTTTTTCTCCCCAGAGATGAATCTTGATATCAAATGCCAGCGGTTGAAATCCTTCGATTGCCGGCTCACCGTCAGCCGCCGCCATGACTGTGGGCCCAGTGCTAAAAATACGTAACTCGACATCGTCGGTGAGTCCCGATCGCATCAGGAAACTCCACGACCATGTTTGCGGGGCACCGTCACCTGCCAGCGAGAGATTAAACGGCGTGGTTTCGATGTACGAACGTCCCTTGGGAAGCGTAAAAGGACTGTTTGGAAAATTGGCGGTGTCGGGCCCTGGAAAGTTGATGTCTGACGGCGGCACGGTGCGCTGCGAAGGTCCAGGAATCATTCGATGGATCAATCGGTAGACAAAGTTACTGTCCTGCGGGTTTTCGGTCGGTAACGGTGCATTCAACTCGGGCGCCATAGCTCGTGACGCGAGCACCACATCACCGTTGTTGGGATCGATCACATCACCATTTTCATCAGCCTGCTGATTTTTTTCGATCGATTGTTTATAGAGCAGGTCGATCAAATCGTTTGCCCAGATCGGCCTCGCGTCAATGCACATGAAAATCGCGCATAACACGACAAGCTTGATCGTTGCACCTCTCTTTCGAAATCTTTTGAATTTCATCTTCGCTCGGCAAGAAAACGTTGGCGTTCATTGGTTTTTTGACAACTCTTATTGATTCGACAGAATAAAAGGGTTGAGTTGAGTTTGCGGTCGTCGATGCTGAACAGATTCGGCTTGTCGTGGGGAAAGAGAGGCGGTCTGCGAACTCTACGAACAATCGAGTGCTGTAAAGTCTGTTCAAACAAGCCTGGTCGCCGGATCAGTGGTACCAGGTGCCGGATGAATTCTCGGGTCGATTGCGTGGGCGAGAAGTTCGAGCGATTCGACGAGTCTCGGACCGGGTCGACTAAAAAAGGCGTTGCCATCCATGACAAAAACGTTTCCCTTTTTCACTGCATCGAGACTGTGCCACCACGACTGACTTGCGACAATTGGGATATCCTCAAGCGTACGGCTCGTGCTGTAGCCGCAACAGGCAATCGCAATCACCTCCGGCTGCGCGGCTTCGAGATCGTCGGGGGTGATTATTCGCGAACGTTCGCCAGACACTGCAATCATTTCCCGACCACCTGCCATCTCAACGAGTTCGGGCGTCCAGTGACCGCATGAAAAAAGCGGGTCGAGCCATTCAAGCACGACCACTCGTGGTCGCATCGAAATTCCAGTCGAACGATTGGCAACGGCCAAAACCCGGCTTCGAAGATTTTCTACAAACCGTGTTGCTTGCTTTTCGACACCCGCAGCTCGCCCCACTACGACCATCGAATCGAAGACTTGCGCAAGTGTTTGTGGTTCGAGATTCAAGACCGTTGGTGCGCCCGGAAGTGCGCAGACTGCTTGCCGCACCTCTTCTTCGGCTACAGCACACACGTCACACAGCGCCTGTGTCACAATAATATCTGGCCTGAGTGATTCAAGCATTTTCCGATCGAGCGTATACAGTGCCTGACGGTCGACCATTCGGATTCGTACAAGTCGATCAATGTCCGCACTCGAAGCGTCTCTCGGAATGAGAGTCTCTGTGACTTTTGGAAGCGATCGGATCGACGGTGGATAGTCACATTCGTGCGTGACGCCTACAAGATATTTCTCAAGGCCGATTGCACAGACGATCTCAGTCGCACTTGGAAGCAGTGAGACAATCCGCATTCAGACTCCCTCAGGTAATCGCAATGACAGCGGGAGCACCTGCACGAACACTCGGAATCGATTTTTCAGCCAGCCATACGGCGCCAAACAGGCCTGTGGAAAAAAGTGCATCGCCCGCTAGCGAGTTTTGAAAAAATGGGATTGCCAATGTAAAACAGTCAGCGAGTCCCTCGAGCGAATGTGGATAGAAGCTCCACCAGCACGCAAGATTCGTAATGATAAAAAACTGCGTAGCACCAACGAACGTTGCCACCGCGACATGACCGAAGAATCGCGACGTGGCGATCAAGCGTCCAATCAAAACGCTGATGAGCATGCTTCCATAGACAACGGGCATCAGCCAGTACCCGCCGATCACAAGATCACTTGCTCCAAGCACCACCAGTGGCGCGAGCATGGCGACTCTTCGATCAACAAACATCGCGCCTGCAAAAATTGCCATCGCTCCCACCGGCGTCACGTTCGGCGGATGTGGCAACAGTCGCATGGCCGCACACAACGATAGAAGTCCACACATCAGAACAAACCGTTGCCATTTCATACCAGACTCCAAAATACGCTTCTCATGTCGCTGCTACAGTTCTTGCGACGCAACTCAACTCGCAACAACGAATGTAGCCTACGATCTTGATCCCGAAAACCACCTGAAGCCGATGTCGAGCGGAATCGTGCTTTTTATGTGGCCTGTTTTCGCACAGCCTGCAAGTAGCATGCGCCTACGATAACCGGATATTCTTTCATTGTGATTTCTAACGCATGAAGAGGTGAAACAATGCTGATTTCTCTCAAGGTCTGGAATGGTTCGCCAGTGCGTTGTTCTGTTGCAGCAGTGTCGGTTGTCGGCCACCTGCTTGTACAAGCGATGTATCTCCTGTGCGGAACGTCCTTGCCTTCGATCAGGGCCGCTGAGATTGAGTCGGATTCTCACCCGATTATCGACACCGAACAAGGTTCGCCACACGTCACGCCTGCGAGAGAGGCACTCGGGATGATCTCCTGTTCTGAAGGAATCACCGCGTCGCTGTTTGCATCAGAACCCTTGATCCATAATCCAATTGCCATGCATATCGATCCCTCTGGACGAATCTGGGTGGCTGAAAACTTGAGCTACTCCGCACATCCACCGAAAGCTCCTGCCGGCATGCGAGACAGCGTCGTTGTACTTCTCGATACCGACGACGATGGCCAAGCCGATACGCGCCATCTCTTTCTCGATAATCTAGAAGGGCTCACGAGCATCGCAGTTGGCCACGGCGGCGTGTGGCTCATGTGTCCACCGCGTTTGGTATTTGTACCCGACCGTGATGGAGATGCCGTTGCCGACGGGGCTGCCGAGCTGATCCTCGATGGATTCGACATGCCGCGAGAAAACTACCACAACTTTGCGAATGGACTTTCATGGGGACCAGATGGCTGGCTCTACGGACGATGCGGGGCGAGTTGTCCCGGAGAGATTGGTGTTCCGGGTGCTTCTTCAGAGTCCCGCATTCCTTTGCGTGGTGGAATGTGGCGATACCATCCCAACAAAGGCCTCTACGAGTCGCTGTGTCACGGCACGACAAATCCGTGGGGCCATGACTGGGATACTCGCGGTGAATGTTTTTTCATCAACACCGTCAACGGGCATTTCTGGCAGATGATTCCCGGGTCTCATCTGGTGCGTCCACATACAATCGATCCCAATCCAAATGTCTATCAACCGATTGATTTCCATGCCGACCATTGGCACTTTGATACCGGCAAGGGATGGGGTGCGTCGCGAGACGGGAACGCCAATAATTTTGGAGGAGGACACGCTCATTCCGGAGGGCTGATCGTGCCCAATGATTCACGATGGCCGGCACGCTTGCGGGATCGCTTTCTCACGCTTAATTTTCACGGTCGACGAGTCAACGCCGAGCGACTTGATCGAGAGGGTTCGGGGTTCATCGCACGCCATGAGCCAGATCCGATTCTCTTTGGCGATCCTTGGTTTCGCGGCATCGATCTGATTGGAATGCCAGACGGCCGTATCGCGGTTCTCGACTGGAGTGATACCGGCGAATGCCACGAACACACAGGTGTGCATCGCTCGAGCGGTCGCATCTATGCGCTGGCCGGCGAATCTCGAATGCCGATACGACGATTGTGTGCCATGGAATCAAAAGAGCTTGCTCGGCTTGCCTCGGCCGATGAATGGACTGCTCGCTCTGCTCGCCGCGCGCTTGTTGATCGCTTTGAGACCGATACCGAAGAAGCGGCATCTGTTCAAATTTTCCGCGACTTCCTCTCGCGCTCCGATGATGTGATCGTGCGTCTGCGATCACTTTGGGCACTGCATTCACTCGATTCTCTTGACGAAAACGAGATCATCGAGCTCTCACACGATCCTGATGCATCCATCCGCACCTGGGCAGTGCGCCTCCTGGTTGATTTCTGGCCGCTTGACACTGTCATGAATCAGCGGCCTCGAGCCGATCACGTTGTCTCACCTGCATCTCTTGCAATGCTCCTGCGATTAGCCGAGCAAGATTCCTCTCCCGAGGTTCGATTGGCGATTGCCTCATCGCTTCAGCGACTGCCGATTTCTCTGCGACCAGAAATCGCCGCACAACTCGTGTCTCATGCTTCGGATGCCTCCGATCATAATCTCCCACTGATGATTTGGTATGGACTGATGCCACTTATCGATACGCATCCACAGAGCCTTGTCGACGTGTTCGCCGCCTGTCGTCTGCCGATAACTCGAGTGCTCATTGCGCGATCGCTCGCCGAGCGACTTCCTCACTCATCACAATATTTTTCGGCATTGCTCGATCGCGCCATCAAAGGAACCGATGACTTACAGACAGATCTGCTCGCAGGGCTGAGCGAAGGGCTCCGCGGACGACATCGAGTGATGAAGCCGGACGGGTGGGATTCGTTTCGTACTGCCGTACTCGAAGCACATGCTTCGCTTCAGGAAACATTTGATTCCCTCGATGCTGTCTTTGGCGACGGCCGCGCGATTGAGGAACTTCAGCGACTCGTACGAGATGATCAAGCGCCACTTGAAACACGCCGAATGGCTCTTGCCACACTTGTTGAAATCCGTGCACCAGACCTCAAGCAACTCTGTGAAGAAATGCTGAAAGTCCGGTTTGTCAATATCGCTGCTGCGCGTGGACTTGCAATCGATCCCGATGCATCTGGCGCCACAATGATTCTAAAACACTATGGTTCGTTTCATCCTTCCGATCATGCCGCACTGATCACGATTCTCGTTTCCAGACCCAGTTTTGCCCACGTGCTTCTCGAAAATATTGACAAAGAAAAAGTGCCCAGAAAGGATCTTTCGGCTCTCGCCGTCAGACAGATTCTCTCTCTGGACGATGCGGAACTTTCGGAGCATCTTCGACGAGTGTGGGGTGATTCGCGAGAAAGCCCGGAGGGAAAACGTGCGGCCATCGCAACTCTCAAGGCAACTCTTCAGAACCAATCTCTTTCCAAGGCCGACCCCCAAGCAGGACGAGGAACGTATGCAAAACTCTGCGGCGCCTGTCACGTACTGTACGGGGTAGGAGGCACACTTGGACCTGATCTCACAGGATCATCCCGTCACAATCTCGATTACCTTCTGACAAACATGATCGATCCCAGTGCCGTCGTTACCGCTGACTATCGAATGAGCGTGGTGCATTTGACGGATGGTCGCGTGCTCGGCGGCCTCATTTCACAGCAATCTGATCGCTCGATCACACTTCGAAATCCGACTGAGTCGTTCGTCCTTGTACGCGATGACATCGAAAGCATTCGAGACTCCGGAGTCTCGATCATGCCCGAGGGACAACTTGCCTTGCTTTCAGAAAATGAGATTCGCGATCTCGTCGCTTATCTTACTTCTGCGGTGCAGGTTCCGCTGAAGTAACGCGTGCGATCAACTTCGTTTTTTTGAAGCCTCTTTTGTATCGGTATTCTTGCTCTGGTATTCTTGCTCTGGTATTCCTCAGTACGCTGGCCTTCCTATCATCATGACGGGGCCTGCTCGCAACACTTGTATGCACAATGTCTGTGATGCACATGCTTTTATTGAACTTCCTGTTTTGTCAACATGTTGGCTGGGCGATTCGCCCTGGTCTGTTTGGAATTGGCATTATTTGCTCAGTTTTTTGGTCAACTTTTCTTTATGCCGTTGATCTGCCCGATTCCGCAACGCATCCCATTGATTTTGTCCGCGACATTGAGCCGCTTTTGACCAAGCACTGCCTGAAATGCCACGGTCCCGAGACAGATAAAAGTGGATTTCGAGTTGATATCAAGCGGATCGTTATGGAGGGAGCCGATCTTTACGGTCCCGTAGTCGTTCCTGGAAAAAGCGCCGAGAGCCCGCTGGTTCGATTGGTCGCAGGACTTGAAGACGGCATGCAAATGCCACCCGAGGGAGACCCTCTTTCCAACGAAGAGATTTCTCTCTTGCGCGGCTGGATTGATCAGGGTGCCGAGTGGCCACTGTCAGCTGGTGCGCTCGACACCGATCTACGAAAAACGCACTGGGCGTTTCAGCCGCTTCACGCTGTTCCAATTCCTGCTGCAGGTCGTTCTGGCGGCAATCCAATTGATGCTTTTCTTGAAGCGTCGATGCGTGAACAGAATCTGCCGCTCTTACCGCAGGCATCAAAACAGGTTCTCCTGCGCAGGCTCTCGTGCGACCTTCTCGGTCTTCCGCCGGCATCTGGTGAAGCCGATGCATTTGCATTGGATGCTTCTGACGATGCTTGGGAAAAATTAGTCGATCGCATGCTCGCATCGCCACACTTTGGAGAACGCTGGGCCAGACACTGGCTTGACGTTGTACGATTTGCAGAGAGCGATGGCTTTGAAACGAACCAACCGCGTCCCAATGCATGGCGGTATCGCGACTGGGTGATCGGCGCATTCAATTCCGACATGCCTTTTGATGAGTTCGTGCGATGCCAACTCGTTGGCGACATGCTTGGTGCTGATGAGGCAACCGGCTTCATTGTCGGAGGTCCTTGGGATCGAGTGAAATCGCCCGATCCAGTTCTCACAGCGAATCAGCGGGCCGACGAACTGCACGATATGGTCAGCACCACCGCTTCGACGTTTCTCGGACTGACCGTCGGTTGTGCTCGCTGCCACAATCACAAGTTCGATCCAATTCCACAGACGGACTACTACGCCATGAAGGCGATCTTTGCCGGTGTTGAACATGGCGATCGGCCGATCATGTCAGCCGACGCTCTCGAGCGGCAAAAAACTCTCGAGTCGCTGCAAGCGACACTTGCACCAATCACAAAACGCTTAACGCAATTCAATCCGCACTGCCGGATTGGGCGGACTCTTATGATTGACGACGACTCGTCAGAAGTTGCCGGAATCAGGCAGCTTATTCCGCGAATCGGATTGCAGCTGCATCAGCCCGGCACCGGTCGTGGCGAGGCTTCCGATCCCGGCACCGTTGACCGGCTTCCTAATCTTGCTCGCAACTATTCCTACTGGAACAATGTTGCCGGGCGAGATCTGTTTCTCTGGAGCCCGCATGTTGAAGGACGCTTTTGTATCTGGGTTTCTTGGGGCTGTGGCTGGAACACCCATGCAGAAGACGCTCGGTACATTCTTGACATTGATGGTGATCCTGCGACCACCGATGACCAGCAGGAGATTTTCGTTGCCGATCATCGCCATTTTTCAGATGCATCCGGTGAAGTTTCATCGCAGCCGCTTTGGAGCGGATTTGCCTTTGCTGGCGAACACGACCTCAAAAAAACAAGTTCTGTTGTGCTTCGAGGCGGATCGACCGACGCATATGTCACCGCTGATCTGATCTGTTTTCAAGAAGCTCTTCCACCGATGGCATCGCAGTTGACGGGCTCGGGCACTCCGCTGCTGCGTTCGAGCGTCACTCGGGGGAATAACGTTGAATCGTTTCCCGACATTGAAACCGCTTTTGTACGCTTTTCAATCACTGAAACTTCTCAGCTTGAGCCCTGCATCGATGAGCTTGAAATTTTTTCTCTCGACGGTCGCAATGTGGCCCTCGATGCATCCCCATCGTCATCGGGCGACTTCCCTCAGAATCCGCTCCATACACTCAAACACATAAACGACGGCCGCTACGGCAACGCATGGAGTTGGATTTCTGATGAATTTGGTCGCGGATGGGTGCAGTTGGCTTTTGCAAAACGCGAGTGGATCAATCGCATCGAGTGGAGCCGTGATCGTGAAAATGTTCCCCGCTATGAAGATCGCCTCGCAATTGGCTATCGCATCGAGGTTTCGCTTGATGGAATGCAGTGGCAGCCGATTGCTTCAAGCGACGACCGTCTTCCGTATGCCCGCTATAAAAATGTCAAGGTGCCAACGCTTGGACCACTCGATGCACAGACACGAGATGAAGTCAATCGTTTGACTGAAGAAAAGATGCAGATCGATGTCACAGTGGCATCGCTGAACCGCGTTCCATCGGCCTACGCCGGCCGCTTTGTCGAGCCAGCACCGACCCACCGAATGCATCGAGGCGATCCGATGTCGCCTCGTGAATCGATCCCTCCAGGTGGGCTGATCGCATTTGGTCAACCGCTCCACCTGACGGACGAAGCAACCAATCAGCAGCGACGACGTGCTTTAGCTGATTGGATTGTCTCACCCGATCATCCACTTACGGCGCGAGTGATTGTCAATCGTCTGTGGCACTATCATTTCGGCACCGGACTCGTTGACACTCCAAGTGATTTCGGCATCAACGGTGGAGGACCTAC
>Ga0194043_1001736_pt1 | contig 12167 bp, 9 predicted proteins | sample JunL4415m_MetaG_FD_161274 | JGI IMG/M metagenome (GOLD analysis project Ga0194043, IMG submission 161274) | Anoxic zone freshwater microbial communities from boreal shield lake in IISD Experimental Lakes Area, Ontario, Canada - Jun2016-L442-15m | ecosystem: Environmental > Aquatic > Freshwater >...
TGGCGCTCAAGCCCCTGGAGGAGGCTGCCCACGCGGTGCCGCACCGTGTCATGCCGCTTGGGTAGGCTGGCCCGGAGTTCGTCGAGTTCGGCCCGGCGATCGGTGATCGCGGAGAAGAGACCCTCGCTCCAGTCCTCCTGCCGCACCGCCTCCTCGACGAGCGCCACCGCCCGGAAGAAGTGCTGACGGGAATGGTCGGCAGCCACCTGCGTTTCCGCGAGCAGCGTGCGGACGCGGGCTAATCCGTCGTCGGCCTTGGATACATTGTCGATGACGTCGACCCACGAACTGTCGGCATACATACCCGATCCCTGTTCGATCGTCCGCACAGCCTGACCACGCCTGGCGGTGAGCGCCTCCAGTCGGGCCACACAGGCCGGGAGTAGGTCGTCCACCTTAGACTTCGCGGCGGCGATGCTCTCCAGGAGCGCGAGCGCCTCGGCGTTGGCCCTCTCTGCCCTTGCGACGTGCGCCTGCGCGCCGGCCGTTTCGCCCGCGTCGAGGAGTTGCGCGGCGAGCGTCGCATCGTTACGGCTGGCGGCCAGTAATTCATCGGGATTGGCGCCGGGCTCAGCCAGCAGCCAGCCATCAGCCCGCTTTGCACGCACCTTGCGCTCGATCTCGTTGGCCTGTACGACAGACCTCTCGCGACTGTCGTCCACCGCCTCGAGCGCCTCGATCTCTGCTGTGGTGCGTTCTAAAACAGCCGCCTGCTCTTCAATTCGCCCCCGCGAGGCGATGGGATCCGACTCGAGATCCTGCTTCGCGAGGCCAAGGCCGCGGGCCACGTCCGCCAGCGGTCTCTGGAAGGGAGCGTTCGACCGGCCACGCATCGCTAGTTTCTCAAGCCGCTGTCCGGTGGTGGTGGTCGTAGCGTCGAGCGTCGCGGCCAGTTCACGGGCTTTTTCGTGGGCCTGTTCCAGGGCATCGAGGGGCGCGCTGCACTCGCCCGCCACGTCGGCCAGTGGCGGCCTGGCCTGCGCGGATTCGAGCAGCTTGATGACCGCGTCTGCCTCGGCGGTGCCCAGGAAAGTTTCTTTGCCGATTCTTTCCGTGGCCTTCTCCCAGACGTCCATCAACCCCAGCCAGCGTTCACGGTAGCGGCGGAGCGCAGACTGCACGTTGTCGTAGGCCGACCGTGTCAGCCCTTCCATTGGCGTCTTAAAGTCAGGGTCGCTGTGAGGCAGCATGCGATGTCGCTCCTGCTGACTGTCAAGAAGATCGGAGAGTGCCACAACCTCACTTTTGAAATCGGCGAGCTTTTTACGGGCCTCTGCGAACCGCCGCTCGTGCCGGTATCGCTGCACGAAAAAAGTCGTCAGTGCCCCGAGGCCTGCCAGCATCGCCAGCCCCAGCGGCAGTGTCTGTGTGCGAAACCTGCGAGCGGCCTCTGCGCGGGCCTGCTTCCGCTCGGCCTTGGTCTTCACCCACAGTTCGGTCGCTCCAACCAGATCGGCGAGCCCCTCGTCGTATTGCGTATCTTTGGCACGAGGCACAAACACCTTGTCGATGAGTTCGTTTTTAATTGTCTGCGGATCGAGACCGCTCGACACCTCGAGTCCCCACGGCGCCTTCATGGCGATCTGCCGATCCTTGATGTCGAGCACGATCGTCACATCGCGAGCCGAATCAAAACCGCCCGGTTGGCCAGTGGTGCCTCTGGCCTCCTCCTCCTGCCAACGCTCAATCAGGCTCTCAAGCAGCCGCGTCGAAGCATTCCGTTCACCGCCTGCATTCCCCACGACGATCACGCGATAGTCACGGCCGCTCTCTTGCGTGGCTTTCTCGATCGCCGCCCGCACCTTTTCAAACGTATCTGGCACGCCCGAGACAAACACCCGCTCAGCAGTTGCAAACGAGGCATCCGACGGCAGAATCTCCGCCCGGGCGGCCTGCCGGCCGACTGGCACAGCCGACACCGCAAGCACGAGGAGCGCACACCGAGCAAACGGAGTCGATAGACGAAAAACAAGCGGCATGATGGCTCCAAGACAAAGCGGTGCAGAGCGGACGCAGGCGCAGTAACTCAAAAGATTCTAATCGGGATGCACTCGCCAACTCAATGAGCCGGACGACCGACAGGGGCCGTGGGCCAGGCCACCAGCGGGACCATGATCGTTGCCGCAATGGCTCGGGCAGTCTCGTGCACGCCGGCTCCACCGGCAGCCACGATTGTGCGGGCCTCAAAGCTGCGCGCCTCGGCGACAACCGCCGCGATTTCACCAGGGCTCGACCCTCCGCAGAGCCGAACCCGATGAACCAGATCCACCGCTTTCAGGGCCGTGGCCCAGCCAGTCGCCTGCTGGCCGATAGAGGTCGCGTCGGCGACAATGAAGACCGGTCCTGCGAGGCCCAGACAGTTGAATTCCTGCACAGCGATGAAATCCATGGGCTTGGGTTTCCGGTTACCGCCCGTAGAACTCATCCGGCGACATGCGTGGCGGCCGTGGCACTGTGTTGGGAGTTGGGGGCGGCAGCCGTCCCATGTTTGGAACTTGCTGCGGCACCTGCGGTCGCAGTCCCGACCGCGCAGTGGCCGGCATCCCTGTCGCTGGCGGCGGCGGCAAAGCGGGACCGCGCAGTGACCCCATGCCCGTGCGCGTCGCAGGCTGAGCGGAGCCCGCTGGGCCGATGCGAGAACCGCCACCGGCACCGGATGGCATAGTCATGCCTCTGGTCTGGGGCAGGCGACCGGCGTTGAGGTCTGGGGCCAGCCCCCCGGAACCGTAGCCCGGCCGCACGCCCGGCCTATCCGTCGCGCTGCGTTGCATTCCGGTCCGCGGAGTCGTTGTTGTCGCGGGACCAGCAGGCATGCCCGGCTGCCGCAGACCCTGCTGAGGAGCCATCGCGGGAAGCCGCGGCGTCACAGGGGGCGTCGCCGCTGCAGACGCTGGCGCACGGGTTCCTGGCAGGGCCTCGCCTTCGCGCTCTGGCTTTCGTTTTGTCGGTGCTGGGCTCACGAGTGTGCCCCCCCGACTCCCGGCATTCTCACCGGTGCCGGGCACAAGGATCAGGCCAGTATCTCCGTCGGTGGCAGCAGGTGAGACGGGCTGGCCGGTCAACGGATCGGTGGCTCCTCGCGGCCTGCCGGTCAGCGGATCGGTGCCCGAATTCATCAGGGCTTCGTTGCGGGCTCGTCGCATCTTTGCGCGGCTGATTTCGGCCTCATCGGGATCGACCTTGCCGTCGCGGTTGAGATCCCACTTCCGCATCAACTCTTCACGCGAGACAGAAGGCGTCTGGGCAACCAGCGGCCGCGGCGGCAGTAAGACCAAGCCAGCAACAGCCATCACGAGTCCAAAAACGGGGCAGCCGCGCTGAGAGCTCACATTCATCGATGTCCTCACCGCAAAGAATATTCCTCATCTAGCCTCATTCACGAGTATACGGCAGCGCCCTGAAAACCTCACCCCATGATTCCCCCCATGGGATACGTTTTTAAAGCTTGCCGAAAGAAGACGAGGAGGACATGTTGGAAAACTTATCCCACGGAAGACAAAAACCTGCTTGCCGGTCCTCTCTTATCCCACAGCCTGCAGCAGCACCCTCACCCCGGAGATGCGGCGGCCGCCATGAACTCCGCCATGCGTCCCGCCGCGGCCGCGGCGTCGCCGCCGGCCCGTTCGACCTCACGGGCGGCTACATGACAGTGCACGGCATGGCCGTCGAGCAGGGTCGCGGGCGGATCGGCCTGGCGACAGACCTGCTCCGCCAGCGGGCAGCGGGGATGGAAGCGACAGCCCGCTGGCGGCGAGGCAGGGCTTGGCACGTCGCCGGTGAGAATGATCCGACGGCGGCGGCGGACCGGATCGACGCTCAGGACGGCGGAAAAAAGCGCCAGCGTGTAGGGGTGCAGCGGTTCGGCATACAGGCGGGCAGCGGGCGCTTGCTCGACGATCCGGCCCAGATACATCACCGCCACATCGTCCGAGACATATTCCACGACCGAAAGATCGTGCGAGATGAAGAGATAGGTGAGGCCCAGTTGCTCGCGGAGTTCGATCAGCAGGTTTACGACCTGCGCCTGGATCGAGACATCGAGCGCTGAGATCGGTTCGTCGAGCACGAGGAAGTCGGGCTCGATGACGATAGCGCGGGCGATGGCAATCCGCTGCCGCTGTCCGCCCGAAAACTCATGGGGATAGCGATCGAGCGCGGCGGCGGTGAGCCCGGTGCGAGCGAGGGCCCGTGTCATCCGCTCAAGCCGTTCGGCCGCCGAGCCGAGCCGATGAATAATGAGGCCCTCCTCGAGAATAGCGCGGACTTTGAGCCGTGGGTTGAGCGAGCCGTAGGGATCCTGAAACACGATCTGCATCCGCCGCCGCAGTCCGCGCAGCTCAGCGCCGCTCGTGGCCCGGACGTCACGGCCGTCAAACCGCACGCCGCCACCGGTCGGCTCCACCAGCCGCAAGATGCTCCTGCCGACCGTTGTCTTACCGCAGCCACTCTCGCCCACAAGGCCGAGCGTGCGGCCAGTTTGAATCGAGAAGCTGACGCCATCGACGGCTCGGACGGCTCCCACGGTGCGGCGAAGCAGCCCCTTCCTCACGGGAAAATGGGTCTGGAGGCCGACAACGTCGACGAGCGGCTGCGTCATGCAATCTCCTGGTAAAGATCGTCGATGCAATGTGGAGGCCCCAGCGACTCTGCATAGAGGCAGCGGACCAAATGCCCCGGCGCGACCTCACGGAGCTCCGGCATCGCAGCACTACAGTCTGGCTGGCGGGCGAATGCACACCGCGGATGAAACCGGCAGCCAGCCGGAAAATGCTGCGGCGCGGGCACCATGCCCGGAATCGTTTGCAGACGTCCCGCTGCCCGGCTGCCATGGCCGCCCCCTTCCGGTCGCGCGGCCAGGAGGCCGATCGTATAGGGGTGTCGTGGACGTGCGAAGAGTTCGGCGGTGGTCGCCTGCTCAACGATGCGGCCAGCGTACATCACCGCAACATCGTCGCAGGTCTCGGCCACCACGCCGAGATCGTGCGTGATCAGCAGGATCGCCGTACCGAGTCGGCGGCGCAGGTCGGCCAGCAGATCAAGGATCTGCGCCTGAATCGTGACATCCAGCGCCGTGGTCGGCTCGTCGGCAATGATCAGATCGGGCTCACAGGCCAGCGCCATGGCGATCACCACTCGCTGCCGCATGCCACCGGAGAGTTGGTGGGGATACTCATCGAGACGCCGCTCCGGATCGGCCATCCGCACGAGCTTGAGCATCTCAAGCGACCGGGCCCGCGCCGCCTCGCGGGAGACTTTACGATGGAGTAGCACAGCCTCCGCGATCTGGTCGCCGATCGTGAGCACAGGATTCAGGCTCGTCATTGGTTCTTGGAAGATCATACCGATTCGGCCGCCGCGGACTTCCTGCAACTGCGATTCGGGCAGTGTCACCAGATCGACCGACCCGCCGGCACGCGACAACCCGCCGGCACGCGACAACCCGCCGGCTGGCGACAGGATAATCCTCCCCGCCTCGATCACCCCCGGTGCCGCCACGAGCCTGAGGATCGACATCGCGGTGACGCTCTTCCCGCAGCCGCTCTCGCCGACAAGCCCCAGCGTGCGGCCCCGTTCGATCGACAGCGATACCCCATCCACTGCCGGCACACGGCCGCCGGGCGTATGAAACGTCGTCACGAGATTATCGATCTCAAGCAGGGGCATGGAAGAACCGAACGCCGCTGTCATTTCCGCGCCTCCCGTAGCCTGGGGTCGGTGACCTCCTGCAGTCCCTCGCCGATGAGGTTGTAGGCCAGCACGGTCAGAAAAATCGCAACGCCGGGAAAGACCACCAGCCACCACATTGAGAGATTCGAACGGGCGTCGTTCAAAAGCGAACCCCAACTCGCCGCCGGCGGGGGCGGACCGAAGCCGAGAAACGAGAGCGCGCTCTCGGTGAGGATCGCCGACGCGATGCCGAATGTAATCGGTACGAGCACCGGGGCCAGAGCGTTTGGCAGGATGTGCCGCAGCATGATCCGCACCGGGCCAGCGCCGGTGGCCCGCGCTGCAGTCACAAACTCACTCTGCCGCAGTCGGAGAAACTCGCCGCGGGTCAGCCGCGCGATGCCCGTCCAGCCGGTCATGCCGATGATCGCCATCGTCTTCCAGATTGTCGGCTTCTCCACAATCGCAACAACGGCAAGAATCAGTACCAGCGTCGGCACGCACATCACGATCTCCGTCAGACGGCTGGTGAGCATGTCCACCCAGCCGCCAAAGTAGCCACCGAGCGCCCCCACGATGATCCCGATCGTGCCGGCGAGCCCCATCGACACCACGCCCACCAGCAGCGCGATCGTCGTGCCATGCACCATCTTGGCGAAGACATCCACGCCATACTGGTCGGTGCCGCAGAGATTGATCGCATTCGGTCGCCCCTCGTCCTTCGCGGGATTGCCAGGCCGGCCGGGCCACTCGTTATCGCGGACCGCGCGGTGCGGGTCTTGGAAGACCAGCGGCCAGATCGCCCAGCTCTTTGGATCCTTCTCCTGGAGATTCCGCGGATACGTGCCGCGGAACCGGTCTTTGGCGAAGATCGCGGGCTCGAGTCGGCGGTCGAAGTAGCCGAAGCAGGGGGCATAGAGGTGGCCCTTGTAGCGGCAGAGCACGGGCTTCGTGCCGGCGATAGCCGGGGCAAAGACGGCCACCGTCGCCAGGCAGGCCACAAATACCAGCGCCGCCATCGCTAGCGGCTTCCGCCGATACCGCGCCCAGGCCTCGGCCCAGAATCCCCGCGCTGACATGTCGCTCATGGCTGATCTCTCACTCCAGAATCACCCGCGGGTCGACCAGGCAGTAGAGCAGGTCGGCGAGCAGCTGCCCGATCAGGGTCAGCACGCTAAACATCAGCGTCAGACCCATCATCGTCGGATAGTCGCGTTCACGGATGCTCTCGAAGAAGAGCCGCCCCATACCGGGCCAGGTAAAGATCTGCTCGATGATCACGGAGCCGCCGATCAGCCCGGGCAGGGAGAGCCCCAGCAGCGTGACCAGCGGAATGAGCGTGTTGCGAAAGGCATGGCAGAGCACGCGGCCCGGGCCGGCCCCCTTGGCCCGCGCGGTGCGGATGTAGTCTTGGCGAACCGCCTCCTCCATGTTTGCCTTGATGAAGCGGCTGTCGTAGGCGAGGCTGACGTAGGTCTGACAGGTGATCGGCAGAATCGCATGGCGGGCGATGTCGATCGCCCGCGCGGCAAAGCCGGCGTCGGCCGGCAGATCACTCATGCCGAAGAGCGGGAGCTCGAAGCGGGTGCCCCGCAGCCAGACGGCAAATACGATCTGCAGGAAGAGCGCTGCTACGAACGTCGGGAATGAATAGAGAATGTAGAGCAGCAGGCTCGTCGCCCGTTCGTCGGCCCTGCCGCTGCGGGCCGAGGCATAGAGGCCCAGCGGCACACCCAAGAGCCAGGTGAGCAGAAGGGCCGTGCCGGAGATCAGAAACGTCGGCCCGATCCGCTCGCCGATGAGCGTTGTCACTGGCTGCTTCCGCGAGAACGAGCGGCCAAGGTCGCCGCGGACCACGTTGCCGAGCCAGCGGACGTAGCCCTCGTGCCAGGGCCGGTCGAGGCCGTAGATCCGCTTCATTCGTTCCTGATCTTCGGGATTGAGCTTACGGCTCGGATCGCTCTCACCCATTTGCACTGTCAGCGGCGTGCCCGGCATGTTCCGCGCCAGCCCGTAGACAATAAACGTGATCGCCACGAGCGTCAGGAGCCCGAGCAGAAAGCGGCGGAGCAGGTAGGTCGCCATCGCTCACTCCTGCCGCGGCTTCCAGAGGCTGCCAAAGCCGGGCGAATAGTGAAAGGGTCCGCGCGGGCTGAAGACATAGCCACGCAGAGCCTTGGAGAATCCGTAGAAGCTGTTTTGCCGGTAGAGCCAGGTATAGGGCTGATCGTCGTAGAGGATCTCGTGAATCCGGGCATATTTCTCGGCCCGCTTGCTGCGGTCGAGTTCGCGGCGGCCCTCGGCGAAGAGCCGGTCGACCTCGGGGTTTGAGTAGCTCACAAAATTACGACCGGCGCCAGTGGCCCAGATGTTTTCCGAAGAATCGGGATCGGTGCCCGCACCCCAGCCGCCCATATAGGCCTGAAACTTTTTCTTCTGCGTGAGATCCATAATCACGGTGGGCTCGGTCGGTCGCACATTCACTCGCACGCCGATCTGATCGAGATTTTCCTTCAGGAGCGCGCAGATCGCGATCCGCAGCGGTTGCTGGTTGACAAGTATTGAAAATTCAAACGGCACAAGCCGGCCGTTGATCTCCTTATCACGAACGCCATCATTGTCGTGGTCGATCCAGCCCGCCTCGTCGAGGAGTGCCTCAGCCTTGTCGAGATCCTGCTGGTAGGGCTGCAGTTTCTTCTTCGACGCCATCCACGCCTCTTCGGGAAAATTGCCCACTGCCGGCTTGTAGAGTCCATAACAGAGTTTTTCGAGCAACCGATCGTGATCGAAGGCGTAGCTCATGGCGCGGCGGACTCGCCGATCGGCGAAAAACACGGTGTCGATGTTCCAGCCGAAGTGGAAGCTGACCCACTCGGGCGCCGTCACTTTGGTATTCGACGTATAGAAATCGTTGTCGGTGGTTTGTGTCGTCCACTGCTCGGGCGAGAGTTCGATGTCGTCGATCTCCCCCGCCTTGAGCGCCAGCAGCGACGTGTTGGGATCCTCGATGATGCGGAAACGAACCTCCTTAAAAAAGGGCTGATCGCGGACCTGCTTCCCATCGATCTGCGACCAGTTCTCGCGCCGCCGGAGGACGATCTGCTGCCCCCGCTTGCGTTCCACGATCTCGTACGGGCCGCCCGAGACCGGTGTCTCTTCGAGCTTGACGTGCTCGGGGCTCTCCTTGAGCGTGGGATCGTTCTCCCAGGTCTTTGTGTAGACGTGCTTCGGCAGCACCGGGAAGTTGATATTCCAGACGTTTGTGGCCAGTGGCTCCTTGTGGAAGAAGACAACGGTCTGGTCGTCGTAGGCATGCACCCACCGCATCTGGTCGGTCCCGCTCCGCACGGCGGGCACCGGCACCCGCGGATCCATGATCACTTGGTAGGTAAAGGCGATGTCGTGGGCCGTGATCGGCTGCCCATCGCTCCAGACGAGGTCGTCCCGCAGCACGACCTTGTCGAACAGGCCATCGCCGCTCGTTTGCCAACTCGTCACCGTCTCGGCGGAGGCGAAGGGTTCGAGGTCGCGGCCAAACGAAAAAAGTCCGAAGCCGGTGAGCCCCAAAACATCAAACTCCGCCGTGGAGCTGATCATGATGGGATTGGTGCTGCCAAGGTCGCCCTTGAGGTGCCGCTCGATTCGCGCGGAGAGATCCGCCGCCCCATCTTCTGGCAGCTGGCCGAGTGTCGCCAGAATCTGTCCGTTGATCGCGGCCGAGGTGTTGCGGAGGGCCAACGCCTCGGCGAGCGTCAGGGGTGGCGTCTCCTTGGCCAGTTGTTCCCGCAGCAAGGTCAGCCCGTCGCGCACGGGCCGGTCGATCCATTTGGCATCACGATCGAGTGCGGCCAATTCTGGTGGATCGAACGGCTCCGGTGGAGTGTTTTTGCCTAACGCCGCGGGCGTCGCTCCGCCAGCCGTCTGCGGGGCCGTCGATTCCGGCAGGAACTTGGCGGGCAGTTCCCCCGCCGGCCGGGAGCAGCCCGCGACGGCTGTCAGGCAAGCCACTCCCAAACACACCACCGCCAGTAGCTGGCCGGCTGAATCGTTCCGTCGATGCATGAAAACGCTCCGCGATCTATTGAACAATCCGCGATGCTACGGGCGATGCGGCGCGGCGGTCAACGTCCGTCCGGGAAGTGGTGCCCGAGTTTTTCGCGTTTCGTGGCCAGATACCGCTCGTTGAACTCGTTCACCGGCGGCAGGATCGGCACCTGATCGACCACTTCGAGATCAAAGCCGCCGTAAATAAAGGCGTCGGTCTTCTTCGGATTGTTGGTGAGCAGCCGCACCTTCCGCAGGCCGAGATCCTTGAGCAACTGGATTCCCACGCCGTAGTCGCGAGAGTCTGCCTTGTAGCCGAGAGCGAGGTTGGCCTCGACGGTATCGAGGCCCTGATCCTGCAATTCATACGCGCGGATTTTCTCAACCAGACCGATGCCGCGGCCCTCCTGGGGCAGATAGACGAGCACACCGGCCCCCTCGCGGCCGATCATATCCAGGGCCATGTGGAGCTGGTCGCCGCAGTCGCACCGTAGGCTGTCGAGCAGGTCGCCGGTGAAGCACGACGAATGGAGCCGCACGAGCGGCGCGGCCATCTCAGCCACGTCTCCCATCACGAGCACAAGCGGCTGCTGCGACTCATACTTCACACCGTAGGCGATCACGCGAAATCGGCCCCAGCGGGTCGGCAAGTCGGCTTCAGCGATGCGGTGCACGAGCTTCTCTGCCTGACGGCGGTGGCGGATAAGTTGCTCGATCGTAATGATCTCCAGGCGGTGTTCCTGCGCCAGCGCGAAGAGCGCGTTGTGGTCGGCCCGGTTGCCGACATCGTCGAGGATTTCGCAGAGCACACCGGCCGGCTGGAGATTGGCCATGCGGGCGAGATCCACGACTGCCTCGGTGTGTCCTGCTCGCCGCAGCACGCCCCCCTCCTTGGCGACGAGTGGAAAGAGATGGCCCGGCCGCACAAAATCGGCCACGGTGCTGGTGGGGTCCATGATCGCCGCGATCGTGTCGGCCCGTTCGGCAGCCGTGATGCCCGTCCGCGCCGAGCGATGATCGACCGGCACGGTAAATGCCGTACCCAACGGGGTCGAATTGGCCTCCACCATCATCGGTAGTTCAAGCCGTTTCGCTACGTCTGGCAGGATCGGCATGCAGACCTGTCCGCGGCCGTGGCGAATCATGAAATTGACGATGTCGGGCGACGCCTTCTCCGCGGCGCAGACGAAGTCCCCCTCGTTCTCCCGATCCTCAGCATCAACCACAATAACCATCTCGCCACGGCGAATGGCGGCCACGGCAGCTTCGATCGACGAAAATTGTTCAGGCATGAGGGTTCCTCAGTTTGAATTCATTATAGGATGAAGTCGCCGACTGCAGAGGCTTTTCCTCTTGCCCACGGCTCCCTGTTGTTCAAAAAAGGTCGCTGTCATGCTCGACCGTGAGGAATACATCGAACAGTCTTACCTGTTCAGGGTGCTCGCGGAACGCCTCTTGGACGGCGTTGCCGCCCAGGAGGCGCTCGTGGCAATCGGGCAGGAGGTGCTCGCGACCTCGAAGCTGCCAATGGCGATCGCCTACCTCGTGGGGGAGCTGAAGCTGATCGGCACCCTCTCGACGGCGATGGCCCGCCTGCCTCACTACTTCAGTGCCTTTCAGACGTTTGTCATGCAGCAGGCGGAGCAGGAAGGCGGCCGCTTCGACCTCCGCACCGGTCTGGTCATCCTCGAACGCGAGGCAGGCTACCGGGGCGACGGGGCGAAGCCGCAGGGGCTGTTTTGTTACCGGTTTGAATGCCTTTCCCGAAACCGCTTGGATTACTCGCACGGCCTGCCGGCCGTGGCCGACGACGACATCTTCGATGACCACTGGAAAGACTGGATCCAGACCGTGGCCCGACAGGTCGGGCTCGTCGATCTCGCCGATCTGGTCTATGTACGCAGCACCGAATACTGGCGGCTGGAGAGCCGCGAGGCGGTGCTCTCCGGCCGCGAGGAGCCGTCGCCCAGCCGGGCGATTCTCTTCGGCGAGAAAGAGGGACGAATCGCCCGCGCGAATCGCGGCAAGGATCCGCTCTTCTTCTTCGCCGCGTTGCACCGGCAGCTCGGCTATCCAGCGGTGCCACGTCCCGCGATCGTCCTTCCAGGCGCAGAAACACCTGCCATGATGGCTCGGAAGCTTGAGCGGCTGGAATTTCGGGTGAAGCTCCTCGAGGAGGAGTCTCGCGGCGGCATCGACCTCTCTCGGTTTGATCCGAAGAACTCACGGCACCAACTGCCGATCGAGTGAGCCTGATGCATCAAGACGCCGCCGCGATCTGGATAGCCGCGATCAATGCCGTCGATCCCGAGCGGCTCGTACCCCACCGGCTGCCGCTCGAAACCATCGGCCGGATCGTCGTGATCGGCGCAGGGAAGGCAGCCGCGGGCTTGGCGGCGGGTGTCGAAGCACTGCTGGGGACCACCGGCCGGGAGCGATCTCGGGTGACGGGGCTT
>Ga0194043_1001738_pt1 | contig 12165 bp, 8 predicted proteins | sample JunL4415m_MetaG_FD_161274 | JGI IMG/M metagenome (GOLD analysis project Ga0194043, IMG submission 161274) | Anoxic zone freshwater microbial communities from boreal shield lake in IISD Experimental Lakes Area, Ontario, Canada - Jun2016-L442-15m | ecosystem: Environmental > Aquatic > Freshwater >...
CTTGTCCAATACGTCTCGCTACCCCATATGGCACTGCAGCGCCGGGCCGGCAGAAGTCTCCTTCGCGGGGACTTTCGCCGTGGGGTCTGTTGGTAGTTCAAGCCCTGGCAGGGCGAAATTCCAACGCTCGTCGAGCTTCAGCCGATCCCGGCTTCGTTCTTTTTGTGGGATACGTTTTCCAACTTGTCTAATGCGTCTTGCTACCCGCTATGGCACTGCAGCGCCGGGCCGGCAGAAGTCTCCTTCGCGGGGACTTTCGCCGGAGAGTCTGTTGGTAGTTCAAGCCCTGGCGGGGCGAAATTCCAACGCTCGGCGAGCTTCAGCCGATCCCGGCTGCGTCTTCTCCCCGGTGGAGGCAAAGCCCAGTTATTCGTGAAGTCAGAAAGCGATGTTGTCGGATCGGACGGAAGTGGGCCGGTCCTCGACCGGCACCGGCAGCCGACTGGCCCGCACCGAATCGAGCTGCAGGCCCATCAAGTCGAGAAATGGCTCGATGGCCATGACCTTGATCCCGATCTGCTTTGCGTCTGTCAGCTGACGGGTGCGGTATTCCTTTTCTTTGGCCGTCATCTTCCGCTTGCCGCTCTGGCCCTCTGGGTCGACTCCCTTGTCCGTCGGGATGCCGGCATCCACGAGCATTGTTGTCGAGGGGGTAACCGTCTCCTCTACCCGACCGCCGATCCGCTCCACGAGCTGTTTGAACCGGTTCATGTCATCTGCCGAATCACCGCCAAACTGCGGCAGGCCGACAACCACCACCTCGAGCTCCATGCCCGGTGACCAGAGGCTGGTGGCCACGACGTCACCCGGGATGATCGGGTCTCTCACGGTATCCTGCCGCACGCGGCAGCGGACGAGTGAGTCGCTCTCGATGGCAATGACCTCCACCACAGCCTTCTTCGTATCGATCTGGGGCCGCGGATCGTTGGGGGCATAGACGTTGAACTTCAAGCCGGCGCGAAGCCCGGTTGTCCTGCCGCAGGCAACGAGCACCGTGCGGTCAAATTCGTTCACCGCCAAGATGCGGCCGTCAAACCCGTCCACGCGATCGTCTTTCGGCGTCGCCGCCAACACAGTGCGTTGCAGGGCAGGGTCAGCCACGCGGAGCTGGGCGATGATCTGATTGAGCTTAACAATCGTCCGCTCCCGCTCCCGCATCTCCTCCAGTACGATGACCACCCGCCGTTCGTCGCGGTCATCGTCGACCGCAGCCTTACCCCCGGCGGCCTCCGCGGGCCAGCGGCTCCGCCGCTCCGACGACAGATATTTCTCAGCGTCTGCGATCTTGTCGCTGAGGATCGCAACGCGCTTCAGCTTGTTGTCCGACAGCTTCTTCTCATCGACAAGCCTGTTCTGCTCTGTGGCACTCTTCGTCTCGTAGTTCGTCTTTTCAGCGCGGAGCTTATCGAGCTCGTCCTGCACATTCTTTTTTGAAGCAGTCAGATCCGCAAGTTCTTTCGCCTGCTGGAGGGCGGCCTGTTGCTTCTCCGCAGCGTGGCTATCCTTTTGCGCCTGCTCCGCCCGCATGGCTTCGGTGTGCTTCTCGATCGCAGCGGAGAGCCAGGTGAGCGCGTTTGCATACGTCGGCTGCTCCAGATGCTTTCCGTGGGCATCGTCGATCGCTTTTTGCTTTTCCGCTAGGATCTGCTCGTTGTTCATGTCCTCTGGAAATCCGAGGACGTCCTTCACGAGTTCCAGTCGGCTCTTTTCCGCCTCCAGCCGCTTGGTGTTGGCGTCGCTGGCCTCCTTCTGTTTGGCCTCAACCAGCTTGAGATTCTCATCGGCCTTTTTAAAGGACAGGTAGGTGGTCACCGCCAGCACAAACGTAAGCATCACAAATACGCTCAACGCGATGATAAACGGCTGCACAACACTCCGATCATTGGACGCCATGGTCTTCCTCTTCCCCGTTCCTGAGCCCGCCCCGCCGACGAAGTTACCCTGTTCCTCGGTCAACATCGTCGTCCGAAGCCGTCCCGATTCACAGCGATCCGATTATACCGGTCAGGCGAGCATCTGCACGCCGTCGGCTATCTCCGCCCAGGCCACAGGGCGGCCCGTTTCCCCTGCCATTCGTCCCATTACCGCCATCAGAGTGCTGCGACACAGAGTGTCGCCATCGTGGGGAGCTTGGCCCGTGAGAAGGCCCCGAATGAGCCGGTCGATGGTGGCTTGGTAGCGGTTTGCTCGGGGCACCTCCGACGCTTCCCAGGGCTGCGGTCTGTCGCGGGTGCCGCGGTGCAGATCGCAGCTCCCGGCGGTGCCGACGACAGCCTCGACGAGCATGTCAGAGCCACGCTGGCGACGCCCGAGCGACGCCCGAATCGTGCTGCCGTCGGCAAATGTGTAGCGGACCGCAGTGGCCGTTGGGCAGTCGCCGATCGCTCCGGTCGCGACGCCTCGGTCGCAGTCGCCAGAGGCCCACGCGGCCTCACCAAAGACCTCGGCAAGCACCTCAGCCCTCACCGGGGCTTGGTCTCCGAGGATCCAGGCCGCCCGGTCGATCGCCTGCACGTGATGTTCGACGAAGTGCCCTCCGGAAAACCGGGCAAACGAAATCCAGTTGCGAAGCGGCCACTCAACCGCAGCCTGTCCTTGCTCCACGGGTTTTCGCCAGGGCAGGCCGATCGCCGCATGGGCCTGCACAACCAGCGGCCGGCCGATCTCGCCGTCGTGGATCCGCGCGACAAGTTCCCCGAGTTGGGCGTCTTGTCGGAAGCAGAAGCCCGATACCAGCGCCAGCCCGGCCGCACGCCCGCGGGCAGCCGCTGCGGCCACACGCACGACTCCGGCGACGTCGATCGCTGCCGGCTTCTCACAGTAGACATGCTTCCTCGCGTCTACGGCCGCCTCCAGATGGAGTGGCCGAACGTGCGGCGGAGTGGCAAGGAGCACCACGTCGACACCGCTCTGGATCACATGGCGATAGGCATCGGCACCGACAAACTGCCGTGTCGGAGGGCAGTCAAACTGCTGGCCGGCAGAGCGGCCGAGCACCTCTGCCGCCGAGGCCACTTGGTCAGCAAACATGTCGCCCAGCGCTACCACCCGCACTGTCGGGTCTGCTGCCGCGGCCTGGGCCGCTGCGCCGGTGCCACGGCCACCGCAGCCCACGAGCCCAATTCGCAGTCGCTGTTCACCGGCAGCGAACAGGCCACCCTCCGGCAGCATGCTAACGCCGGCAAGCGTCGTGGCCAGCGTGCCGCCCAGGAACGACCGGCGGGATGCGCCAGAGGACACCGCTACGGTTCCGGAGGGAGATGGCCGACGATGCAAGACCAGGGCTGCGGGCAGTTTCGAAAGCATGTCGCGAATCTCCGGGTAATGGGAACGGCAAATCACTCTCGCTGAAGCTGGATACCTCTCCGTATCACTCCTGACTTTACGCCTCATTACTGTATGAAGAGGTTCAGTGACAACGCAAACCGGCCGTTCACCGCGGCGGTGGTCGCAGCCGCGACATGAACCTCATCAGGGGCTCCTCAAGCTCCGTGGGCGCTGCCCCAAACGCCGTCTTAAAATCCCGCAGCCGCTCCTCCTGGGAGTCATCAGCGAGCGGCTCCTTGCCCGCGATTGTCCGCAGATAGGTGACAAACGCCGCCTTGCGGGTCTGCATGAGGAAGAAGGTGAGCGCCCAGGCCCGGGCATAGCAGTCGACCGCCTCGTCTGGGCGACGGAACGGCTCGTCGGCGCGGACAATCCGCTCGAGTTCACCTGGTCGATACGTCGCGAGAAACCGCTCTAGGCGCGGGGCGTTGACATTGCCGATGCCCTTCCAGCCCCGCTCGCTGCCCAGGTCGGGGGTCTCGAAGTAGGTGGCCACGCCCTCGCTCAGCCACAGTGGTATGGGGGCAAGTCGCCGGTGGAGTCCGCCATTGAATGCCATCTGATGGGTGGCCTCATGGACGAGCGTCGCCACCAGGCTGGCGGCCTCTGGACTGCCGAGGATCTCCGGGCCGGTTCGGGCCGCGGCCTGGCCCGCTGGCCGCGCCAGACTGGCATTGCCGGTAAGGTCGTACGTAGTGACGCGATTGGTCATGAGGTTGTAGTAGCCGACCACGCGGTCGGCGGCGGCACCCAGATCACGGGCCGCGAAGGCCTCATACCGCTGCCGGTTGGCAAAGATCACGACGATCAGTGGCCGCGGCGGTGGCGGCATGTCGAGCCCCGCCTGTCTCCAGAAATTCGCAAACGCATCGTGAAGCCGTTCGAAGAGCGCGGCGCACCACTGGGCATAGGCCCGCGACGTGTCGAAGCAGACGCAGTAGTGCTGAGTCACGAGCAGGTCGAAGCCGGGCGGCAGTTCACCGAGGATCCGCCGGCCCAGGTCGCGTGGGGATTCCATCTCCGGCTGATCGACCGGCTGGCGGGATACGACCGCGCCGGGCTGGATGAGTTCCAGCCGCTCGTCCGCCAGTTCGAGAAGCAGACCTCCATCAACGGCCTCCACGACCACGACGCCTTCAATAAAGCGGCGGCCGACGTTGTTGCCAACTTCAATCCGCTCCACCTGGCGCGGTTCGGCGGCGGTCCGCACCCCCCCCCTGCGGGCCGTCTTTGCTGGTTCAGCACGGCCGTCACCCCCCAGCCAGCAGAGAAGGGACCAGACGCACAACGTTCTAAGAAGGTGAAACATTCCTCGCAGGCTCCGGAAATGGCGATCGGACCTATGCAAACAGGTTTGGGCGGGCGAGGAAAGGGGAACTGGGAAAGACGGACGATCTACCGCCCGCCGCAGACCGTTCGATTCCAGGCGATAGCCGCCAGATTTAGTCTGGTTTCACCAGGTCTCGGACGCTACCGTCTCGCGACACTCGGCAGGCCGCTCCTGAACAGCCTTTGTCACGTTTGTCATGCCCATGAATTCATCATTCGCGCATTCTTCAGCCGGTCTGCTCCAGCGCAGGCTGAGTCTCGCCGTGCTTGTGGTCATGCCTGTGGTCATGCCTGGGGTCATGGTGTTTACGGGCTGCGCGAGTTGGAGCCCCTGGGAGCGGCAGGCAAAGTCCGCCCGCGATCAGGAGAAATATGGCTACACGGCTGATACGCGAATCAAGAAGCTCGCAGAGCGATCGAAGGTGGTGCAGTCGGAGCCGGCCCAGGCCCAGCTAGACTTTACACAGGATCTGGTTCGGATGATGCTGGAAGAGCATGATCCGCGGGTCCGCTGCAAGGTCTTGGAAACCGCTGCCGGATTCGACACCGCGAGTGCCACCGCGATCTGCAAAGGTGCGCTCCAAGATCCAAACGAACTGGTGCGGATGAAAGCCTGTGACGTCTGGGCCAAACGGGGTGGCGACGAGGCGGTGCAACTCCTCGCCACCCGTTTTCAGACCGACGCAGAACTCGACGTCCGGCTCCGGGCCCTGAAGATGCTGGGTGAGTTGAAAGACAAGCAGGCGATTCCCGTGCTCGCGCGGGCGCTTGAGGATGCCGATCCGGCCGTGCAATACCGGGCCGTGGCGTCGCTCAAGCAGGTCAGCGGTCGTGATCTGGGCAACGACGTCAACGTCTGGCGGGAATGGGCCGTCGATCCGGAGGCGAAGCAGGCCGAATGGTCGATCGCCGAGAGCTTCCGCCGAATCTTCTAAAGTCTTCTCAAGTCTGGAGAGGACTGCTGTCGGGCCTGCCGCGTCGACGCCTCCGGTGGCGTTGCAGTCGTAGACTGAGCGATCCGGGCAATCTGGCGGCCTGCGGCAACCTGCCAAAGCTCTCACAAAAATTTTGGCGACCGGCAATGGTCTGACGACGCGAACGCCGATAGCACACTTTGTTGGCTGCACCTGCCGCCCCTCCGAGTCGGGACTGACAGTCCGTCATTTCGGTCATACTAGCGTCAACCCTGATCAGCCACATGATTTTCATCGCATCCCAGCACTCTCACCGCGCCCGACGCTGTCGTCGAACCGTGGCCTGTCTGCTGGCGATCGCCCTCGCGGTTGCGCATCCCTGGCTCTCACTTCCAGAGGCGGCGGCGCCGACTCAACGTGGAGGTGGCCCCCGGAAGTTTTTTGATTCTCTGATCGGGCGTCCGCCAGAGCCAGAGCCGGCGTTCATCGCCGCCCCGACGCCCCCCGGTCCGGAGGAAATGAGGACGCTGGAGCGACTGGCCGCCGCCGCCATGCCTCCCGCTGGCGACTCTGTTGTGACGACCGTGAAGCAGGCCTCTCCACAGACTGCCCGGCTACCCAAGACGGCCCCAAGAGTCGTCTCGCAGCCCCCGACCTGGAACGACACGCTGGCGTTTGCCACGTCGCTTAAGGCAACGGCTGAGAAGGTTGCCACGGATGCCACCGACCCAAACTTTAAGCCCAAACCCATTCCATCAAAGCCGCAGCCACTGCATCGCGCCGCCATCGCCATTTCGCCGGCCGCCCCAGCGAGGCCATCGGGCATGGCTGCCCCCGCCACGCCCCGGTTCACCAGACTCAGGCAGCGGATCGCGCAGACACTCTCCGCCTACCAGCGGCGTCCGCTCAACACCTCCCAACACACCCCGTGGGAAGTCATGCACGGCTTCATCGCCTTCGGCATCCCGACAAAGATTCGCGTGGGCGGTCCGGCCGGTGACCCGGTCAACGCCATCGGCTGGATCAACACCGGCGGCCGCTGCGGAGGCCAGGTGATGCTTGCCGCGGCGGGAGACCGCCTGACGGCGCTCCGCGGCATCGGTGTGCAGGGCCATCAGGCACAGTATCTCGCGGTCCTCGCCCAGAGCCGCGTGGCGCTGAATTCTCCGATTACGGTCCAGTCGAAGACATTCACCGTTGCCGACCTCGTGAAAGAAGAGCAGCTGGCCTGTAGGTCGGGCACGGAGCTGACATTCGCCCTCATCGCCCTGGCTCATTATCTACCAACCGACTCCGAGTGGACGGCCCGCGACGGCAAGAAATGGACGCTTGAGAAGTTGGTCTCCGAGGAGATCGAGCAGCCGATCCGCGGGGCACCGTGCGGCGGCACCCATCGGCTCTTCGGCCTGGCCTACGGCTGCCAGCGGCGGCTGCGGGCCACCAGCGAACTCACCGGCGCGTATCTGCGGGCCGACAAATTCGTCCGCGAATACCAGCAATTCACATTCACAAAGCTCCAAAATCGCGATGGCTCCTTCAGCACAGAGTGGTTTAAGTATCTCGCCGACCGCGATGACGACATCGATCGCAAGATCCAGACCACGGGCCATATCCTGGAGTGGCTGGTAGCCTCGCTCGATCAGGAGGCGCTCTTTGAGCCCCGCGTGACGGCCGCCGTCGAATTCCTCGCTGCGGCTCTGGCCCGCGAGCCCTCCCGTGACTGGAAGATCGGTCCCCTTGGCCATGCCCTCCATAGCCTCACGATCTATCAAGAGCGGGCCTGGGGCTCCGTGCTGCCCGGTGGAATCGCCGCTTTCCACGGTCCCATGAAGGCCCCCGCGGTCGCCTTGATAGCGGATCGGCCGGAAGGAGACGCGGACGACGGAAAGAAGGCGTTGAGATCCGCAGTCCGTCGCTAGAACGGAATCTGCATGCCCGAAGCCGCGAGTTGTCTGGCGGCTCCCTGAGGGTGCTGCTGCCTTCAGTGTGAGAAAGATTTCGAGCTTGTACGGCTATTCTTGAAAGGTTGGGGTTCACGCCGTAGGCTGGGCTGCAGAACCTCTGCGCTGCGGGATTGGCTTCATGACTTCCGTTACCCTCACACTTCAACTGGAGCAACTTCTCGAGGCGGCCACGCGGCTGTTTGAAGCTACAGAGTCTCAGGCGATCTTGCTGCTTGTCGAACAGCGGCTCGACTGGGAGCGGGTGCGGAGCTTCGCGGGAGCGACGCCAGTGCTGGTGGCGGCCGACGACGAGTCGCATTTGGTGGGTGCCTCCGACCATGGACTCAGCGGCGTGCGGCTCGATGTCGCCGGCCTGCCGGTCCACGAACGACTCGCACAGGCCCTCCTGGAATGCGTGGCGGCAGAGATGCTGGCGCCAGAGGCTCAGGTCGTGGCGATCTACAGTGGCTTTGAGGCCGGTACGATCGATTCGGTGAGCGTGCTTCGCCTGGAGGAGCATCTCGGCCAGCTCACCAGTCGCGACCTGCGGAATCTGGAAACAAAAGTTCCGCTTGAGACGCTCAAGATAGTCGTCGATCTTGCCGTGGAGATCGGCCGGGAGGGCCGCGAGGGGAAGCCGGTGGGCACGCTCTTCGTCGTGGGGGATGCCCGCAAGGTGATGCAGTCGAGCCACAGCACCGGCTTCGATCCGGTGCGTGGTTATAGCCGCTCCGAACGCAAGCTGACCGATCCCCGTGTTCGTGAAGGCATCAAGGAGATCGCCCAACTCGACGGGGCCTTTGTGGTCGGGCCTGACGGCACCGTGGAGGGGGCCGCGCGGTATATCGATGCGTCGGCTGAAAACGTCTCCGTGGCCAAGGGCCTCGGTGCGCGACACTGGGCGGCGGCCGCCATCACCCGCCGCACGCGGAGCGTGGCGGTGGCCGTGAGCGAGACCAGCGGCACCGTGCGGATCTTCCAAAACGGCGAGGTTGTGCTCCGCATTGAGCCCTTCCGCCGCGCGATGAAGTGGAAAGACTTTGAATACGAGCCGCCGAGCGGTGATTGACCGCGTGGCTCTTCACTTTCAATTTCCACCAAGGCTCTTTTCATGCCCGATCCCGATCTCCGCGGCCAGACGGTCTGGGTGATCGACACGTTCGCCCGGATCTATCAACTCTTCCATGCGCTGCCGGAAATGGCCGCCCCCGACGGCACGCCGGTGTCGGCCGTCTTCGGCTTCACCCGCGACCTTCTCGACATCATCGAGAAGAAGCAGCCCGACTATCTGGTGTGCGGCATCGACACCCCCGGCCCAACGTTTCGCCATCAGCTGTTTGCGGCCTACAAGGCGACGCGGGCCGCGATGCCGGTCGACCTCGTGCCCCAGATTCCGCTGATCCGCCGTCTCCTTGACGTGATGGGCATTCCCTGCCTCGAACAGCCCGGCTTCGAGGCCGATGACCTGCTGGCCACGCTTGCCGCGCGAACCGTGGCGGCGGGAGGCGACTGCATCATTGCCACGTCTGACAAGGATGCACGGCAGTTGCTCGGCGACCACGTGCGGCTGCTGAACCTCAGAACCAACACCCTGTTTGGACCCACCGAATTACTCGCCGACTGGGGCATCCGCCCAGATCAGGTCGTCGATTTTCTCTCGCTGGTGGGCGACGCCGTCGACAATGTTCCCGGCGTGCCGGGCATCGGCCCCAAAACGGCATCCGAGCTGCTCCAAGCCCACGACACACTCGACCACCTGCTGGCACATACCGACGACGTGGCCGGCGTGAAGCGGCGGGAGAATCTCCGTCTCTATGCCGACACCGCCCGGGCCGCCAGAAAGCTGATTCAGCTGGAGTTGGCCGTGCCGATTGAAGTTCCGTGGCAGGCCTGTCTTCGGCATGCCCCCGACACCGCAGCGCTCGCCGATTTCTTGAGGGAGATGGGGTTTAAGAGCTTGCTGGCGAAGGTGGTACAGGCGGCGCCGGCGAAGACCAGTCGTCCGGCCGCTCTGGCGGCAAGCCCGGCAACGCCTCGTCGCGACACACAGACGCTCTTTGATCTCGACGGCGGCGACAGCCCGGCAGCGAGTTCAGCCGACGAAGCGGGCCTGGCCGCGGCTGTCGCAAAGCTGCGGGCTGCAGCTCCGGTCGCCATCTGCGTGCTTCGGGACCCCGCCCCCGGCATCACGCTCTTGTCACCACCGCTTGGTCTCAGCTTGGCAGCGGGCGCAGCCGCCATCTGGGTCACAGCCGAGCAACTTGGAGCCAGCCCGTCGATCCGCGGGCTGCTCGTCGACGCGACAGTGCCGAAGTCAGGCCACGATTTGAAGCGGCAGTCGCTCTGCCTGCGGGCCGTTGGCCTCGAGCTGGCAGGCGGCACATTCGACACACTTCTCGCCGCCTACCTGCTCGACGCCGGCGAACGTAATCTGGGCCTCGCGGAGGTGGCGGTGCGGCAGGGTGTCGATCCCACCCACTTTCTCGAGCAGCCAATCGGCGATCAACGGGCTGCCGCGGCCTGCCGGCTAGGGCTTGAGCTGACAGCCCGAATGCCGGCGGCGCTCGCAGCAGCGGGCCTCACGAAGCTCTTCGCCGAGGTCGAGATGCCGCTGGCAATGGTGCTGGCCGAGATGGAATATCGCGGCATGCGGATCGATACGAAAGCGCTCGCCAACCTCTCCGTCGATTATGCCGCCCGGCTCGCCAGCCTCGAGGCGGAAATCCACCGCCTGGCCGGACATCCCTTTGCGATCGCCTCGCCGCTGCAGGTCCGCACAGTGCTCTTTGACGAGCTCGGTCTGCCGGTCGTAAAGCGGACGAAGACCGGCCCGAGCACCGACGCTGAGGTGCTTGAGGAACTCGCGCCGCTCCACCCGCTGCCCGCGCTGCTCTTGGAGCATCGCAAATATGCAAAGCTCAAGAGCACCTATGTCGACAGCCTGCCAGCGCTCGTCGAGCCGACTACCGGTCGGATCCATACATCGTTCAACCAGACCGTGGCGGCCACCGGCCGGCTCAGCTCCAGCGATCCAAACCTGCAAAATATTCCGACCCGCACGGCGGAGGGGCAGCAGATCCGCACCGCCTTCCTGCCCCGCGAGGCGGGCTGGCGATTTATCGCGGCTGACTATTCGCAAATTGAACTCCGCATTCTCGCGCACCTCTCGGGCGACGCGGCGATGCGGCGGGCCTTCGCGGCCGGGGAAGACATCCACACCAGCACCGCGGCGGCGGTCTTCGCGGTTGAGCCTGCGGCAGTCACCTCCGCCATGCGTCGAACGGCCAAGGCGGTAAATTTTGGCATCCTCTACGGCCAGAGTAGCTTTGGCCTCGCAAAGTCGCTCAGCATCCCCCAGGCCGAGGCCGCTCGCTTTATTACCGCCTACTTTCAGACCTTTGCCGGTGCCGCTGCCTTCATGGACGATGTGCTCGATCGCTGCCGCCAAGACGGTTATGTGACGACAATGCTCGGCCGGCGGCGGGCGATCACGGGCGTCCGCGATCGGGCAGGGAGGCGGAATGCCGCCGGCGTCTTTGCGCTCTCGCTCCCAGAGCGAACGGCGATCAATACGGTCGTGCAGGGTTCCGCCGCCGATCTCATTAAGCTGGCCATGCTGGGAGTTGCCAGCCGGCTCAAGGCCACGGCCGCGGAGGCGGCGATCGTGCTGCAGATCCATGACGAACTTCTGCTGGAATCGCCGCCCGCGGAGGCCGGGGCTGTTCGGGAGATCGTTGTTGAGGAGATGCAGCAGGCTATGGTGCTCGACGTGCCGCTGGAGGTGTCGGTTCACGAGGGGGCCACGTGGGCTGAGTGTGAGAAAGGAGCGGGGGTTTCATGACGGCCACGACGGTCATCGGGCTCATCGGTCGAATTGGCGCGGGGAAGTCGACCGTGGCCGCGCGGTTTGCGACCCACGGCGCGGAGGTGATCGATGCCGACCGAATCGCACACGAGGTGCTCAAGGAGAACGACGTCGTCCAACAGATCGCCGGCCACTTTGGCAGCGAGGTGCTCGACGCCGACGGCCAAATCCGGCGGCGGGCAGTGGCCGACCGTGTGTTTGGCCCCACGCCTGATCATCACCGGGCGCTTGAGTGGCTTGAGTCGGTCGTGCGGCCCCGCGTCCGCCAGCAGATCGCCACCACACTCGCCGCGTTTTTGAGCCGCGCAGGGCAGGGCGAGGCTCGTGCAGGGCAGGGCGAGGCTCGCGCAGGGCAGGGAGGGAAGGCCGGGGCCGTGCTCGTGCTCGACGTGCCGCTGCTGGTGCAGGCCGGCTGGGCCGACGCCTGCGATCGGCTCGTGCTGGTGAACTGCCCCGACGAAATCCGCTCCCAGCGGCTGGCGACGCGGCACTGGACCGCAGCAGAACAGGAGGCCCGCGAGACCGCCTGGAGTAGGAAATATGAGGCCACGCTGCTGCCGCCCGGGAAAATAGCCACCGTGGATACCTCGGGAGATTTGGCCTATACTTGGGCGCAAGTTGATCTCATCTGGTCAGGACTCTCCAACTGATAGGCGACGACGCCATGGCGGGGGTGAACGGTCTGCTCTTTCCCAGTCTTCCTCAGTCTTTCCCAGTCTTCCTCCGGCTTCCTCAGTCTTCCTCCGGGCGATCTCCACGCCCGGCCCCCGCCGCCATAGTCCAGCCC
>Ga0194043_1001739_pt1 | contig 12165 bp, 12 predicted proteins | sample JunL4415m_MetaG_FD_161274 | JGI IMG/M metagenome (GOLD analysis project Ga0194043, IMG submission 161274) | Anoxic zone freshwater microbial communities from boreal shield lake in IISD Experimental Lakes Area, Ontario, Canada - Jun2016-L442-15m | ecosystem: Environmental > Aquatic > Freshwater >...
TGCGAGACAAGGCGCACGAATTAGCGGGCAGCTTGCCCTACGGTCTGCAACGACGGCTTGAAATTGCACGCGCCTTAGCCACGCACCCACGTCTGCTCTTGCTTGACGAGCCCGCGGCAGGCTTGAACCCGCAAGAAACTCAAGAGCTGATCCAAGTCATTTCTCAAATCCGTGATCTCGGCATCACGATTCTCTTGATCGAGCACCACATGGATTTGGTCATGGCGATTTCAGATCATGTCATTGTGCTCGACTACGGCGAGAAGATAGCAGAGGGCAGCCCGGGCGAGGTGCAAAATAATCCGCGTGTGATCGCAGCATATCTTGGCGTGGATGACGATTTGGATGATCTTGAAAATGCCGCACCTGAGTCGCGGCATGACAAGCCTGCTGGGGGCAACCATGTTTAATGACTGTGTGCATGAAAGCCCTTTGGATGTCGCCATGTTCAATGAGCGCCTGCATGACAAGCCTGCTGGGGATAACCATGTCCAATAAATCGGTGCTTGAGGTGGATCAGCTTGAGGTGCGTTACGGCGCGATCGAGGCAATCAAAGGGATCTCATTGCACGTCAATGCGGGCGAGATCGTGACGATTATTGGCGGCAACGGCGCCGGCAAAAGCACCTTGATGAAAACAATTTCGGGTCTCGAGCCAGCGGCATCGGGTCGCGTGTTATTTGCTGGGCAAGATGTCACGCAGATGCCCGGCCATCTTCGCGTATCGCTCGGGATTGCCCAGTCGCCAGAAGGGCGACAGGTATTTCCGGATCAAACCGTTTTGGATAATCTCTTGTTGGGTGCGTTTCATCGCAAAGACCCTCAGCCTGTGATTGAGTCAGACGTTCAAGAGCAATTCAAGATTTTTCCGCGTTTGAAAGAGCGACAAGAGCAAATGGCGGGTACCTTATCGGGTGGCGAGCAGCAGATGCTTGCGATCGGGCGCGCTTTGATGTCCCGTCCAACCTTGTTGCTGATGGATGAGCCTTCGTTAGGTTTGGCACCCTTGATTGTCAAAGAAATCTTCGCCACCATTCGTGCACTGAAAGAACGCGGCGTCACAATTTTGCTGGTTGAGCAAATGGCCAATCAAGCGTTAGCTGTTGCAGATCGCGCCTACGTGCTCGAAACTGGTCGTATCACCTTAGAAGGCAAGGGTTCAGAGTTACGCCGCGATCCCAAAGTGCGCGCCGCCTATCTTGGGGCACATTGATGAAAATTTGCACAGCGCTGCAGCAGGGCAGTTTTGTTGGAGCACAGCGATGACGACGCCATCAGCCCTCTCGCAGGGTAGCTTTGATTACATCATCGTTGGTAGTGGCGCTGCAGGTTCAATCTTAGCGAATCGCTTATCTGAAGACCCCTCTGTATCTGTGTGCGTGCTCGAAGCGGGGCCCTCTGACTGGGATCCTATGCTGCACATGCCTGCGGGCTACATTAAAAAAGTCTTCGACCCGAAGGTCACGTTTCCGTTCTCGACAGAACCAACCGAGCACACGGGCGGTCGACGTGTTCCTGTGCCGCAAGGTAGGACCTTAGGCGGTTCTACGGCGATTAACGGCTTGGTCTACAACCGCGGTCAGGCCGAAGATTTTGATGACTGGGCTGCGGCCGGTAACGCAGGCTGGAGCTATGCCGACGTGTTACCTTTTTTTAAAAAAACCGAGTCACGCATTGGGGAAGGTGATGACGCGTATCGTGGCCGATCAGGCTTGATGCCGATAACCGATATTGATTGGATTCACCCCATCAGTGAAGCGTTTATTTCGGGTGCACAAGAGCTTGGTATACCCCGAAACCCCGACTACAACGGCGCAACCCAAGCGGGTGTTGGATATTTTCAGCGCAATATCCATCGTGGCTATCGCATGAGCACGGCGCGTATATTTTTACGCCCGGCGCGTAAGCGTTCGAACTTAACAGTATTGACTCACGCACACGCTGCAAAAATTATCTTTGAAGGTGCACGCGCAACTGGCGTTGAATATGTGCGCGGTGGCAAAGGTGGTGCGCGTCATTCAGTGAGTGCGCGGCGCGAAGTCGTGCTTTGTGCTGGGGCGTTAAACACGCCCAAGATATTACAGTTGTCGGGGGTGGGGCCCAGCAGCGTGCTGGCAAGTTTAGGCGTGCCTGTACTGCGTGATCTGCCCGGAGTTGGTCATCATTTAAAAGATCACTTTTCGATTCGTGTGGTGGCAAAAGTGCAAGGGATCGCGACTATCAACGAACTGGCGCGAGCGCCGCGCCTGTGGGGTCAGCTTGCCCGCTGGTTGTTTAAAAAGCCAAGCATCCTTGCGTTGAGCCCGTCGCTGGTGCACTTTTTTTGGCAGTCGCGCCAGGGTTTAACTCGTCCAGATCTGCAAGGAGTCTTTTCGCCAGCGAGCTATCGCGAAGGCTATGTTGGCTTGCTTGATCAATATCCGGGTATGACCTGCGGGGTGTGGCAACATCGTCCTGAAAGTATGGGCTATGTACAAGCAACATCGACCGATCCGTTTGAGGCGCCGCTGATACAGCCTAATTACCTCGAACATGAAAATGATCGACGGGTATTACTTGATGGGATGCGGCTCGCGCGTGAACTATTAAAAACGCAGGCGTTGGCACAATACTCAGTTGGTGAGTCGATGCCGGGTATACAAGTTGAGCGCGATGATGAAATGCTGGATTACATTCGTCGCTATGGGGTGTCGTCTTATCACTTAAATGGTACGGCACGGATGGGGCCAAGTTCAGAGCGCGGTAATGTGGTCGATGCTCAATTACGTGTTCATGGCCTTGAAGGGTTGCGTGTGGTGGATGCTTCAATCATGCCAAATATTGTGTCGGCTAATACCTGCGCTTCGACCATGATGATTGCTGAGAAAGCTGCCGAGATGATTTTAAAAAATAAATTTGGAGACAAAACATGACAACAGAGCTACCTGAATTTAAAGTACTTGCTACCGATATGGGCTTTCCTGAAGGGCCGTTGGCTCTGCCGGATGGCTCGGTCTTGGTCACTGAAATTCGTAATCAACGGATACAACGCATTTACCCTGATGGGTGCGTTGACATGATTGCTTGCCCGGGCGGCCCAAATGGCCTGGCGCGTGGGCCCGACGGGGCAATCTATATTTGCAACAACGGCGGCAGTTGGTACCTGCCTAACCATTTTGCTTCAATGGGCCCCGCGGCCGATTATGAGGGCGGCTCGATTGATCGACTTGATCTGGCAACGGGCGTGGTCAAAAAGCTTTATAAACATTGCGGTGAACATAAGCTCTCTGCACCCAACGATCTCGTGTTTGACACCCTAGGCGGCTTTTACTTTACCGACTTTGGAAAAAAATACGATCGTACGCGCGCTCACGGGGGTATTTACTATGCATCGATTGATGGTAAGTCGATCACTGAGATGGTGTATCCGATTAGTGCACCTAATGGCATTGGGATGTCACCCGACGGCAAGGTGATTTATATCGCTGAGACAGAAACTGCGCGGATTTGGGCCTTTGATATTGTTGCCCCCGGCAAGGTGACTAAACAGCCTGCACCTTCACCTCACGGTGGGCGGCTTGTATACGAATTCACACACTATGACCGCCTGGATAGTATGGGGATAGATGGTGAAGGCAACATCTGTGTGGCCACTCTGGTGACCGGTACGATTACCGTGGTCACGCCTGCTGGTAAGTTTGTGCGCGCTGTGCCGATACCAGATGGTTATGTGACCAACATTTGTTTTGGCGGGGCAGATTTAATGACGGCCTACATTACAGTGTCGTCAACCGGAAAGCTCGTTTCAATGAAATGGGATCGACCCGGGTTGAAATTAAATTTTTCTGTGTAGTTGAAGCGATAGCGGGGCCTTGGTGCGTCAAGGCCTGCCTAGAAGATATTCACGAGTTTGGCAAAGATGCCGATGATGGCAATAAACGTGGTGAATTGCATACCGATTAGCCACGTAAACTTGCGATCAACATCGGTGAATTTTCGATCGACTTCAGTGAATCTGCAATTCATGTCTGAGCGCAGGTCGGCTATCGAGCGATCAAGGCGATCGACGGATCTTTGATTTTGCTCGGCTAAAACCTCTAAGATTGTGATACGTTTTTCCATACGCAAATCATAGTGTGTCTAGGCGTGCAGGGCAACACGCAAAACTACGTATTGGGGCGCTTTCACTGAACTTTTTTGCAACTAAAACGGTTACAAGTTTGAGTACAAATTGCTGCGTACCGACTGGGTTCGAAAAAAGTACTGTCCGGAAGGGCAATTTATCGACTATAAATACCGTACTAATAATCATAAATATTTATCGGAGACTCTCATGACTCGATTTTTTCAATTTTTGACTTGCTTGGTATTGACTTGTTCAAGTGCGTTTGCCCAATCGGCTACTGAGGCGGATGTTGCGAAGGCAATGGACACCTTGAACGCTGCGATTATTTCTGGTGACGCGCAAAAGCTCAATGCCATCACAGGTGCTCAGTTAAGTTATGGTCATTCGAATGGGCGCCTTGAAACGAAAGCTGAGTTCGTGTCGGCCTTGGTTGAGCGCCGTTCGGTGTTCGTCAAAATCGAGATCAGCAAACAGAATATTGTGATGATGGGTAACACAGCGATTGTTCGCAATCATTTGTCTGGCGATACCAATACGGGTGGAAAGCCAGCACATGTTGAGCTGGACGTCATGTACGTGTTTCGCTTAGAAGGCGGTGACTGGAAACTGATCGGACGTCAAGCTTATAAGTTGTAATAACGATTGAGTCAGGCGACAGTTCTTTGAAATATAAGACGCTTATTGTTAAAACTAATTTTTATATGAGATGCAAACGTGGTGAGGTTGCGGATTAGAGCTGTCTTTGCCACGTTATTTTTTATCCTGTCGTGCGCCTGCGCGCGTGCGGATTTCCCCTTGGGGCCGGTCTCAATCGTGGTGCCCTATAGCGCGAGCGGCGCTACTGATGTGTTGGCCCGCAACTTAGCTAAGGTGTGGTCAGACCTCTGGAAAAAGCCGGTTGTCGTGGTGAACCGTACCGGTGCTGATGGCATGATTGGTAGCCAATATGTCAAAGGCCTGCCCGCCGACGGGCATACGATTTTGATGCAAGTCAATCAGGCGTTGTTTTGGCCTGTCACCATTCCTTCAGCCGATATCGATTTGTTGCGTGATTTCTATCTTGTGTCGAAATTACAGCAAAATCCAATGGTCTTTGGTGTGCATATCAATGCACCTGATCAAACATTTTCTGATTTTATCGAGCGTTGCAGGCAGGCGCAGACACCTTGCTCCTTTGGCGCAGCGACACGGCATGGCGAAATCATGGCGCGGCAGATCATCGAAAAAGCGCAGCTGCTTCAAGCCGTTGTGATCCCCTACAAAGGTACGGCACCCATGATGATTGATGCGTTGGGTGGACACGTCTCGATGGGGATGCCCTCGTTATCGGTTGCGATGCCGCACATTCGCAGCAACACGTTTCGAGCCTTGGCTATCGGGGCAAACGAACGCCTGAGTACCTTGGCCAGCGTACCGACTTTACTTGAGCAGGGTCTAGAGATGACGGCGATGACCTGGTATGGATTGCTGGTGCGTGCGGGTACTCCAAAGCCTGCAGTGGAGGCAATTGTTCAAGCGATTGAAGTTGCGTCAAAAGATCCGCAGGTGTTGAGGACAATGCACCACGAAGGCGCGACGCCTTTATTTAGCTCCCCAAGTTCGTTTGCGCGCGAGGCGCAAGAAGAATTTGCGTTAGTGACGCCGCTATTGAAAAAATACTTGTTGAGTGCTGAGCAGCCTGCAGTGCCCTCGAAATAAGGCGCTCGACACTTGGTATTTGATACTCAGTAATCGATCAGCAGCTCTTGATAGTCAATTCGATACTCAATTTTCTGTACAGGTTTCAATGTTTAATACTCAACCCCGAAACTCTAGAGCGATGCGATGACGATTCAACTACACACCTTTGATACTCCTAACGGTCGAAAGATATCGGTTGCCCTTGAAGAGATGGGTCTGCCTTACACGGTCCATACGGTCGATATTACGAAAGACGAACAATTTAATCCTGATTTTTTAAAGCTCAGCCCCAACAACAAGATCCCAGCGATCTTGGATACCGAGGGCCCAGGTGCGAAACCTGTCAGTGTGTTTGAGTCAGGCGCAATCCTGATCTATTTGGCTGAAAAAACCGGTAAGTTTTTACCGACTGAACCGCGCGCGCGTATTGCAGTGTTTGAGTGGTTGATGTTTCAAATGGCTGGCTTTGGACCGATGCCGGGCCAAGTCCATCACTTTTTAGGTTTGTCGAATGAAGAGGATAAGCGCTACGGTTTAGCGCGTTACATGAAAGAGACCCGACGACTCTATGGCGTGATGGATCAACGTTTAGCTGGCCATACATTTTTTGCTGGCGAAATCTCGATCGCAGACTTTGCGATCTTGGGCTGGGCCTGGCGTCACCAGCGCCATCAAGTCGATTTAAATGACTTCCCGAACGTGAAGCGCTGGTACGGCACGATGATGGCGCGGCCGGCGGTGCAGCGCGGTTTTGCGGTGGCGCTTAAGTAAGAGGTACTACACCACCCCTTTCAGGCCGAGTTTGCGGTCAAACAGGGTGCTCGAGTGCCTGTCGGGTCTCGCTTTTGAGCCAATGCACAAATTTCTCAACGCGAGGCCACTGCGCGTGTGCTTTGGGGTAAACCAAATGATGCGCATGAACTGGAATGCCTTTTTGATCATCAAAAACCGGCACGAGACGACCGCTTGTTAGGTCCGCCTCTGCCATTTTGTTGCTATCCAAGGCAATCCCCAGGCCTTGCACTGCGGCATTGATTGCCATGTGGGCGCGATCAAAGCTCAAAGCATAGGCCTTGGGAGTTTGCTCTACGCCGTGGGCCGCAAACCATGCTGGCCATTTGACTAAATTGACTGCTGAAAAAATGAGATCTTGTTGTGCAAGGTCTTCAGGTGAAGTTATTTGCAGAGTCTCTTTTAGGGCAGGGCTGATCATCGGCATGACAACTTCAGTAAAGAGGGTCTCGACGTGCAGACTCTCCCAATTGGCTACGCCATAACGAATATCTAGATCCACCTCTTCACGTGAAAAGTCAGAGGCGTGATGTGAGGCTGAGAGTTGGACTCTAATATCGGGGTGTGATGCTCTAAAAGCAAGCAATCGGGGCATGAGCCACAGTGACGCAAAAGAAGGGCTTGCGTGAATGCGCAGCACCTCAACCTCTTGCGCCAGGCGTGCTTGTTGCGAAGCCTGACTTAACAGCCCTAAGGCGCCTTCGATATCGTGGGCGAAGCGTTGTCCAACAAGCGTCAACCTTAAGCCTCGTGGCGAGCGGTCAAACAAACGCGCACCGACGAACTCTTCAAGATTGGCGATTTGATGACTCACGGCCGACACCGTTAGGTTCAGTTCTTCGGCGGCCTGACTAATACTGCCTAGGCGACTGACGACTTCAAAAGCGAGTACGCCTTTAAATGGCGGAAGAGGCATGGGTATTCCCGAATTTGATTTTTTTTCAACGGGACTTGAATGATACTGGCTTGTTCAATCCACTGTATCAGCAAATACTAGCCCAAGTCTATGAACCCTGTGGAGAAGTCTGTGTTACTTAAAAGTAAAGTCGCAGTGATTACGGGTGCCGCGTCGGTGCGAGGAATTGGTAAAGCCACCGCTCGGGCATTTGCAGCGCAGGGCGCTTCGATTGTGATCTTGGATCTGGATTTGGCAGCAGCGCAAGCTGCGGCTGCCGATATTGGGGTGCAGCATCTTGGTTTGAAATGCGACGTGACCAAAAAAGATGAGTGCGATGCTGCGGCGCAGCAGGTACTTGAAAAATTCGGACAGATCGATATCTTAGTGAACAACGCCGGAATTACCCAGCCATTGAAAATCATGGATATTCGGCCAGAAAATTATGAGGCTGTGACTGATGTCTCGTTGCGAGGCACTCTTTATATGAGTCAGGCTGTGATCCCGCATATGCGTCAACGTCGTACAGGGTCGATTATTTGTTTGTCGTCGGTGTCAGCGCAACGCGGCGGCGGAATTTTTGGTGGTCCCCATTATTCAGCGGCTAAAGGTGGGGTACTTGGTCTGGCGAAGGCGATGGCCCGCGAGCTCGGCCCGGATAATGTTCGCGTTAACTGCATTACTCCCGGTTTGATCGAAACCGATATTACCGGCGGTATGATGACCGATGCGTTACGTATTGAAATACTGAAAGGGATCCCGCTGAATCGACTCGGTCAGGCGACTGACGTTGCGAACGCCGCTTTGTATTTAGCGTCTGACTTGTCGAGCTACCTCACGGGGATTGCGCTGGATGTCAACGGTGGTATGTTGATTCATGGTTAAGAGGCAATAAGGGCCAAGAGGCAATCGCGGCTACGAGGTAAACATGGTGAAGAGGCAAACGCGATGAGTGCGGATTTATATAAGTTAAAAGAGCACGCTTACCGTATTCGTCGCTTAGCGCTGCGGATGGGCGAAGTGCAGGGGCAAGGTTATATCGGGCAGGCCTTGGGCATCGCCGATATGTTGGCTGTTGCCTATGGACATGCCCTGAAATTCAAACTCGGCGAGCCCGAGTGGGAGCAACGCGACCGCTTCTTACTGTCGCATGGTCACTATGCAATTGCTTTTTATGCCGCGCTGATCAGTGCAGGCATTTTGAGTGAAGACGAGCTTGAAACCTATGGCTGTGATGAGAGTCGACTGCCGATGTCGGGCATGGCGACCTATACTCCTGCGATGGAGATCTCTGGTGGTTCTCTTGGGCAGGGTCTGCCGATAGGCGTTGGCATGGCGCTCGCCTTACGACATAAACGTAATCCCGCCTTTGTCTACAACTCAATGTCAGATGGTGAGCTTGATGAAGGTTCGACTTGGGAGGCGGCGCTAGGTTGATATTAATAATCAACAGGCCGATGGTCACTCGAGTGAAGTTTTACCCTTTGAACCCTTGTCGGATAAGTGGGCCGCCTTTGGCTGGCACGTGCAACGTGTCAATGGTAACGATCTGCCTGCTGTATTAGCTGCGTTTGATACGGCACGCTCTTTGGCTGCACCACAACCACGCGTCATTTTGCTTGACACTAAGATGGGTAAAGGAGTGTCATTTCTAGAAACGCGCGAAAAAAATCATTTCATTCGCGTTGAAGCTAACGAGTGGGCTCAAGCGATCGCCGAGTTAGATGCTGAGTTTCAAGGAGGTGCTCAATGACTGCGCCCACAAATACTGTAGTGACTAAGCCCAAGCTGACAACTTCGGCCATGATTGCCTCGATTGCCGCTGAAGGTCAGCGTGTCCGTGCAGCGCCGTTTGGCAAGGCGCTTGTCGAGCTCGCCGAAAGCCGTCCCGAAATTGTGGGGCTGACCGCAGACTTAGCCAAGTACACCGACTTGCATATTTTTGCGCAAGCCTACCCAGAGCGCTTTTTTCAAATGGGCATGGCTGAACAATTATTGATGGGAGCTGCTGGCGGCATGGCCAAAGAGGGTTTGATCCCTTTTGCGACAACCTATGCTGTGTTTGCAACGCGGCGCGCCTATGATTTCATTCATCAAGTGATTGCTGAAGAAAATCTAAATGTGAAAATTGCCTGTGCTCTGCCAGGCCTGACCTCAGGCTACGGCCCAAGCCATCAGGCCACAGAAGACTTGGCGATGATGCGAGCGATTCCAGGCATGACAGTCATTGATCCGTGCGACGCGCTGGATATTGAACAAATGGTGCCGGCGGTAGTGGCGCACGACGGCCCTGTGTATATGCGCCTGCTGCGTGGACAGGTACCATTAGTTTTAGATGAGTATGATTACAAATTCAAATTGGGTCAGGCACAACTCATACGCGATGGAAAAGATGTTCTGATCATTTCTAGCGGCATTATGACGATGCGGGCGCTAGAGGTGGCAAAAGAGATGGCGGGTGGCGCCGCAGATGTTGCCGTTCTGCATGTGCCAACGATCAAGCCCTTAGACGAGGCGACCATTCTAAAAGAAATTAGTCGAGGCTCGCGTTTGGTGATTGTTGCTGAGAATCACACAAGGATAGGAGGCCTAGGTGAGGCGATCGCCGCCTGCGTGTTGCGTGCGCGGATGTCGCCTAACTATCATCAAATCGCTTTGCCAGACGAGTTTTTAGCAGCGGGTGCTTTACCGACATTGCATGATCGTTATGGTATTTCAACGACGGCGATTGTGTCGTTTATCAAGAAGTTGTTGTAAAAGTTTAAAAAATATCAAGGCTGACAAAGACTCAATTCAGATTGAATCGCCGTCAGCATTTGAAAACAGATTCTTAAAATCGAAACGGAGACAAACCATGAAGCAATTATTTAAAACGATGCTTGCAGCCTCGTGTCTGTTTATTTCGGTGGGCGCCAGCGCCCAGATGAAGTTGACGCTCGGTCATAATGCAGCGATCGGCAATCCAAAGCACGAAGCCTCGGTTAAGTTCGCGGATATTGTTAAAGAAAAAAGTGGCGGCAAGATGCTAGTGCAGGTTGCGCCAGCGGCTCAGTTGGGCGACGACGTACCTATCTTGACGTCGCTGCGCAGCGGTGTTGTGGATTTTGCCGCAAACTCGCAAGGCTCAATTTCTTCAGTGGTGCCTGAATACTCTGCGTTCGGTATGCCGTTCTTGTTCCCAACCTTGCAAGACGCCTGGAAGGTGCTGGATGGCCCTGCTGGTCAAGAGCTCGCCAAAATCTCTGCTGAAAAAGGCTTGATCGTTTTAGGATACTGGGATAACGGCATCCGTCACGTCTCGAATAAACTTCGCCCAATTAAGACACCTGCTGACATGAAAGGCTTAAAGGTGCGCACACCACCTGATCCAGCTACGATCGATATTATGAAAGCGTTGGGCGCAGAGCCTGAACAAATTAAGTTTTCTGAACTGTATGTTGCATTACAACAGGGCGTGGTGGATGGGCAAGAGAATCCCCTGATGAACATCTATTCATCTAAGCTGTATGAAGTTCAAAAGTACATCTCTTTTACGGCGCATAAGTACGAAATGACACCTTTTGTGATGTCCAAGCGCACGTACGATCGCCTGTCAGAGGCTGACAGAGCGATTATTCGTGAAGCGGCTGCTGAAGCGACCAAACTTAATCGTCAACTGTCGCTTGAGTCTGATCAAAAATTGGTTGGTGAACTCAAAGCAAAAGGGATTGAAATGAATACGGTTGACTTGGCTCCCTTCAATGCGGCCACGCAATCGGTGACCGAGGCTTGGCTCAAAGGCCCGCAGGGTGCGTTTGTCAAGAAGGTTGTAGATGCTGCGCAAGCTGTTCGTGCAGGCAAGTAGTGTTCAGGATCTCTTGAGATGAGCGCGATGCTGCTAAAGGGCTGTGACTTGATTGACAGTGGTATTGCAAGAGTTTGCCGTTTCGTCTTGTACGTGACAACGGTGCTCTTGTTTGGAATTTTGGCAATCAATGTGTTTTTACGTTACCTGTCTTCAACCAGTTTGAAGGCGGGTGGCGAGGCCCCCGAGCTTATTTTCCCGTGGATGGTGATGGCGGGAGTCGTGCTGGCAGCTCAGTATGGCTCTCACATTAGTATTGTCTGGTTTCTTGAGAAAATTGCACTGCGTTATCGGCGCTGGGTCATTATGGGCAACGGCCTCATTTTGGTGGCGGCCTACGGGTCGCTCGCGTGGGGCAGTTTTACCTTGATGCCGATTGTCAGTACAGAACGTACCCCCGTGTTGGGCGTCCCGTCTTCAGTCACCTACTCTTGTTTTTTAGTCGCCTTTGTCTTGCTTGTACTGACTGCCCTTACCCAAACGCTGAGAATGTATTTGACTCAGGGGATGCATGGCCGTCACGTCAGTGCGGGACAGAGCGCTTCGGCTTTTGCTGAACACTGAGGACCTGTCATGTTATCGATTGCAACCTTTATCGCGTTCTTGGCGCTTGCCATGCTTGGGTTGCCAATTGCGCATGCCTTGATTGTTGGTGCGCAGTTGGGGTTGATGCCTTCAGAGCGTTTAGGCTCAGAGTTTATTGTGTCACAGCTAGTGACCCAGACACAAAGCTTCCCCTTGATTGCGATTCCATTTTTTATGTTGACCGGGTCGCTGATGGTTGGAGGCAAGCTGGGTCAGCACTTGATTGATTTATTGTCGACGCTCATGGGGCGCTTTCACGGTGGT
>Ga0194043_1001742_pt1 | contig 12153 bp, 14 predicted proteins | sample JunL4415m_MetaG_FD_161274 | JGI IMG/M metagenome (GOLD analysis project Ga0194043, IMG submission 161274) | Anoxic zone freshwater microbial communities from boreal shield lake in IISD Experimental Lakes Area, Ontario, Canada - Jun2016-L442-15m | ecosystem: Environmental > Aquatic > Freshwater >...
CAGTAGCAAGAGGTGACTCAGTGAGTTGCGAGGTTGGCAGCGGCTGGCGCGTGATGCGCACAGCGGGCAGGTTGTCGCTTCAGCATGCAGCAGCTTCAGAAACGGCTACTGTCGCAGCAGATGACTGAACCATCTTCTGCCCCCCAGCACCGCCTTACCGAGGACCCGAATATTGGTCGGGTGCTGCTCACGGAGCAGCAACTTGCTGAGCGTATTCAAGAACTTGGGCTCCAGATCACAGAGGAGTATCAGGACCGCAAGCCGCTTATGGTCTGCGTGCTTCGTGGGGCATATGCCTTCACGACCGATCTTGCATTCGCGATTGATCTGCCCGTAGAGATCGACTTTATTGCTGTTTCTTCTTACGGATCCTCGACGAGGACCTCGGGGGTTGTTCGACTAGTAAAGGACCTTGACGTCGACCTAACGGGCCGGGATGTGATCCTGGTTGAGGACATCGTTGATACGGGCCTGACACTTCGCTACTTGCGTCGCAGTCTCGAGGTCAGAGGACCGGCAAGTCTTGAAGTCTGCACCTTATTAGCAAGAGAAGCAGCAGACCTTGAGGGCCTCGGCGTGAAGTATGTGGGCTTTACAATCCCCGGTGATTTCGTAGTGGGCTACGGCCTTGATGTTGGCGAGAAGTACCGCAATCTGCGTTATCTTGCCGTCTACGAACCAGACGCAACATGACCCTTGCGATGATCGCGTCGGTGGTTTACGTAATCTGACCCGCCGAGGTAACTACGCTCCAAGGCCGTAACCTGTCATCGGCTACGAATGCACCCGTTCACGGGTCATGTTTCTTTTCCGAAAGGCCCAAGCACATGAGCCAGACCGACATTTCTTCTACTAGCGAGAGCCCTGTTGCTGACCAGAGCAGGCGGGGAAGCAGCAGCGCAGGAAGTATTTCCCCAGGGAATGATCTCAACGTCCCAGATCCCACTCCGCTCACGCCGACCATGGCCCCTGCTGTAGATCTGGAACGAATCCAAAAAGCTGTGCGAGAGATTCTGTTTGCCATTGGAGAGGACCCCGATCGCGAGGGAGTCCTCGATACTCCTGCGCGAGTTGCTCGCATGTATGCAGAGACGTGTTCTGGCCTTCATGAGGACCCGGCCCGACACTTGAAAGTGACCTTTGACGCTGGCCACGACGAGATGGTGATGGTTCGAGATATCTCGATGTACTCCATCTGTGAGCATCACTTGGTGCCCTTCTTCGGGAAGGCGCACGTTGCGTATATCCCTAATGTTGATGGCCGGGTGACTGGTTTATCGAAGCTTGCCCGGCTTGTTGATGGCTACTCGCGACGCCCTCAAGTGCAGGAGCGCCTGACCGCTCAAATAGCCGACGCGATTGAAACCTCGCTGGATCCCCGTGCAGTGCTCGTGGTGATTGAGGCAGAGCACATGTGCATGGCAATGCGCGGCATCAAAAAGACTGGCGCTTCTACTGTGACCTCGGCGGTACGCGGCTTATTCCGAGATGATGCTGCGGCACGATCCGAGGCCATGCGCTTTATCGGAACAGGCCACTAGTCTTGAACCAGACCAACCTGCGGGACGGTGAATTGGCGCAGGTCATGGGAGTACTCAACGTGACTCCTGATTCGTTTTCTGATGGCGGAACATATGAGTCCGTGAAACAAGCTCGCCTTCATGGTGAGTTGATGATGACCCAAGGTGCTCAAGTGATTGACGTGGGCGGTGAATCTACGCGTCCAGGAGCGCAGCCAGTTGATCCAGCTGAAGAGCAGCGTCGGGTGTTGCCGGTGATTGAGGCGCTCGCCGATTTGCTGCCGGACGAGTCCGTCAGGATCTCAATCGACACGAGAAATGCCTCCACCGCGCGTGCTGCTGTGGCGGCCGGCGCCACCCTGATTAACGACGTGAGTGCCACGCTGTGGCCTACTGCCGCTGAGTTGGGTGTGGGATGGGTTGCCATGCACATGCAGGGAGACCCACGGACCATGCAGAAAACCCCCGTCTATGAGGATGTGGTCGCAGATGTGCGCAAGTTTCTTGTGGATCGAGCGCAGCGGGCCGTAGCGGCAGGTGTTTCAGAAATATGGATTGATCCGGGAATCGGATTTGGCAAGACTACGGCTCACAATTTGGAACTGCTCGCCAACCTTGACCAACTCGTAGCCGAAGGTTTCCCAGTGCTCGTGGGTACAAGCCGAAAAAGATTTCTTGGCGAGATGATTGCTCGCTCGGATGATGCGATTGGCTCCTTGACCGGTGAGGGCACCGCTCTCAGTTTGGCCGCTGAAATTCGAGTGGTTCCGCCAGATAGCAGGGCGGACGGCTCCTTGGCGACAGCTATGTGGGCCATGATTCAGGGGGTAAGGATGGTGAGAGTCCACGAAGTGGAATCGACTGTTCAGGCCACAAAGATTCTAACAGGGAATATCTTGATCCCCTGAAATCGCCTAGAATCGACTCTCCAACAGATACAAATGATCGGTTCGCAGGTTCCGACTGAGGGAGGAGGTGGCGAAATGGCAGCAAAAGGTAAGTGGGCACAGGGAATTCAGCCTCGTCACTTCCACTGGGTGATCAAAGATCAACTCGCAATCTGCGAGCGTCCAGGAGGTTTTGGGCAGAATCACCGAAAAGTTCGACGCCAAGAAGAAATCATTTGGATTCGTGAACAGGGTTTTGACCTCGTTATTTCTGTTTCATCTGCCCCAAACAATCTGCACAGCTACGACGAACTTGCTGTTCGTTGGCGGCATTGGCCGTTCCCCCACACAGAGGACCTTCCGCAGTACCTGCAGCGCTCGTACACCGATCTTCGTCAGCTACTTGCAGATCACCGGAAACTTATGTTCCACCAAGATGAGCTATCGGATCGCCTTGTGGGATTCCTCGCGGGCTATCTGGTGTGGAATGAGATGGTGCCCGAACCCCCGCGTGCGATTGCCATGACGGAACACATCACGGGCCGGCAGATCGGCGCCGACGGTCGACAGCTCGTAGGTGAAGCTGCTCGACTCGTTGAACTTCGCTGAGACTATGTCGGATCACGAGGCGGTATCACCACCTGATCAGATTCGTATCCACGGGCTCCGCCTCGTGGGCATTGTGGGGGTACTCCCCGAGGAGCGAGTGCGGGCTCAGCCACTTCAGATCGATCTTGATCTCTATCTCGACGTTACGGCTGCCGGGCAAAGCGACGCACTCGCAGACACAGTGGATTATGGGGCGGTCTGCGATGCACTCCATCGAACAGTAGAACTCGCAAGGCCTGAGCTTCTTGAGCGCTTAGCTGCCCAGCTAGCGAATGCGGTGTTTGAGGTCGACTCCCGAATTGAAGGCTTGCAAATATCGGTGGCCAAGCTACGACCACCGGTTCCGCATGATCTGTCGTCATCTGGCGTGCAGATTACGCGCCGCCGACCCTCATGAGTTCGGCCAAGCCAGAGACAGCCTCCGAGGGATCTGCGGGCAATCCAATTCGGGCGTTCCTGTCGCTCGGGTCGAATTTGGGAGATCGCCGCGGCTACTTGCAGGCTGCTGTGGACTCGATTCCCGACTTGGTTGCTGTGTCTCCGGTGTACGAGACAGATCCGGTGGGAGGACCGGAGCAAGGGGCATATCTGAATCTTGTGGTTGAGTTACGTACCACTCTGACCCCCGATCAGCTTCTGGGGATTTGCCACCGAATCGAAACCGCTTCTGAGAGGGTTCGCGACATCCGATGGGGAGCGCGCACGTTGGATATCGATATCATTTGGATGGACGGGATTTCCCAAAACAGCCCACAGTTGACCATTCCTCATCCCAGGTGGAAGCAGCGCAGGTTCGTGCTCGCTCCCCTTCGTGACCTTGCCCCCGACCTAGTGACCGAACAGGAATTGCATTTTGCCGAAGGCACGGTCATCCAAGTGGATCCGCTCTGAGTGGCAATGAGCGCTGAACGGGTTCGCATCATCGGCACGGGGAAGGCAGGTGGTTCCTTTGCGGAGGCCCTCCACAGAGCGGGCTGGAGCGTTGACCTAGTGAGCCACGAGCAATTTGCAGATGCAGAGACCACCTTGGCTGCTCGCAGGGTGAGAGTTGAACAAGCCCAGATGCTGCTCCTGTGCGTTCCGGACCCTGTGGTTGCTCAGGTGGCATCGGTCATTGAGGCGGATGAGGGCGTTGTGGTTGCTCACTGCGCTGGATCTCTTGGCCTCGAGGTGCTGGCTCCTGCAGTCCGCAGAGCATCGATTCACCCTCTCGTTTCGCTAGCCGATGTGCAGCGCGGGGCAGATGCATTGAGTGGCGCATGGTTTGCTGTAGCGGGAGACCCGTTCGCGACTCAGGTGGTGACTGCGCTTCAGGGCCGGGCCGTGCAGGTTGCCGAGGCAGATCGGGTGAGGTACCACGCGGCAGCCGTGCTCGCGTCGAATCACCTTGTGGCCTTGCTGGCGCAAGTGGATTCCATTGCCACCGAGATCGGCCTGCCTCTTGAGGCATTTTTGGATCTCGCCCGCATCACGCTTGACAACGTGGCAGAACTTGGTCCCGAGCGAGCCTTGACTGGACCCGTGGCTCGCGGCGACTGGTTGACCGTCTTGCGCCATCTTGGCCAGCTTGAGCCTGCTGAGCGTCAGCCCTATCTTGCGCTCGCACTGCGTGCCGCGGCACTTGTAGATGAAATGCCTACGGGTACTGAGCTTGAGCAGTTGCAGCAGGCAGTTCGAGTTTTGTAGCAACTCACGGTGAGCCAAAAACGGTTCAGAGTCCCGACCCCTCCTGGGGAGGTTTCGGGACTCTGATCGGTTCCCGCCGGAACACCAATATCTTCGTCCATCGGCCCGGCGATGTGAATGGGCAGAACCCCTAGTGGCGGTTCTAGGCTGCGCAGGTGAAAACTCTGACAACGATCTCTGAACTGCGGGTGGAGATTGCGCAACAACGCCAGCAAGGTAAGCGCATCGGACTGGTTCCCACGATGGGATATTTGCATGCGGGTCATGCCTCGCTTGTGCAACGAGCGGCCTTGGAATGCGATCTCGTTGTGGTCACCGTCTTTGTCAACCCGTTGCAGTTCGGTGCCAATGAAGATCTGGCCGCATACCCCAGAGACGCAATTGGGGATGCGCTCACGGCAGCTTCAGCTGGCGCACACGTGTTGTTCTTACCCGAGCTTGCTGAGATGTACCCGCTCGGGCAAGAGGGGGTACTCACTTCAGTCTCTGTCGAAGCATTGTCATCGGTGATGGAGGGTGCTGCTCGGCCGAGTCACTTTGCCGGCATGTGCACGGTGGTAGCCAAACTGTTCAACATCGCCGGACCGTGTACTGCCTATTTTGGAAAGAAAGACTTCCAACAGCTTGCAATCATAACGGCCATGGTGCGCGACCTGTCTTGTGATGTGGAACTCGTCGGCTGCGAAATTTGCCGCGAACCCGATGGGCTCGCAATGTCGAGTCGCAATGTCTACCTCAGTGCCCAACAGCGAGCAGCAGCTCCAGTTCTGTGGCGGGCACTTCGCGCTGGAGTCGCTGCCCTCGGGCAGGGAGAAACCGCAGTTGCGCAGTTGCGTGCAACGATGATGAAGGTGATGACAACACAAGACCTTGGGCAGGTGGAGTACCTCGAGATTGTCGACCCCGCAACGCTTCGTTCGGTAGAGGAAGCAGATTCGACCAGCAGATTATGTGGATCCCTCCGGTTTGGGTCGGTGCGGCTGATTGACAACATGGATCTCAACGATGCTGGTTCAGAGGTCATCTTGTGACGCCGCAACCCCTTGACCTTTTAGTACTTGGTTCGGGGGTAGCTGGTTTGTCGGCAGCGGTGCGCGCCGCTGGTACACACGGTCTGCGAACAGGTGTGATTACCAAGGGTGGTCTTGATTTGGCCACAACACGCTGGGCTCAGGGCGGGGTGGCTGCAGCACTATCTGGAAATGCCGAAGAGATTGATCTGCATTTTGCCGACACCCTGGCAGCGGGGGCGGGACTATGCGACGTCGACGCGGTGCGGGTACTCGTAGATGAGGGCCCCCGACGGGTAGAAGAACTCATAGCTCTTGGAGCTGAGTTCGATCGGGATGAGCGAGGGAACTTAGAACTCGCTCGCGAAGGTGGCCACTCCGTTGCGCGAGTCGTGCACGCTGGTGGGGCCGCCACCGGGGCCGAAATAGAACGTGCGCTTGTTGCTGCTGTTCGTCGCACTGCCGCAGTCCTGCATGAGCACACTTTTGCCTTTGACCTCATGATTGAAGACGGATGTTGTGTCGGGGTGCAGGTGATTGGCCCATCCGGTGACCTGCATGAAGTTCGAGCAAAGAACTTGTTGTTAGCCACGGGTGGCGCCGGGCAACTTTTTGCAATTACTACCAACCCATCAGTGGCAACAGGTGACGGGGTTGCAATGGCGCTGCGAGCAGGCGTTGCCGTTGCAGACTTGGAGTTCTTTCAATTTCACCCAACTGCGTTGTATCACCCTGGCATTCCACGACCTTTGCTATCGGAGGCATTGCGCGGGCACGGGGCACTGCTTCGCAACTCCTCAGGCGAGCGGTTTGTCGATGAGATGTTGCCCCGAGATGTCGTCTCCCGAGCGATCCTCGCGCAGATGTTGCAACAACAGACAGATCACGTGTGGCTCGATGCCACGGGACTCGACCACTTTGCGGAACGCTTCCCCACGATCTACTCAGACCTCGTTTCTGCGGGCCTTGATCCGGTGACCGACTTTCTACCGGTCGCTCCTGCAGCACATCATCAGTGCGGAGGAATCGTCACAGACTTGTCGGGCGCAACCTCTCTTCCTGGGCTTTGGGCTGCAGGAGAAACCAGTTGCTCGGGCGTACATGGCGCTAATCGCCTGGCTTCAAACTCCCTTCTCGAGGGCATGGTTTTTGGACCACGCGCAATCGAGTCGATTGCGGGCGGTGCGTTTGGGCCCGAGGCCACCGGAGCTATGCGTTCGGTGCTTGGCTTTAAGGAGTTAGATGACTCAATTCTGCGTATCGGTGGGGTGTCGCTGCGGGTACCCGAAGCTGACCCTGTTGGCCCTGCTTCATCGGGAGCTACTCCCGAGGGTTTGCGTCGGGCTATTCAACAGGCGATGAGTGCCGATGCCGGCGTGCAACGCAGCGCCGAAAGCTTGCAGCAAGCATCTGTGGTGATCGGGCTGACCCTTGGCGAAATCGAGACACTGGATATTCAGCAAGTGGCCGTTGCCGAAGTGCGCAACCTTGCCAAGATCGCGCAGACGCTGATTGCCGCTGCCACTGCTCGCACGGAGAGCCGTGGCACCCACGCGCGCACTGATTATCCTGCTACGGACCCAACTCAAACCCACCGGCTCGTGGTGCGTACGTAGTGAATCTGCAAAGCTCAAGGCCGTGACGTCTCCTTCAACAGATTCCCAGTGGTTGAACCCACCGCTTTTTGCAGTCCGACAGGCCGTTGCCCTGGCACTCGCCGAGGACCTTGCCCCACTTGGCGACCTGACCTCATCCTTGCTGCCACACCGATTCGGCGAGGCGCGCCTCGCGGCGAGAGTCCCCGGTCGGATTGCAGGGACGATGTGCGTCACTGAAACCTTTGCTCAACTCGACCCCGAGGTAGAGGTTGTTTGGTTGGTAGATGAAGGCGATTCAGTCAGTGCGGGTCAACCACTTGGTGTGCTTTCTGGTCCGTTTCATTCGGTTCTTACCGGGGAGCGAACGGCACTCAATTTCTTAGGGCACCTGTCTGGAATAGCAACGCTCACTGCAGCCTTTGTTGCCGCAGCAGCAGAGGGTGGCAGCGCTCAAGTCTGGGACACGCGCAAGACAATTCCGGGTCTGCGATCTTTAGCTAAAGCGGCGGTGCGCGCTGGTGGCGGGCGCAACCACCGGGGCAACCTCTCGGACTGGATGTTGATCAAGGACAACCATTTGGGGAGCATCGGAATCGCAGCGGCAGTCGCCTTGGCAAAGGATCGTTGGCCGGCGCGGACGGTCCATGTGGAATGTGATCGCATCGAGCAATGCATCGAGGCTCTTGAGGCCGGAGCAGATGCAATCTTGTTGGACAACATGAGCCCAGAAGAAGTCATGGCCTGTGTTGCAGCGGCCGAACTCAGACAAGGTGGGCAGATTCGTCGCAGCTTGTTGGAGGTTTCTGGTGGAATCACTTTGGGGACTATCGCAGGTTATTCACGGACCGGAGTCGACATGATTTCCGTGGGCGCAATCACTAATTCGGCACCTGTTCTTGACCTTGGGCTCGACCTGATCTGAGATGTTCTGAGTGTGCTGGAGGCATTCTGGCGAAGAAGATTATGCATAAACGTGCAGATTTTGCTGCGGGAGACCATCATCTAGGGATCCTGAGTCGCAGGAAGGCTCCACCATCTGGGGGGCTACTTCCTCTGGCGTGTGGTTGCGGAGGCCGTTTTGCTGCTCGTGATTGATGTTGGAAATACCCAAACCGTGATTGGCTTGTATAACGCTGGCGAACGAAGCCATGAACTCATTGACCATTGGAGACTCGCTACGCGCCCGGAGCGCACGAGTGATGAACTCGCGCTTTTCATTCGCCACCTGTTGGCTACTCGCGAACTTGACTTGAAACAGGACATCAAGGGAGTTGCGGTTTCCTCGGGCGTTCCCAGCATCACCTTTGAGCTTCGACGAATGTGCGAGCGCTACTTACAGATCGAGCCTGTTGTCTTGGGCACCGGGGTCAAGACTGGTATGCCCGTGTTGTATGACAACCCGCGAGAGGTTGGCGCAGACCGCATTGCGAATGCAGTGGGCGCATTTGACTTGTACGGCGGACCCACAATCGTGGTGGATTTTGGAACGGCCACCACTTTTGATGTGATCTCCGCTCAAGGCGAGTATCTCGGTGGCGCAATTTTTCCTGGAATCGAGATCTCGATGGACGCGCTGTTCGGGCGCGCAGCGGCCCTTCGCCGAGTCGAGCTTGTGGAGCCTCGCAGTGTGATCGGCAAGACCACGATGGAGTCGGTCCAATCCGGGGCTGTGTTTGGTTACTCCGCAATGGTGGATGGCATGTGCGATCGCATCGAAGAAGAGCTCGGCGAATCCACCATCATCGCAACCGGCGGGTTGGCCAGCTTGATAGCGCCAATCGCTGAATCGATTGAGCATGAAGAACCGTGGCTGACCTTGCATGGTCTGCGCTTAATCTGGGAGAAGAACCAACCGTGAACGAATCTGATGAATCCCCCGAACCTGGCAGAACCTCGACTCCTCTTCAGGGGTCTCCCGATGATGCGCGCCTCTATGGCTTTGAGCAGCCCTACACCTATGCGGTGACTGCCACTGCGGCCGAGTTAGCGGAGCGACATCAGGGTCTCGAGCCGGGATCCGTTACTGGCGAGCAGGTGAGTGTTGCGGGCCGCTTGATGTTGCGTCGTGTGCAAGGCAAGTTGGCTTTTGGCACCCTTGCGGATTCCTCCGGTCGCATTCAGCTCTTCGCTCCGTCGGCATCGACTCCAGAGTTTGAGCACTTCTGTGAGCTCAACTTGGGCGACTGGATTGGTGTGGCCGGCGAGGTCATGACCACGCGCCGCGGAGAGCTTTCGGTGCGGGTGGACGCGTGGACTTTGCTTGCGCCTACTCGTCGGTCATTTCCCGATAAGTGGCACGGCATGACCGATACCGACACTCGGTACCGTCAGCGCTATGTAGATCTCTGGGTGACTCCCGAAGCTCGGCATGCGTTTCAGCTTCGCTCCGCAATGATGTCGATGACTCGCAGGTTCATGGAGGATCGCGGCTACCTCGAGGTAGAAACCCCCGTGTTGCATCCCATCCCGGGCGGAGCGTTAGCGAAGCCATTCCTGACCCATCACAACGCGTTAGACCAAGAGATGTTTTTGCGCATTGCTCCCGAGTTGTATCTCAAACGGCTTGTTGTGGGTGGGTTTGAAAAGGTGTTTGAGATTGCTCGAGTGTTTCGCAATGAGGGAACCTCGACGCGGCACAATCCTGAGTTCACCATGCTTGAGGCCTACGAGGCATATGGCGATTACCACCTTCATATGGATTTGGTAGAGCAACTTGTGCAGCAGTTGGCGCTGGAACTGTGTGGTTCAACCACGGTGAGCTTTGACGGTCGAGATGTCGACCTGTCGGCGCCTTGGCGACGAGAGACGATGGCGAATCTCACCTCGGCGCAGATAGGGGAACCGGTCAGCATCCATACTCCGATTCAAGACTTGCGCAAGTTATGTGACCAGCATTCGGTGCCGTGGAAGGATTCCTATGGAAGCGGCAAACTCCTGTTAGAGCTCTACGAAAAGACCACCGAGCACCAGCTCTGGGACCCAACCTTTGTAATTGATTACCCGACCGAAGTATCACCGCTGTCTCGAGAGCATCGCTCTGAGCCAGGCCTAGTGGAACGCTTTGAGGGAATCGTGATTGGCCGTGAGTTGTGTAACGGATTTTCTGAACTCACAGACCCTGTCGAACAGCGAGCGCGCTTTCATGAGCAGGCTGCGCAGAACGCCGCCGGCGATGATGAAGCAATGGTGATGGACCACGATTATCTCCGGTCCTTGGAGTACGGACTTCCGCCAACCGTTGGCCTAGGAATTGGAATGGACCGCCTTGCGATGTTGCTCACCGGCGTGCAAACAATTCGAGACATCGTATTGTTCCCCACTCTGAGACCCGAGCAGGAACCCGGTGCCTAGTAGCCCGGCAGCGCCTACTAGTCCGGCAACCGCGGGGTCGCTGCAGGTCTCTGGTGTTGGCAAATCATTTGATGGTTCGGCACGGGTACTTGACGCCGTCGATCTTGTTGCTGCCCCCGGCGAGACCGTTGTTCTGTTGGGGCCAAGCGGCTGCGGAAAAACCACGTTGCTGCGAATCATTGCGGGGTTGGAGTTTGCTGACTCGGGCCAGATTTTGCTTGGCGGTACATGCCTGAGCGGGCCGGGAGTCATGGTCGCACCCGAGCAGCGTCACATCGGCATGGTGTTTCAGGACTGGGCGCTATTTCCGCACCTTTCAGTGGCTCGCAATGTGGGCTTTGGACTGCCTCGTGGTGAGCGCAAGGAGTCCTCAAGAATCGATGAGGCCCTCGAACTTGTCGGCCTGCGTGGATTTGGTGAGCGCTCACCTTCCACCTTGTCGGGAGGCCAACAACAGCGGGTTGCCTTAGCCCGAGCGATTGCGCCTCGGCCAGGGGTGTTGTTGCTTGATGAGCCGTTTTCAAATCTTGATGCCTCCCTACGAGTGCAAGTCCGAACCGAGATTCATGAGTTACTTCTTCGCCTAGGTATGACCACGGTGTTTGTGACTCATGATCAAGATGAGGCCTTTGTGTTGGGAGACCAAGTCGCAGTGCTGCGTGACGGCCAAGTCTTGCAAGCAGGGCCTCCGGCTGAGTTGTATCAGCGTCCCGCTACTCGCTGGCTTGCTGGCTTTGTAGGTGATGCCAACTTTGTTCCGGGCGTTGCGCATGGCAGCAGCGTGCAGACCCCATTTGGCGAGTTGCAACTTCAGGTTCCAACACACGGGGAAGTTGATGTGCTGATCCGCCCCGAGGACCTAGCGATTGATCCAGTCGACGCGACCGATGCGCAGGGCTTTGCAACACCTACCTCATCAGTTGTGGGAACGGTGGAACTCGTCGAGTATCTCGGCCACGGCACCACATATCTACTGCGCCAGTCTGACGCTCAAGAGTCGGAGCTACGGCTTCGGGTTCGGCGGCCCTCCCTCCCCGTTCTGCAACGCTTGGCATTGGCTCGATTGAGCTACACAGGCGGAGCGGTGACCGCTTTTGAACCTGCAGGTGAGCGACCCTAATCATCTTGCGCGCCGCTTGAGGATAAGGTGACCACCATGCTGATCATCTCTGGAATTATCACTTTCGACCCTTCGAAGCAGGCCGAGTTTATCGCGCTAGCCGCTCCGCTTGTTGAGGCTACGTTGGCCGAGCCCGGCAACATCACGTATGGCTTCTGGTTCGATGGGACTGATCCTGGCCGAGTCCGCGCCTACGAAGAGTGGGAGTCAGAAGAAGCTATTGGCTCGCATATGGCTACCGCGCATATGGCATCGTTCCTCGAAGGCATGGCCAGCGTTGGTGTGACGGGCGCAAGCTTGCATCAGCATGTGGTGACGGATTCAACCAAGGTCATGTAGCCCGGTTGGGTCAGGTAGCTGCAGCCTCAACAC
>Ga0194043_1001743_pt1:0-5000 | contig 12144 bp, 5 predicted proteins | sample JunL4415m_MetaG_FD_161274 | JGI IMG/M metagenome (GOLD analysis project Ga0194043, IMG submission 161274) | Anoxic zone freshwater microbial communities from boreal shield lake in IISD Experimental Lakes Area, Ontario, Canada - Jun2016-L442-15m | ecosystem: Environmental > Aquatic >...
GTGCCTCACGAGGGGCGAACGGTGTGCCAACGGCCCTCATCCGTCATCACCTTGTCATTCAGTGTAGGAGCCGCTCAGTGCCGCCTAACAGGCCAGTTCTTCCAGAACTCTTGGCGCCCGCCGGCGGGCCTGATGCGCTCAGAGCCGCCGTGGCCAATGGCGCCGATGCGGTGTACTTGGGGGTCGAGAATCTCAACGCCCGTCGCGGAGCCGAGAACTTCACTCTTGCGGGTCTTGCCGATACCTGCCGATATGCCCACCTCCGAGGCGTGAGGGTCTACCTGACTGCAAACGTCGTGGTGCTGGAGAACGAGCTTTCGCAGGCGGTCGAAATGGTTGACAGTGCCTGGGAGGCCGGCGTTGACGCCGTCATCATCCAGGATCTCGGCCTCCTTCATGCAGTGCGATCTCTCCTGCCGCATGTGCGCGTCCACGCTTCGACGCAGATGAACGCACACAACACGGCCACCCTTCTGGCGCTCGCCGCGCTGGGCGTGTCGCGCGTCACGCTGGCTCGGGAGGTCTCGGTCGAAGAGATCGCTCGCTTCTCTCGTGAGGGTGGGACCGAGGTCGAGTCATTCACGCACGGGGCGCTCTGCGTGTGCTACTCGGGACAGTGCCTCATGTCGTCTCTCATCGGGCGCCGAAGCGCCAATCGCGGCCTGTGCGCACAGCCGTGCAGGCTGCCCTACGAACTCGTGGATAGTGCCGGTAGCGTGCTTGAGGCCCCAGGTGCGCATCTTCTGTCGCCCAAGGACCTCGCGGGCATAGCGGTACTGCCGGATCTCGTGCGGGCCGGAGTTTCCGCGCTCAAGATCGAAGGCCGTATGAAGAGCGCCGAGTATGTCGCTCTCGTCACCGGTGTATATCGTGCCGCTTTGGATCGTGCCGTGGATGCACCGGATGACTTCTTGGTGCGCGACGGCGAACTTGCCGTGCTCGGGGAGTCGTTTTCTCGGGGATTCAGTGAGGCCTACCTGGTCGGCGAGCGAGGCAACGACATGATGAGCTACCAGCGGCCTAACAATCGTGGTGTGCCCGTGGGGCGAGTCGTTGCAACTGCCTCGGGAAGGGCGACACTCTCACTCGACGCGCCGCTGGACAGTCGTGACACCATCGAGTTCTGGACTTCGGCCGGACGGTTCGCGCAGCCCGCAGGGCCGCTTGAGCACTCCGGCGCGCAGCATAACGTCGCGCCCGCGGGCGTGAAGGCGACCGTTGCGATCGAGCGATCGGTGACTACGGGGGACCGGGTCTTCCGAGTTCGAAACGCCGCGCTCTCTGATGCTGCTCAGCGCACCTACTCCGGCGAAACGCACAGCACCCCACTCGCATTCGACGTGCGCCTCGTGGTGGGCGAGCCACTCCACATTCGCGTCTGCGACGACCGGGGAAGGTCCGGTGATGCCGCCGGCGACGTCGTAGAGAGTGCGCGCACCAAGGCCGTGACCGCCGAGGAGGTCGCCGAGCACGTCGGGCGGCTCGGCGGGACACCCTACAGTGTCGGCGATTGGGATCTGACGATGTCTCCCGACGTCGGGATCGGGTTCTCGGCCCTACACCGCGTTCGCCGAGAGGCCCTGGCCGCCTACGAGGGAGCGCTGCTCGCGCCCTGGGAAGGTCGAGAGCGAACCGGGCCTGCGATGCCGCGACCGACTCGCCGGAGAGCAGCGAGTGTCGCACGCCCGATTATCGTCGCCGCAGTGGATGATGCCGCGACCGCCGCTGCCTGCATCGCGGCTGGCGCTCAGCGTGCGCAGGTCCCGGCCGAGGCCCTCAACACCGCCGAGCCGCTTCAGTCCGGAGTCGTACCGCTCCTCCCCAGAATCGCGCATGACGGGGAAGTCGCGGCCGCACTCGCTTGGTGCGAGCCGGGCATGAGCGTAGTCGCCGGGAATATCGGCATTCTGGCCCTGGCAGCCGCACGCGGGGCCATGGCCGAGGCCCACTGGTCGCTCAACGCCGTGAACTCGATGGCGATTGAACAGCTCGGGGACCTCGGCGCCAAGACCGTCTGGCTCTCGCCGGAGCTGTCGGGCCGCCAAATCGCAGAACTCGCAGCTGGCTCAACGCTACCCCTCGGCATGGCCGTCTGGGGAGCACAGGAAGTCATGGTGACGGAGCACTGCATCCTGATGGCCGAGGGTCCGTGCACGCGCGCGTGCAGTTCATGCGAGCGCCGAGCCGCTCCGCGGTTTCTGCGAGATCGCAAGGGATATCGTTTTGGTGTCCGCACCGACCTTTCGGGTCGCAGTCATGTCTACAACTCAGTGCCGCTCGACTTGGTCCCGTCACTTCGCGAGGTCGCGGACACAGGAGTAGCGGTTCTGCGGCTCGACCTGCAGATGTTGTCCGCCCGAGAGGCGGCGATTCAGGTCAAACGAGTGGCCGAGACACTCGAGTCAGTGGCCGCAGGTCGCGATGTTCCTCAAAAGCACGCCGGAGCCTCGCCGACCACCACGGGTCACTTCTTCCGGGGTCTGCTCTAGCGCTTCGCCAACTACTGGATCTTGATCTTCTTCGTAGTCGAAGCTTGCTGCCCGCCGTCGTCAGTCACCCAGAGCGTGACATCAAAAGTCCCCGTCGTCGCGTAGGCGTGACTCGCCTTCTGCGTGCTGGCCGTCGAGCCGTCGCCAAACTCCCAATACCACTTCACGATCTTGCCGTCGTCTTTGGTGGGCGATCCGTCGAGCGAAACCGGTTGGCCGGCCTTTCCATTGCTCGGTACCGAGAAGTCCGGTATCGGCGCCTTGTCGGAGCCTGGACCGCTGCTGACCGTAATCGTCACAATCGTTTGCGTGGTTCCCGCGCTTCCGGCCGGAGGAGTCTGGTCGGTGACCGTCCCAGCGGCCACATCTTTCGCCGCCTTCTCGGCAACGGCGGACTTCATCTTCAGCTTGCCGAGGAGCGCCAAAGCCGCTTCCTTGCTCATGCCTACGAGGTTGGGGATCGTGGTCTTTCCTGATGCTGCATGTTTGGTGCAACTCGGAAGTTCTGTGCCCGAGAGAACCAAGACCGTACCGGTTCGAGGGCACCATTCCCCGGCAGCCATCCCGGTATCGAGGCAGATCTTGATTTCCTTGAGGCCGTCTGGCTTCTCAAAATCCTTCTTGGCCTGTCCATTGAGCGCCGCACGCATGAACTTCGACCAGATCTCAGCGGGAAACGAGCCGCCGGTCACCTGCTGACCATGAACGTCCGACATCGCAGTCTGAGCCGCCGGATACCCCATCCAAACCGCCGTTGCCAACTGCGGTGTATAGCCGACAAACCAGGCGTCTCGGTTTTCCTGCGTGGTGCCCGTCTTGCCCGCTGCAGGCCGACCGATTTGCGCACCGGTTCCCGTCCCCTTGGCGATGACGCCCTTCAGGATGTCGGTGACCAGATAGGCCACCGCAGGATCGAGCGCCTCATCCGTCTTAGGCTTCGCCGAGAAGAGCGTCTGCCCTGAAGCATCGCGGACGTCAATGATTCCATAGGGGGCAGCGTGCTTTCCGCCAGCAGCCAGCGTTGCGAACGCCGTCGCCATCTCCAGCGGGGTCACACCGTTCTCTGTCCCACCCAGAGCAATCGCCGGAACCGGCGTCATCCCCGTGCGTAGTCCCATGCTTTCCGCGGTGGCGACCACTTTCTCCGGGCCGATGTCTGTAATCAGCTTGGCAAAGACCGAGTTCACCGACTTCTCGGTGGCTTCCCGGAGCCGCATCGGGCCGCTGCGTCCACCACTCGCGCCGGTAACGCTCCAGGTCTTGTCGCCGACCGGCAACTTGATGGGTCCCGACTCGAAGGTCTGCTCAGGGCTGACTCCATTGGCAAGCGCGGTTGCGAGCACGAATGGCTTGAACGCCGAGCCAGGCTGCCTTCCGCTACCTTGCACGGCTACGTTGAACTGCTGCGTCTTGAAGTCGCGGCCGCCCACCATGGCAATCACCTCACCGGTGCCAGGCCTAACTGCGACGAGGGCGGCGGAGGGATCAGCCTTCTTGTTCAGCGTGCCAGTAACGGCCTTCTCGGCCGCGGCCTGTGACTTGAGGTCGAGAGTGGTTCGAACGACGAGACCACCTCTATACAAGCGATCCTCACCGTACTGCTTGAGCAGCTGGTCCTTGACCCATTCGACAAAGTACGGCGCTGCTGCCGCTGAGCTCTTCAGACCGACTGTCTTTACAGGTTCGGCAACCGCGGTGGCCTGCTGCTCAGCGGTGATGTAGGACTGGGCCCGCATCTGCCCCAGGACCGTATCGCGACGGTTCTTGGCCGCGACCGCATCCAAGTACGGCGAGTAGTGCCCGGGTGACTTGATGACTCCCGCCAGCATCGCGGATTCAGCGAGATCGAGCTTCTCGACGCCCTTGCCAAAGTAGACTTGTGACGCCGCCTCCACGCCATACGCCCCGTGTCCAAAGTAGATAGTGTTGAGGTACAGCTCTAGAATCTGGTCCTTCGAGTAGCTCTTTTCAATCTTGTTGGCCAGCAACGCCTCTTCGACCTTGCGTTTCAGTGTCTTTTCGGGTGTGCCGAATGCGTTCTTGATGTATTGCTGTGTGATTGTCGATCCACCCTGCGACTTCTTGCCCAGAACCACGTCTGCCACGAGCGCCCGGGCGATTCCGGCCGGATCCACGCCAGCATGTTCGTAGAAGCGCTGGTCCTCAGTCGCGACCACCGCCTGCCGGAGCGTAGCCGGCATCTTTTGCAGCGGTTGGTCGCTTCGGTTCTGCTCGGCAAAGAGGCGTGCCAGCAAACGGCCGTCGCGATCGAGGATGACAGTGGATTGGTCACGGCCTCGCGCCTTGGTGGTGCTGGGGTCAGGGAGCGACGCTGAAAGGGCTGCACAGCCACCGATTCCCGCGAGCGCGACCACTACGATTGCGACAGCGCCGACGATGGCTATGGTGCGCAGAATGTGGCGTTTCCGCGGCGGCGACGCCGCAGAGCGTCCACCCTTGCGCGATGCCCCGCGCGCGACAGCGGCTGAGGAGCCTGTCGCCGGCGATGAC
>Ga0194043_1001743_pt1:10000-12144 | contig 12144 bp, 5 predicted proteins | sample JunL4415m_MetaG_FD_161274 | JGI IMG/M metagenome (GOLD analysis project Ga0194043, IMG submission 161274) | Anoxic zone freshwater microbial communities from boreal shield lake in IISD Experimental Lakes Area, Ontario, Canada - Jun2016-L442-15m | ecosystem: Environmental > Aquatic >...
GCTAAGGTCCCTAAATCCATGCTAAGTGGCAAAGGATGTGCGTTTGCTCAGACAACCAGGATGTTGGCTTAGAAGCAGCCATTCATTTAAAGAGTGCGTAATAGCTCACTGGTCAAGTGGACATGCGCCGACAATTCACGGGGCTCAAGCATGGTACCGAAGCGGCGGACTTCACTAAGTGGAGTGGTAGGGGAGCATTCTGTACGGATCGAAGCAGGTGGGTGACCGTCTGTGGACTGTACAGAAGAGAGAATGCTGGCATGAGTAACGAGAGAAACGCGAGAAACGTTTCCGCCGTAAGCCTAAGGGTTCCTGGGCAAGGCTAATCCTCCCAGGGTCAGTCGGGAGCTAAGGCGAGGCCGCAAGGCGTAGTCGATGCACAACAGGTAGATATTCCTGTACCACCAACAACGCGTTATCACCGATGGGGTGACGGAGTAGGGTAGCTGAGCGGGGTTCTGGACGTCCCCGTGAAAGGCTGTAGGGCGTGCGATAGGTAAATCCGTCGCACACGATGCCTGAGAGCTGATGACGAAGCGATTGAGTGAAGTCAGTGATCCCATGCTTTCAAGAAAAACCTCTAGGGAGTTTTGTTGGTGCCCGTACCCCAAACCGACACAGGTAGGCAGGTAGAGAATACCAAGGCGATCGAGATAACTATGGTTAAGGAACTCGGCATAATGGCTCCGTAACTTCGGGAGAAGGAGCACCTCGGCCGGTGATCACCTTCGCGGTGTGAGCTGACTGAGGTCGCAGTGAAACGGCCCAAGCGACTGTTTACTAAAAACACAGGACTCTGCTAAGTCGTAAGACGACGTATAGGGTCTGACGCCTGCCCGGTGCTGGAAGGTTACGTGGAGGGGTTAGCCGCAAGGCGAGGCTCTGAAACTAAGCCCCAGTAAACGGCGGCCGTAACTATAACGGTCCTAAGGTAGCGAAATTCCTTGTCGGGTAAGTTCCGACCTGCACGAATGGCGTAACGACTTGGGCGCTGTCTCAACCATAGACTCGGTGAAATTGTATTATTCGTGAAGATGCGAATTACCCGCGGTAGGACGGAAAGACCCCGTGAACCTTTACTACAGCTTGACATTGATCGTTGGTTTGTCGTGTAGAGGATAGGTGGGAGGCTATGAAGCCGGGACGCCAGTTTCGGTGGAGCCACCCTTGGAATACCACCCTCGGCAGATTGACGATCTAACCCTGCGCCGTGAATCCGGGCAGGGGACCGTGTCTGGTGGGTAGTTTGACTGGGGCGGTCGCCTCCTAAAATGTAACGGAGGCGTGCGTAAGGTCCGCTCAGAACGGTTGGCAATCGTTCGTAGAGTACAAGAGCATAAGCGGGCTTGACTGCGAGACCTACAAGTCGAGCAGATACGAAAGTAGGCTCTAGTGATCCGGCGGCTCAGAGTGGAATGGCCGTCGCTCAACGGATAAAAGGTACTCCGGGGATAACAGGCTGATCCTCCCCAAGAGTCCACATCGACGGGAGGGTTTGGCACCTCGATGTCGGCTCATCGCATCCTGGGGCTGTAGTAGGTCCCAAGGGTATGGCTGTTCGCCATTTAAAGCGGTACGCGAGCTGGGTTTAGAACGTCGTGAGACAGTTCGGTCCCTATCCACCGTGGGCGTAAGAGACTTGAAGGAAGCTGCTCCTAGTACGAGAGGACCGGAGCGGACGAACCTCTGGTGTACCAGTTGTCGACCAACGGCACCGCTGGTTAGCTACGTTCGGCAGGGATAACCGCTGAAAGCATCTAAGCGGGAAGCCCATCCTAAGATGAGGTCTCTCACAGGGTTAACCTGGTAAGGCCCCTCGTAGACTACGAGGTTGATAGGCTGCAGGTGTACGCACAGTAATGTGTTCAGCCGAGCAGTACTAATAGGCCGAGGTCTTGATCTCATTCCGAAAAGTGATCGCGCTATGCAGCATTCAGGGTGCAGAAATGTACCTTTGTTTGGCATTGTCAAATGAATACGCAGTTCGACGAGAGTCGTCGGATGTGCTCAGTGGTTATTGCGGAGGGGGTACACCCGGTCCCATTCCGAACCCGGTAGTTAAGCCCTCCAGCGCCGATGGTACTGCGGCGTAGGCCGTGGGAGAGTAGGACGCCGCTGAGTACATCCGACGACTCTTTTGCGTT
>Ga0194043_1001744_pt1 | contig 12142 bp, 16 predicted proteins | sample JunL4415m_MetaG_FD_161274 | JGI IMG/M metagenome (GOLD analysis project Ga0194043, IMG submission 161274) | Anoxic zone freshwater microbial communities from boreal shield lake in IISD Experimental Lakes Area, Ontario, Canada - Jun2016-L442-15m | ecosystem: Environmental > Aquatic > Freshwater >...
GTCGAGCAGCGAGTGCACGATGCCCGCCTTGACCGCAGAGGACGTGGCCGGATTCGTCAGCGCCATCTGCAGGTCCGCGTTGGCGTCGATCGCCCGACCGAAGCGGAAAAGTTCCTCTTCGACCCGGTCGATACGACCCTCCTTCTCGGCGCCCATCAGCAGCAGCGCCGCTCCGGCTGCGTCGAGCGCGTCGACCATGTCCGCGTCACTAGACCACCGAGCGGTGACGACCTCGTCCACCAGCGACTGCGCCACGACGCCGACCCGTGCGGCCAGCAGCGCAGAAACGACGCCCTTCTTGCTGTCGGCATCGATCGCCGGGTCAGCCAACGTCGCCAGCAGTACTCGCTGGCTGGACAGCAAATCCACGACCGAGAAAAGTTCCCGGCCGGCGTCGTCGCACTCGGAGACCGAGATGCCGCTGTCGTATCGCGCGGACAGGGATCCCTGCAGCGCGGTCATCGAGGTGCGGCTCGACCCCAGCATCAGAGCTGCCCCGAAGTCTGGGCGGCGGTCTGCTCAAGGTCGGCGATGAAGCGATCCACCACCGCACTCGCCCGAGCGTCGTCGGTCAACGACTCGCCGATGATCTTCCCGGCCAGGTCCGTGGCCAGCGTGCCCACGGTGATGCGCAACTCCGAAAGCGCCTTGGCCTTCTCGGCGTCGATCTGGCTCTGGGCGGACGCCGCGACGACAGCCGCGGCGTCTTGGGCCTCAACGCGGGCGTCGGCGATGATTTGGGCCTTCTCCGCCTGGGCCTTCTGACGGATCTCGGCGGCATCTTGGCGCGCCTGCTCCAGTTGATCCTGATATTGCGACTTCAGGGCCGCCGACTCCTGCTGGGCCTTCTCCGCCCGCTCCAGACCACCCTGAATGGTGTCCTCACGCTCCTGCAGCATCTTCGTGATCTGCGGCAACAACCACCTGCCCAAGAGCCCGAAGACGATGAAGAACGCGACGCCTCCAATGATGACTTCCGACAACGGCACCGACAAGACACTGGGGGCTGATTCCGTGGTCGCTTCGGCAGCGGCCAATAGACCGATCATCGTATTCCTCCGTTCCGTTCAGTTGTCATGGATGCGTGGTCTCGGTAGGACTACGCGCCGGAGAACAGGAAGGGCGCGACGAAGCCCAACAGCGCGAGCGCCTCGGTGAGCGCGAACCCGATGAACATGTTCTGGCGGATGACACCGTAGGCCTCGGGCTGGCGGGCAATCGCCTGCACGCCGTTGCCGAACACGATGCCGATGCCGATACCGGGTCCGATCGCTGCTAGACCGTAGCCAATAGCGCCGAGGCCCTTCAGACTGCCGGTGACGTCAGCAAGAATAAGATCAAGCATGTCGGTTCCTTCTCTTCTCGTTCCCCTTGGACGGCCCGCAGGGACGGGTTTGTGGGTAAATCTCAGTGCTCATTGGCGAGCGATCCAGCTATGTATGACGCGGTCAAGAGAGTGAAGATGTACGCCTGCAGCATCTGAATCGCGAACTCGAATCCAGTCATGATCAGCGTCATCGCAAAGGACGCCGTGGACCCGAGAATGCCGATGACTGACGGGCTGGCCAGATAGAAGGTCGCCACGATGAACACAGTCAGCAGGACGTGACCAGCGAACATGTTGGCGAAAAGCCGGATGGCGAGCGTGAACGGCCGGACGATGATGTTGGAGATGAACTCGATGGGTGCCAACAGGATGAGCACCCAGAGCGGGACCCCGCTCGGCACGCACATGTTCTTGATGAACGCCGGGCCTTGGTGGTGGAACCCTACGAACATGTAGGTGATCCAGACCATCACCGCCAGGGTCGCCGGGAACGCAAAGATCGACATCACCGGGAACATGATGAACGGGATGATTCCCATGACGTTCATGACCGCGACGAAGACGAACAACGACATCAGGAACGGCATGTATTTGTCGCCGGCCTTGCCGATGGTCTCTCGGCTGATCTGGTCGCGGACGAACGTGTAGCTGAGCTCACCGATGCTCTGAACCTTGCCTGGAACCAGACGCGGCTTGGCAAAGGCGACGATGTAGAACAGGACGATCAAGGCAGTCCCGACCACCATGATCATGACCGGCTTGTCGATCGAGAAGGTCTGTCCGAGAAGGGTGAACTGAACATAGGGATCGAAATGGAAGAGTTCCAACCCCGGGGCCGGGAACCCGCAACCGTTGGCGCCGTTGAGGTGGCAGTCCGTGCCGCTGGCGAGGGTCCGACTTGTCACATCAAGCACAAGTCAACTCCCTACGGTCGTCAAGCTCCCTGCGGTCGTGCATCGTCAGCCCCTTTGTTGGAGTCGGCGTGTTGCCTACTTGAGTCGTGCCATCCAGGCTTTGACACTCTCGCTCTGTTCCACGCTCGCTTCTTCGTTCCGCAGGTGGACGTGGGTCAAGTACGTACCTGCGGCAATTCCGACAATCAATCCCACCGCGGCAAACAACGGAACGTTCCCGAACCACAGTCCGAGCAGCCACCCGAGACCGCCATAGAACGCCATCCCAGCGACCAAGTGACCGGTAATGTTCCACGCAGTCTGGACCGGGGTGTTGTCCCGATCGAAACTGAGATCTCCGTTTGCCATCGCCGCAGAACTTATCAGCCCTCGATTCCGCCGAATGAACCGCAGTACCGCTTGCCGCTCGACGGTGCCGTGATATACGCGCTGTTCCTGTTCGCGCCCCGGCCTCGGCAACGGCAGCTAGCGTTCGCCCTGCCCGGGACCAGAACCCGGCTCGACGTAGAGCACCTTGCTGCGGACCATGATGGTCACGGCACAGAAGGTCCAAGTCAAAGCACCCACCACGATCGACCAGGCGAAGGCGCGCGGTGAGAAGAACGTCGCGCCTTGCAGCACGATCAACAGAATGAACAGGCACAAGATCTGCAGGACGTACACCAACAGCGCCATGTTCACGGCGATCGCTGGGTTGTTCGCCGATACCCGCAGCAGCACGTATTGGCTGATGCCGAAGAACGCCAGCACCACCAGCGTTCCGGCGATCCCGCCGATCAACCCCTGGCTACCGGCGAACGCCGTCGCCAAAGCAGTAGTGATGACCCCGGCGATGGCTACCGCGATCAGCGGCAGGACCAACAGTCGCCGGTCCATTGCTTTGGCAGTGTAGGCGGCGGCCGGCGGCTGCCCGGGACCCTTTGTCGGGTCGGATTCGCCCTGTGATGAAGCAGTCATAATGCCTTCACGCTACAGGGTCAGTGATCGACAATTCTGCGGCCCCGGATCATGCAGGGCCTGTTGGCAGACACGATCTTCGGAAGTCCGAAGCGTCGAGCACCGACGAATCAGGTCCGGAAAACGCGCAAGACCTCACCGGGGAGTTGTTGGAGTCATCCATGGGCGCGTGTGAACAACGTGCGTGTGGACGCCAGGGCGCCTACCGATGTGGAAGGATTGCACAGATCGCGGCTTTCGCATTTGCCCAGGCTCCTGGCGAAGGCAACGCGAACAATGCGCGCCGACACTTCATGCTTGCTGGACTGTTGTCGCTATCCATTGGCCGAAACCGGGCCATCAAAATGCTCGCCTCTCACGAACCTAAGGACTCAGCGACGTGGAAGGCCGACAGCTGGCGAGACTGGAATAACAACTTCGCCGGTTTGGACGCGGCCGATGAAATCAGGGGGATAGCCAGATGGATGCCCCCGACGAGCAGCAAAGTACGGCACATAGGATTGTTTGCTGGCACCTGAAGATCACTGACTCTGAGTCTCTCAACGTGGTCCATGATCAGTGCGCAGGCCACGGCACCGAGGATTGGTCAACCGGTCGCGAGATGGTGTGCCCGGACTCGTGACACAGGGTTAACAGCGTTGTGAGTTTTGACCTCGTTCTGATGCCGAGTGCTGGAATTCGTTCGCGGGTGAGGTGACGGCTTCCCCTAGTTGCGTCCAGGCCTTCGCTTGCCGCCCAGCTTCTTCTCGGTCTGCTTGGGATGGCCCATGTGAACTCGATCAATGATGACGCGTCCAGCTCGGCGCTTTTGCCCGGAGCCGAATGAGGTCTTGTCGATGAAATACCACACACGGCCACCGCTGGTTACGTCGATCTGCCAACGCGTGTAGGTGATGCCGTCAAATGTGCCGTACCCGACGCTGCCTTTCAGTGGCTGCTGCCGGTCCCCATCGTCGCGGTCGGGCTCATTCGCGAGTTGGTCGTAGACGCGTTGACATTCCCCCGCCGCTTGATTACAGAACTGATTCCATTCAGATTCAACCTTCTGGGAGCGGGTCAGAACGTCGTATGACCCTGGCCGCATCGGACGACGTGCGGGTGGGCCGGTGTCGGTCACGACTCAGTTTCAGGGCGGCGTACCGGAGTTGGCGCGTCTGGACCGCGATCCTCTGTGAGAGCTGCCAAAAGATAAGGGTCGTGCTGTATGAGCGCCGACTTTTGCCACGAATTGAGTAGCTGCTTGAGGGGATGAAACATTCCAGTGGCGCTAGCGGCAGCCACAGTCTGCCCGAACTCACGTACAAACAGATGCTGGTCCGCGGGCGTCAGCCACTCAACCCACGGAAGAGTGCTCCGGAGTGAAGCCAGGCCATCCTCTTCCAGTGCAGGATTGGAAAGCATGTGATAGGTGACGCGGGCGGTTACGTCGAAGCCCTCTCGCATTTCGCTCTCGCGCTCGGCAGTTGCCAGGAACAGATCCGGTCCGTCGCGGCGCTCAAGAATGACATCCTGATCATTCAGGTCTTTCAGAACGTCACCACTGTTGCGGAGCATGAACGTGAGATTGTGGCGTATCGGGTCCATAATCCCTCATAGTGTCGTATGTAGTGATGTATGTCAATTTACTCCTGTCAACATTGTCGGAGTACCCCGCAGTTCAAAACGTTTGCTGCGCTGTCCACTCCGGCGCTGAGAAGTGTCCTTGAGTGGGCCACTCCAGCCATCGGCAAGCGACCACGCGGCGTCATGTTGCTCGGACGCCACCGACCGACAGACCACCGACGCCAGAAACCCAACCCCTGACAAACCGGCTCAGAACGGAGCCTCAGCCAGACTCACGACAGATCGTGGCCGGCGACTACGCCGCACGGTTCGCGCTGTTGTACGGACGGAACACCGCGATAGCGAGGGCGAACATGCCGATCAAGAAACACGCCAACGAAACGTAGGGGCTGACGAAGGCGAAGGACACCGCACTGAAGGCAATCAACGCGGTCCAGGCGTGCATCAGACCCACCGCACGCTTCTGAGAGTGGCCGAGCTCCAGCAGGCGGTGATGCAGGTGCTGCTTATCGGCCGTGAACGGGCTGCGCCTGGCCCGGGTGCGGCGCACGACGGCCAGCGCAACATCGAGCAGCGGCACCGCGATAACCGCCGCCGGCAACAGCAAGGGCAGCAACGTCGGCAGCAGTTCGGTCTCCTCCAGCGAACTGGGATCTACCCGCCCAGTCAAAGTAATCATCGACGCGGCCAGCAGCAGCCCGATCAGCATGGAACCGGTGTCGCCCATGAAGATCCGGGCAGGGTTGATGTTGTGCGGTAAGAACCCCAGGCACATCCCGGCCAGAATCGCGCAGATCAGCGTCGCCAACGTGGCCCGCTCAATCTGGAAGTTCACGCTGAGCAAGTACGAGTAGGCGAACAGCGCCAGCGCCGCTATCCCGACGATGCCGGCAGCCAATCCATCGAGGCCGTCGACGAAGTTCACCGCGTTCACGGTCAGCACCACCAGCAGGACGGTCAGCAGCACGCTAGTCATCGGATCCAGCAGCAGCGTCCCGCCGATCGGGATCCACAGCACCTGAATCCCCAGCAATGCCATGGACCCCGCGGCCAGCACCTGCCCCGCGTACTTGGTCGGCGCGTCCAGGCCCCACTTGTCGTCGGCCAGGCCCAGCATCACCACGATCGTCGCACCGGCGAGCAGCGCCACGACCTGGCGTTCGGACTCGAACACCTCGCTCATCCGGGGAAGCTGACTGGCGAACACCAATCCGCCGAGCATCCCCCAAAACATCGCCAGGCCACCCCAGCGCGGCGTCGGCTTGTCATGGATATCGCGGTCCCGCACCTCCGCCATGGCTCCCGAGCGAATGGCGAGCCGCCGGGCTATGGGCGTGGTCAGATAGGTGATGGTCGCGGTGGCCAGCAGGCACAACAGATACTCACGCACCGGCGCGCCTCCTGTCTGCCACAGCCATCGTCGTCGGTTGCCACCGCCGGCACGCTATGGCCGACACCGAACTACGCAGCGATTATCCCCGAGGGTAGGCCGGAAACTGCTCGACCAGGGCCGATACTTCGCCACGAATCGACTCGCTGGGCTCTTGCGCCCGCACGGCCCGCCCGATCAGAGAGGCAATCTGCGCCATCTGGGCCTCTTTCATGCCCTGAGTCGTCGTGGCGGCCGTGCCCACGCGGATTCCGGAAGCGACACTCGGCGGCCGAGGATCAAAGGGGATGGCATTTTTGTTGATCACAATGCCGGCCTCATCGCAGCGCAACTCTGCTTCCGTGCCCGTCACATCGATCCCCTGCAGGTCCAGCAGCGCCAGATGAGTGTCGGTACCGCCGGTGATCGGTCGCATCCCCTGATCAGCCAACCCCGCCGTCAACGCCTTGGAATTGCTGATGACTTGCCGCGCATAGACCTGGTATTCCGGCGTACTGGCTTCCTTGAGGGCCACAGCTTTGGCCGCGACGCAATGCATCAGCGGTCCACCCTGCATCATCGGGAAGACGGCTTTGTCAATGGCCGCCGCATGCTCAGCTTTGGTCAGGATCATTCCGCCGCGAGGTCCGCGCAGCACTTTGTGCGTAGTGAATGTGACCACGTCCGCGTACGGCACCGGGCTGGGAATCGCCTTACCCGCGACCAGGCCGATGAAGTGGGCCGCGTCCACCACCAGCTTCGCGTCAACCTCGTCAGCGATCTGCCGGAAGGCCGCAAAATCGATCAGCCTCGGGATCGCCGAGCCGCCACAAATGATCATCTTCGGGTGGTGTTCCCGAGCCAGGTCGCGGACCTGGTCATAGTCGATGTCCTCCGTCGCCTTGTTCACGCCGTAGTGAACTGCGTTGAACCACTTACCCGAGAACGACACCTTCGTACCGTGGGTCAGGTGCCCGCCGTGCGGCAGACTCATCGCCAGCACGGTCTCGCCAGGCTTCATGAATGCTCCGTAGACCGCGATGTTGGCGCTGGCACCGGAATGCGGCTGCAGGTTCGCGTGATCGGCCCCGAAGAGCTCTTTGGCCCGCTCGATTCCCAGAGTCTCAGCTTTGTCCACTTCGGAACACCCGCCGTAGTAGCGCCGTCCGGGGTAACCCTCGGCGTACTTGTTGCTCAGCGTGGATCCCAGCGCCGCCAGAACCGCCGGACTGGTGAAGTTCTCGCTGGCAATCAACTGCAAGTCACTACGGAGCCTGTCGAGTTCGGACAGCAGGATCCCGGCGATCTGCGGGTCCTCCTGTTGCAGGCTGGCAAAGTCGGATCCACAAAAGGGCACGTCGGTCATGGGGCCGATTGTAACGTTCGGCAGAATCATCAGGTGATACGGCGCTTCGACGTGTGTGACCCTGAACAACTCGAACGTGCCATCACTGCAGCGACGTCGGCGGTTCGCCGCGGCGAAGTCGTCGTAGTGCCGACCGAGTCAGCCTATGGACTAGCCACCGACGCGTTCCGCGGCGACGGGCTGGCCCGGCTGCGACACCTGAAGAACCGTGGCACCGAGCTGCCCGTCCCAGTACTGGTCGGCTCGCACAGCGCGCTGGACGATCTGGTGGACCCGGTCGGCGCGGACGCGCGCGCGTTGGCGGGGGCATTCTGGCCGGGGCTGCTCACGTTGGTCGGGTTTGCCCGGACCTCGCTGAGCTGGGATGTCGCCGGCCTGGACGACCTGACCGTCTCTGTTCGCATGCCGCTGCATCCGGTTCCGTGGCGGCTGGCGAAATCGGTCGGGCCGATCGCGCTTACCGGAGCCAATATTGCTGGCGCCGACCTTCCGACCACCTGCGACGAGGCAGCCGCCTACTTCGGCAACGGCGCCACGGTGTACTTAGACGCCGGGCCGTGCATCATGGCAACCGGGTCTTCAGTGGTCGATGTCACCTGCTCACCGCCGCGCCTGCTGCGCGCCGGTGCGGTCACCCTTGAGCAACTGCGGGTCATCGTGCCGGAGCTGGTCGGCCGACCGGAGGATCCGCCGCCGTCAAGCGGAGGCGAGCAACCCATGGACGGCCAGCCCGAAAGCGGTCAGGACCCGGGGCCGCCGGTGGACAACTCCGGTGCGAGGTGAGCCAGGGCACCCTGCATGGACCGCAGCGCCTTGATCGACTTGGCGTACCGGGACGCCGGAACCGTCCGCGACTGGTTTCGCGAGAAGCAATACAGCGTGTCGTTGATCGCGTAGTCAAACCAGACCTCGCCACGCATCTTGACGCCGCGGGACGTGCCGGTGTAGGTCACGATCTGGCGGAAGTAGTTGGTGTTGTACTTGGCTGGGTCCAGTTGGGTGATCTGACCGGCTTTGAGACGCAGTTTCTTCAGGCCCCTGCTCGCTTTCAGGTCCTGGCGCTTGGCGGCGAAATAGGCCTGCACCGACCCTTCCAGCGTGGTCGCACCAGCACAGAACACCATGCTGGAACCGTAGTCAAGGATGTCCTGACTCTTCGGCCCGAAGATGGTGATGCCTTGCGCGCTATAGGCCGCCACCCAGTTACGCGGACCGAACCAGGTCCAGAACTCGCTGTAGTGGGCAATGGAGCCGCGCGGCAGTGCGCGAGGAGCGAGTCCGCCAGAAACCGAAGCCACGGACGCTGCGGTTGAACTGACCTGCGGCGGGGCAGCGAAACTGACGGCCGAAGAGAAAGCCACCGCGGCGGCGGTGGTGACGGACAGGACAGCCAGCGCTGCGGTCTTCTTCACCCGGTGATCTTACGCGAGTGATCCCGGTACGGCAATGCCGAGTTTTCTGCGGGCTGCGCTCACCCGCGGGCGATCGGACAAGTCCCGGTGGTCTTGCACGTCCTCGAAATCACCCTGAACCCGCAGCAGCGCAGGAACACCCAGGTCGCCCGATCTCTCTCCTTGCTCATCGCCGTGCTCGACAAACAGCCAGCCGCCAGAACGCAGCAGATCCGCAGCGACGCCGGCGACCTGGCGGACCACGTCCAGCCCGTCCGGCCCGCCATACAGCGCGATCGCCGGGTCGAACTCGCGCACCTCCCGGTCGCGGGGAATCGCCGCGTCCGGAATATAGGGCGGATTACAGGTGATCACATCAACATTTCGACGATGCGCCAGCAGCGGCGAGTTCTGCGAAACCGCGTCCTGAACCGCGGTCCTGATCAGGGCCAGCGTCGATCCGGCGGTGCTGATCTGCTCGCGATAATCAGCGATGTTCGCAGCCGCCCAGTCAGCGGCGGCACGGTCCACCTCGACCGCGAACACATCGCAGTCGCGGACTTCGGTGGCGATTGCGATCGCGATTGCGCCAGAACCCGAGCAAAGGTCGACGACGGTGATCCGTCGGTCCGGATCGTGCGAGCGCAGCATCCGGATGGACTCCAGGGCATGTTCGACCAGCACCTCGGTCTCGGGGCGGGGCACGAACACTCCTGGCCCGACTCGCAGCGTCAGATACCGAAAACCGGTGTCGCCCAAGATGTGCTGCAGCGGTTCACGGGACTCTCGACGGCGCAGGGACGCCTCAAAGACCGCCTGTTGCTCAACTGTGAGGCCCGCCGCGGTGACTAGGAGTTTGCGCTCCACGCCGACCGCATCGGCCAGCAGCCAGGCCACGTCATTGGCTGGGTTGTCGACCCCTGCACGGGCCAGCCGATCGAGCGCGTCGGCCCGCAGTTCTCGAAGGCTCCGACCTGCCACGGCCCGATCCCCTGGTCAGCTGTCGCCGGCGATCCGGGCAGCCCGGTCAGCCTCGACGCAGGACTGGATAACGGGGTCGAGATCGCCGTCAAGCACCTGATCCAAGTTGTAGGACTTGTACCCGGTCCGGTGGTCGGCAATGCGGTTCTCCGGGTAGTTGTAGGTCCGGATCCGCTCGGAACGGTCAACCGTGCGGACCTGGGACCGGCGAGTGTCCGAGGCTTCGGCCGCCACCCGCTCCTCCTCCAGGGCAACTAGGCGAGCGCGCAACACGCGCAACGCCGCCTCTTTGTTCTGCAGTTGCGACTTCTCGTTCTGGCAGGCGGCCACCACGCCGGTCGGCAGATGGGTGATCCGCACTGCCGAATCGGTGGTGTTGACGCTCTGTCCGCCTGGACCGGACGACCGATAGACGTCGATCTTCAAGTCGTTGGGATCGATCTCAATTTCGATCTCCTCGGTTTCCGGCAACACCAGAACCCCGGCGGCCGAGGTGTGCACCCGGCCCTGCGATTCGGTGACAGGAACCCGCTGCACGCGGTGAACCCCGCCCTCATAACGAAGGCGGTCATAGGGCGACTCGCCGCGCTCGGGGACTCCTTTAGCCTTGATGCCCAGCGCAATGTCCTTGTAGCCGCCGAGATCAGACTCGACAGCGGAGATCAGTTCGATGCGCCAGCCATGGGTCTCGGCATAACGCGTGTACATGCGCACCAAGTCGCCGGCGAACAGAGCCGATTCGTCGCCACCCTCACCGGACTTGATCTCCAGGATGACGTCCGAACCGTCCAACGGTTCAGCTGGAATCAACAGCGCGGTCAACTTCTCGGCCGCCGCGTCCCGCTCAGCCGCGATCTCAACGGCCTCGGCAGCGAACTCCGGGTCGGCGTTGGCCATCTCGGCCGCCGCCTCAAGATCGCTGCCCAGCCGCTTCCAACGACCATACGTCTCGACGATGTTGCGCAGCGCAGCGTGGCGCCGTCCGACCCGACGCGCCGCCTTCGGATCCGAATGCAGCGCGGGGTCGGCGAGTTGAGCCTCGAGGTCAGCGTTCTCGGTGACCAGTTCCTCTACGCGCTCAAACACCTGACGCACTCGCCCGTTCAGCTAGAACTGGCGTCTGCCTCGACAGCTTCGGGCTCGACAGCGGCAGCTTTGGCGGCTTCCGCGGCGGCAGCGTCAGCTTTGGCCGCGTCAGCTTTGGCTGCGGTAGCGCTGCCCTTGCCGAACCGCTTCTCGAACTTGGCAACCCGACCGCCAGTGTCCAGAATCTTCTGCTTACCCGTATAGAACGGGTGGCACTTGTTGCAGACATCTGCGTGAATCTTGCCGCTCTTGGCAGTGCTGCGGGTGACGAACTCGTTGCCACACGAGCAGGTGACGGTCGTCTCCACATAGTCAGGGTGGATTCCTGGTTTCATTGTTGATCTCCTGATCATTCGGGTACCGGGTCGCCGTGGGATGCCACGACGTGAACCGGAACTAACCACAAGTGTGGCACGGGCCGAAATATTCCCGCGGCCCAGCCGTTGGGCCGCAGAGTTGCTACAACTCGGCAGGCTGACCGTCCGGGACTGGGCCCGCCGGAGCGGACCGCTGCACCTGGATCAGGAACTCCCGATTGCTCTTGGTCTCGCGCAGTTTGTTGAGCAACAGCTCAATGGCCGACTGGGTATCCAAAGCATGCAGCACGCGGCGCAGGTTCCAGGTCACCTTGAGCTCATCGGGCGCAAGCAGCAGTTCCTCCTTGCGAGTACCGGAGGCATCCACATCGACGGCTGGAAAGATCCGCTTGTCAGCCAAGCGTCGATCCAACTTGAGCTCCATATTGCCGGTGCCCTTGAACTCTTCGAAGATGACTTCGTCCATCCGCGACCCGGTCTCAACCAGCGCTGTGGCCAGAATGGTCAGCGACCCGCCGTTTTCGATGTTGCGGGCGGCCCCGAAGAACTTCTTGGGCGGGAAGAGCGCGGTCGAATCGACGCCACCGGAAAGAATGCGTCCCGATGCGGGCGCCGCCAGGTTGTAGGCGCGACCCAGCCGAGTCATCGAATCGAGCAGAACCACGACGTCGTGGCCGAGCTCGACCAGCCGTTTCGCCCGCTCGATTGCAAGCTCGGCGACGATCGTGTGATCCTCAGCCGGTCGATCGAAGGTGGAGGCGATGACCTCACCCTTCACCGACCGCTGCATGTCGGTTACCTCTTCTGGCCGCTCATCCACCAACACGACCATCAAGTGGCACTCTGGGTTGTTGGTGGTGATGGCGTTGGC
>Ga0194043_1001746_pt1 | contig 12139 bp, 9 predicted proteins | sample JunL4415m_MetaG_FD_161274 | JGI IMG/M metagenome (GOLD analysis project Ga0194043, IMG submission 161274) | Anoxic zone freshwater microbial communities from boreal shield lake in IISD Experimental Lakes Area, Ontario, Canada - Jun2016-L442-15m | ecosystem: Environmental > Aquatic > Freshwater >...
GTCTAGCACAAACTGCAACCACCTATAGCGTGGTCTACGGAATCTTAGGTCGAAATGTTCCAGCGGACAAACGGGTTTGGGCAATGGGGATTGCCGCAGCTGCAGGCTCTTTTGGGCAGTTCCTCATGATTCCTGCCGAGCAAGGCTTGTTAAGTGCCTTTGGGGCTCAAGATGCGCTCTTATTGCTAGCGCTGATGGCTAGTCTCATGATTCCAACCGCTTATATGTTGCGTGAAAAGAATTTTGTTCATAACAACAATCTGGGCGATCAAACCATTAAGCAGGCCTTAAAAGAAGCCATGAGTAATCCGAGTTTTCGTTTCCTCACACTGGGCTATTTTGTCTGCGGCTTCCAAGTAGTCTTCATTGCAGTGCATCTTGCACCGTATCTGAAAGATCTCTCTTCAACCTATCCGTCTGTTGCATCACCCGCAGTAGCTACAACCGCTTTAGCCCTCATTGGCCTATTCAATGTGTTTGGTACGTTTGGTGCTGGCATCTTGGGCCAACGCTTTCCGAAACGCTACTTACTCTCTGGTATTTACTTGACACGATCTGTCGCGATTATCGGTTTCTTGCTCCTGCCCTTAAGCCCAACAACGACTTATATTTTCGCAGCAATGATGGGTCTCTTATGGCTATCTACCGTGCCACTGACAAATGCGATCGTTGCGCAGATCTTTGGTGTTAAATACCTCAGCATGCTCTCTGGCCTAGTATTCTTTTCTCATCAACTGGGTAGCTTCTGTGGTGCATTTTTAGGTGGCTACTTATTCGATCGCACAGGATCTTATTTGATCGTTTGGGAAATTGCCATCGCACTAGGCGTCTTTGCCTTTTTAGTGAATCTACCGGTTAAAGAACGCGCAATTAGCAGAACAGCCAACGCATGAGCAACAAACTTTCTTTATGGCAATGGGTGTTTTATAGTTTCACCCTATTCGTCTTGCTACTGATTTTTTCGGCCTACTTTGCGCCAGACATGATGGTTGCCCTCACCAATCAAGTTTGGGCTTTGTGTGGCTGGTAGTAATTTTAAAAATTAGTATTTAATTTTCCATAACATAGATTGATATTGGATTCAAACTCGCCGTAGCACAATGGATAGTGCACATGCCTCCTAAGCGTGGGATACAGGTTCGATTCCTGTCGGCGGGACCACAAAATAATCAAAACTTATCCACAGGCAATGTGGATAAATCCACAAAAATTTTCCTAAGTCATAGATTTGTATAGAGTGAGCTAGCTTGCTTAAATTATTGGCAGGCACTGCTAAGTGGATGGTTGAGTTTACACATGAAAATATGTTGCTCTGCACTGGGAAATTTTATGTTATGGGGCATTGCCAAATACCTCAAACGCCTCAAAAAACCCAAAACTGGCAAGTTCCCTTAAACTCCAAACTATGACTAGCCTATCAACCAGTACGCTCGCGGCCTTAGAAGAAATGCTTCAAAATACGGCACGGTCTGCTCCGCTTGACTTTATGCCAATTCATCTTTTTAGGGGCCTTGAAGGTGAACAAATTATTGGGCACTTAAACCCAGAATTCATCCCCTACCTGCAGGACTCACTTAAAAAAGAATCTATTCCACTAATCTCGATCAGAAATGATTGCATAGCGATTCAATTTTCCCGCCCCAAAGAGTTATCTGCCAGCCTTTCACAACTGGCAGACAAAATGCGCGTAGGTGGTTATGTTCCTGGTTGGCGTAATGAAGATTTTGCTTGGCTAGATCAAAACGGCCACCAGTACTTTCGCTTAGAGCGTGCCGCATTTCGGACCTTTGGATTTCGGAGCATGGCAACGCACATTAATGGCTATACCAAATCTGGCTTGCTTTGGTTGGGTAGACGGAGTGAAACAAAATCCACTGATCCAGGCAAGCTAGACAATCTGGCAGCTGGTGGTATTTCTGCTGATGAGACCCCTTGGGTTTGTGCGAAACGCGAACTTTGGGAAGAAGCGGGAGTGCCGCCACAAATTGCCGATCAAGTTGAACCTGTGGGCCGTATCCACATGCGCCGACCCATTCCTGGTAGAGGCTTTCATGATGAGCAACTCTATATTTATGACTTAGAACTGCCTGCTAACTTTGTTCCTACTAATCATGATGGTGAAGTCAGCGGCTTTATTGAGATTTCCCTCGCAGAAGCCGCTGCCCGCATCCTGGCTGACGAATTTACGAGCGATGCCGCATTTGTGACAGCAGACTACATTCTGCGCCGCAATAAATAGGTTTTTTAGGCCCTTAAGGGGGTCTTAATTTGGGTCATGCACCCAAATCCCATTTCGTGGTTAAATCATCGTTAAGGATGAAACAGGGGTGCCCTCTAGATAGTTAGTTAGAGGCGCTGAGAAAAACCCTAGAACCCGATCCAGGTAATGCTGGCGTGGGAAGTTACATCAGACCGACACCCGGTTTCGTCCATCTACAACAGTGAGGAGATGGACGTGAGTACAAATAAAGAAAAACCCAAACATGAAATTCCAAGCTTAAAGAGCTTAGAGCGCGACTTTGGTCAGAAGTTCGCCTACCCAGCATCAACGAAAACCTATCTACAAGGTTCACGTCCTGACGTGAAGGCGCCGATCCGTATGATCGAACAACTCTCAACGCGGGTTGGCGAGGAAATGATTCCGAATCCACCAGTGCCGGTGTATGACACCTCAGGTCCTTATAGCGATCCTGAGATTGTGATTAATTTAGAAAATGGTTTGCCAAGATTACGTGATGCTTGGATTGCTGAGCGCAACGATACGATTCAATTGTCAGGTCCCAGTTCTGAATATGGGGTTGCGCGCTCTCAGGATGAAGCCACTCAAAGCTTACGCTTTTCACATATCAGCGCACCACGTGTTGCTAAGGCCGGTAGCAATGTGAGCCAGATGTATTACGCTCGCCAAGGAATTATCACTCCAGAAATGGAATACATTGCCCTGCGTGAGTCAATGGGTCTAGAGCAACTGCGCAAAGACCCTGCCTATAAGCAACTCTTAAAGCAGCATCCTGGTAAGTCTTATGGAGCAAATCTGCCAGATATCGTTACTGGCGAATTTGTGCGCTCTGAAGTTGCCGCTGGCCGCGCGATTATTCCTGCAAACATTAATCATCCTGAATTAGAGCCGATGATTATTGGTCGTAACTTCCGCGTGAAGATTAACGGCAATCTTGGTAACTCTGCTGTGACCTCTTCTATTAATGAAGAAGTTGAAAAGATGGTGTGGTCGATTCGTTGGGGTGCAGATACTATTATGGATCTTTCCACTGGTAAACATATTCATGAAACCCGTGAATGGATTATTCGTAACTCTCCAGTACCGATTGGTACAGTTCCGATTTACCAAGCGCTGGATAAAACCGGTGGCGTTGCCGAAGATCTCACCTGGGAAATGTTCCGCGATACCTTAGTAGAGCAAGCTGAGCAAGGCGTGGATTATTTCACCATCCATGCTGGTGTATTGCTACGCTATGTTCCGTTAACTGCTGATCGCATTACTGGCATTGTGTCGCGTGGTGGCTCCATCATGGCCAAATGGTGCTTGGCTCACCATAAAGAAAACTTCCTTTACACCCGGTTTGATGAAATCTGCGAGATCATGAAAGCCTATGACGTGTCATTTAGCTTAGGCGATGGCTTACGCCCTGGCTGTATTGCAGACTCGAATGATGCCGCCCAGTTTGGCGAACTGCATACCTTAGGTGAGTTAACTGCTAAAGCCTGGAAGCATGATGTTCAGGTCATGATTGAAGGCCCTGGTCACGTTCCAATGCAGCGTATTGAAGAGAATATGACTGAGGAATTGAAGCATTGCTTGGAAGCACCCTTCTATACCCTTGGACCGTTGATCACCGATATTGCCCCTGGTTACGATCACATCACCAGCGGCATTGGTGCAGCACAAATCGGTTGGTATGGTACTGCCATGCTGTGCTATGTGACCCCTAAAGAGCATTTAGGTCTTCCAGATAAGGAAGACGTTCGCGAAGGCATCATTACCTACAAGATTGCTGCCCATGGCGCTGACTTGGCTAAAGGCTTACCCGGTGCTCAAGTGCGCGATAACGCTTTATCCAAGGCTCGTTTTGAGTTCCGTTGGGAAGATCAGTTTAATCTCGGTTTAGATCCAGAGCGTGCACGTGAATATCACGATGCTACCTTGCCTGCTGAAGGTGCCAAGATTGCTCACTTCTGTTCTATGTGTGGTCCGAAGTTCTGTTCGATGAAGATTACGCAAGAAGTACGTGACTATGCAGCAACACTGGATGCTGATGGCAATCCTAAGGTAAGCAAAGTCATTCCGATTACTGCGGAAGCATCGACCAATCCAGAAAAAGGTATGGAAGAAATGTCAGCAGAGTTTCGTAAGCGTGGTAGCGAGATTTATCAATAAACCATTACAACATGACTGTGAATAGCGCTTCCTTCTCGCATAGCAAGTACGCGATCGTCGGTGGCGGCCTGATGGGCCGTCTGCTGGCGGTAGCGCTTGCCCAGCGAGGTGCACAAGTGGATCTATACGAGAAAGGAGGCTCTGATGCCCATGGCTCTGCTGCGCGAATTGCAGCTGCCATGCTGGCGCCGCTAGCCGAGTCTGCGATTACGGAAGATTCAGTTGTACGAATGGGTGTTCATAGTCTGCCGCGTTGGAAAGAGTTGATTAGCGCATTGTCTACACCCGTATTTTTTCAGCAAGACGGTACATTGATTGTGTGGCATCGACAAGATGCTAGTGATGCGCAGCGTTTCACTGGCCACTTAGAGCGTAACTGTCGCAACAATGCCTTATTACAATCACCACAGAAGTTAAATGCTGAAGCAGTTCGTAATTTAGAACCAGGCCTTGCTGAACGCTTTACCCAAGGATTATTTTTACCTAATGAGGGGCAACTCGACAATCGGCAATTATTAGACGCCCTGCTAGTGGAGCTAGATGCTCTGAAGGTTCATTGCCACTGGCATACCGAAGCCCGTCCGGAAGATCTCCGTAAGGATAATACTTATCAGGCTGTGATTGACTGCCGTGGCACAGCCGCTAAGGATGCTTGGGTTTCTAATGGCAGCAATACCTTGCGCGGCGTGCGCGGTGAAGTTATTCGCTTGTATGCGCCCGAAGTGAAACTCAAGCGCCCAACCCGCCTCATTCACCCACGCTACCCAATCTATATTGCCCCAAAAGAAAATGATATTTATGTCGTGGGCGCAACCGAAATTGAATCAGATGACCTCTCCGAGATGAGCGTACGCTCTGCCATGGAATTACTCAGCGCTGTATATACCGTGCATAGCGGTTTTGCCGAGGCCCGCATTTTAGAAATGGCAACCCAATGTCGCCCAACTCTCAAAAATAATCTTCCAGAGATCAAAACTCGTAAAGATAAAGGACTCTCTGATCTGATGATGATCAATGGCTTATACCGCCACGGCTACATGATTTCTCCAGCGGTGCTGGACTGTGCCTTAGAGCTGCTAGCTTCTGGAGATAGCAATACGGCTTTGGAATTAGGTTTGAACATCACTAAAGAGGCCAGTGGTCAAGAGGCTAGCTTATGCGCGTAATTGTGAATCAAGTCGAGTATGAGCTGCCTAGCCAAAGCATGATCTCGGATGTGCTCTCTTTAATTGATGCGCGGCCACCCTATGCTGTGGCCGTTAATTTGAACTTTGTTCCGAAAACTAAACATAGCGAATTTCTGCTTAATGAGAATGATCAAGTAGAAGTGATCGCTCCGGTTACCGGCGGTTAGAAATCCATGACAGCCCCATTACCCAATAATCTCAATAGCGCTGATGCCTTAGTGCTCTACGGTGAGAGCTTTGCTAGCCGTTTGCTATTAGGAACTTCGCGTTATCCCTCCCCACAGGTACTGGAGAACGCAGTCCAAGCCTCGAATCCAGCAATGATTACGGTAAGCTTGCGCCGCCAGGGAACTTCTACTGCCGAGGCACATAGTGGCTTTTGGGATCTCTTGAAAAAGATGGCTGTACCAGTGCTACCAAATACTGCTGGCTGTCATAGTCCACAAGAAGTCATCACGACTGCGCAAATGGCGCGTGAGGTTTTTGAAACTGACTGGATTAAGCTCGAATTAATTGGTGATGATTACACCTTGCAACCAGATACTTTGCGCCTGGTTGAAACAGCGCAAACCTTAATTAAAGACGGCTTTAAGGTTCTGCCGTATTGTACTGAGGACTTAATTTTATGCCAACGCCTAGTCGATGTTGGTTGCCAAGCAGTCATGCCTTGGGCTGCACCCATTGGCACAGGCAAGGGACCTCTAAATCCCTATGCTATGCAACTACTGCGTGACCGCTTAAAAGTTCCTCTCCTCGTAGATGCTGGCTTAGGGCTGCCATCTCATGCCTGCACCGTGATGGAATGGGGTTTTGATGGCGTGCTATTAAATACTGCTGTGGCGCTTGCCGAAGATCCTGTGGTGATGGCAAAAGCTTTTTCGATGGCCGTCGATGCTGGTCGTGCAGCCTATTTATCTGGTGCAATGAAATCCCAAGAATCTGCTCAGGCGAGTACACCATTGGTGGGTACTCCTTTTTGGCATCAGAGTTAATGAGTTTAATTCGAGACCTTGCTGATCAAATTCTGGCAGCGCATGGCAGCGATGATCTGTGTCTACCGATTCCGCAATATACCGTCAGCAAACCACCACCCAGAATTGATAATGAATCTGCTGCCGATCATTACGAGCTTGCTGGCGCTCTTGCGGCCATTAATATGGGTTTTATTGAGACCGATGCCAAGGTATTAGGTAAGGCATGGTCCCGCATGGCGCAAGGCGATGGTGGCTTTAATGCCTTGAAGTGGCCTAATAGACCAGAGCACTTTGATTTGCTTCCTTGGACTCGCAATATGAATCCCAATGCTTTTCCTGAATGCCCTACCCGCTTAGGTTTGTATGGTGTCATGCCAGATGCAGATTGGGTAAAACGGATGGTTGATGCGCAGCTACCCACTGTCCAGTTACGTTTTAAATCTGATGACAAATACAAAATCAGAAAACAAATTAAAGAATCGGTAAAGGCTGTTAAAGATAGTCAAACCTTACTCTTTATTAATGATTATTGGGAGCAAGCGATTGATGAAGGCGCTTATGGCGTGCACCTTGGTCAAGAAGATATGGTTACTGCCGACTTAGATAAAATTCGAGTGGCAGGTCTGCGCTTAGGTTTGAGTACGCATGGTTATGCAGAGTTAGCTTACGCAGATCGGTTTTGCCCTAGCTATATCGCAATGGGGGCTGTCTTTCCAACCAATTTAAAAAAGATGCCTACTGCGCCGCAAGGCTTAGGTCGCCTCTACCAATACGCCAAACTGATGAGTCATTATCCATTAGTGGGCATTGGTGGTATTGATGAAGGGAGTATTCATGCGGTTTCTAGGAGTGGTGTTGGTTCGGTTGCAGTAGTTCGAGCGATCACGCAAGCCAAAGATCCTAAGGCTGCCGTGAAGCACTTACAAGAATTAATGCAGTAGTGTGCAAGAAGATAAAAAGCTTTTAGTGCTTAACGGTACTCACTAGTACTTGCTTTTTTCGTCCACCAAAGCTGTTGGATAAAAATCATGCATATGCCACAAAGGGCCTGGGCCTTCACCAATACTTAAGAAACGCCCCGCTTCTAAGCCCGCTTCTACATAAGCAATCGCTTTTGCTACTGCATGACTCAGATCATGACCATCAGCTATATAAGTAGCAATGGCGGAAGCTAAAGAACAACCCGTGCCATGAATATTGAGTGTATTGACACGATAGTGTTTGAATTCTTTTGAATTGATTACTTCAAGATCATCTTCTAATGTTTTCCACATCAAAAAATCCGTAATCTGCGTATGTGTAGCGTCTAGGTGACCGCCTTTAATCAATACAGCCTGAGGACCCATGTCGAGTAGTTCTTGAGCGGCTATTTTGAAATCATCTGGTCCTGTAATATCGCGACCCAGCAGCAATGATGCTTCTTCCATATTGGGAGTAATCAATGTTGCCATCGGAAATAATTCGGTAATCATGGCTTGCGCTGTGTCATCACCACCTAAACTTGCGCCTGAGGTTGCACGTAAGACAGGATCCAGAACAATATCTTGTACGCCATGGCGGTGTAATGCTTTGGCTACAGTGCGCACAATTTCTGGGCTAGCCAACATACCAATTTTGACTATGTCTACCCCGATATCCGAGATGACGGCATCAATCTGAGCGTCGATCACATCGAGATCCACATCCTGAATACGCGTGACACCTAGCGTATTTTGAGCCGTGATGGCGGTGATCACAGACATGCCGTAACCCCCAAGCGCAGTGATCACTTTGAGATCAGCCTGAAGCCCTGCCCCGCCACCACTGTCTGAGCCGGCGATAGTCAGTACTCTGGGGATCTGTACGGATGTGGGTAGTAATGAACGCATCTTGCTATAATATCGGCTTATTCCCCGATAGCTCAGCGGTAGAGCAGCAGACTGTTAATCTGTTGGTCCGTGGTTCGATCCCACGTCGGGGAGCCAAAATAGAGTAGATATGAAGGGTCTAGAGCAATCTAGGCCCTTTTTTCATTTTTAGGCTTCTGTGGATCACTATAGTCACCCAAGCAATTAGCCAATTGTGCTTAAATTGAACTATTAAAAATCATCCTCAGAATGATTCGAATAAATAGGAGATAGCAATGACTCAAAGCAGCCCTTTTAATATGATCGTCAGAGCAATTAAGCTCTTCGTGGCTTTTACAGCCCTAGTAGCTGCCAGTGTTCAACCAAGCTTGGCTCAATCTGATTATCCAAACAAGCCCATACGTTATGTTGTCCCCTTTCCGGCTGGTGGCGCAACCGATAACATTGCTAGGCCGCTTCAAAATGAACTATTGAATACCGCTAAGTGGAATGTCATCATCGACAATAAGCCAGGCGCAGGCGGCAATATCGGCGCCGAAATCGTCTCCAAAGCACTGCCTGATGGCTACACCTGGCTGATGGCTTCTGTAGGTACCCATGGCATCAATCTTCCCCTCTACACTCAAGGTGGGGGCAAGCTGCCATATGATCCCATTAAAGATTTCACACCCATCTCATTAGTGGCTGAGCTACCGAATGTCTTGGTTTTAAATCCAGAGTTTGCTGCTAAAAACAATATCAATAGCGTCAATGATTTGATTGCCTATGCTAAAGCCCATCCGGGCAAGATCAATATGGCCTCAAGCGGCAATGGCACATCGATCCATATGGCTGGAGAACTCTTTAAGTCGATGACTAAAACCTATATGGTTCATCTGCCATACAAAGGAAGTCCACCAGCAGTAACTGACCTCGTAGCAGGCAATGTGGACATCATGTTTGATAACTTACCGTCTTCGATTAACTTTATTCGCTCGGGCCGCTTAAAAGCCTTGGCAGTGACTAGTGCAAAGCGCTCTCCTGCATTTCCGGATCTACCAACGATTGCTGAGGCAGCAAACTTACCAGGCTATGAAGCCACTTCGTGGTTTGGAGTAGTTGGACCAGCCAATATGCCTGCAGATATTTTGAATAAAGATAGCACTGTCTTGATGGCAGCAATTAATAGCCCATCAGTAAAAGAAAAGTATTTAGCAATGGGCGCTCAACCAGTTGGCAATACGCCTGCGCAATTTAGCTCCTTCATTAAAAATGAGATCGCTAAGTGGACTAGGGTTGTGAAAGATTCTGGAGCAAAAGTAGATTAATCTTTTGCTTAGCTTCTTAGCCCTTATTTACTTGCCCAGTTGAGAAAGTAACTTACTCGGGGAGATCACCTCTTGATCTAGGACCAATTCAATTAATGCGCCCTTTTTACTGGCAAGTGCTTTTGCAAACGCAGGTGCAAACTCTTCGGTCTTGGTGACTCTAAATCCGGGCATTCCAAAGCTATCGGCAAACTTCACAAAATCGGGATTGGTTAAGCCAGTTGCCATCACACGGGACTTAAACTCTCGTTCCTGATGCATACGAATAGTTCCCAACATATTGTTATTGACCACCAAAACAATGGGGAAGGCATCGTAACGCCCTGCCGTTGCCAACTCTTGGCAGTTCATCATGAAATCACCATCACCACAAACTGCAATCACAACTTTTTCAGGATTTGCGATCTTAGCGGCAATGGCTGCAGGCAAACCATAGCCCATGGAGCCATTGGCAGGAGCCAATTGCGTTTTATACGGACCATAAGGATAAAAGCGATGCACCCAAGTGGCAAAGTTACCAGCGCCATTAGTCACAATGGCATCACGCGGGATTGAGCTTGGTAATGAACTCATAATCTGAGCTAATTGCAAATCACCTGGCGTAGTCACTGGGCTAGCGAATGCTAAATACTCAGCGTGCGCCGCTTTGATTGCTGCGCGATCATATTGATCACCCATCTTGACATGCTTTAAAGCTGCACAGAAATTTTCTGGGCTGCAATTAATGGCAAAGTCTGGACGGTAAACACGGCCCAAATCTTCTGCACCTGAGAGTACATGGATTAAAGTATTTTTAGCTTGGGGAACGGAGAATAAGGTGTAACCAGCTGTAGTCATCTCGCTTAATCGCTCACCGATAACTAACAGAACATCGGCCTCAGTAATACGCTTGACTAAGGATGGATTGGCGCCGATTCCTAAATCACCCGCAAACGCAGGATCTAGGTTATCTATCAGATCCTGAGAACGAAAGCTAGTGGCTACAGGCACGCCTTCTTGATTGGCCCAGCTTCGCAAATCATTACAGGCATTGCTATTCCAATTGCCACCACCCGCAATAATCATTGGATTCTTGGCGGATGTGAATGTCTTCATTGCCGCATCAAACTGCTTGCGATCTAAGCCAGGCTGAATAATATGGGCTGGCTTAGCTGGGTTTTCTTGACCAGACATGTACAAAACATCTTCAGGTAAAGCGAGTACAACTGGGCCTTTGCGCCCTGCTTGCGCAATATGAAATGCATGAGAAACAAATTCATCAATCCGATCAACCCGATCAATACTGCCAACCCATTTTGCACATTCTGAATACATACGGCGATAGTCGATTTCTTGAAAGGCCTCTCGTTCAACCATATCTGTGCCAACTTGGCCAACCAGTAAAACCATTGGAGTCGCATCTTGGTAGGCTGTATGCATGCCAATCATGGCGTTTGAGGCGCCAGGTCCACGCGTCACCATCAGCACCCCTGCTTGGCCTGTTAATTTGGCATAGGCCTCAGCCATATAAGCAGCGCCACCCTCTTGACGACAAGTAATAAACCGAAAGTTGGGATGATCCACAAGCCCATTTAATAGGGGTAGAAAGCTTTCTCCAGGCACTCCAAAAGCAATGTCTACTCCTTGCCTTACTAAGGCATTTGCCAGTATCTGACCACCATTCATCATCTCGCTTGGTGTCGCCATGCTATTTTTATGCTTTCATGTAAGTAGTGGTATTCATCTGTGTCTAATAGAAAGTTATCACACTTTGGTATGGGCTTGGGTCAATCAGGCTGCCCTATACTGCAGGAACTGACGATAGTTCAATGCAAATGGAGGCACTAAGATGAGGTTATTCGGCTTTAAAGGTCCAAATGGATATGAGGGCGTAGGAGCGCTATCCAAGGGCGACCAAGACACCTTTATTGATGTATGCGCCACAGACCCACTCATACCCAAGAACATACAAGAAATTATTCAATCCCAAGTGCATTTAGATCAAGTGAGCGCTGCCATTGAAAATCCCAAAGCAATCACTGGCAAGCTGAATACTATTAGCTTCAAGGTCCCTATTGAAAAGCCTGGAAAAATTGTCTGTATGGGCCTGAACTATGCTGACCATGCCAAAGAAGGCGGCAACGCCAGACCTGAGTATCCAAGTTTTTTTATGCGCGGCCCCAGCTCCATGACGGCCCATTTAAGCCCAATTTTGCGACCTCAAGTTTCAGATAAGTTAGATTATGAGGCTGAGCTTGCTTTTATTGTTGGCAAGCAGGCGCGGCATCTCACTCTAGACAATGCCTTGGATTGTGTTGCGGGTTACAGCATCTTTAATGACGGCAGTATTCGTGATTACCAACGTAAAACGACTCAGTGGACGATTGGCAAGAACTTTGACCAAACTGGTGCATTCGGTCCTTGGCTGGTAACGCCAGATGAGCTGCCA
>Ga0194043_1001748_pt1 | contig 12138 bp, 8 predicted proteins | sample JunL4415m_MetaG_FD_161274 | JGI IMG/M metagenome (GOLD analysis project Ga0194043, IMG submission 161274) | Anoxic zone freshwater microbial communities from boreal shield lake in IISD Experimental Lakes Area, Ontario, Canada - Jun2016-L442-15m | ecosystem: Environmental > Aquatic > Freshwater >...
AGACCCTGCGCGTCGAACGCGACCTCCCCGTTCTCCGCGATCGCCTCGAGCGCGGCGTCGAGCCCGGCGACGGTCGTGTCGCGGTCCCAGCGCTTGGGGATCACCACCGCGGGGTCGAGGGCAGGCTCGTCCACGAAGAGGAACCCCACCTGGTCCCCCACCGCGCCGAGCACCGGCAGCCGCTCCCGGACGAGCGGGATGAGCGCGCGGACCTCGTCGAGCGTCGGGACCCGTTCGATCCGCCCCGCCGCCCGGTCGGCCTCGAGGAACGGGAGGAGGCGCTCGGCGAGCTCGTCGGGCGGGAGGAGCCGGATCCATTGGCCGTTCACCCATTCGAGGCGCTCGCGGTCGAAGACCGCCCCGCCCTTGTTGACCGACTCGAGGTCGAACCGGGCGATGAGCTCGTCGGGCGGGAGGATCTCCTCCTCCGTCCCCGTCGACCATCCCAGCAGCGCGAGGAAGTTCACGAGCCCCTCGCGGACGAACCCCTGCGCGATGTAGTCGTCGACGGCGGTCTGGCTCTTGCGCTTGCTCATCTTCGACCGGTCGGGGTTGAGGATGAGGGGGAGGTGCGCGAACGACGGCACCGCCTCGCCGAGGGCACGGAAGAGGAGGATGTGCTTGGGGGTGTTCGAGAGGTGGTCCTCACCGCGGATGACGTGGCTGATCCGCATCGCCGCGTCGTCCACGACGACGGTGAAGTGGTAGAGCGGGGTGCCGTCCCCCCGGACGATGACGAAGTCTCCGCCGAGCGCAGAGGCGTCGATCTCGACGTGTCCCCGGACGATGTCGTCGAAGGCGACGACGCCGGGCGGGACGCGGAAGCGGATCGCGGGACGCCGGCCCCCGGCTTCGCGCTCGGCCCGCTCCGCCGCCGTGAGCACCGCGCACCGGCCCGCGTACCCGGGCGACTCGTGCGCGGCCTCCTGGCGCCGGCGCTCTGCATCGATCTCGTCGGGGTCGCAGTAGCACGGGTACGCGAGGTCCGCGTCGAGCAGGCGCCGCGCCGCCGCCTCGTAGAGCGGAAGGCGGGCCATCTGGCGGTACGGGCCGAAGGGCCCGCGCTCGTCGAGCCCGGCGACACCGGGGCCCTCGTCCCATTCGAGCCCAAGCCAGTGGAGTCCGTCGAGGATGTCGCGCTCGAACGCCCGCGTGGAGCGGGCGACATCCGTGTCCTCGAGTCGGAGGACGAACGTCCCGCCGACGTGGCGCGCGAAGAGGAAGTTGAACAGGGCGGTCCGGGCGGTGCCGATGTGGAGCGGCCCCGTGGGGCTCGGGGCGATGCGCACGCGGACGTCGGGGCGCGAAGGGGGCTGGGTCATCGGCCGATTGTATGCCCCGCGGATGGGCGGGCCGGGCAACGACCGCGAGGCGCCGCCGCGTCAGCCGACGAGCTCACCGATCGGCGCGAGCTCGAAGACCGCCGTCGCCTCGCCGGCCGACCGGCCGTGCGTGTCGGTCGTCGCGGGTCGGTGGTACCGGGCGAGCATCCGGAGCGCCTGGCCCTCGAGCACGCCCACCTGTCGGAGGGCCTCGACGGTCGCCGCATGGGTCGCCCTGCCACGCCCATCGCCATCGTCGACCTTGAGCGCCAGGCCGGAAGGGCCGACGTAGCGCCCGGAGCGCGGCCCGCCGAGGATGGCGACGCCGCGGAGCGCCTCCGCGCCTCCCTTCGCGACGAGCCGGCCCGGCATCGCCTTGCCGAGCGACGTGTCGAGGCGGTCGCGGGACCCGCCGACCATCTCGGGGTTGGCGAGCATCGCGTCGCGGACGAGGATGAGCCACGGCGTGAGCGACGCTCGAGGGTCGCGCGGGAGGACGACCTCCGGGTCGGCGAGGAACGCGTACGCGCGGGCCACCTCGCGGAGGGGGAACGCGTACGTAAGCACCCCGCACGCGTCGACCGCGGTCACGAGGCCATCCGGCGTCACCCCGAAGGCACGCGCCACCGCCGATCGCACGGCGACCTGGCTCGGGTGGTCGTCGCGCCAGTAGTCGTCGAGGCTCCATCCCTTGAGGCGGCTCAGGATGATCGTGGACGCGTGCTGGCCGGAGCACATGTGGCGGATGGGGCCGGGACGCTCGCCGTCGCGCATGAGCCGCGTGGCGGTCAGCGTGTCGAGCGGCATCCCCTCGGTGCCGCACGCGAGGAGCGACTGGCTCACGCCCGCGCGGCGCATCACCGCCTGGATCGTCCGGACGTGGATATCCTCGCCGGAGTGCGAGCTCGCCATCACGGCGATCTCCTGGGGCTTGATGTCGAACGCCTCGATCGCCCCGGCCTCGAGGAGGGCGACGAGCGCGAACGGCTTCATGGCGGACCGGAGGTTCACCACGGCGTCGGGGTCGCCGAGCACGTGGAGGATGGTGCCGTGGGCATCGACCTCGACGACGTGGCCGCGATGGCGGCTCTCCACGACCATCCCGCGGCGCTGCTCGACGAGCACCGGGGGAGCCGGCGCACGGCGGGACGGGGCGGGGACGGGAGCGGGGGTGGCGCTGCGGCGGCGCGGGGCGTTGAAAGCAGATGTCGGCGACATGGTGAAAGGATAGCGGCGGCCGCTCCGGGCGCATCTCGCTCCGTGGGCACTCGGCGCTACCCTCGTCCGGGCCGACCGCCACGGCGGATGCTACGCCGCAGGCGCCGTCACCGCCACGGGGGATCTCGAGACGGCCCGGCCCGGTGCTAGCATGCGGACGATCCTTCCCGATCTCCCTCGATCCCCCCGCGCGACGAGGAGTCTCCAGTGCCCGATCCCGCCGCTCCCGGTGCATCCACTCGGCCCGACCCCGATCGCTGGCCACGGTTCCACGTCTCGCAGCACCCGGCGGTCCTCCACAAGCTCGCGATCCTCCGGGACGAGCGGACCGAGCCGAAGAAGTTCCGCGAGATCGTCCGTGAGCTCAGCTGGCTCCTCGGCTACGAGGCCCTCGCCGACGTCGCGACCCGCCCGCTCCCGATCCGGACACCGATGGAGGAGATGGAGGCGGACGAGCTCGGCGTGCGGATCGGGTTCGTCCCGATCCTCCGGGCGGGGCTCGGGATGGTGGACGCGATGCTCGAGCTCATGCCGACCGCGGAGGTCTGGCACCTGGGCCTCTTCCGCGACGAGCGGACGCTCCGGCCGGTCGAGTACTACAACAAGCTGCCCGACTCCGCGACGGTCGACCTCAGCCTCATCCTCGACCCGATGCTCGCGACGGGCGGGTCCGCGACCGCGGCGATCGACGTGCTCAAGCGCTGGGGGGCCGCGCGCATCAAGCTCGTGAACCTCATCGCCGCGCCGGAGGGCGTCGACGCCGTGACGGCGGCCCACCCCGACGTGGACATCCACTGCGCCGCCCTGGATCGGCAGCTCAACGAGCGCGGCTACATCATGCCGGGCCTCGGGGACGCAGGCGATCGGCAGTTCGGGACGGCCCGGTAGCGACGGCCGACCCTCGGCCGGAGCGCCAGAGCGCGGGCGACGCCCTCAGGGCGTGACGATCGCGAAGCCCGGGTCGGGCGCCTCCAGGACGGCCGCCAGCCGCGCCAGGACGGCGGGGTCGCCCTCCAGGGCCATGCCGGCCGTCTGCCCGGCGAGGAGTCCGGGAAGGGCGGCCCGCGTGGTCCGGATCGTCAGGTCGACGCCATCGACCGGCGCCTCGCGGTGCACGAGCACGCCGTTGCGCAGGTCGAGCCGGTAGCTCGCGCCGTCGTCGGCCAGGACGACCCCGATCGACAGCGTCAGATCCCAGGCGCGCGGGCCATCCACGCGGATGGCGATCGCGTCGAACAGCTGCGACGGAGACAGCGCGGCGATGAGGTCCGGTGCCCCCGTCCCCGCTGGTGTCCCGAACGAGCCGTGTCGCAGCTCCGCGGCGCCGGCCAGGAACACGCAGCGCCAGGTCCCGTTCTCCGCCCCGAACCCGAGCTGCTCGAGGGCATCGGCCTGGAGGGCCTTGGCCGGCTCGTTGCCCGGATCGGCGAAGATGACGTGGTTGAGGACCTCGACGACCCAGCGGAAGTCGCCGGTGGAGAATGCCTCCCGCGCCCCGGCCAGCACCGCGTCCGCCCCGCCCATCGCGGCGACGTATCGGGTGGCGGCCTCGGTGGGCTCGTGCTGCCAGAGGTGTGCCGGGTTGCCGTCGTACCAGCCCATGTAGCGCTGGTAGATCGCCTTCACGTTGTGGCTCACCGAGCCGTAGTAGCCGCGGGCATGCCAGGCGCGCTCGAGCGCGGGCGGCATCTGGATCGCCTCGGCGATCTCCGCCCCGACCATGCCCCTGTTGAGCATCCGCAGTGTCTGGTCGTGCAGGTACGCGTAGAGGTCGCGCTGTAGCTCGAGGTACCCGCGGGCCCGCTCCCGGCCCCAGGTGGGCCAGTGGTGCGAGGCGAAAACGACGTCGCTGCGGTCGACGAAGCGGTCGATCGCCTCCGTGATGTACCGCGCCCAGACGTTGGGGTCCCGCACGAGGGCGCCGCGGAGCGTGAGCAGGTTGTGGAGCGTGTGCGTCGTGTTCTCGGCCATGCACAGCGCCGTGTGGTCCGGGAACAGCAGGTTCATCTCCGCCGGGGCCTCGGTGCCCGGGGTGACCTGGAACTCCATCCGGATGCCGTCTACGACGCGCTCCTCCCCGGTCGCCACGATCGAGTCGGTGGGGCGGATGAGCGTGACCGTGCCGGTCGACGTGGTCTGGCCGAGCCCGGCGCCCACCTGGCCATGCGGGCCCCGGTCCAGCACCGCCCCGTACATGTAGCCCGCGCGGCGACTCATCGCCGCACCCGCGTAGACGTTCTCCGCGACAGCGTGCTCGAGGAAGCCCTCCGGGGCGATGATCGGGCAGCGACCCGCGTCCACGTCCGCCTGGCTGGTCACGCCCTTGACGCCGCCGAAGTGGTCCACGTGGCTGTGCGTGTACACGACGCCCACGACCGGCCGCTCACCGCGATGCTCCCGGTAGAGCGCGAGGGCCGCGGCCGCGGTCTCAGTGCTGATGAGCGGGTCGATGACGAGGACGCCGGTCTCGCCCTCGACGAACGTGATGTTCGAGAGGTCCATGCCGCGGACCTGGTAGATGCCCGGCACCACCTCGAACAGGCCGTCCATCGCGACGAGGATCGACTGCCGCCACAGGCTCGGGTTCACTGTGCCCGGAGCTTCCCCCTCGATGAACGCGTACGAGTCGTTGTCCCAGACGACCCGTCCGTCCGCGGCCCGCACGACGCACGGGTCGAGACGGCCCAGGAAACCTCGCCGGGCGTCCTCGAAGTCCGCCACGTCGTCGAAGGGGAGCGATTCGAGCACCGCGGCATTGGCGGAACGGATCGACTCGGAAGCGGAAGCAGCCATGCGTTCACTCTCCTCGGGGCCGCGTGCGCGCGGCCGGCATCATGGGGTCGCCGGCGCGAGGACGGGCTGCGGGACCGGGTCAGCCGGCGATGGCCTGGTCGGTGACGTCGAGGCCGCGATCGATGATCTCGAAGCCCGAGCGGAGCTCGTCCTCGCTGATCGTCAGCGGCGGGTTCGTGTAGAAGCTGCTCCAGCGGACGAGCGTGTAGAGCCCGTTCGCGCGGAAGTGCCTGCCGAGCGCGACCATCTCCTCCGAGCTGCCGTTGTACGGGGTCATCGGCGTGAACGGATCACGGCTGCGCACGAGGTCGACGATCCCGAAGAGCCCGATATTGCGCGCGGCTCCGACCGACGGGTGCTTCGCGATGAGCTCGTCCATGAGGGAGCGCATGAGCCCGCCCTTCAGGGCGGCCGCCTCGATGAGGCCCTCGTCCTCGTAGACCGCGATCGTCGCGAGCGCGGTGGCGCACGCGAGCGGATGGCTGTTGTACGTGAGGCCGCCGTAGAAGACGTTGTCGCGGAAGTGGTCGGCGATATGGCGACGCATCCCCACGGCCCCGAGCTGGACGTATGCGGAGGTGAGGCCCTTCGCCATGCAGATGAGGTCGGGGACGACGCCCCAGTGCTCGACCGCGAACCACTTGCCTGTCCGACCGAAGCCGGCCATCACCTCGTCGGCGATGAGGAGGATCCCGTGGCGATCGCAGATCTCGCGGAGCCCCTGCATGTAGCCGTCCGGCGGGACGAGGATCCCGTTCGTGCCGACGACCGTCTCGACGACGATCGCCGCGACGGTCTTCGGACCCTCGTACATGAGGACGTCGTCGGTCTCGCGGAGGACCGCGTCGACCGGCTCGGGGTCCCGCCTGCCCCAGCGGTGGAAATCCGGGATCCGGATGACGCCGGGGATCCCGGGCTCGGCGGCCCAGCGGCGCGGGTCGCCGGTGAGCGTGATCGACCCCGCGGTCCCGCCGTGGTACGAGCGGTACCGCGCCGCGATCTTGTGGCGGCCGCTGAACATCCGCGCGATCTTCACCGCGTTCTCGACCGCCTCCGCTCCACCGTTCGTGAAGAAGAACGCGTCGATGTCGCCCGGGGTGAGCTCGGCGAGCTTCGCACCGAGGCGCGCGCGCGGCTCCGTCGCCATGAACGGGTTGGCATAGCAGAGGACATCGGCCTGGTCCTTGATCGACTGGATGATCCGCGGATGCCCGTGGCCCGCGTTCGTGCACATGAGCTGGCTGTTGAAGTCGAGGTACCGCGTCCCCTCGGGCGTCCAGAAGTAGCTGCCCAGTGCCCCCGCCACCGGTATCGGGTCGACCTTGGACTGCGCCGACCACTCGAAGAGCGTGTGGCGCTTCGTCAGCTCGACGATCTCGGGGCCGGTCATGGAGCCGGGCACGGCGCTGATCCCCATCGGGTCCACCTCGGTCGGTTGTGTACGCCGTCCCGCGGGACGCGTCGCGGACAGCCCTCGCGCCGCACGGGCGCGCCTCGCAAGGGAGTATAGGACCCCGCCGGCGATCGCCCGGTGACCCCCGGACCGTGTCCCGGCGGGGCAAGATGTCGATCCCGGCTACCATGTGTCTGCCATGCGATCGCCGACCCGGGAGCGGCGGCGGGGCCGTCCGCGGCTGCTCGCCCTCGTCGCACTCGCTCTCGTCGCCACCCTCGCCCTCCCCGTCGTCGGCCTGCCCGGCGCGGTGCCTGCCGCGCTCGCCGCGCGCACCACGCAGTCGATCAGCGGCGGTTTCGTCGCCGGCACCCACGAGCAGATCGCGCCCGCCGTCTCCCGCGAGGTCGGGAGGATCACGACGGACCGGTCGGGATCGCAGGTCGTGAACTTCGTCGACGTCGGCACGGCCGACCCGGCGCTCACGTTCGAGGCGTCGCTCTCGGACGGCGAGGCGGTGGGGCGGCAGACGGTCCGGGCGCAGGCCCTGGCGCAGAGCTCCGACGGGCATCGGGTCATCGCGGCGATCAACGGCGACGTGTGGGGCGGCTACTCCTCGGCGTCGCAGGACGCGCCGAACGGCATCGACGTCCACGAGGGCGAGCTCATGGTCGCCGGCGAGTTCGATCGCCCGTCCTTCGCGATCGACGCGTCGGGCCGCCCAAGGGTGGGGACCGTTCGCATCGAGCTGTCGGCGACCGGCTCGGACGGGATGGTCGTCCTCGTCGACCGGCTCAACCAGCTGCGCAAGGCCGGGGAGATCGCGGCCTACACGTACCGGTTCGGTCCCGCCACCCCGAAGGAGGGCTCCGGCGTCGAGGCGGTCCTCGGCGGCATCCCCGTCGCCCTGCCCACGAGCGGGACGGTGGTCGGCGCGGTGCTGGAGATCCGGCCCGCGGGCAGCCAACCGCTCGTCCCCGGCCAGCTCGTGATCAACGGCGCCGCCACGACCTTCGTCAACCGTCTCGTCGTCGGCGAGCAGGTCACGTTCGCGATCACCATCACGCCCGGCTGGGAGGGAGTCCGCGAGCTCGTGTCTGGTCGCGAGACGATCGTCCGCGACGGCCAGGCCTACGTCTCGCCGCGGCCCGCGATCGCCGACCAGCTCCACCCGCGGAGCGCGATCGGGACGACGGCGAGTGGTGACGTCGTGATGGCCACCGTGGACGGGCGCGACAGCGGCACCAGCACCGGGGTGGACCTCGACGAGCTCGCCCAGCTCATGCTCGCGCGCGGCGTCGTGCAGGCGATCAACCTCGACGGCGGCGGCTCCACGACGCTCGCGGTCCGCCAGCCCGGCGACGTCGACGTCTCGGTCGTGAACAGGCCGTCGGACGGCGTGGAGCGCGCGGTATCGAACGCGATCCTCCTCGTGAGCTCGACGCCCACCGGCCCGCCGGCCTCGCTCCTCGTGTCGCCGGCCGCGCCGCAGCTCTACCAGGGCGAGTCGGTCACCCTCGCCGCCAAGGCCGTCGACGCCTCGCTCAACGGCATCCCGGTGGACCCGTCGGGCGTCTCGTGGTCGCTCGCGGGCGGGCCGGGGACGCTCGCGCCGGACGGCCGCTACACGGCCGGTGAGCCGGGCACCGCGACGGTGGCCGGGTCGGCGATCGGCCTCACGTCGCAGGTCACCATCACGACGCTCACGGACACGTCACCGCCCACGTTCGACGGCGGCCCCGTCTCGCGCCTCACGGAGGGCGCCAAGCTGTCGGCGACGGCGGTCCCGCTCACGGTGTCGTGGCCGGCGGCCTCGGACCGCGGGGCCGGCGTCGACCGGTACGAGCTCCAGCGGAGCGTGGACGGCGGGAAGACGTGGAACGGCGTGAAGCTCGCGGCGCCCGCGAAGACCTCGGGCGCCGTGCTCGTCACTCCGGGCAAGGTCACGCGGTTCCGCGTCCGGGCGACGGACAAGGCCGGGAACGTCGGCGAGTGGGTCACGGGGCTGCGCTTCCGCGTCGTGGCCTACCAGGACACCTCGTCCTCGGTCAGGTACAAGGGCTCGTGGAAGGTCATGAGGACGGCGTCGCTCTTCGGCGGCTCGTCCCGCTGGACCTCCAACGGGTCCGTGAGCCTCTCGTTCCAGGGAAGCCAGGTCGCGTGGGTGGGGATCCAGGGCACCGATCGTGGCGCCGCGCGGATCCTCATCGATGGGAAGTCGGTCGCGTCGGTGGACGACCACGCGTCGACGCGGAAGATCCGGACGATCGTCTACGTCCGGCTGTTCGAGGGGCTCGGGCGCCACGCGATCGAGGTGAAGGCGCTCGGGACGTCGGGCCGGCCGCGGGTCGACTTCGATGCGTTCGTCATCGTCGTCCCGATCCCCGACTGACGCTCCGGCGCCCGGCTCCCGACCACGGGGGCCCTCCCGTCGCCCGCCGGAGGGTGTACCCTCGCCCACCTGACACGGCGCGGGAGCGTCGCCCCATCGGGCGGACCGAGGACGCTGGCTCCCCGCCCTCGCGGAGGTACCCATGCCCCGGATCGTGCGCGGTGCGCTCCTCCAGGCCACCTGGACCGGCGACAAGGAATCGATGATCCAGAAGCACGAGGCTCATGCTCATGCGGCGGCGAAGCAGGGCGCCGGGGTCATGCTCTTCCAGGAGCTCTTCTACGGGCCGTACTTCTGCCAGGTCCAGGATCCGGAGTACTACGGGTACACGGAACACATCCCGGACGGCGCCACGACGAGGCGGATGCAGGATCTCGCGAAACAGACCGGGATGGTGCTCGTCGTGCCGATGTACGAGGAGGACAGCCAGACCACCGGCCTCTACTACAACACCGCAGCCGTCATCGACGCGGACGGGCGGTACCTGGGCAAGTACCGCAAGACGCATCTCCCCCACCTCAAGGGCTTCTGGGAGAAGTACTATTTCCGGCCCGGCAACCTCGGGTACCCGGTCTTCGAGACCGCCGTGGGGCGCGTCGGCGTCTACATCTGCTACGACCGCCACTTCCCGGAGGGGGCACGGGCGCTCGGGCTCAACGGCGCGGAGATGGTCTTCATCCCGTCCGCCACGAGCCGCGGCCTCTCCGAGTACCTCTGGCGGATCGAGCAGGTGAGCCACGCGGTGGCGAACGGCTACTTCGTCGGGACGATCAACCGGGTCGGGATCGAGCCGCTCGGCGACGACGACTTCTACGGCCAGAGCTACTTCTGCGACCCGCGCGGCCAGTTCATCGGCGGCATCGGGAGCCCGCACGACGAGGAGCTCCTCGTCCGCGACATGGACCTCGACCTCGTCACCGAGGTCCGCCAGACGTGGCAGTTCTACCGCGACCGGCGACCCGACCAGTACGGAGACCTCGTCCGGCCCTGACGACGCCGCACGCGCGGCGCGTCCCACTCGAGCGCGGGCCGGACGCGCCCCATCCGGCCCGCGACGACGGAGGCATCGTGGACTTCGGCTTCACGCTCAAGCCCGAGCACTCGGTCGAACGTCACCTCGCGCTCGCGAGGCGCGCCGAGGCGAACGGGTTCACGTACGGCTGGCTCTTCGATTCCCACGTCCTCTGGCGGGAGGCCTACACACTCCTCGCGCTCATGGGCACCGCGACCGACCACATGCGCCTGGGCACGTGCGTGACGAACCCGGCGACGCGCGAGCCATCCGTGACCGCGAGCGCGCTCGCGACGCTCCAGGAGATCACGGGCGGCCGGATGGACCTCGGCATCGGGCGCGGCGACAGCGCCCGGCGGGTGCTCGGGAAGGCGCCGACGTCGATGGCGATGCTCGAGGAGTCGGCGCTCGTCATCCGCGATCTCGTCGAAGGCCGCGGGACCGAGTACGAGGGGGCCTGGCTCGAGCTCACCTGGGCATCGCGGCAGTACCGGCTTCCCATGTGGATCGCCGGCTACGGGCCCAAGGCACTCGAGCTCGCCGGGCGGATCGCGGACGGGATCATGCTCCAGATCGCCGACCCGGACCTCGTCGCGTGGATGGCGGGCCAGGTCCGCGACGCGGCGAGGAAGGCCGGCCGAGATCCGGCCGCGGTGCGCGTCATGTCGGCCGCGCCGGCGCACGTGGCGCGCACGGACATCGCCCGCGAGCGTGTCCGCTGGTTCCCCGCGCTCGTGAGCAACCACGTCGTCGACCTCGTCAACCGATACGACCCGGCGGAGCTGCCGGAGTCGCTCACGGCGTATGTCCGGGAACGCGTGGGGTACGACTACCTGCACCATGCGGAGGTGGGCTCGTCGAACGCGGTCTTCGTGAGCGACGAGATCGCCGACCGGTTCTCGCTCATCGGCGGCGTCGACGAGCACGTCGCGAAGCTCCTCCGCCTCGCCGACGCCGGCGTCGACCAGTTCAACCTGTACCTCATGAACGGCGACGAGGAAGAGCAGCTCGACATCTACGGACGCGACGTCATCCCCGCGTTCCGGGAGGCGCTGGCGCGCAGGTAGGCGCCCGGCGCCGGGGGCCCGACCAGCCCATGGAGGTCGCACGCGATGGATCCCGACGAGGCGGGCGTGCTCCGAGCGGTCGCCGAGCGCGACTTCATCGAGACATGGTCGCTCTTCGCGAGCCTTCCCGGCGCCGCGGTCGTGGACGAAGGCGGGGTCCTCCGGCTCGTCACCGGCGCAGCCGACCCGCTCGCGAACGCCGTGCTCCGGACCCGCGTCGCCGCCGGCGGCGACGCGGAGACGGCGATCGAGGCGACCATCGCCCACTTCGACGCGGCGGATCTCCCGTGGACCTGGTGGAGCCTCCCGTCGGACGTGCCGGGCGACATCGTGGAGCGGGTCGCGCGCCGCGGCTCCAGCGGCATCGAGTCGGCGCCGCTCATGGTGCTCGCGGATCTCGACGTCGTGACCCCGCGGCCGGTCGCCGGCCTCGCCGTCGCGCGGGTCCGCGACGACGCCGGGATGGACACGTTCCTCCGGCTCGCCGAGGGCGCCCTGGAGCTGACCGCGGTCGTCGGCGGCCTCCTCAGGTCGCTGGCGGGCGTGACGGGACTTGGCGATGACGCGCCCATCCGCCACTACCTCGGCCGGCTCGGCGACGAGGCGGTGGGGATCGCGACGCTGCACGTCGGCGGAGGGGTGGCGGGCATCTACAACGTGGGCACGCCGGAGGCGTTCCGCGGCCGCGGCATCGGGTCTGCGCTCACCGTGGCCGCGCTGGTGGACGCACGGGCATCGGGTGCGACGACAGCGGCGCTGCAGTCGAGCGAGCTGGGGCTTGGCGTCTACCGACGGCTGGGATTCGTCGAGGTCGGGACGATCCGCGCTGTGGGGCGAGTCGCCGAGGCATGACCGGGCGCACGAGACGGTCGGGCGCGACTACCATCGCCTCCTGACCATCCCATCGACGGACACAGACCCACCAGGAGGCGATGGTAGTC
>Ga0194043_1001749_pt1 | contig 12138 bp, 9 predicted proteins | sample JunL4415m_MetaG_FD_161274 | JGI IMG/M metagenome (GOLD analysis project Ga0194043, IMG submission 161274) | Anoxic zone freshwater microbial communities from boreal shield lake in IISD Experimental Lakes Area, Ontario, Canada - Jun2016-L442-15m | ecosystem: Environmental > Aquatic > Freshwater >...
GGTGCCGTGCACCTGCGTGACGGTGACCATCGAAGGCCGCCGAGCTTTGCTGGCCGAGGTGCAGTCCTTGGTGGTCAAGGCGGCTACCCCCAACCCGCGGCGCGGCGTCAGCGGACTGGACTCGTCACGGGTGGCGATGCTCACCGCGGTCACCCAACGGTGCGCAGACCTGAAGTTGGCGGATCAGGACGTGTTCGTCGCCACCGTCGGCGGCGCCAAGCTGTCTGACCCCGGAGTCGACCTGGCAGTCTGTCTCACCATCGCGTCGGCGACCTGGGGCAAGCCGATGCCCGACGACGTGCTGGCGATCGGCGAGGTTGCCCTCTCCGGTGACATCCGACCGGTCCCGATGATCGGCCAACGGATCGCGGAAGCCTCGCGACTGGGTTTTCGGCGGATCTTGGTCCCGCGCGGCACCTCCAAGGCGGTGCGCGAGGCCGACCCGGATGTCACCATCACCGAGCTGGCGCACGTGGGTGCCGCCCTCAGCGCACTGCACAACCTGGCGGGTGAGGTACCTGGCTCGAACTGATGGTCGGAGCCTCGCCGAGCGAGGACGAGCCCACCGGCGATCACTGCGGCCGTCAGTGGCCCACAATAGGAACATGCCCCCTGGACATATCTCGCTTCCGGAAGACAACGACATCTTCCTGGACATCCTGCCAACCGTGGCGCCTGGCACGGAGTTGCGTGACGGCCTTGAACGAATCCTGCGGGGAACCACGGGCGCACTGATCGTGGTCGGCCACGACGCCGTCGTGGAAGCGATGTGCGGCGGCGGCTTCATCCTTGATGTCGAGTTCACCGCCACCCGGTTGCGCGAGCTGTCCAAGATGGACGGCGCGATCATCCTGACGCAGGACTCCTCACGAATCGTGCGTGCAGGCGTGCACCTGCTTCCCGACGGATCGCTTCCCACTCAGGAAACCGGCACCCGCCACCGAACCGCGGATCGCGTCTCGCAACAATCCGGGTTCCCTGTTCTCAGTGTCAGCAAGTCGATGAACACGATCGCTCTGTACGTCGACGGTCATCGACACGTCCTGGAGCCCTCAGCGTCGATCCTGTCTCGGGCGAATCAGGCGCTGGCAACACTCGAGCGCTACAAACTTCGCCTCGACGAAGTGTTCGGCACATTGTCGGCGTTGGAGATCGAGGACCTCGTCACCGTCCGGGACGTCGCCGTAGTCGTCCAACGCCTGGAGATGGTGCGTCGAATCGCCGCCGAGATCGCCGACTACGTCATCGAGCTCGGGACCGACGGCAGGATGGTAGAGCTGCAACACGCCGAACTCGTGGCTGGCGTTGATGACGACCTGCGCCTCATCGTGCGAGATCACGTTCTGGCGCCCGAGGGTAGCGCCCCGGAAGACACCGCTGCTCTGGTCGCGCTCGACTCGCTGTCACCATCTGAGCTGCTCGATCTCGGGCTGATCGCGGACGCGCTCGGCCTCGGTGGATCTGCCGAAGCACTGGATCAGCCCTCCAACCCGCGCGGCTATCGCTTGCTGGCTCAAGTCCCACGGCTGCCCGACTACGTGGTCGATCGGGTCTGCGAGCATTTCGGCAGCCTGCAGAAGCTGCTGATCGCCAACGTCGATGAGCTGCGCGCGGTCGATGGCGTCGGCGATACCCGCGCCCGATCCATCCGGGAGTCCCTCTCACGCCTCGCCGAAGCCAGCTTCAACGACCGCTACCACTGAGCAGCGCCGCAAAGCCCCCTCATATGCGGGTTTTCAGGCGGCCAAGAAACCCGCATATGAGGGGGCTTTGCGAGAGATTGAGCCCGTCTGAGCATCAGTTGATGGTGAAGGTGACCGGTTTGCTCTTGAGCCCGTTGTTGATCCCGGTGACGTCGTAGCTACCGGACTTGGCGGCCGTTTGACCGGCTGGGCAGCCGGACTGGGTCAGTTTCTGGTTCCAGGTGGAGGCTACTGCGTACGAGACCGTCGTCGGAATGGACTTGAGGTCGTTGCCGCCGGACGCGCTGCAGTCATCACTGGACCAGACGTGAACGCCACCGCTAGTGACCTCGATGGTGTTTACCTTGGCCCCGACGTCACGCACGCACGAATGGTCGGAGACGTTCTTGACGAACATGGTGAACGTGATGGGTGTACCCGCAGTGAAGGTGGTCCCGCCCTTGGGCGCAACCGAGACCTCCACGTCCGAATCGCTGCATACGTCGCCGGTCGCTGTCGGCGAGGCGGAGCTGCTCGCACTGCTGGAACTCGATGAAGACGGCGAACGCGAACCGGAGGCTGACGGCGAGCTCGACGGCGACGGGCCCTCCGTTGCAGACGCCGAAGGACTCGGCGCCGAAACCGCCGAGGTCGAATCCGGTTTGAGCAGCAGGAAGAGCAGTACGAAGATGACGATCACGCCCAGCACGATCAACAATCGCCGTCGCCAGTACACCGACGGGGGCTCTGGTCCTACTGGATTGACAACACCATTCAAGTTCACCACGCGGACACGCTAACAAGCAGGTCTTGTGAGCCTCGACACCGGCGCGCCAACTCGGAGTTTCAGGATCACCAACCGCTCCTATTACAGGTACAAATCGGGTGAAATCGCAGGTCAAAGAGTAGTTGATCTTCACGGGCAGATTGCGTCACGCACAGTTGTGGCGCGCTCACCGAACATGACGAAGGGGACCTGCCGACGTCCGGCGGGTCCCCTTCGACCAGAGTGGTGCGCGGTGCTACTCGGGCTTTTCCGCCTTCTGTTCGACTGGCGGAACATCCGGCAGCTGCGGTTTCTCCGCGCCGCTGAAGGTGAAGACCGCGTCCATGCCCTCACCCTCGGCGTCGACGACCACGATCTCGCCCGGTTTGAGGTCACCGAACAAGATCCGCTCGGACAGGGCGTCCTCGATGTCGCGTTGGATCGCCCGGCGCAGCGGACGGGCTCCGAGGACCGGGTCGTAGCCGCGGATGGCGATCGCGTTCTTCGCCGCCGTGGTCAGTTCCAGGCCCATGTCCTTGTCCCGCAGCCGCTCGTCGAGCTTGGCCAGCATCAGATCCACGATCTCGACGATCTCGGGTCGGGTCAGCTGGTGGAACACGATGATGTCATCGATGCGGTTCAGGAACTCGGGGCGGAAATGGTTCTTGAGCTCCTCGTTGACCTTGTTCTTCATCCGCTCGTATGTGGACTGCACGTCGCTGGCGTTGCCGAAGCCGAGTCCCGCGCCCTTGGAGATCTCCCGGGTCCCGAGGTTGGTGGTCATGATGATGACGGTGTTCTTGAAGTCCACCACCCGGCCTTGGGAGTCGGTCAGCCGGCCGTCTTCCAGGATCTGCAGCAACGAGTTGAAGATGTCCGGGTGGGCCTTCTCGACCTCGTCGAACAGCACCACCGAGAACGGCTTGCGCCGCACCTTCTCGGTCAGCTGACCGCCCTCTTCGTAGCCGACATACCCCGGAGGCGAGCCGAACAGTCGGGACACGGTGTGCTTCTCGGAGTACTCCGACATGTCCAGGCTGATCAGTGAGTCCTCGTCACCGAACAGGAACTCGGCCAGCGTCTTGGACAGCTCGGTCTTGCCGACCCCGGAGGGTCCGGCGAAGATGAACGACCCACCAGGGCGCTTGGGGTCCTTGAGCCCAGCCCGGGTGCGCCGGATCGCTTGGGACAGGGCCTTGATCGCCTGCTCCTGGCCGATCACCCGCCGGTGCAGCTCACCTTCCATGTTCAGCAGCCGAGCCGATTCCTCCTCGGTCAGCTTGAACACCGGAATTCCCGTGGCCGCGGCGAGCACCTCGGCGATGATCTCTTCGCCGACCTCGGCCACCACGTCCAGGTCGCCGGCCTTCCATTCGGCTTCGCGTTCGGCCTTCTCACCGATCAGCGTCTTCTCTTTGTCCCGCAGGTTCGCGGCCTTCTCGAAGTCCTGCGAGTCGATCGCTGATTCCTTCTCACGGCGCACCGCAGCGATCCGCTCATCGAACTCCCGCAGATCCGGCGGTGCCGTCATCCGACGGATCCGCAACCGGGCCCCGGCCTCATCGATCAGGTCGATCGCCTTGTCCGGCAGGAACCGGTCGTTGATGTACCGGTCGGCGAACGTGGCCGCCGCCACCAAGGCGGCATCGGTGATCGTCACCTTGTGATGGTTCTCGTACCGGTCCCGCAAACCCTTGAGGATCTCGATCGTCTGCGCCAACGTCGGCTCGGGAACCTGGATCGGCTGGAACCGCCGCTCCAACGCGGCATCCTTCTCGACGTACTTGCGGTACTCATCCAGCGTGGTCGCACCGATGGTCTGCAACTCGCCGCGGGCCAGCATCGGCTTGAGGATGGAGGCCGCATCGATCGCGCCCTCGGCCGCACCGGCACCGACCAGGGTGTGCATCTCGTCGATGAACAAGATGATGTCCCCGCGGGTGCGGATCTCTTTGAGGACCTTCTTCAGCCGCTCCTCGAAATCACCGCGATACCGCGATCCGGCCACCAACGCCCCCAGATCCAGGGTGTAGATCTGCTTCTCCTTGAGCGTCTCGGGCACCTCACCGCGCACGATCATCTGCGCCAGGCCTTCAACCACCGCGGTCTTGCCGACCCCGGGCTCACCGATCAGCACCGGGTTGTTCTTCGTGCGCCGGCTCAGCACCTGCATGACCCGCTCGATCTCGGTCTCCCGGCCTATCACCGGGTCGAGTTTGTTCTCCCGGGCAGCCTGCGTCAGATTACGACCGAACTGATCCAGCACCAACGACGTCGACGGCGTCCCCTCAGCCGGTCCGCCGGCAGCGGCGGGCTCCTTGCCCTGGTAGCCGGACAGCAGTTGAATGACCTGCTGGCGCACCCGGTTCAGATCAGCACCGAGCTTGACCAGCACCTGCGCCGCGACACCCTCGCCCTCGCGGATCAACCCGAGCAGGATGTGCTCGGTGCCGATGTAGTTGTGACCGAGCTGCAAAGCTTCGCGCAGCGACAGCTCCAGCACCTTCTTGGCCCGCGGCGTGAACGGGATATGCCCGCTGGGCGCCTGCTGACCCTGCCCGATGATCTCCTCGACCTGGTGGCGCACCGCCTCCAGCGAGATGTTCATCGACTCCAGCGACTTGGCCGCTACGCCCTCGCCCTCATGGATCAACCCGAGCAGAATGTGCTCAGTGCCGATGTAGTTGTGGTTGAGCATGCGTGCTTCCTCTTGCGCCAGCACGACCACCCGACGGGCGCGGTCGGTAAATCGCTCGAACATCAGATCGCTCCCCTTGTTGACATGGTTGCAGGATAGTAGGTCATTGCAGTTGCACTGTCAGCCAGACGACGAGGTTTCACCCCGGCCTTGATGAACTACTCAGACAACTGCCCGAAATGACCCATCTGCGGGACCTTCGTCCTGCATGAACCTTCAACCGTGTCGACTCCAGGACTGTTCCGATATCCCTGATGCCTTCACCCAGGGCGAACAACCGTTGGCCCGGGATCGGGCACACGGAGTATCGTGACGCCATGACTGCACCTGTGATGACGATCGTGGGCGCCGGTCCCGGCCTCGGCTCGGCGTTGGCCCACCGCTTCGGAGCAGAGGGCTACCGCATCGGCCTGATAGCCCGAAACCCCGCAGCTCTCAGCGAACTTGGCGACGGACTGTCGGCCGTTGGCGTCGAGTCAGCAGCCGTAGTGGCGAACGCTTCGGACGCGGATGCGCTCCGCAATGCTTTGGACGCGGTTGCGGTCGAGTTGGGCGACCCCGACGTCGTTGTTTCCAACACCTCGATGATGGTGGAGGGCCTGCCGACGACGATTGATCTGGGGGTTTTCGAACAGGTCTGGCGCGTCGCATGCGTCAGCACTCTGGTCGCGCTGCAGCATGTCGCTCCGATCATGCGGACCAAAGGATCTGGAGTGTTCTTGGTTCCGGGTACGGCGATCGCGATGCGACCGTGGGCTCCTGGTGTGGCTTTGGGATCGGCCAAGGCCGCGGCTCGAAACGTCGTCATGTCGGCCGCCACCGAGTTGGCGCCACACAACGTCCATGCCGCGATGATCACAATCGACGGGATGATCACAGCCGAGGGTCCATTCGCACCGGACGCGATCGCGCAGACGTTCTGGTCGGTCTCCCAACAGCCGCCGTCGCAGTGGCACCCCGAGGTCGTCTACTCCGGTTAAGCACTGCATCGACTGAGGCCCCACCGATCGTTGGGCCGAGTCCCTCTCGTTGAGTGGGGAGTTGTCGTCGCTTTCCTTGATCGAAAACGACGACAACTCCCCACTCAACGGGTCGTTCGCGGCCAAAGCGGGGTAGCCTGTGGGGATGAAAGCCAAAGGCGTGGTGGCTGCGGGGGGTGCGGCGGTGGTAGCTGCCGCGGCGATCTCGTTTGCGGTGCTGGGATCGAGCAGCGCCAACTCGCAGCCGCCGACCACGGAAGCCGCCGCCGGACCGCAAACCTCGGCGCCGCCAGTGGGCGGCCCCGCGGACTCGTCGGCCGCCCCGACCACAACACCAACAGGTACCGCGGCCGCGAGCGCAAGCCCTCCGCCGTCCGGGGTCCCCGTGCCTGCCGTCGTGGCCGCAGGGCCAACCGCCCCGACCACGCCACCGGCACCGAAGAACTGCAAAGCACAGATCACTGACGTCGCGCAGTCCTACCTGTCCAAGCTCAGCCCCAAGAGCACCCAGGTCGTTGTCGTCGCCGGCGAGGGCAAAGCATCATCGGTGAACCAGATCAGCTACTGGTCCAAGCAACCGGCAAACTGTTGGCTCAAGGTCAAGACGATGGACGGCCGCAACGGCGCCGCCGGCTGGAGCACCACCCCTGTCGACGGCAGTTACCTGTCGCCGATCGGAGTCTTCGGCCTATCCGACGCAGGCGGACGCCTTAAAAACCCTGGCACCAAGCTCCCGTACCACTACGGACCCGGAACCTGGGACCAGTACGGGTACCGGATGAACGACAGCGCGGTGCAGATGTTCGACTACGTCGTCGCCGTCAACTTCAACAGGTTCACTGGCAAGCCACCGCGCGACATGAACCGGCCCGACCCCAGCATCCACGACGGCGGCATCTGGTTCCACGTCGGTGGCGATGGAGCCACCAAGGGCTGCATCTCGGTCACCGAGCCGGAAATGATCTGGGTGCTCAAGTGGCTGGAACCCACCGCTAAGCCAACGATGATCATGGGCCCAACCTCGTACATCTCAGGGTGACGGTTAGTCGGAGCCGTGGGTGCCGGACCGACCGCGGGATAAGAAACGACTCGGAGGGTCCCACCAGAAAACGATGTTGGCGCTACCATGACCGCATGCGCCGAAGCTTGAAACGATCACTGACCCGGGCAACTGCCCTGACCACCATCGCAGCCACCGTCGCCGGAGTCGGCGTCGTCTCGGCCGGCATCGGTCCCGCCGCAGCCGCTACCGTGCCCGCCCCGGCCGTCAGCTGCCAGACCACAGTCGGCGGCGCCGGACCGACTTTCCTGGCGAAGATCGGTCCGACCACCAAGCAGGTCGTGGTCGTGTCCGGGGACAGCCGCGGGTCGAGCTACAACCGGATTCGGTTCTGGACCAAACTGGCCGACAACTGCTGGGTCAAGGTGCGGGCGATGGCCGGACGCAACGGCTACACGGGCTGGTCCAAGACCCCCGTCGACGGCAGCGGGCTGTCCCCGATCGGCGTGTTCGGGCTGACAGACGCCGGAGGTCGCAAGAAGAACCCCGGCAGCAAGCTGCCGTACCACTACAACGCAGGAACCTGGGATCAGTACGGCTACCGGATGAACAGCAACCGGGTGCAGGTGTTCGACTACGTGGTAGCGATCAACTTCAACCGCTTCGCCGGCAAACCGCCGCGGGACATGAACCGGCCCAACCCGAAGATCCACGACGGCGGCATCTGGTTCCACGTCGGTGGAGCTGGAGCTACTCGCGGTTGCGTATCAGTCACCGAGGCGCAGATGATCTGGACGCTGCAGTGGCTGGATCCCACGGCCCAGCCAAAGATCATCATGGGGAACCGGCAAGCACTCGCGCGCTAACTTCGGCGACGCGCACTTGGCGAATAAGCCCCGCACTCAGTAGTCGGGCTTGACAGCGGCTCAACCAACAAGGTTAGTTATCTGGCAACGGTGCGCCCACACAGCCAGAATGGACGCGAACAGCCGACCAACGATGCCGCTGACACACTCGAGGAGTTCGCATGGCCAACCATCCCCGCGCCGGGACCCCAGCCCTTCCCCAGGACCTGGCGGACATCGCCAAACTGGTGAATGACTACTACGTCCTGCATCCGGACGTCTCCATCGCCGAGCAGCGAGTCTCCTTCGGTACCTCCGGGCACCGGGGCAGCTCCTTCGACCATGCCTTCAACGAGGATCACATCGCCGCGACCACCCAGGCGATCGTCGAATACCGCACTGGCCAGCAGATCAACGGTCCATTGTTCATGGGGATGGACACCCACGCCCTCAGCGAGCCGGCTTATGCAACGGCGTTGGAGGTACTGGCGGCCAACGGCATCGAAGTGAGGCTGGACCCGAAGGACTCGTATGTCCCGACCCCAGTCATCAGCCACGCCATCTTGCGCTACAACAACGGCAGCAACAAGAGCCAGGCCGACGGCATCGTGATCACTCCGTCGCACAACCCCCCGAGCAACGGTGGCTTCAAATACAACCCACCCGACGGCGGACCGGCAGGCACCGAGATCACTTCTTGGATCCAGGACCGCGCCAACGAGATCCTCAAGACGGGTCTGCGAAGTGTCAAGCGGATCCCGTACGAGAAGGCACGCACGGCTCCGACGACCCGTCCGTACGATTACCTGGAAACGTACGTCGATGACTTGCCGAACGTGATCAACGTCGATGCCATCCGCGAGGCCGGCATCCGGATCGGAGCCGACCCGCTCGGTGGCGCCAGCGTCTACTACTGGGGGGCAATCGCCGAGCGCTTGAACCTCGACATCACGGTTGTGAACACGCTGGTCGACCGTCAGTTCGCTTTCATGACGCTGGACTGGGACGGCAAGATCCGGATGGACTGCTCGAGTCCGTCGGCGATGGCGTCGATGGTCGCACACAAGGACGACTACCAGATCTCGACCGGCAACGACACCGACTCCGATCGCCACGGCATCGTGACGCCGGATGCCGGACTGATGAACCCCAACCACTACCTGGCGGTGGCGATTCAATACCTGTTCGCTAATCGCCCGGGCTGGCCAGAGGGCTGCGCGGTCGGAAAGACGTTGGTCAGCTCCTCAATGATCGACCGGGTGGCGCAGTCTCTCGGCCGCAAGCTCATCGAGGTGCCGGTCGGGTTCAAGTGGTTCGTGCCGGGGCTGGTCAGCGGCACCATTGGATTCGGCGGCGAGGAGTCCGCCGGAGCCAGCTTCCTGCGCCTAAACGGCAAAGTATGGACGACTGACAAGGACGGCATCATCCCAGCGTTGCTGGCATCTGAGATCCTCGCGGTCACCGGCAAGACGCCGAGCCAGCACTACCACGAGCTCACCGAACGGTTCGGCGACCCGGCCTACGCGCGGGTAGATGCCCCCGCAACACCGGCCGAGAAGGCGACGCTGGCCGGTTTGTCGCCTGAACAGGTGACCGCGACCGACCTCGCCGGAGAACCGATCACAGCAAAGCTCACCCGCGCTCCCGGCAACGACGCACCGATCGGCGGCTTGAAGGTGACGACCGAGTCAGCCTGGTTCGCGGCCCGCCCGTCAGGGACCGAGAACGTCTACAAGATCTACGCGGAATCGTTCAAGGGTCCAGAGCACTTGGCGCTGGTGCAGGAGCAAGCCCGCGAGGTAGTGTCCGACGCTCTCAAGGGGAGCTGACGCCGGTGACCGCGGATGCCTCAGGGATGACGGACGCGGCAACGGCTCACGTCGGTTACGGGGCCTCGGCGGGAACCCGCCGAGGCCTGGCTTCCTGGCACGAGGTGGTGGACAGCCGCGACCCGCAACGACTGGCCGATGTGCTGGCCGACTCGGTCGTGTTCCGCTCACCGATCGTGCACACGCCACAGCGAGGCCGGGAACTCACGACGCTGTACCTCACCGGCGCGATGGTGGTGCTGGGCAACGATACGTTCAGCTACGTCCGAGAGGTCGCCGACGGGTCGACAGCGATTTTGGAATTCACCTCCGACATCGACGGCATCACTGTCAACGGCGTCGACATGATCGAGTTCGATGCCGACGGCCGAATCGTGGACTTCAAGGTCATGCTTCGGCCGATGAAAGCGATCACCTTGGTAGGACAGAAGATGTCCGAGATGCTGGCGGCGCTGACCGAAGCTCCCTGACCGCACCTTTGGAGGGCGCCCGCAAGCTGAGTCACCCCACCCTTCGTTGACTGCGAAGTTGTCGCGGGGTTTCCTTGATCGAAAACCGCGACAACTTCGCAGTCAACGCGTCTCGGGCCTCAGTCGTTGTCTCGGGCTTCGTCGCCGGACTCGGCGCCTGGTCCTGGCGGCGGCGGGGTGCTGTTCGCCCCGTAGACCGAGTGCCAGATGATGGCGTCGAGCTGGTGTTGGGGAACTTGGTCGGGTGTGCCGAGCGATAGGTTGCCGGACCATTCGGAGTCCGGCGAAGCCGCCGTGTTGCGGGTGAGCAAGTCCACTCCGACAGGCACTGACGGCACAGGATCGCCATTGACGACCGTTCCCGCGAATGCGTCGTACATCGGCGTTGCCAAAGCGTCATTGATGGTCAACGGCTTCATGCCCAGAATCAGCTCAATCGAGCGCACGGCCGAGACGAGGTCGTAGCGCGTGTGAATCACAGCACCCGGCTGGGCATACGGGCTGATGACGGCGACTGGGATCCGATGGGCGTTGACGTGGTCGGCGCCATCCTGGGAGTCGTCCTCCACGATGAAGATCGCCGAGGACGACCAGATGGACGAGTGCGAGATGGTGTCCACGATCTGGCCGACCGCCAGGTCACTGTCGGCGACCATCGCCGTCGGTGTCGGGAACCCGGGCTGGGTTCCGCGGGTGTGGTCGCTGGTGAGCGTGAGGTAGTTCAGCGCCGGGACGGTTCCCTGGGCCAGTTGCTGGGTGAACCGCTGCCGGAAACAATCCACGCGTGAGAAGCTGCCCGCCGGTGCCCCGGCTGGCATGCTGGAATCGAAGACCTCACTTTGGGCTGCGTTCGCGGCAGTCCCGATCAACAGGTCGGAGGGATAGCATCCGGCGAACGGGGGGCCGAGGTCGGAATTCTTCTCCACCGCTTTGATCGCCGCGAGTTGCGCGGGAGTGCGGTCGCGGTCCGGCACCGAGCTGTACCCGCCGATGAATCCCTCGCCGTAGTTGAAATAGGAGATCTTCTGGTTCTGCGCCTGGTTGAACAGGAATCCGTTGCCCGGCCAGCTCACCGCGAACGTGCCGAAGTCGTTGGGGCGTCCACGCGCGCCGTATTGCTGGACCCAGTTGCGGGTGACGTAGTCCGGTACCCCTGCCGACGCCGTCCAGTAGTGCCCCTGGATCGACGCCTCCGAGTTGGCGAACACGTTGTCCATCAGCGGGAAGCGTGTCACGAGCGAATGGAAATTGGGGGTGACGTCCTTGCCGAAAATCGCGAGTTTCGAATCACCGTTCCCACGGCTGTCATCGCCGAGCAGCTGATCGTAGGTCCGGTTCTCCCGAACCAGGAAGAAGACGTGCTTGATCGGACCGTCCGCGCGCAGTGGCGTGTCCGCAGGCGCCGATTGGGCGTTCGTCGGCTGCAGTTGCTTGGCGGCGGCCGGCGTCATTTCGCGGACCTGCGCATCGGTGGGAATCGTCATCAGCCCCGCGCGACCCGTCACCAGGCTTGGCAGGTACCCGATGCCTTGGAAGACGTCTGTGGTGGGCGCGACGGTATTGAAGGCCCAGAAGATGGGGTCCGAGGCGAGCGTCGGGACAGGCCCGTTCAGATTCGGGCCGACTCCGACCCCTTCCGCCGCGACATACAGCAGTTGCGCTGGCCTGTCACCTTGACCGGCGACCGTGGCCACTGCCTGGGGTTGATCGGCTGTCGGAATCCGTCCGACCTCGGTCCATACGTCCGAGGGGGCTGTGGATGATCCCGGCAGACGGATGACAGCGATCTCATCGGCTCCAGACTCGGCGACGAACAAGCGACCGCCGTCCGGGTCCAGGGCCAACGCCACGGGCATTGTTCCCAGACC
>Ga0194043_1001755_pt1 | contig 12120 bp, 10 predicted proteins | sample JunL4415m_MetaG_FD_161274 | JGI IMG/M metagenome (GOLD analysis project Ga0194043, IMG submission 161274) | Anoxic zone freshwater microbial communities from boreal shield lake in IISD Experimental Lakes Area, Ontario, Canada - Jun2016-L442-15m | ecosystem: Environmental > Aquatic > Freshwater >...
CGTCGGCAGCGATCATGTCGAAGGGCACCATCGCCCAAAAAGAGCGCTGGGCTCTCGATCTGCTCACGATGGACAAAGTGGGCTCGTGGGCCATCACCGAGCCCGGCTCCGGATCTGATGCGTTCGGCTCAATGCGCGCCACCGCTCGGCGCGATGGCGACGACTACATCCTCAATGGATCAAAGACCTTCATCACCAACGGGCCATACGCCGACATCACCGTGTTCATCTGCAAGCTCGATGATGGAGGGCCAGTCGAGAATCGCAAGGTGGTCAGCTTTGTGCTCGACCGCGGCATTCCTGGCTTCGAGCAATCGAAGCGTCTTCGCAAGATGGGAATGCATTCATCGCCAACCGGCCAACTATTCCTCGACGACGTTCGTGTTGGTCGCGATCGCCTCATTGGCGAGACCGAAGATCAGCCAGCGGGCGGCCGTGAAGGCGCCAAGGCAACCTTCCAGCAAGAGCGTTCGGGCGTGGCCGCGATGGCTCTGGGCATCATCGAAGAGTGCTTGCAGCTCAGCGTTGCCTACGCCAAAGATCGCGTGCAGTTCGGCAAGCGAATCGGTGAGTTCCAGCTGATTCAAGACAAGCTGGCGCGTATGGAAGTGGCTCGCATCAACGTGCAGAACCTTGTGTTCCGCACGATCGAGATGGGCGCTGCTGGCAAGACGATGTCATTGGCCGAAGCGTCAGCGATGAAGCTGTACTCAGCACGCGCCGCAACCGAAGTAGCCCTCGAGGCAGTGCAAGTGTTCGGCGGCAACGGCTACATGTCGGAGTTCAGGGTCGAGCAGCTGGCCCGCGATGCCAAGGTGTTGCAGATCTATGCCGGCACCGACGAGATCCAGATCACGCACATCGCTCGCGAGTTGCTGCGCGCGTAAACAACCGGCGGTTGCGCCCCTACGAGGACATTGATCAGAACGGGTCGCGTGGTGCGCGCGCAAAGATCTCGCGAACCATGGGTTCGAAATGCTCAAGCGGCTCGTGCTTGTACGCGGGGTCGAAACAGTTTTGATCCCACTCGGCACAAAACCTGACGGTGGCTTCGTAGTACGGATGATCGATGTAACGGTCGCGCTCGTTGCGATCGCGGCCGTAATGCGGAAGCCAGTAGTAGCCCTGAAACAGGCCGTGCTGATTCACGATCCACCAGTTCTGCTCGGTGACATATGGCCGAATGAGCGCCGCAGCAACCTGCGAATGGTTGGCCGTACCGATGACGTCGCCGATGTCGTGAAGCAGCGCACACACAACAGTCTCGGTGTCTGCACCATCGCGCTCGGCTCGAGTGGCCGACTGCAGCACATGATCGAGCCGCGAGACTTGGTAGGGCGATGGGCCTTCCATCTGGCGCAACCAATCCATGATGCGATCGGCTTGCGTGTCGATCTGTTCTTTCTCGTGCTCGAACACCAACTCGTAATCGGCAAGCGTGCCGTCGGCCATCGTGGTGAACGCAACCTTGCGATCGTCGAAGTGGCTCATCAGTGAACCATCGCATTCGTCGCTTGTCCGGTGAGCAGAGCCAGGTTGGCAGAGAAGTCATCAACGTCGAAATACACATCTTGGAGATGACGAGGACCATTGGGCTGATACTCGTGACGGCCATGCATCACCCGGTAGCCGTTCACGAACAGCATGTCGCCTGCCTTCAAGCGGAACGAAACGAAGTTGGCTGGATCGGTGGCGATTGAGCCGAGCAAGCGATATGCGCGGTACCACTCTTCGAGATCGGGATGATCGAACGGCAACGGTTGACGAAGCTGGTTCGAGAACCGTAGGTGGGTGAACCGACCGGCGGCATCCATCGCTACCAGTGGGGCGCGGGTGAAGCCATCGGCCGTTTCAGAATACTGACGGAAACCAACCGAGACCCGAGCGAGCACGTCGACCGCGCGGGGGTCAACAGCGCGCAACTGTTCGAGCACGCTGAATCCGTCGACGACAAAACTTTCGCCACCATCGGCGTCGTTCACGAGCATCGCCAGCACTTGGCCGCTTGGTGGATGGGTGCGCTGGGCGTTGTCGTTGTGTGGAGGCAGACCCTCGGCCGTATACGCAATGTTGTAGCCCGTGGGGTCGAGCTTCACGTCGAAGATGAAACCCAGCTGAGAATCGACCAACGCCACATTGATTGCCTTCGCGAATCCGATGACTGCGCCCGGTTCGGTTGGCGAGTTCGAGATGATGACAACCCCATCGCGCTGGAAGGTTGCGAACATCGCTTGACGCTGAGACATATCGGCAAGCACGGTGTCGTGATCGAACCACCCGAGGTCGTCGCCGTTGCGCCACAGTCGGGCGTTGTACGAGTTGCGGTGCATGGCTCGGTTGAAGCCATCGAATGCTGCGCGCGAGTAGACCGACGAGTGACCATCGCTCCACTCGATAACGAGTTGGCCGTCGACGATGGCAGCCGAATGTGACTCGGCTGGTCCGCTGGCGCTCCATGGCTGCCAACGGCGTTCGTCGGTCTGCACGATGCGACATGAAGCGCATGGACAGTTGTCGCGCAGCCAATCGGCAACCAAGGTGGCGGTGCCATCGACGCACTGCAGTTCGAGGCCCGATGGTTGCCACGACGCAGCCACAAATGCTCCAGCGGGAAGCGACTTCCCGGAGGAGCCCATGGCGATCTCATTGGGCGTGCTCATGCAACATTCCTTTCACAAATCAACCTCTGTACTTTGCCATACCCCGCAAGGGCCACCAACGATTGCGCTCAGTCGCAGCGCTCGAATCGGGTCACTCGATAGATCGCCGCGTTCGAATCCTCGTGAGGAGCTCGCACCAGCGTGTAGGGATGAACGAATCGAGCATCGAACTGAGCAAGCAACCGTTGCTGAAGCACCTCTTCGCCAACGGTTTGCCAGGCAGCCATCGATTCCCACACGAACACGATCGTGACCTCACCCGGGCGTGAATTGTCGAGCCAGACCTCTTTTGACATAAACAGAATGCGGCTCAGACCATCTGCGAACGCCTCGCCCAGCGTCCACACTTCGTGATCGATGCGGATGAACTCGTCGACATGCTCGGGGGCCATCTCGAACACGAGGATCTCGATCGGCAACTTCTCGTTGGCCGTGTACACGTAACGGTTCGCTTCGGACACGCCTGCACGTTACGGGCTGCAACCCCACGTCGCCCACCCCAGAGCCCGTCGTCCGCGCACGTCGCCCACCCCATTTGCATGGGGGCGATTTGGGATGGTTAGGGGTGGGCGGGGACGTCGGTGGGCGCATCGAATGGTCGAGCGCCCACTTGATACTTGGTCACCGACGATGAGCCCATCATGAGCTCAGCAATCACGGCAGCCAACAGGCCCGGCACGATAAACGACGGACGGCCAGTGGTCTCGGCAACGAACATGACGGCAGCGAGCGGCACCCGGTAGCCGGCGCCAAGGAAGGCTGCGACACCAATCACGATGAACAGCGTTGGGTCAGGGTGATGCACAATCGTTGCCACAATCGATCCTGTGAGGGCTCCGCCAACAGACAGCGGGATGAAAATTCCTCCGGCACCGCCGCCAGCAACGGCGGCCGATGTGGCCAGGTTGCGCAGCACAAAAATGGCGAGGACCAGCCATGCCGAATGCTGCGCTGTCACCGCCCAGGTGACCACGTTGTAGCCCGGGCTCACGAGCAGCGACTCACCAGTGAGCAGCCGACCGGCGCCAAATGTGAGCGCCAGCACGACACCGGCAGCGACCGTGACGAGCACGCGATGGTTACCAATGGCAATCCGTTTGGCGGTGCGTAGCATGCGCGCAAAACCTCTGGCGGCGATGCCTGCCACAACACCAACCAGCAGTGCTCCGAGCAGATCGCGAAAGAGCAAGCTCGAGGAGCCATCAACTGGGATGAGGCGCGATGTGCCGTCGATGCCCACGAACGTGAAGTAGCCGGTGGCGCTCGCAACGAGTGCGGGTAACAGCATCCGCCGGGCGAGGTCGTCTTGATACGGCACCTCAAGCGCAAACACGGCACCAGTTGCCGGCGCTTTGAAGATGGCTGCGACACCCGCAGCAGCACCGGCTACGAGCAGGGTGCGACGCTCTGCGTCACGAAAGACCCGTGGCAAACGGCGTTGCAAGTTTGAGCCGATAGTGGCCCCGGCGTATAGCGAAGGACCCTCGAGTCCCATGGGGGCACCAGAACCAACAGTGGCAACCGCTGCAACCATTCGGGCGACGAACGGCCGCCACTGCAGCGTGTGATGACGATCATGAAACGCGTGCAGGTATTCATCGGCGGTCGCCGACGATGTGCCTGGCGCGATAAAGCGGCGCGCCGCTAATCCGACGAGCAGACCAAGTCCGGGGAAGAACGCGATAACCCACGGTGACAATTCGAGGACGCGGTCAAGGCCACCATGCACGACGCGATCGAACATCGCGACGAAGGCACCAACGATGATGCCGGTGACGGCCGCAAGCAACACAACTTGATGCGAACGGGTGGCCAGAGCTCGAAGCTCTGTGCGGCGATGTACGGGTATCCACGTAGCGATCTTCACGACGGAGTTACCCGGCCTTGTTGTCCGAGATGTAGTCCGCTGCGCACCGGGCAAGAGTAGCGCTCGTACTCGCGCTGGCAGCCGATAAGGCTGCACCGTCGTGGGCGACGACGACGGTTACAGACTCACTTCGACTGTGGTGGCGAAGGCATCGCCGACGAACCGAGCAGCCGTGATCATGTGCCGCCCCGACGCTGGTCGCCACGCCTTGGCCGCGCTGTCGCGGCTGGCGAGTCGGTTGAGTGGCACCACAATCTCAAACGGTGTGGTGGCGCCAGCAGCAACATCGACCCGGGCGAATCCGATGAGCCGATGGGGTGCGTCGGCGTCGGGAAGTTCGGCGTAGACCTGCACCACATCGGCACCATCGCGGTCACCGGTGTTGTGCACGTTGCCGCGCACCACGATGGCAGAGTCGTTGGATGTTGCGGCCACATTGCGCACAGCAAATGTGGTGTACGACAGGCCAAATCCAAACGGGTACGCCGGCTCAATGTGGTTGCGTGCAGCGCGCCACCATCCGTGCCAACGGTCGTAGGTGAAGCTGGTGGCATCGCGATCGAACAGGGGAAGATCTGCTTCGTCGAACGGCACGGTGAACGGCAGCCGAGCCGACGGGTTGAGCGTGCCAAGCAGCGCGTCAGCAAGACCGGCGCCAGCCTCGGCACCGCCGTACCACGCCTGCACAATGCCCGAAACGCTGTGCGCCCACTCGGTGGTGATCACGGCGCTACCGGCCTGAATCACCACGATGGTTCGTGGGTTAGCAGCCGCGACGACACGGATGAGTTCGACATCGTCAGGCAGCAAGCGCAGAGAGCTGCGGTCTCCCCCGCGGCTAAACATGCGCGGACGCTCGCCCAACCGCGAGGGCTTGGTGATGGGCGCCAACTGCTCAAGGCGTTCTTGGAATCGATCGACCACATCGGCTTCGTCACCCGGCGGGAACAGCGTCATTAGCGACGAGTCGGTCTCGCCGATGTATTCGCCTTCGTCGAGGTATGTGTACCCCACCACCACGATGGCTACATCAGCTGCGGCCGCTACCTGAGCGGCGCGATCGGCGAGAGACCCATCGTCGTAGGTGACGTGATCGATCGCGTCGCGAAGTCCATCGAGCACGGTTCGGCACGAGAGGTCCCAGACATCGCTCGAACCGCCGTCGCCGATATTGACCGTGTCGGCGAGTCGGCCGAACACAGCAACAGTGTTGGTGCGCGAGATCGGCAGCGCCGACTGCGCGTTGATGGCCTCATTGCGCAGCAGCACCACCGAACGACCGGCCGTCTCGCGTGCAAGCGCGCGATGCTCGGGCGAACCAAGGATCGCAGCCGAAGGCGATGGCGCCGAAAGCACCTGGTCGAACCGCAGCAACGTGGAGATCACCCGCTCGACGGAGCGCTCGATATGAGCCCAACTGACCTCGCCGCGCTCGATGGCTGCAGGCAGATGTTGCTGCCGCACCATGCGATATGGCATCTCGATATCGAGGCCGGCAGCAACCGACGTGGCCGCATCGCGAACGCCAAGAATCCAATCGCTGATGACAAACCCTTCGAAGCCCCACTCGTCGCGGAGCACATCGTTGAGCAGTTGATGGCTCTGTCCGCACCATTCGCCGTTGACACTGTTGTACGCCGACATCACCGAAGCAACGCCCTCGTCGATTACTCGACGGAAGTGCGGCAGGTACACCTCGTGCAGCGCCACATCGTCGACCTGGACATCGACGCTGAATCGAGCGTTCTCCATCGAGTTGCAGGCGAAGTGTTTCACGCATGCCATCACGTGCTGTTGCAGACCGCGGGTGAGCGCTGCACCAAACTCGCCGACATGATGCGGATCTTCGCCATAGGTCTCTTGCGCCCGACCCCAAGCCGGGTGACGCAACAGGTTGATGCACACTGCGCCGGTGAGGTTGGCCCCGATAGCGCGCAGTTCGCTACCGATGGCATCGCCGATGCGTTGTTCGAGGTCGAGATCCCATGTGGCGCCGCGAGCCATCGCAACCGGGAACGCCGTGGCATTGCCCACCACCGCGCCGCGAGGACCATCGGAAAAACGAACACCTGAGAATCCAATGCGATCGAGTTCGGCGCCGACGAACACCGACTTGTGGTAGCCGTCATCGGACATGAACTTCAGGCCGGCCCAGGTGGGCGCGTCGCCGTCGAGACACCACAGCTTCTCGTGGTCTGTGAGCGTCGCGACTAATGCTCGAGTTGCCTCGTGCACAGAAGCGCCGCTGTCGACAGCGCGGCGCGCATCGTCGAACGTACGGATTGCTGTCAACGACTCTCGAGTGTGATCCACGGTTCAATCCAATTCGCAGGCAATTTCAGGAACGCTCATTCTCGCTGGTTGAGTCCTTTGGTGTCGACACGCATGTCGTGCATCACTACGCGGGTGATCAGCGCGCTGAGGTACTGATCTCTGAGGCCTTCACCGTGGCCCAGACCTCATCGCCAGGGCGCACATCGATCGCTGCCAATGCGGCCGGCGTGATCTCGGCCACCAGACGCAGTGGGCCGCCGAGCAACACACGCACACGCTCGCTGCGCTGATCAAGATCGGCCACGGTGCACTGCCACGCGTTGCGAGGGCTGCCTTCGGGTGCATTGCGATAGAGCGAGATCGACTGCGGTCGAATGACTGCCAGCGCCGCACCGTCGGGGGTATCGCCTGCGGTAACTACGGCAGCGCCATCGTCGGTCTGCAGCACACCGGCGCGCAGCGTTCCGGCAATCAGGTTGACACCGACAAGTTCGGCGACGTAACGCGATCGTGGCTGCGCTGTCACCTCGGCGAGTGTGCCCTGCTGCGAGATGTGACCAGCCTCGAGCACGATCACCCGATCAGCGAGCGCATAGGCGTCGACCGGATCGTGGGTAACCACCAGCGTGGCGCCACCAAACGAATCGAGATGCTTACGCAGATCACGTCGAACATCACCGCGTGTTCCCACGTCGAGTGCAGCAAGGGGTTCGTCGAGCAGCAACATGCGCGGCTGCGTAACCAGTGCCCGCGCCAGTGCCACGCGCTGCGCCTGCCCGCCCGACAGTGCCTGCGGGCGATAACGAGCATGTGCTGTGAGACCAACTCGGTCAAGCCAATCGCTCGCTCGCCCGCGCGCCTCAGCCTTGCCAACCCCACGAGCCCGCAAACCAAAGGCAACGTTCTCGAGCGCGCTCAGATGGGCGAACAACAAGTAGTCCTGAAACACGACGCCGACATGACGAGCTTCGGCGGCCACGAACGCACCCGACGATGCATCATCAAGCACATCGCCATCGAGCTCGATACGTCCACGATCTACCGCAACGAGTCCGGCGAGGCAGCGCAGCAGCGTCGTCTTTCCCGCTCCGTTCGGCCCGAGCACAGCAACGACTTCGCCATCGGCCACGGCGATGTGCGCGTCAAGGTCGAGGCTGCCGAGTTGCAACCCAAGCGACGCGTTGAGGCTCATGAAGCGGCGCCGCCGAAGGACGCAGCGCCAGCGTTGGCTCCCGTGCCCAGCCATCGGTCGCGCAGCCCCACTAACACAGCAAACGAGATCGCGATCAGCAGCAGTGACAGCACCAACGCTTGCTCGGGATTGGTATCGATGGCGAGATACGTGATGACCGGCATGGTCTGAGTGGTGCCCGGGTAGTTGCCTGCAAAGGTGATCGTGGCGCCGAACTCGCCGAGCGCGCGAGCCCAACACAGCACCAGACCAGCGATAAGCGCTGGCCGTATCGACGGCAAGGTCACGCGACGAAACACGTACCACGGCGACCCACCGAGGGAGCGCGCTGCATCGTCGAGACGCGGGTCGAACTGTCGCAGCGCGGCCTCAACTGTGAGCACAAGGAACGGCATCGCTACGAAGGTCTGGGCCACGATGACGCCCCACGTGGTGAACGGCAGCATGAACCCGAACCATCGGTAGAGGTACTGGCCGACGAGACCCTTGCGGCCAAGGGAGAAGAACAGTGCAACGCCGCCCACCACCGGCGGCAACACCATCGACATCGTGCACAGCGCGCGCACGGCTCCGCGCCCGGGAAAGTTGGCACGGGCCAGCACCCACGCAAGCGGAATGCCGAACACGAACGACAAGCTCGTGGCAGTGAGAGAGCACTTGAGCGACAGCCACACCGCTTGGCGAACCTCTGAGGCGTTGACGATGTGCCACACCGACCGCCATGGGGCGCGAATGACGATGCCCAGGAGCGGAAGCGCAAAGAACAGCACCGCAACACTTGCCAACAGCACGGCCGCTACCGGAGGGCGAGAGCGGCCCCGCCGAGTTCTTCGTCTCGTAGAGCGACCCGGATATATGGCACTCATTTACCGATGAAGCCTCTGCCGGTCAGGAGGTTCTGGCCTGCCGCGGAGAGCACGAAGTTGATAAACAGATCCGCCTCCGCCTGGTGAGTGGACCCCGACGCTATTGCAATCGGATATTCAGCAACGACATTGTTGGCGTCGGGGATGACGACGCCAACGGCGCTCGATCCGGCAGCGATGACATCGGTGCGGTAAACAATTCCAGCGTCGGCATTGCCCGACGTGATCTTGGTGACGATGGCTCCAACGTTGGCCTCCAACGACACTGGTGTCACCGTTACTGCCGCGCTGGCGAGCGCTTGGTCAGAGTAGTTACGGATCGGCACGCCCGCCGCCGCGGTCACATACAACACGCCCGGGCGAGCGAGGTCGGCAAGCGTGTTGATGCCCTTGGGGTTACCCGGCTGCACCATGATCTCAAGTCGGTTTCGGGCGAACGGCGTCTTCGCCCCCACTGTGTTGATGCGATTCATATTCGTGATGTCGGCCGAGGCAAACACATCGGCGGGCGCGCCGTTGTTGATGTTGGCGGCGAGCGCCGACGACGCGCCGTAACTCGTGGTAACCGTGATGTAGGGATAGGCCGCTTGAAACGCAGCCTTCATGTCGTTGAACGATGCGGTGAGCGAGGTTGCTGCAAACACGACGATCGTCACGGGAGCGGGTGCGGTTGTGGTGGGCGCCACAGAGGCGCCGACGGACACCGCCTCGGTAGGCAGCGAGGAATCCAGTGTTGCGGACGTACCGCACGCAGCGAAGAGACTGGCAATGACACATACAAGCGCGACTACGCGACCCGAACGACTGAAGGACGACACAAGCAACGAGAGTAGTTATATTCTGACTACTCGGGCAAGTCCTGTCCGTCAGTCCGAGCTACTACCATGTCGCCGTGACCACCGCCCGCCGGAGTGATGCTCCGCCGCCGCTCGCTGAACAGACGTGTCTCGCGCTCGTTGTCGAAGGCGTCTCGCATGGCTGGGCAATCGGTTCGTTGCTTGCTCCGGGCGGCGACCTCGGCCGAATCTGGTCGCTCAGTCGACCACTCACCTACCGGGCGTTGGAGTCCTTGGTGGACCAACAACTGATCACACGCGCCGGAGTCGAGGCCGGCAGGGGCCGAGATCGCAGCGTGCTCGCAGCCACCGCTCGCGGCCGGCGCACGACCGCTGCGTGGCTCGACCAGCCCGTGGTGCACCTGCGAGATATACGCACCGAGTTGTTGCTCAAGCTCACACTGCGCCAACGCCGAGACATCCCTACCGCGCCGCTGCTCACTGCGCAGATCGCAGCGCTCGAGCCGGCGCTCGAGTCATTGGTGGCACAGGCAACAGAAAGCGACCTGATTGCCAGATGGCGTTCCGAGTCGGCCCGAGCCACTCGACGGTTCCTTGAAGGGGCACTTGCCGCAGAACGGCGCTAATGCAATCGTGATCGGCCCATCGGCGATTACCGATGAGAAACCGCTTCGCTCAGAGTGTCATGACGAAGCTCGTCCACGGTGCCTCTCGGTGGCCTCCTGGGGATGAGCGTCTCATGGACATTCTCAGATGAAGGTCAGCGCAACTCCTGAGAGAACGACGGCAAGAGCAGTGATCTCTGTTCTGATCATCTTTTCTTTCAGAATCAGAAATGCAAGGACCGCAGTTGCGACCGGGCTGATCGACGAAAGGACCGAAGCGATGCCGAGGTCGCCGTAGTCGGCTGCGGTATAGAACGCGATTCCCGCCAAGCCGAGCGCAAAGCCTGTGCCGAGCAGCGGAGGAAAGTGGCGAGTTCGCAACTCACCAAACGATCTGGCCCTCGTCAACATCACGAGGCTTATTGCGATACACGGGAGTTGACCCAAGAACATCGTTCCATAGAGGTTGTCCCTCGTTCCGAAGTCCAGCACAACTACCGCTGCGCCGTAGAAGATCGCTGATACGAAGGCCAGACCAACTGACGCCAACGGCCTGCTGCTGTGCCCAGAATCGCTGTGCTTGAGAAGAAAGAAAATCGCCAGGCCGATGATGATGACGAGACCGCCAGCGATCTCTTGGGCCGAAATCGTTTCACCGATGATGAGCGCGTACCCGAGCGGAATGAGCACATACGAGGCATTCACCCCAGAGGCGGTTCCGATCTTGCCCATCGTGACTGCCTTCAGCAACAGCACAGACCCAAGCAGATTCAGGATTCCGCCGAGCAGACCGTCTCTCAGGTCGATCGGGTCAATCTTGATGTCGTGGCGAACAAGTCCGGTGATGAGAAACACCAGAGCAGCGCCCGATGCGCTGGTCAGAATAACGCTGTAGCGAGACATCACGCGCCCGTATCGGCCGTACCCGAATCCCCACACACCCCATAACACGCCACTGGAGAGGGCCAAAAATAGATACATGCTGCGCTCTCCCAAAGTGTCTTGGCGGGGGGTTATATACGTGAAGCTCCGCGACGGTCAAACGAGCGTGACAGAGAAGTGATGTCGAGTGCCATCCAAGATTCAGTCCGAGTGACAACCGGTTTCAGTGGATGACTTCGGGTGTGTAGATCCATCCGAACTGGCGCTAGATGTACTCGGCCGAGACATTGGTTACATCCGCTGACGTGCGAAAACCGCCTAGTCGGTGTTGTTGCTGCTTCGCAACGCCAAGAAAAGCAGGCCACAAGGGCCGCAACGCGGATACGCGACTCAGCGCACCTCAGACTCGCGAAGGATCAGGGCTCATTGCGCTACACGTTCGCGATCAAGGCGATCACCATGGGATGTTTGTCGAGTCGATAGCGACGATGCTTGGGCAGCGGAGCCTGCGCAGGACGTTCCCCTGGGCTGCGGATTGCGAACAACACCGTCGCCTACGAATCTGCCGCCGCGTCCGCAAAGATCGACGCGCTCTCGACTGACAACGACCCAGAGATCGAATTCGTGCCGGCGATACTTTCATCAACTGATGGAGGAAAGCCATGGCCAAGGTGTGGACCGATGCGGCGTAACTCAGTAATTGAGGACCCATCAGTTCTGCGTTTTGGAACCCATCCCGACCCGCTCCCCCGTGCGGCTTGTGCCTGGTCAGCTGTCGCAACCCGATCCGAAGCAAATACCCATCGTCCACCACTTTTGGCTATCGAAAAACTGGCCTCTCGCGATATACGCGGTGGCGTTGGGGTCCCGGTCGACTTGTGCCTGGATGTACGACTGCGGCGACGTACTGAGAACCGTATTGACAGCCGTCCTGATGTAGCCCGTGTACCTCTCAGCATCAGCACGAATCCACCACG
>Ga0194043_1001757_pt1 | contig 12117 bp, 9 predicted proteins | sample JunL4415m_MetaG_FD_161274 | JGI IMG/M metagenome (GOLD analysis project Ga0194043, IMG submission 161274) | Anoxic zone freshwater microbial communities from boreal shield lake in IISD Experimental Lakes Area, Ontario, Canada - Jun2016-L442-15m | ecosystem: Environmental > Aquatic > Freshwater >...
TAGTAATCAAGCCCAATTTCGCCAATTGCAACTAACTTTTTGTGATTTTGTTGTATCGATTTAGTAATAAAATTAAGATTTGCGTTATCTGCATAATGAGGATGAACACCGATAGAAGCAAATACGCCTTCATTCTTTGAAGCAAAATCAATCGCTTCGTTTGAACTTTTTTCACAAGTGCCGACACAAATAATTTTCACCACATTTGCCTCATGGGCTCTTTTTATAACATCTGTTGCACTTAAAGGGTAGTCGGACTCATGAATATGACAGTGTGTGTCAATCAACATATTAAACCTTTGGGGTGTTTGGATTTTTCGTATGTATGTAAATTTTTGGAAACAATACACTTTCCGAAGCTACAATCGCACCTGATTCAAATGTTTTATGAATTTCACTTGCAGTTTTCGGCAAAAATGGCACCAATAAATCAGCTATCTGAAGCAAGGCACCGACAGAATAGGCAAGAACTTCAGTTAAGTGCGCTTCGGCTTCTGCGTCCTTTCCGATTTTTTTAGCGATTTGCCAAGGTTTAACATTTTCAATATATTGGTTCAAACTTCGCACCATTAACCAAACTTCATCAATTGCTTTATTAAATTCAAGCGACTCCATTGCTTCGTGATAAACACTCATATCATGCTCGCCTTTTGGCGCTACACCAATCACACCCGCCTGATATCGCGTAATCATACTCGCAACACGTTGGACTAGGTTACCAAGGTCATTTGCAAGTTCGGTATTGTATGAATTTTCAAATTTTTCCCAAGTGAAATCACCATTATCTAGAGTCGGAATATGACGCGAAAAATAATAACGAAAAGCATCCAAGCCGTATTCATCGATTACCTGATTTGGATCAACTACGTTTCCGACTGTTTTACTCATCTTTGCACCACCAACGATTATTGTTCCATGAACTAATAATTTCTTTGGCAATTTTAATCCCAAGCCTAAAAGCATAGCTGGCCATAGACCTGCGTGAAAACGTATAATATCATTACCTAAAATCTGAACGTCAGCTGGCCAATACTCTTGCCAACTAGGTTGATCTGGGTAACCTAAAACTGTAATATAATTTGCCAATGCATCAAGCCAAACATACATAATATTATTTGGGTCATCAGGTACTGGCACTCCCCAGCTTAGATTCTTTTTCGGCCTTGATATGCTCACATCCTGAAGTCCGTCTTTCATTAATGCGAGGAATTCTTTCTTTCTAAATTCAGGAACAATTTTCATTTCGTCACTTGAAATAGCTTCTCGAACCTGATCCGTAAAAGCACTAGTTTTGAAATAATAATTTTCCTCACTTAGACGCTGGTATGGCTGCTTGTGGTCAGGACAAATGCCTTCATTAGCAGAAGCTTCTTTATCAGAGACAAAAGACTCGCATCCGATACAGTACCAGCCCTCATATTTACCTTTGTAGATATACGGTAATAGCGTCTTCCAGATATATTGGATGGAACTAATGTGGTGAGGGTCAGTTGTACGAACAAAATCAGTATAACTAGCGCCAACTTTTTTCATCAAATTTTCAAAATTTACATAAGTCTGATCAGTGTAGGTTTTTGGATTAAGTCCGGCCTCGGCTGCTTTTGCGGCTATTTTGTTTCCATGTTCATCTGTACCAACGGAAAATCTAACTTCATGATCATTCTGTTTTTGATATCGCGTCCAAATATCTGCCAATAAGTAATCCAGGGCATTCCCAATATGTGGCGTACCGTTAACATACGGTATAGCGGTTGTAATATATAACTTTTTTTCCATATCTTGATACTATTGTAACAGATATAGTTTCTTGTTAATTAATAATCTATATATGACAAAATACTCTTTAGAAGGTCCGTCCTTCTAAAGTGGACTTTTGTTATGTAGTATGTTTATTTTAAAACAATTATAGTCAGCCGAACCCAGTCATCAATATTTAAAGTTTCAGCCCGTACGTCAGGACTGATATTGGCTTTTTTTAAAATTACCTCAGTTTCATCTTTGGATAATTTTAATCCGCCAGCTAAACTGCTACGGAGTTTTTTACGTTTTGAAGAAAAACCAGCTTTGACGACACGGAAGAAATCATCTTGGTTGATTTCATCAAATATAGTTTTTTGTCGAGTGCGAAGTATTACAACTTGACTATCAACTTTTGGTGGGGGACTAAATAATAAAGCTGGTACTACCTCGCCTAATGTTACTTCAGAAAAAACTTGAGCGCTAATTGACAAAATACTCATATCACCTGGCTTTGCAGCTAATCGTCTGGCAACCTCTTTTTGAACTAATAAAACCGTAATTGATGGTTTATTTATTGAAGTCATTAACATCTTTACAATTTTACTTGTGATGTAGTAGGGGATATTGGCAACAACTTTATATTGTTTGGGTAATTTAGATAAGTCAAATTCAACAATATCACCTGCTATTACTTCTAGATTTTTACCAGGGAACTGAGCAGGTAATTTTCGGGCTAATTCAGTATCAAATTCAACCGCTACTACCCTGCCCGCCTTTCGCAAAATTTCACTTGTTAACGTTCCTAAACCTGGACCAATTTCAAGAACAATATCATCGGATGATAATTCAGCACAATCAGCAATATGAGATAAGACATCACGATCTTTAAGCCAATGTTGCCCTAGCGATTTATTATTTTTTAACGTCATATTAATGGCTCGCTAAAATATTGCGAGCATATTCAATTCGATTTGATTCTGCACAAACACCACATTTTTCAAATTTATTTTGAAAGATTCGAACAGATTCTTCTAATGAACTAGACGATTTAATTGCACTACCAACACTTGCGTAATTAGTACTTAACTCATGAACAAGAAATGATAACTGAGTATAAATATTAGTTGGATAAGGCATACTGTATAATTCAGATTTTCTTCCACCAGTCCACTGGGCAAGTCCGTCACCAGTAGTATTAAATTTATGCTCTTGCATTAAATTACCCATAATGCCTGCTGTTTGAACTCTACTGTAGCCATTGGCAATTAAATAATCCCAGGTAATCGTTTCATTTTCACTTGGTGTATTATATTGACCTTTTACGCCAACAATCTCAATCTGCTTGATAGGTTGTTTCGTTGCAAGACTGGCTATCTCTAGTCGTGATACCTCCTGCCCGTCCTGAATAGTAACTTCATAAGTTACACTGCGTTGACCTTTTACGCCTGCAGTTTTTACTTCGCGATAACTAACATCCATATCGACGTTTTCGATTTTTTCAACCTGAAAATCAACTTCTTCGTCAACGGTAATTGTTTGTTTACCTTCACGCCAAACTTTTACGGTTATTCCCTCTGTGATTAACGTACTTTGATCTAATGATACGCGATCGTCACTACTAAGTTTTATACTTTTTTCCTTCAACATATCACCTATCGTTTTACCCCGAGTACGGACAGTTGAAGTATTGCCATATAAAGTAAAAGTAAATTGAGTAGCTCGACTTATAGTAAGTTGTAACCCCGCACCGTCTGATATATTATCAATCCTGTCGATTGTCACTTTATCTTCTGGATATATGACAATCCCAACACTTTTGGTAATTTGTTCAGCAGTTTGAAAAGCAGTGATTATCTTCTGACGTACATTGCCATCAATAATAATTACAGGACGTGCGCGGTAGATATTAACTTGATAATCAGATGCAACGAGTTTTTGATCAGCGCCTGGCTCGACTACGTCATTTTTGTCAATCGATATCCCAGCTTCTTTTATGGCGTCACCAATGGTATCTGAATTTGATAAAATAACCTTTTCAATACCACGATCATGAATTGTTATTAATCTTCCACTCTGGGAATTATTGCCATCATAAGCATGGGTTATATTCGACATAAAAAGAATTGCAATAAATACCAAAAAAAATACTGCGACAATAAGTGCACCGAACGTTGTTTTTGATTTATAAAACATACTTTTCATTAATTCAATTTATGTCCCACAACATAGACTTGATTATAGCAAAAAATGACCATTTAGACTATTTACCGAATTTTTTATTATGTAATAAGATTATTTAGTTTTTAATACAACGTACGGAAAGTGCATTATTATTCTTTTCCACTGTATAATCAATAGTCCCTCCGCCAAATCCATTTGAACCTACCGGTATATACCAATATAGAGCTTCAGTACCATATTGTGTACTCGACCAAAAATACGCCTCTGTGCCAAAGCTAGAGAAATTCTCATAATATGCCGAACCTGCTGGTAAAGCAGTAAATCCGCTACTATTTGTTGCTCCGGTTTCTATAGTCCAGTGTGAAGTGCCGGCTTCCTTCATTTTACCACCTGCCACACCAGCCCCACCAAGTTCGCTTTTTAGTGCAGTCCAATCCGCATTTGACGGCACATGAAAGCCATCAGGACAAATACCCTGATAACCCTCTACTGAGGCACCATTTACAGGATAGCCAAAAACTTCATTCCAGCTATATACCCCACCATAAACATTACAATAGTTATCGTCATTTGCTTTGCAGTGTCTCTGTGGCACCTGAACGCTAGGACTTTCATTTGTGAAAACGTTAGTAGCTGGTATTTTAGTACCAGAGTTAATATTTTGCTGCATCCAAGTTTGATTCCCAATTTTAATTGTCTGAATTCCCACAGGAATTTCTACTTCACCCTCGGTTGGAGTAGTGTCATTTGTTATGTGATACTTGTTACTACCGTTACTGGCGTTTATTACATAGCTTTTGTACGGATCTGATGATCCATAGGTTAATGTATTATCTGAACTGGATTTTAAACAAATGGTATTTATTTCTGGATTTGCACTACAGTCGTTTTTGTGCGGATACGAATTATGATCAAGCTCATATAACTTTAACTCATCTGATGCTTTACTTAAGTCAGATTGAAGAGATGTTGCAACCGCACTTTTCCGAAAGCTTGCATACGATAACGCAGTAACAGCAGATAAAATAACAATTATCACCACAACAATTAGTACTTCAATGATTGTAAATCCATAATTGTTTTTATTTTTCATGAGTTAATTGTAGCTTTAGCGTTTTACATTGTCAATTTAATGGATTAACTATTTATATTTTTTCTAAACGGGCATATTCTGCATTTAATTTCTTAGTACGTCCATCATCAAATCTAATTGTAAGTGCTAGACCATCAACTTCAGTTATTTCACCGTTGCCAAAAACTGCCGAACGAACATTTTCACCAACCGTAAATAATTCATCACTATAAAATTCTTGTTCATGTTTTAATTGTGGTACTGATGGTGAAGAGATTGCAATATCATCGCCAATATCAGCAATAAAACGCGACATTGGATTATAGCCACGTTGACCAAACTGCATACGACTTTGCGCATAAGTTAAATGCAACTCTTCACGAGCACGAGTCATACCAACATACGCCAAACGTCGTTCTTCCTCTAATTCTGCAGGACCGGCTTCATAAACTCTAGCATGAGGCAATATCCCCTCTTCCATTCCAACAATAAAAACAACTGGGAACTCAAGCCCCTTGGCTGCATGAAGCGTCATAAGAGTTACTTTTTGACCATCGCTATTAGTATCAGCGCTAGACATCAATGCTACTTCCTCTAAAAAATCTGGCAAAGACGTGAAATTTTGAGCATCAGAAAGCAATGCGCCAATATTTGCTTCGCGTTCTTCGGCTTGTGGAGTACCATCAGCAATATATTCACGGTATCCCGTTAGAGTTAGTATTTTTTCGATTATTTCAATAGGAGAAGTTGTTTCTATATCTGTCTGAACAGTAATTAATTTTTCACCTAAATCTGATAAGGCACCTTTTGCCTTTGCGGTGACGGTGCTAGTTTGATCAACGTTCTCCAAGGCAGTTATTATATCCATACCGCTACCTGATTGCCATTGCAAAAACTTTTCTAAGCTCATAGCACCTACTCCCCTGGTGGGAATATTTACTATACGACTGAAACTCATACGGTCATTTGGTTGATAAATTAGCCGTAAATAAGCAATTACATCTTTTATTTCTTTGCGATCATAAAAACGAACTCCACCAACTATCTGATATGGAATACGAAAACGCAAAAAAGAACGTTCTATTGTGTAGCTCTGGGCATTCGTTCGATATAAAACAGCAAAATCACCAAATTTTCTAGCACCTATAGACACATGGGATGAGACTCTTTCAGCTACTAGGTTTGCTTCCTCAGCTTCATCGTTGAGTTCATGAACATTAACTGGTGCGCCGGGGCCAGACTTTGTCCATAATTTTTTTTCAGTCCGATTGATATTCTTCGAAATAACATTACTAGCAGCATCAAGAATATTACCCGTACTACGGTAGTTTTGCTCTAGTTTGATTACTTTAGTAGATTTAAAATCACGTTCAAAATTTAGAATATTTGTAAAATCTGCACCCCGCCAGCTATAAATTGACTGCCAATCATCCCCTACTACACAGATATTTTGTTTATCATTTACTAATAATTTAATAATATTGTATTGAGCTGAATTCGTGTCTTGGTACTCATCAATCAAAATATATTTAAAAGTTTTTCTCCATTTTTTACAAACTTTTGGATTATCACGTAATAAATGAACTACCTCTAGCAAAAGGTCATCGAAGTCTAGTGCACCCGCCGATTTACGAAGCTCTTCGTATTTTTTATATATTTTGGAAATATTTTTCTGGAATGGAATATTGGCACTTAATTCATACTCATCTGGGCCAACCATTTCGTTTTTAGCACTAGAAATTGCAGCACTGACTGACCTAGATTTCAAATCACTTTCACTCATCGATAGGCGCTTCATAACTTGTTTAATTAGCCCTCGTCTATCGTCTTCATCGTATATCACAAAATTTTTGGGAATATTTATGTTTTCACCGTCGATTCGAAGCATTTTTACGCATATACCGTGAAATGTCCCCATCCAGGGCATAAAACCACGATATGAACTGTTTTCATTTAGCAATACACCTAAACGTTCTCGCATCTCCCGAGCAGCTTTATTTGTAAAAGTTACTGCTAGAATTTCATTTGGTGAAACCCTGTTATGTGCAATCAAGTAAGCGATACGATGTGTTAATGTTTTTGTTTTTCCACTACCGGCGCCTGCAAGAATAAGCAGCGGTCCAGATGTTATCTGTACAGCCTCACTTTGCGGAGGGTTCAGTCCATCAAGTAAATCCATTAATATCTATTATAGACTAATTGAATAGATTATAGGAGTGGCAAAAGGAAGTAATAAATCGCTGCACCGGAACCTGCTCCAACGACAACTAATATTGCAATCCAAAGAGCCCACAACCAGCTAGGTTTCTTTTTTACTGGCTTTACTAGTGCTTTATGGTAAGCATCGGTATCATAAATTGCGCCTGTTTTTTTATCGCCAGTACTTGGTTGTTCTTTATATTGTTGGACTATTGAAGTTGGACCAACAGACTGAGGCTCCGATTTAGAGACACCATTATTGGCTTCTCCAGATCCACTATCAACTGGCACTGTCGAATTTGTTGAGTTATCAGATTCAATTGATAATAGGTCGTTTTGAAGCTCAGCTGGAATAACTGTGCTGGCACTGGTATCAGTCTCGGTTTCAGGTTCAGATTTTATTTCGGATTCTGATTCTGTTTCGGGTTTAGATTCTGATTTCGCTTCAATTTCATGCGACACAACCGGAGACTCGACATTTACAGGTTCCTCTTCTGTTTTATCTACTGATTCATCTGAAAATGCTCCAAGTGGTCTTTTATCAACTTTTGTACCAGATATAAATGGCGAATCAGAAGATTCCTCGGATATATGGTTCATCTCATTTGTTAAATCGTCGCTAATTTTATCGATGTCCGCATCTTCATTTTCATCTTTGGGGCTAATCTCATCTTGGATATCAGTTTTAGCGTCATTTTGGCTTTTTAAACCGTCTAAATTTATGTCACCATTTTGATTATTTTTTTCATCATGACCCGTATCTTCAAAATCTTCTGGTGAATTTTCTTTTGATTTATGAAAATCAATCGGATCTGGCCATTCATTTTCTGGTTGTTTAATATCTTTTGGAATATCTGTTTGTGGTTCATTAGGCTTGGGAAGATTATCACTTGAATCTTTTGAATTGTCAGTTACAACACCCTGCCCTGGTACGCGATTTGGCATCATCAACGGGGATCTTCGCATATCTGACGAAGGATGAACAACATCCATAAACTGTCCAGAACTCCTGCGTCCAGCTAGTGGAGCTGTTTTTTCTGGTGAAGGAATCGATTGATTATTGTCATCATCACCAACAGTCGAAGAACTCGTAATTGTTGAGTTCACTGCCCGATCAATTTCATCAAAATCAAAATCTTTCACCTATCCACCCCTAATCTTTTTTGGCTACTAATGAGCCTTTATGTGCTTTCTTTATTATTTCATTAAATGTGTTTGCATTCAAGCTCGCTGCACCAACCAACAGTCCATCGACACCGTTTATAGACAAGTATTCTGCCACACTATCGGCCGTTACACTACCGCCATACAAAACCTGAGTAGTATTTGCGGCATCTGGACCATATAGATGTTCAATTTGGCTCCGAACGGCACTAATTGCAGATGTAACATTACCAGGAGATACAAAAATTGGTTCTGAATTTTGACCAGCACTTATAGCCCAAACAGGTTCATATGCTATTACGACTTTACTCAATTCTTCGCTGGTTACATTAGCCAAACCACTGTTCAATTGGTCATGTAAAACGTCATTTGTTTCACCACTAGCATGCTCCCAGGCTGTTTCTCCGATACAAAGTATTGGACGAATGTCATTTCGTATTGCTGCTGCAACCTTATAACGAATGTCTTTATCAATCTCGTGAAATTTATGTCTACGTTCGGAATGACCAACTAATGCGTACTGGACAATGCCACGCAACTGAGATGCTGAAACTTCACCTGTGTATGGACCACTATCTCGCCAATAAAAATTTTGTGCGGCAAGTTTAAACTGTTTAGTATTAACTTGCAGACTTAAAGTTTGCAAAGTTAATGTAGTAGGAGCTAAAACGACTTCAACGTCACGGTGTGCCTTAACCAACTTAGATAGTCCATGTAAATACAAACTAGCCTCATGAATATTGAGGTTCATTTTCCAGTTACCAATAATAAGTTTTCTGTCGTTTACCATCTGTTATAAATCGTTTATGTTTATCCTTTTTAGTTTACTCTAAATACGGACTAGCGTCCAGCAAACTTTGAAAAAATCCATACTTTATTCAATTGTGCGCACTTTAATAGTGTCGGTTGCGCCAATCGTGCCAGGATGTTTACCACTAACAATTACTACAGTCGTTGGATTTTGACCAAAATATCCATCAATTTGCAACTCTTTAGCTATTTCAAAGCCTGCCTCAGGACTATCTGGCCGAACATAACTTCTATTAGCATAGCTAAGAGATAGCTGTTGAGCAGAGCGTAGTTCACTTGTGACACTAATAATTGGAATATTTGGACGGTGTGTAGAAATGTTTGCAGCTGTTGCCCCAGATTTTGTTTCGACAATAATAACAGATGCTTTTAGCTGTTTTGCGAGTCCAATTGAAGCAACACTAATTGCATCACGTTGTTTATCATTATCTAGTAATTTGTCCTTTATTGGCTCAACAGGTTCGTGGTCTTGAGAATATAAAATGACTTTTTTCATGGCAGCCACAGTTTGAAGTGGATAATCGCCGTTTGCAGTCTCATCAGACAACATGACAGCGTCAGCCCCTTGGATAACAGCATTTGACACATCACTAACCTCAGCTCTTGTAGGTTCAGGATGATGCACCATACTTGCCATCATTTGCGTCGCAACAATACTTAGACATCCATACTTTCGGCAAAGGTTAATAATTCGACGTTGAACTATAGGTACAATCTCGGCACCCGCTTCAACCGCTAAATCACCTCTGGCTACCATTACGCCATCACTAGCCTTAACAATCGCCTCGAGTGTTTCGTCGACAATAGCTGACCTTGTTTCGACTTTTGCAATTATTTGAGCACTAGAACCATTTGCCAACAAAATTTGACGTAAATTATTAATATCATCAGCACTTTGAACAAAACTAAGGGCTACAAAATCGATATCACGCGACGCCCCAAATTCTATATCACTCAAATCCTTCGGAGTTAATATATCACCTGCAAAATCTGTGTCAGGTAAATTAATACCTTTTCGACTCATTAATGTACCAGGATTCTCGACTCTTACTTTTATAGCAGTGTTACTTACGGTTTCTAATACCGTCGTGCGTATTTTACCATCGAAAATATATAACCTTTCACCAGATTTAGTTTTTTCAGCCAAGTTATATTGAACTGGAATAGTGAAGTGATCATGTTCGGCCGCAAAATCAAGAATTAACTCGTCGCCCGCTGAAACTTCGGTATTTTCATTTAAATTACCCAAACGAACCTTTGGACCCTGTAAGTCCTGCACAATCGCAACTGGCTTACCTGTTTTTTCAGTTGCTTGACGAATCCAGGCTATTTGTTGATCACGTTCTTCGTATGTGCCATGACTAAAATTCATACGAAAACCATTAACACCGGCTGCCGCTAATTTCTCTATCATTTCGCTTGAGTTTGTTTTTGGTCCCAATGTTGCTAGTATTTTTGTTCTTTTAAAAATTATTCCCATATCAGTTAATTGTAACATAATCACTATATAGATAAATGGATATTCATATTTTGAAAAAACTACTTTATTTGTAGTTTCACAATAAAGTTAGACCCGACACCTTCCATTGTCTCAACATCAATTGACCCATTCATAGCTTCAATATATTGCTTTATAATCCAAAGACCTAAACCGGTACCAGAAATGGTTTCGGTTTCACTTGTTTTTACGCGATAAAACCTCTGAAATAACCTTTGTTTTGCCTCAAGACTTATTCCAAAACCAGTATCACGAATATTTATGATAATTGTATCCTTTTTTTGTATTTGCTGAACATTCACACTACCATTTTTTGTATATTTAATTGCGTTATCTATTAGATTTGTGAAAACTTCTTGGACACGACCTTCATCGGCATTAACAAATGGTAAGTTGTCAACGGGACTAAAGATTAATTTCAAACCCTTTTCTTCTGCAATAGGTCGATAATTTTCAATAATCGTATTTAATATTTTTGTAGTATCAACAGATGTAAATTTATACTCTATCCGTCCTTGATCAACACGACTAACGTTTAATAAATCCTGAACCAAAGAGTTGAGACGATCAGTCTGAGATAATGCTACATCTATTTGTTCTTTAATTTTTGGTTTTACAGGTCCGAAATCGCCCTCAACGACGTTAGATAAATAACCCTTTATAATAGTTGTCGGCGCTTTCAGTTCATGTGTTGCTACAGATAAAAAGTCGTTCATAGTCTGGTTAAGCTCTCGTTGTTTTGCAAGAAGCCGAATATAACCAACTAACCTAAAATGCCTGAACAGCAGTCCGACAATTAAAATTATGCTGATTATTAATACAATGAATGATTTTTGATATGCATTATTTATTACCTCTTGTGCATCTACCGTTAAAAGACTAGTTGATACCACAGCAATAACATCTTTTTTTTCATCAATAACAGGTGTCATAACATTCCAAGCCTGGGCAGGGTTTGATTTTCGATCATAAGTATCAATGAACGTCGCTACTGAACCTTTTCGATTATAGACTAGGTTTGCTTCCATCTCGGCATTTGGGGTCAGCTCAACAGGAGCTGATGAGCTATGTGCAACAATTTTTAAATCTTCATTCGATTTTATTATTACTGCGCTATGCATTAATGAAGGTTGGGATGATTCTAACGCGTCAAGATTTTCTTGTAATTTGTCGTAATCCTTATCCTGAATTAGTTGGATGGAAGATTGAGAAATAATACTGTTAGCTAGATCTGCTTTGCGTCTTAATTCAATGTCAAATGCTTTGTTGGTTGATTGAGTTAAGATAACAGTGTTTACGACCACTATTAAGGGTATTGCGATAAGAACGCCAATCGAATAAGCTATTTCGAGTTTTTTACGATCCATATGAGTAATTAATCATTTTTCTTTACTTCACCTAATAAATTATCACAATGCGGACAAGTTAGCTTGTCATTTTCTGACTTTTTGTT
>Ga0194043_1001759_pt1 | contig 12113 bp, 12 predicted proteins | sample JunL4415m_MetaG_FD_161274 | JGI IMG/M metagenome (GOLD analysis project Ga0194043, IMG submission 161274) | Anoxic zone freshwater microbial communities from boreal shield lake in IISD Experimental Lakes Area, Ontario, Canada - Jun2016-L442-15m | ecosystem: Environmental > Aquatic > Freshwater >...
TCCTGGCTTTGGTCGCCAGCCCTGCGCAGCAGTGCTCGGATTCTTGCCAGCAGTTCGTTTAGCTCATAAGGCTTGGCGAGGTAGTCGTCGGCGCCAGCGTCAAGCCCTACGACCCTGTCGGTTGTCTCAGTCCTGGCAGTCAGAATCAGAATCGGCAGCCGGCTCGCCTCACTCCTCAGTCGCCTGCAAACGGCAAGCCCATCCATGACCGGCATCATCACATCGAGCAGCAGCAGATCAGGGTCGAACGATTCGATCGCCGCAAGTGCCTCCTCGCCGTTCAGCACCGATTCAACCGCGTATCCCTCCAGCGCTAGTGCGCGCACTAGCGCCTCGCGGGCAGCGCGATCATCCTCTGCAATCAGGATGCGTGTGCGTGGTTCGCCTGAAGTCATCTACTGATGTTTAGCGAATCGGAGAGCATCGCCTCTTAACTCTTACGCAATTCTCACCAGATCTGTGAGTTGCTCTTGCTCGCGGGTTTGAAGATGCCTTCTGTCAAGTCACTCAACAGGAGGTAATCGAAATGAAGATCAAGTCAACAACTGGAGGGTCACGGAAGATGGTCACCGCGGCGCTCGTGGCATCGCTGGCGACCGTCGCAGTCGGCGGCGTAAGTGCTGCGTCCGGCAGCACTCAGAAAGCCAAGACACCGGCTGCGCATAAGGCCGATGTTGGTCCGCGCGGTGGATGCGACCATCGGCCGTCGGCTGCTGAGCGTGCGGAGCATGCTGAGGCGCTTGCGTCGAAGTTGGGTGTTTCGGTTGAGTCGGTGAAGTCGGCTATGGAGGCGCTTAAGCCTGCTGCTGGTACTCGTCCGGATCGTGCGACCTTCCCGGCTCGTTTGGCTGAGAAGCTTGGTGTGAGCGAAGATGCCGTCAAGAGTGCGCTCGATGCGGTTCGCCCTGCACATGCTCCAGGCCCACCGCGCTAAACGGCCCAGTTGGGTGCCGTTGGCACTATGAAACAACGAGAAGGGGCGCATTCACAACGAATGCGCCCCTCTCACCATCTTCTTACCCTTTGCTGATCAACTATTAAGAAGAGACCGCCAAGGTTTAAGAACCATTCACGACAACAGCAGGGAGATGAATCAATTGAGTAGCAACTCAACATCAAAGGGCAAGGTATTTGTCGCAGCATCAGTGGCGGTTATCGCAACAGCAGCGGTTGGCGGTTCAGTCGCGATCGCAGGCAGCAAGAGCACCAGCGCAAAGCCAGCCCCGGCAAAGCACGCAGGAAAAGTCGCGAAGCGGGGCGGGCCGATCGGCCGTGGGTTCAAGCGGCCAGCACCGACAGCAGCCCAGCGGGCAGCCTTTGCCGCAGCACTTGCAACCAAGCTTGGCGTTTCAGCGGATGCGGTTACAGCTGCGCTGGAGGCGGTTAAGCCGACCGCTGGTTCACACATGACAAAGGTTGAGTTCGCGACGAAACTCGCGGACAAGCTCAACCTGCCGGTTCAACAGGTCGAGGCGGCGTTGTTTGAGGTCCGCGGACCACGCGGCGGTCACGGCGGTGGGCCTGGTGGACGACACGGCGGCCCAATGCACGGTCCGATGGCAGCCGCACTCGCAGCCAAGTTGGGCGTGACTACCGACCAGCTCACGGCCGCGTTTGAGGCAATCAAGCCAGCCGCTGGCACGCGTCCGGACCGCTCGCAACTACCAGCCAAACTCGCAGCTCAGCTCAACCTTCCCGTTGAGCAGGTGACGGCGGCTCTCGAGGCGCTTCGCCCAGCTGATGGGCCAGGGCATGGTCCCGATGGTGATGGGCCGGGTCCGGATGGTCCGCCGCCTGGAATGTAGTTCCGTTGACTCGCGGTTCGCCCTCGGTGAACCGGGTAGCTCTGAGGGCCGTCTTGGGGAACCGGGGCGGCCCTCGCTTCGTTGGTGGGGTTGACGAGCTACGACCGTCGCGCTGAACCGTAATCTGATTGCAATGCACGGTCCCGAACACAGTCACAGCCACGCCGAAGGCCACGGCCATAGCCATGGGCTGGTTGATGAATCGATTATGCGCTCGCGGGCGGGGGTTCGCGCCGTTCTTGAGTCGCTTGCGATCTTGGCGCTCGCGGCCGCGGTTCAGGTTGGCGTTTACCTGCTCTCAGGCAGCGTTGCGCTACTTGCCGATCTGATTCACAACATTGGTGATGCCCTGACGGCAGTACCGGTTGGCATTGCATTCCTGCTCCACTCACGTAAGGCTGAGGCCTACGCGGGACTTGCAGTTGTCGCAGCAATCTTTATCAGTGCGATCGCAGCGGGCTATGAGGCGATTGATCGCTTTATTAACCCGCAAACACCCACTCACCTGCTTGCGGTTGCTGCCGCCGGCGCAGTTGGCTTCCTCGGTAACTGGATCGTCGCGGTGATCAGGCTGCGGGCCGGCAAACGATTGGATAGCGCAGCATTGATAGCCGATGGCCACCACGCGCGCGCAGATGCCTTCGTCTCACTTGCGGTTATCGCAAGCGCGGCAGTTGTGGCAATTGGCTTTGAGGTGGCTGATCCACTGATCGGCCTTGCGATCACGCTCGTGATTCTGCGAATCACCTGGCATTCATGGGGGACGGTGCGAGCCGAGCTCGCTGAGAACGGTTAACCCTCGGTCAGGCCCTTGATCAACAGATAGAGGCCGAAGAAGATTAGAACGGCAACCGTAATTGACTTGCGGTGGACATTTGTGAAGTGGTTGATCGAAGCAAGCACTCTGTCAGCTGGTCCTGGCACGACAATTGATGCCAGCAATGGCAGCCAAGCGGTGACGGTTGCGATCAGCACTACTGCGGAGGCGACCAGAATTTCCTCTCCGCCTGGCAGCTTCGCGACTGAAATCTCTTTGAGGGCGGGCAGGAACAGGGCGAGTGTCGTCATGTTCGTGACTGTAAATACAAGGCCAAGCAGCGCGTAACGCACCGGGTGAACTGTTGCGTCTTCGTCCTTTGGTTTCTCCGGCTTGTCAACGTCATCTCGGAATATCGCCTTAGCTGCGAGAAGTAGCAGCACGATTCCGAGCACAACATCAACCGTTGCCGAGCCACCGTTGACCGCGCTCGATGAGTTCTTGGTTACCGCATGGCTAACGAGTCTGATTACAACGACCCCAATCACGCCCATCGCGGCGATGTTGACCGCAGTGAAGATCGCCATACGCAGGCGCCCGTGCTGCCCCGAGAGGATCAAGACACCAATTGTCAGGATCGTTGGGCTAATCGCCGCCCCTAGGGCCAGCGGCAGAACGTGAACGAAGGTTGCGCTCATTCCCGTTTGACACTACTGCCCGGATCGAGGTGGCGGTGAGAGTTAGTCTGCGGGTAGGCTTCGGGGAGTAACAACTGCCGTCCACAAGGGGGAGATAGCAATGGCCGTCAAGCGACTTGAGAATTTCATTGGAGGCCGATTTGTGGCGCCAAGCGGTAGCGCGGTACATGAGGTCCGCAACGCCGCGACCGGATCAGTAATTGCGGAGATGCCGTGTTCAGACCAGTCCGATATTGACGCGGCGGTGGAAGCAGCGACGAAGGCCTTTGCCGAATGGAGCAACGCCACGCCTTCTGAGCGTTCGCTCGCCCTATTCAGGATCGCTGACGAACTTGAAGAGCGTGGCGAAGAGCTTGCGCGGATCGAATCCGAAAATACTGGAAAGCCATTGCAGCTGACGATTGAGGAGGAGATTCCGCCAGCAGCCGATCAGATCCGCTTCTTTGCTGGTGCTGCCCGCAACCTTGAGGGGCGCTCGGCTGGCGAGTACATGGCTGGCCACACCTCCTATGTAAGGCGCGAGCCGGTTGGGGTCGTTGGGCAGATCACACCTTGGAATTACCCGTTCATGATGGCCGTTTGGAAGTTTGCGCCGGCGATCGCAGCCGGCTGCACCTGTGTGCTGAAGCCGTCTGAAAACACACCGAACTCAACCCTTTGGCTCGCCGAGATGATGCAGAAGCACCTTCCTGAAGGCGTATTTAATGTTGTGCTTGGGACTGGTGAGGCCGGTGAGGCACTTGTCCGCCATGAGGGCCTTGCGATGGTTTCGCTGACAGGTTCAGTACGGGCAGGCCAGGCTGTTGCCGCCGCTGCATCCGAATCGCTCAAGCGAGTTCACCTTGAGCTTGGCGGCAAGGCACCGGTAGTTGTCTTCGATGATGCTGATGTAGCTGAGGCTGCGGAAATGATCGCCGGCACCGGCTACTTCAATGCGGGCCAAGACTGCACTGCGGCGACGCGTGTTCTGGCTGGTCCGCGTGTGCACGACGAGTTCCTCGAAGCGCTCATTGAGCAGGCGAAGGGGACTATCTTCGGCGATCCACTTGATGAGAACACCTACATGGGGCCGGTTATTACCCAGCCGCAGCTTGATCGAGTTCAGGGATTCATCGAGCGGGCACCGGGCCATGCGAGCGTTGGGGCTGGCGGTAATGCACCGGAGAGTGGTGGCTACTTCTTTGAGCCAACGGTCGTCTCGGGTCTCCGCCAGGACGACGAGATGATCCAAAATGAGATCTTTGGGCCGGTGATCACCGTTCAGCAGTTCAGTGATGAAGCTGAGGCAATCGCTTGGGCGAATGGCGTTGATTACGGGCTTGCGTCAAGTGTCTGGACGAAGGATCACGGCCGAGCGATGCGGATGGCAAAGGCGCTCGACTTCGGGTGTGTTTGGATCAACACCCACATTCCGGTCGTTGCTGAGATGCCGCATGGTGGCTTCAAGCGCTCCGGCTACGGCAAAGACCTTTCGATGTATGGCTTTGATGACTACACGCGCGTGAAGCATGTGATGTCAAACATCGAGGCGTAGCCGCCTAGTGGTTTAAGTCGCTTAACAACTTCTTCACCATTGCGTCACACCAACTTCACGAATGAGTTGCGGGTTCTAATTACCGTTCGCCGAAATGGCGACTACAAGGTTCACCGAAGCGACACAACCAAGCAGTAGCGAGTTCAGCGTCGGACCGCTCGAACTGCGTCCCGAGGAGCGGACCGCTCTCGTCGAGGGCGTACGTATTGACCTGACGGTGCGCGAGTTTGAAGTTCTCGCAGCGCTTGCCGAGCGGCCTGACCGTGTCGTTACGCGTGAAGGGATCTACGACCGTGTTTGGGGAGGCCAGATGCCGCATCGTGACCGCGGCGTTGATGTGCATGTCCGTCGCCTGCGCGTAAAGCTTTCAGCAGCAGCACCACAATGGTCCTTCGTGCACACGCATTTCGGGGTTGGCTATCGGCTTGCTCCTGAGCACTTGGAACAAGATCTGCTCGAGCAGGTCGCCTAATGATTTTTACAAGGGCAACACGACTCCTTCACAACCTGCGATCGGATCGCAGTAATTCTTAAGTCACCCGGTACTTCTCTCCGAGATTTATTGGCCAGTCGGTTCATCTACACAAAGGAGCTTCAATAATCATGCGTCGCAACCACCTCACCATCGCAGCAGCGTCATGTGTCGCCGCGATGGCACTCACGCCGGCTATCGCATCCGCGAAGCCAACAATCACTATCAGCGGCTCAACCTCGGTTGCACCACTTACCGGCAAGCTGCTGCCTAAGTACCTCGCAAAGGGGCAGGCGGGCTACAACAAGGCCAAGTTCGTTATTTACCAAGGTGGTTCCGACATCGGTGTTGCCGACGTTGCCGCAAGCCGGTCGGTAATGGGTGAGGCATCGCGTGACCCGAAGGCAACAGATCCAGGTGGACTTGTTTGGAACAAGATTGCCCGTGACGCGATCTGCCTTATCACCAACTCAGACAACCCAGTTAGCAACCTGACCGCGGCACAGGTAACCGCGATCTTCACCGGCTCGACGACCAACTGGAGCAGCGCGCTCGGTGGGTCGACCAAGACTGGTCCTATCTCGCTTGTAGTCAGGACGGCAGCCTCGGGAACGCAGGATGCCTTCGCGAAGCTGTTCGGTGTGTCTACCGTTGCCGCCTCGGCAGCCCAGAAGGCTTCTAACGGTCTGATCCAGCAGTCAGTCAAGAGCGACCCGAACGCAATCGGCTATGTCTCCGAGGCATTCACCAGCGGTACGAACGTCGCCAAGTACAAGGGTGTTTCTTGCACGCTGATCAACGCCAAGTCAAACGCCTATCCGGCGGTCCGTAACTTCTGGTACATCACCAAGGGTGCACCGACAACTGAGGCAGCCCGCTTCATCAATTGGGTAAAGACCAGCCCGGCCGCGAAGACAATCATCGCATCTGGTTGGGTTCCGCTGAGCTAACTAAGTGGAGAGGTCTGTTAAAGACGCTGGCGGCGGGCAATCGCCCGCCGCAAAGATGGAGAAGCGCGCCGAGTATTCGCTCGGCGCGCTTTCTTCATTAACGCTTGTGCTGATCGCCGCGATGGTGATCTATGTACTTAGCAAGGGGTGGCCATCGTTTGCGCACAATGGGCTCTCCTGGTTTGGATCGAGTGGAAATGTTGACCAGCAGCTCAGCGAGATCTTTAATTCGCCAGCAAACCCGAAGTACTACGTCTACAAGATCGGTACCTGGCCGCTGCTCTACGCGACGCTGCTTACAACCGGCCTTGCGGTGTTGATCGGAATCGTCGTAGCGACGCTTGCCGCGGTGTTTATCGTCGAATTTGCGCCTGAGTCAGTTAAGCGGATTGTCAGCCCTGTTATCCGCATGCTCGCAGCTGTCCCGTCGGTTATTTACGGCCTGATTGGGATTCTCGTACTCGTACCATTCGTCGGGAATGAGATAGTTAGCGGTGGTCGCAAGCAGTCGGTTGCCGGCGTCGTCCAGCTCTCAGGTGCGTCGCTAATTGTTGCCGTAGTGATTCTGACGATCATGATCTGCCCGATAATGATCGCGATCGTTGCCGACGCGTTACGAGCCGTTCCACGCGGCTGGACTGAGGGCGCGACGGCGCTTGGCGCGAATCGCTGGCGCGTGATGTGGACTGTTTCGGTGCGGGCTGCGCGGCCCGCAATCATTGCCGCGGCTGTGATCGCGGCTGCCCGCGCAATCGGCGAAGGAATCATGCTCGCGATGGTCTCCGGATCTGTTGGTTTTGCGCCCAACCCACTCGATGGATTGACATTCTGGTTTGAGCCTCTTCGCCCATACGCTGCGACGATTGTTGACAACGCTGAAGGTCTGTCGGTCAAGCCGTTTGGTCAGACGATGTACGCAATAGCCAGCGTTCTGCTGATAACAGCACTGGCGCTGTCGCTCGGCGGCGCAGCTGCCAAACGGCCACTTCGTAAGTACGGGGTTCGGCTTTGAGTACAACTGCTCGCAACCCAGGCCCGCAGATTGTTCATAAGCGTGGCCGCGATTCCGTCTCAAACTGGCGGCTGATTGACCGGCTTGCGCTCTACGCCTGCTGGGCGGTCGGAATTGGTCTGTGCACGGTCGCGGCAGCGCTGATCGGCTACATGTGCTTCCGTGGGATTCAGTACATGGATCTCAGCCTGCTCGTCACCAATCCAGCCGTTGGTGCTAGCCAGGCCGACTCGGGCGGATTCCTCTCGCCAATCATCGGGACATTCCTGCTGACGCTGATCGGCACCGTTATTGCGCTGCCGTTTGCGGTTGGCGCGGCAATCTGGATCGTTGAGTACGGCCGGCCATCATGGCTTGCCCGCGCAGTCGAGTCAGCGATTGAGGTTGTCGCAGGAACGCCAAGCATCGTGCTCGCAATCTTCGGACTGCTGCTGTTTAGCGGATCAATTTTCGAGCCGCTCTCGTTCGCAGCTGACAACGGCGCAGTCGTCGGCAAATCCTTCCTGACAGCCGGGGCAATGATGTCGCTGATTGCGGTGCCGTTGATTTTCACTTCGACGCGCGAAGCACTGATGCAGATCCCCGCTCAGGTGCGTGAGGCCTCCTACGCTCTCGGCAAGACAAAGTGGGCGACGATCCGCAGGGTCCTAATTCCATCAGTCCGGCCGGGAATCTTTACCGGTACGGCGCTGGGAATGGGCAGGATCGCCGGCGATACGGCGATCGTCGTCGTCCTGCTCGGTGCAACCCTAACCCTCGAGCCGCAGGGAGATATCCCACTGATCAAGACACTGCGAGGCTCCGGCAGCACGCTGACCTCCTACGTCTACAACAACAGCCCTGCCGGTGAGGGAAATGCCCCTCAGAAGGCATACGCCGCGGCATTTGTCTTGCTGATCCTGATTCTGATTCTAAACTTTGGAATTGACAAACTCGCCCGTCGCTCAAAGAAGGAGTCAGTATGAGTTTTGCACCAGTGCCACCTCCGATTCGCAGAATTGATCCTGATGCACCAGCAACGATTGCCCGACCGGGCAGCAATGGAGTTGCTGGCGCCGCCGCGGCGATCCAAGAGGCAGTCGCCGAGCGACCGGGCACTAAGGGTGAGCGGATGCGGATCAACGATCTCTCGATTGCTTACGGAACGAAACTCGCTGTTCGCGAGGTAACGCTGCCGGTCCGGGAGCATGAAGTACTAGCTCTGATCGGACCATCCGGTTGCGGTAAGACGACGCTACTTCGTTCACTTAACCGGCTGACTGAACTTACGGCAACTGCTGTTTCAACTGGTGAGATTCTGCTCGATGGGCAGAGCACTCACGAACTTGAGGCTACCGACCTGAGGCGGCGCGTTTCAATGGTCTTCCAGCAGCCGAACCCGTTCCCGATGAGCATCTTTGACAATGTCGCTTTCGCGATCCGTGAACAGGCAAGCCGCAAGCCGGGCAAGGCGGTCCTTGAGCCCCTGGTTCGCGACGCTCTTGAGCGTGCAGGCCTTTGGGACGAGGTTGGCGACAATCTCGACCACCCGGCGCTGCGTCTCTCCGGCGGCCAGCAGCAGCGACTCTGCATTGCCCGTGCGCTGGCTGCCAAGCCCGAGGTCCTGCTGCTCGATGAGCCCTGCTCGGCGCTCGACCCGAAGTCAACCGAAATCATCGAGGATCTAATTGTCAAGTTGAAGGAGCAGGTGGCGATCGTGATCGTCACCCACAATCTCCAGCAGGCACAGCGTGTGAGCGACTATGTCGCCTTCATGTACCTCGGTGATCTGGTCGAGTATGGCCCTGTTGATCAGGTCTTCAACGCACCGCTCGCTGAGCGGACGAAGAACTATGTTGCGGGAACATTCGGCTAATGAGGCTGCTGCTTTCACTTGCTGCGATTGGTTTGATCGCTGCGACGCTTTCTGCCTGCGAGAGCACGCAGGATAAGGCGGCGAAGATTCAGAAAATCAATGCCGCCAAGGAGAAGATTGCAGCGCTGCCGCTGACGGTAAAGAGGGTTGATCCGCGGATCAAGGTTGTTGGAACGGTGCTGCTTCACAATAAGAATGCAGGCGCGGTTGTCGTGACTATGCGCAATACCTCGAACACGGCGATCGCCGACATTCCAATTGCTGTCAATCTCTACAGCGGGTCAAAGCAGACGGCAACCAATACGACGCCCGGTAACGACCATTGGCTCAACCATATTCCGCTGGTGAGGGCAGGTCAGACAGTTGATTGGGTCGAGGACCAGTTTGATCCTGAGCCGATTGCCAAACGAGCGACCGTCCGTGTTGGTGTTGGGAAGAGCGAAAAATCACCTCTGCCTGATGCGACAATCACTAGCTCAAAGTTTTTCGCCGACCCGATAAGCGGGACATCGTTGACTGGCAAGGTCAGTAATAACTCGACTGTCCTGCAGGTTAGGCCGGTCGTCTACTCGGTTGGCCGTCGGGGTGGTCAGGTTGTCGCCGCCGGTCGTGGAGTGCTCGAAAAGCTGCTGCCAAAGGGTGGCAAGCCATCTGGCTTTTCACTCTTCTACGTCGGTGCAGACCCGAAGGGGCTGCAACTGACGAGCTTTGTGCCACCAATTCCACCATCGGTCAAGTAAGGAGTCTGGAATGGATCAGATCACGCAGGAATTCCAAACCGCAGTCAACGCTCCAGTTGCTGCCAGCGCGGAAGTAACGACCTGTCGAACATGTGCGGCAAGCATTGCCCTTGACCAGCGCTACTGCCTCAGCTGTGGTGAGCGACGCGCCGACTCGCGCGTGCCGTTTGCGAAGACGCTAGGCGCGCCGCCAGCAGCCGCGACAGCAGCTACAGCTCCGGTTGCTGCCAAGGCTGCCATCAGCCCAGGGCTTGCGGCTGCAGTCGTCTGCCTTGCCGTTCTGTTCCTCGGCACGGGCGTACTTGTTGGCCGCTCGGCCGGCAACGGAAATGCTCCTGTTGCTGCAGCCGCACCGCAGGTGATTACGGTTCCTGCCGGCGGCGCAACCGCTGACACCGCAGCGGGCGGCGCGGCGGCCGGGAAGACGAAGGGCAAGGCAAAGGCTGCGGCAACTGCCGACAAGCCAACAGGGCCAGCTCCCGTTGCGACAGCTGCCGATAAGGCTGCGGTTGCGAAATCGGACAAATGCTCTACGCCCGAGGAGTGCTCAAAGGCATCGCTGAAGATTCCGAACAAGGTCGTTACCTCCGGTAAACAAGTTGCACCTGATGGCAAGCCTGCCGGTGGCGGCACTGCGCCAACTGGAACATTCGGTTAAGGGAAGGTCATAAAGCCGTTGACCAGCAGCTCAACCCCCCAACCCGATTCGCCGGGCCCTGCCGGGTCCTGTCGCACTTGCGCTGCGCCACTTGAGTCCTCACAGCGTTACTGCCTGAACTGCGGCGCGCGGCTGAGGGCTCCGCGGGTTGAGGCGGGGCCGGTTCTGGCTGCGCTGGCAACCGCTTCGTTGGCAGCCGACTATGAGGGTAGCCTGCCGCCGGTCGAGGCTCCGAGTGAGCCGCCCGTTGGCGACCCAGATCCGGGCGCGGGAGCAGTTGGGGCGTCCGCTGGTGGGCCGATGACGCTTGCTGCAGCCTTTGCCTCGCGGCCGGTCGCAGCCGCGGGATTGGGACTGCTGATGCTCGGCGCGATTCTCGGCTCGGCATTTGGCCCGCCGTCAGCCGACACACTTGCTGCCCAGCGCAAGGTGATCATCGTTCAGGCTGCCGGTGCTCCTGCGGTCGGGCCAGCCGCTGATCCCGTGGTCGCAGATCCGGGGACAACACCGGCTCCGCTGCCAGCAGCACCGCTCGCGCCAGCCGCTCCGCTGCCAGCAGCGCCGACAGATCCAGGCGTTACCGACCCGGGGCCCGGACCAGATGTCGTCGTTCCGCCGACTGATCCTTCGCTTAAGCATCTGGTTGTCGTCATGCTGCCCGGTGGCGTTGCTGGGCAGTCGCTTGTTGCTGCGAGCACTGCCAAGGTCGCCCGCCCGCGTGCAACTGCAGCGTCGGTTGACTACAAGACAGCATTTGATGGCATTCGCAAGCAGGGGTTCCTGCTGAAGGGCTTCCGTCAGGTATCTGCCAGTGGGGTCGCTAACCGGATTGCTTTGCTTAGCGGAATTACGCCAACCGCAGCGATGGAAGCCGGCTGCACGGGCCCGCTGGCACTTGCGTCAGCAGCTGATGGCTGCGTGGTTCCACCGAGCTCCAGCGCCGACGCAACCGATTTGATCAACCTTGTATCCCCGCTGTCGGGCACCGTGGATGGAGGGACAAGGGCTTATGTAGAGACTCCTGAAGACGACGCCTATACGGATCTCTGCAGTCCCTTGGAGATTGGCAAGCCTGCACCGGTTTGGTCCGACGGAACTCCACCTGCGCAGGACAATCCGTTGCAGTGGTTCCAGGGCATAACCAAGACGCTTCCATCTGCGGGTAGCTGGGATCCATCCCGCTCAGCGCTCTGTTTTGTCAAGGGTTCCCACGAAGGTTCAACGAGACCAATCTCGATGCTTGGCGCTGATCTGACAAAGGCTGCGAGCGAGGATGCTGCACAGATTGATCCGTCGCTGCCGAGCGCCTTCCCGATGGTCACCCTGATCATCCCATCACGCTGCCGCACCGATGCGACGCTCACCTGCCCGGATGGCAAGACGCACGGAGGGCCTGAGGCACTCAAGTCATTCCTCGACAAGACGATCGGCACCACGCTCGCGGGCTCGACGATCTTTAAGAAGGATGGCGCGGCGTTCGTGATGTGGGACAAGGCGCCAAAGGCAGCCCGCCACGGCCACAAGGCAGCAATAAGCACTCAGCCAGCGGTTGGAGCGCTGGTGCTCTCGCCGTTCACGAAGGCCGGTGGTTCGAACACGACCGCCTACGACACTTATGGACTGCTACTTACG
>Ga0194043_1001760_pt1 | contig 12105 bp, 9 predicted proteins | sample JunL4415m_MetaG_FD_161274 | JGI IMG/M metagenome (GOLD analysis project Ga0194043, IMG submission 161274) | Anoxic zone freshwater microbial communities from boreal shield lake in IISD Experimental Lakes Area, Ontario, Canada - Jun2016-L442-15m | ecosystem: Environmental > Aquatic > Freshwater >...
GCAGCGGGTGATACTCTTGCGGCGGGTCGCGGCCGCGGTGGCATATGGTCATCGGATGGGCGTGGTGCACCGTGATCTCAAGCCCGGCAACATCCTCGTGGGCAGCGACGGTGAGCCGAAGGTGATCGACTTTGGCGTGGCGAGATCGACCGACGCCGATCTCGCGGTGGCGACGATTCAGAACGACGCTGGGCAGATCGTCGGCACGCTTCGCTACATGAGTCCCGAACAGTTTGACGAAGATGCGTCAAGAATCGATGCCTGGACCGACGTGCATGGGCTCGGTCTGGTGATGCACGAGCTTCTGACGGGCGACCTGCCATTTGACGTGCGGGGCAAGCCGCTTATCGTGGCGGCGCGGATCATTCGCGAGCAGGAGCCGCGGGCGCTGGCGACTGTGTCGCGGGCACTGGCGACTGCGCCGGGCGTGGATCGGGCGGAGGCAAGACAACTGGCTGCTGTTACCGAAAAATGTCTGCAGAAACTCCCCGGCGATCGCTATGCAACGGCAACGGACCTTGAGGCGGAACTAGCCCGCTGGCTGGCGGGTGAGCCGGTGCTTGCGCGGCCTGCGACGGTCCTCGAGCGGGCGGTGCGTTGGGGGCGGCGTCATCGGTGGCCGGTCGCGGCTGCGGCCATTCTGTGTGCGGCCGGACTGGCGACAGTCTTTTCCTCGATCCGTGCGAGCCACCAGGAGCGAATGGCGGCGTTTCATCGGGCCGCCGAGCAGGAGGAGTCTTACTATTCGTCGCTGCAGCGGGCAGCAGAGGCGGTCGGCCGCAGGAATATCCGCGTGGCAGCGAGTCTGCTGGCGCGGGCGCAGGCGCTCGGCCCAGTTGTTATCGGGCAGCCGGTGGAGCTCGACTGCCTGGCCGCCAGCATGGACGATTCGATTGCGGCGGTGGGCGGCCAGACGGCAATCTTGCGGGCGGTGGCCGCAACGCCAGATGGATCAGGGTTAATCATTGGGGCTGACGACGGCACTGCCCGGCTCTGGGCGATCGATGACGAGGGCACCTACCGTGAGCAGCGATTGCTCAGTGGGCATACCGCACCAATCTGGTCAGCAGCATTCTCACCCGCTGGACGGTGGGCTGCGACGGCCGCAGAGAACGGTCAGGCGATCGTCTGGGATATCGCCTCTGGAAAATCGGTTGGCGAGCTGCTCGGGCATACCGGTGCGATTTATGGCATTGGTTTTTCTCCTCACGGCCGACTGATCGCTACCGCCTCCGGGGATGGCACGGTGGGCCTGTGGGATGCAGAGTCGCTCACGCGGCGATCGGTCCTCACGCCAGGGTGGCGGCCGGGATCGCGGGATCGCAATGTCTATGGCGTTGCGTTTGCACCGTTAGGGAACCGACTGGCCGCCGCCTGTGGCGACGGGCAGATTCGGCTCTGGGATCTTGCCACTGGCGAGCCGCTGCCGGAGTTGCGGGGCCATACTCGGCGGGTGTTTTCCGTTGGCTTCTCACCCGATGGGAGTCGGGTCGCCTCGGCAGCAGAGGACGGCACAGCCCGGATCTGGAATCTGGATGGGAGCGGCAGGGTCAAATCGCTGCGGCATCCCTTGCGAGTCAACGGCATCGCCTGGTCAGCCGATGGCTTGCGGCTGGCGACGGTATCGGCCGATGCGATCCTACGGCTCTGGAATCCAACGGATGGTCGGCTCGATCGCGAACTGGTCGGCCATCGCGATGCGGTCTGGTCGGTGACGCGGCTCTCAGCAAATCGGTTTGCGACGGCATCTTCAGACACCAGCTGCCGGGTGTGGCAGCCTGATCTCCGCGGTGAGCCAGTGATGGAGTGCGGCAGTCGTGATGGCGGCGGCGTGCGGGGCGTGGCCTGTTCGTCTGATGGTCAGTTGTTGGCGACTGCCACGGCGGATGGAGGCGTACGGCTCTGGAATCTGACGACATGCACGGTCGTCCGCGAGTTGCCGGAGCTGAAGACCCGTGTGAATGGTGTCGACTTTTCTCCGTCAGGTGACCGATTGGCAGCGGCCTGTCACGATGGCTCGGTCCGCGTGCATCGCGTCGCTGATGGGGTGGAGCAGGCCAGACTCGACGGCCACACGGGGCCGGTGTACGCGGCGGTCTTTTCTCCCGACGGCCTGCGGCTGGCCACCGCTGGAGTGGAGCAGGCAGAGCGGGTAGAGCCTGGGTCAGCCGTGAATGCCTTGGGTAGCAATGTGTCGCAGCGGACCGCGAGCCGCGAACCGGGCATGGTGCGGATCCGGACGCTTGCGGCCCAGAAAGCTGGCGCCGGCCTGCTACTGCCGCATCCCGCGCGGGCTCATGCCGCTGCCTGGTCGCCAGATGGCCGTCGGCTGGCGACCGCCTGTTCGGATGGCGTGCTCCGAATCTGGGAGACGACCGGCGGCCACCTTCTGCACACCTGCACAGGTCATTCGGCTGCCGTAAACTGGGTAGCATTTGCCCGGGACGGCAGTCGACTGGCAACCGCTTCATCCGACGGCACGGTGCGGCTTTGGAACCCGCAAACGGGGGCGTCGCTTGAGGAGCTTATCGGCCCGGTGGGCCAGGTCTGGAAGGTGGCGTTTTCACCGGATGGATCGCGAGTGGCGGGGGTCGGCGCCGATGGCTGTCTCTATCTGTGGCATGCGGTCACAGGCCGGCAACTCTTGGCGCTTGATGGCCACGACGGGCAGGCCTGGGGCGTGGCCTTCGCGCCAGACGGCCGCAGCATTGTGACGGGCTCCGACGACGGCACAGCCCGTCTTTGGGGCGTCTCACCCGCAGAAATCCACCAGCGGCGAACAGCACTGGGTATGGAATGAGAGACCTGCCGATTCCTTTCGGCGCGGCAGTTCCTATTCCCTGTGGGATAAGTTTTCTAACTTGTCCTCTTCACGCAAGTTGGAAAACTTGCCCCTACCAGGGCGAGTCTGGGCGTGGCTCAACCCCGTGGGATGCCGAGTTCGCGGCAGACTTGCTCAGTGATCGTCTTGACGAGCTTTTCGATGTCGGTGCTCGTGCCGGCGGCCGGCGCGGAGGCTCGCTCTTGCTGCGATGGGGCCTGGAATGCCCGCCGGGCGACGCCGGCCTTTTCCCAGTGCCCGCAGAAGACCGCGTTATCGCGAATCTGATCGTCGTTCATGTTCATCGCCAGCCGGGCGTCGCCGAAGCCCCAGGTCTGTTTTGCCTCCAGCAGCGACCGCGTCTGGGGCCCCGTCAGGTAATGAACGCCGCCAAGCTGCTTCGCTAGGATGAGAATCCGACAGTAAGCGTCAAGAATTTCCGTCCACCAGTAGGCCTGCTCGATCGTCTCCCCAAAGCTGACCACGCCGTGGTTGGCCAGAATGATCACGCTTGAGTGCTTCACAACCTCGAGCACCGTGTCGGCGAATTTCTGAGTGCCGGGCGTCTCGTAAACGGTGGTCGGCACGTCGCCCAGGAAGATCTCTACCTCCGGCAACACTGCCTGCGGAATCGGCTCACGGGCGACGGCGAAGGCTGTCGCATGCGGCGGATGGCAGTGCACGACGCTGTTCACGTCGGGCCGCTCTTTCATGATCGTCAGGTGGAGCAGGATCTCGCTCGATCGCTTTCGCTTGCCCTGGAGATGATTGCCATCCATGTCGACGATGCAGAGATCGGAAGGCTTCATGAAGCCCTTTGACATCAGTGTCGGCGTGCAGAGCACCTTGTTGGGCCCCAGCCGATACGAAATATTGCCGTCGTTGCCGGCCGCGAAACCCTTGTTGTAGATCCGGCGGCCGATCTCACAGATCTCGTCCTTGATCTGTGAGAGCGACTTCGTTTTTGATTTTGACTTCTTGGCCATGTCTGGTTCCTCGTGTGCGACTCCTCGCTGCTCGATCCTGGGGGGCTGATGCAGCCTGCCGACCCATCCTCTACCTTATGCGGGCCGGGCTGTTTCAGCCGCTTCGGGCACTTCGGCAATCAAGAGCTTGGCGTTTGCCTTCGCGACGACCGTTCGCCAGTTCTGCGGCAGGCCGGCATCGCTGACAAGGATATCGATCGCGTCGAGCCCGGAAACGAGCGTCAGGCTCTTGCGGCCAAATTTGGAACTATCGGCGACGACCATCACACGGCTAGCGGCCTTGAGCATCGCCTGCTCGGTCTCTGCCAGCAGCAAATGGGCGTTGAAGAGGCCCTCTTCGGCAATGCCGGCGGCAGAGAGCACAGTTGTTGTGACATGCAGCCGACTGAGCAGTTCATTGGCATAGGGGCCAAGACAGACTCCCGTCCGCGGCGAGACATAACCGCCCAAGAGTACGAGATCGGTGCGGGCCTCAGAGGCGAAGAGATTGGCAACAGGCAGACTATTGGTGACAACTTGGAGCGACCGGCCGACGAGCAGGCGGGCCACCTCGTAGGTGGTCGTGCCACCGTCGAGCAGCACGGTCTCGCCATCTTCGATCACGGCCGCGGCCGTCGCGGCAATCGCCCGCTTGGCCGCCCAGTGGGCTGGCTGCCGCTCGTCAAACTCCATTAGCCGGGGCATGCCGCCGGAATAGAGCACTCCACCGTGCGTCCGCTTGACAGAGCCCTGCTCCTCAAGAGCGTCGAGATCGCGGCGGATCGTCGACTCAGAGACGGCGATTTCGCGGACGAGTTCTTCGAGTGCCGCAAACCCACGGATGCGGATGATGTCGAGCAACCTGCTGCGTCGTTCATTGTTTTGCACGGTTGACGCTCCTGACGCGCCGCGATTATAACCGAGAAATGGCCGGAAGCAATCAGAACTGTGCGCAAAAGGTTGCGCGATATGACAGAATTCGGGCATGACGCTGCCGCTTCGATTCATCTGTTGTGACGTCTCAAATGCGGGCAGCGGTGGCGGGGGGGTCTGTTTACAGCCTGTTTCGCTGTCTGAGGCGGCGGATCGTGCGGCAGTGATCAGATTAGCGGAGCAGTGTAGGTTGGGCGATCCGATCCATGCGGGCCACTTTGCCCCGATCGGACTGTTGGCCGAATTGATCAGCCGGCCGGGACGCACCGTGCATGCCTGGCTGGCCTGGCCCGCAGGATACCGGGAGGCCGCGGCAGACTGCCCGCTGGGGCTAGTCGCCCTGGTTGCAGCCGGGCCGGCTGCGTCGCCGCGGTGTTCAATTGCATGGCTACTCGTTGATCCCGCGGCCCGACGACGGGGTGTGGCGAAGGCGCTTGTCAGCGCGGCAGTCGCCCAGGCGGCGTTGCTTGGCGCGACACAGGTCTTCGCCGAGACGCACGCTGAGTGGACCGTTGCAGCAGCCTTCTGGCAGGCGGTCGGATTCAAAGGAGTCTGACCCCCTTTACACCTCAGGCGGTGCCGAGGCCTTCCATCCGCCGCCAGGCGCTCATCTGGCCGAGGTGCATCATCAGGTGGCCGCCACAATAAAATGTCTGCACCGAACCGAGCGTCGGAAAGAGGTCTTTCATCCGGCCCTCGGCAGGATTCGGCTGCTCAAACGTCGCGTTGGGCGTGGCCCGCAGCGCACCGACCAGCATCCGCTGGCTTTCGAAGAAAAACACCGTGATCTCGTCCATCGAAGGATAGAGATCGCCGTCCTCGTCGTCGCGGCAGCTGGCGTCTTTCGAGAAGCAGTCGTCGAAGTGCGGCGGTATGGCCGGGCACGGGTGGCCGATCTGCTGCAGCACCTTTGGGGCATAGAGGCTCAAGTGGCCGTAAATAAATGCGGGGTGATTCGAATCGACGACCATGCCGCCCGGCCGCGCGAAGCGGGCAAACCGCTCAGCCGGTACCTCCTTGAGCAGCCGCTCCGCGTAGCCGACCGAGAGATTAAGCGTGTCGGCGATGATGTTGCCAAGCGAGCGTGACATGAGTGGCTTCCTCTGATGGGTTCTTGTGGGGCGTGGACGGGTTATGGGTCAGGGCAGGGTGCCGGCGGCGATCTGGTTGATCGCCTCGGGCAGGGTTTCGCATTCGCTGGCAAAGACGCGGCTGGCGAGCGATTCGGCCGTGTCGTCGCGGAGCACCGGCACGGTCTGTTGCAGCAGAATTCGGCCGTGGTCGTATTCATTGTCGACCAGATGCACTGTGCAGCCGGAGACCGTGCAGCCGCGCTGGATAACCGCCCGGTGGACGTGCATCCCATGAAAGCCCTTGCCCCCAAAGGCGGGCAGGAGCGCCGGATGGATGTTGATCACGCGGCCAGTAAAGTCGGCGGGAATCTGCACCAGATGCAGAAAGCCCGCCATCACGACGAGATCGGGCTGGATCGTCCGGCAAGCGTCGAAGATCGCACTGCTCCAGTCGGCGCGGCCTCTGCCTGTTGGGGTCAGGACCGTCACGGGGATACCAGCTCGCTCTGCGATTCCCACGCCGCGGACATCCTCCCGGCTTGAGACCACCATCTCGACCGTCGCCGCCAGCCGGCCGGCTGCGATCCAGTCGAGCAGGTTTTCAAGGGTTCGCCCTGAGCCGGAAAGCAGCACCGCCAGGCGGAGTTTCTTCCGTGGCAAAGTGGTAGCCTCTGGAGGAGTCACGATTTGCCTCCAGCCCGCTTCAGCGAGATCGTCAGGATCCGACCATCAACGTCGAGCGTCTCGCTCGTGCTACCTGGCAACGGGCCAAACGTTGCCGTCGTAGCGAGTGTTTCAGACGCCACGTAATTCAAGTGTTCTTCGATTGCAGCCCGGAGTTCGGCCGACTCAGTCTCAAAGGCGAGTGTGATCCGATCGGTGAAATCCAGGTCGAGCTTCTTCCGCTGCGACTGAACCGCATGCACTACCTCGCGGACAAGACCCTCAGCGATCAGCTTGGGAGTGAGTTGGCTGGCCACCACCACGACAGCCCGCGGGCCCTCAGCGGCCGCCCAGCCCTCTTTGGCCGTGGTGCGGATCATCACATCGTCTTTCTCGATCACCACTTCGCCACCACCGGCCAATGGGATTGTCGCCCGGCCGTTGCGATTGAGCGCTAGAAGCAGTGCCGAGGCATCGGCCTTCGTGATCGCATCGCGGGCCTTGGGGAGATCTTTGCCCAGGCGTGGGCCCAGCTTCTTAAGATCAGGCAGAACAGCCCGCGTGATGTAGCGGTCAGGCTCGCGGCAGATCTCAAACTGCTTCACGTTGAGTTCGTCGCAGACAAGATCCGCATGGGCCTCAAGCCAGGTGGCATCGGCTCCGTCGCCTGCACCAGCGTCGGCCAGGATCACCTCCACCTTTGAAAGCGGCTGCCGTACCTTCAGCTTCTCAGTTGCCCGCGCAGCCCGTCCGAGCGACGACACATCCCGGACAAGCGTCATGCGGCGGACTAAGTCGCGGTCGATCAGCGCCTCGATACCGGTGGGGTAGAGTGTGAGATGCACGCTCTCCGGCACTCTGCTGCCGCCGAATGCCGCCACCGCGAGATTCTGCCAGATCGCTTCGCTGACAAACGGCACGAAGGGGGCGGCAAGACGAACGATTGAGAGCAGCGTCTCATAGAGCGTCCAATAGGCGTCGAGTTTGTCGGCGTTGCCCTCGGGACCGGTGTCGGCCCGGCCCGCTGACCAAAATCGGTCGCGGCTGCGGCGGACAAACCAGTTGCTGACCGCATCGACGAGCGTGGAGATTTCGCCGGCCGCCCCAAAATGATCGTAGCGATCCATCTTTTCAACAACCGCCGCAGCCGTGGCATTGAGTTCGGAGAGCATCCACCGGTCGAGTTCACCACGCTTGGCCACCGGCCGGTAGCCGCGGGCCTTTTCGAGATCGGCATGGTCGAGCGAGCCGGGCGCATCGAGGGCGGCGGCGGGGTCAAAGCCGTCGATCCGCGCGTAGATCACGAAGAAACTGTAGACGTTCCAGAGCCGCAGCAAAAACTCCGGCACGCTCTCGCGAATCGCCCGCTCGTTGTAGCGGATGCTCGTCCACGGGGGCTGACCGGCGAGGAAGAACCAGCGGAGGGCATCGGCGCCGTAGGTGTCGAAGATGACCGCCGGCTCCTTGTAGTTGCGCTTGCTCTTGCTCATCTTCTGGCCGTCTTCACCGAGCATGTGACCAAGCACGATGCAGGTCCGAAACGGATGCGGATACTCTGGTTCCGGGGCGCTGGCACCGGCTGGCAGAGCCAGCTTTGGGCCGTCGCCGAAGAGCAGTGTGCTGATCGCCAGCTGGCTATAAAACCAGCCGCGGGTCTGGTCGATTGCCTCAGAGATAAAGTCGGCAGGAAACTGAGCCTGGAATTCCTGCTGCCCGGTGTGCGGCCAGCCCCACTGGGCAAACGGCATTGCGCCCGAATCAAACCAGCAGTCGATCACCTCTGGCACCCGTCGCATCCGCGCGCCTGCCGCAAACGGTGAGTCGTAGGTGACAGCGTCGATGTATGGCTTGTGAACCCGCAAGTCGTCGGAGAGCGTGGGCTTGGCGGCCTTTGCCTTATCAAAGACATCAGTGCCTTGCACTCCCGGCTTCGCCAGCAGCGCCGCATACGAGGGGACCGCCTCGGCCTGATCGGTCTGCTCACACTTCCAGATCGGCAGCGGCGTGCCCCAGTAGCGTTCACGGGAGAGGGCCCAGTCGACGTTGGTTTCAAGGAAGTTGCCAAAGCGGCCGTCCTTGATGTGTTCCGGCAGCCAGTCGATGCGGGCATTGTTGGCGAGCATCTGCTCACGGAACTGGCTCGTGCGGATAAACCAGCTCCGCCGGGGATACTGGATGAGCGGATCGTTTTCAGCCCGCCAGCAAAACGGGTAGTCATGCACAACCTGCTCCTGGTGCACGAGCAGGTGACGGGCCCGCAGGTCGCGGGTGATGTCCCGATCGCAGTCCTTCACAAATCGTCCGCTCCCCATCGGAAAGGCATCGGTAAATGTGCCGTCGGGGGCAACAGAGTTGATGAGCGCGGGCCCCTGGCCCTCGACAAACCGCGTTTGCTCGGCGATCAGCACCGTGTAGTCGACCTCACCGAAGGCGGGCGCGATGTGAACGATGCCGGTGCCGGAACTGGTGGTCACAAAGTCGGCAGCCACCACCCGCCAGGCCGGCGAGGCCGTGCCGCCAGCGCGGAGTGGGGCCACATCCGCGGGGCCAGCCAGACGAAACGTATCAAACGGGGGCAGGTAGGAGCGGCCAACGAGCGCAGAGCCCGGCAGTCGTTCCACCACGCCGAATTCCTTCTTGAGCTTCTCACCGAAAGATGCGGCGAGTGGCTCGGCGACGATGTATTCGGGGGCGTCGGCCAGACCGGTCTCCCGCAGGACGACGTAGTCGAGATCGGCCTTCACCGCCGCAAACTGGTTAGAGGGGAGCGTCCAGGGCGTGGTTGTCCAGGCCACGAGGCTGCGGCGGGTGGCAGTGCCGGCCGAGTCAAGCAGTGGAAAGGCGACGTAGACACTCGGATCCTGTACCTCCCGATAGCCCTGGCCCACCTCGCCGCTGGAAAGCGCGGTGCCCCCTTGCGCCCACCACCAGACGATCTTATGCCCTTGGTAGAGGAGGCCGCGGTTGTAGAGCTCGGCCAGCGACCACCAGACGCTTTCGACGTAGCTCTGCTGGTAGGTCACATAGGCGGCGGAGAGGTCGATCCAGAAGCCGATGCGTTCGGTCAGCGACTCCCACTCTTTCATATACCGCCAGACCGATTCCTGGCACTTGTGGATGAACGGCTCAACACCGTAGGCCTCGATATCGGCCTTCGAATGGATGCCCAGCTCCTTGCAGACCTCCACCTCGACCGGCAGGCCGTGGGTATCCCAGCCCGCCTTCCGCTCGCAGTATTCCCCCCGCATCGTGCGGTAGCGGGGATAGAGATCTTTGATCGCCCGCGTCAGGCAGTGGCCTGGATGAGGCATGCCGTTGGCTGTGGGTGGGCCTTCGAAGAAGACGAATCGCTTTGCGCCACGCCGCTGTTGGAGCGACTTTTGATAGATGCCGCGGTCGCGCCAGAGCGTTGCGATTACCGCTTCGATGGCAGGAAAGTCGGGCTTGCCGCGAACGGGATCAAACATGGGTGTCATTCTGAAAGCGGGGGCGAGGCAAAAGATTCTGATGAGCAGGTCGGCTGACGCCCGCGATTCAGCCGATGTTGCTGACCGCCGCGGTGATGATCGCGCTGAGCTTCGGCTCAGCCGATCGGGCCACGGCCAGGATCTTTTCGACCGTCGCTACCTCAAGCGCATCAGGCAGGCACATGTCTGTGATCACGGAGAGCCCAAGCACCCGCAGCCCGGCATGCACGGCCACAATCACCTCTGGCACGGTCGACATGCCGACGACGTCGGCACCGATGCCACGTAAAAACCGATATTCTGCGCGGGTCTCCAGTTGTGGGCCCGTTACCGCCACGTAGACACCGCGGTGGGCGGCAAAGTTTTCCCGACGTGCCACCTCGAGTGCTTGGTCAATCAACTCGGGCGTGTAGGGGGCCGACATGTCAGGGAACCGCGGCCCCAGCCGGTCGTCGTTGATGCCGATGAGCGGGTTGTCGTTCATCAGATTGATGTGGTCGTCAATCACCATGATGTCGCCAGTGCGAAACTGCGGGTTGAGCCCGCCGCACGCATTGGTGACGATCAGCAGGCCTGCGCCAAGAGACTTAAGCACCCGAACGGGAAACGTTATCTGCGCAGCCGGATAGCCCTCGTAGGAATGCATCCGCCCCTCCATCACCACGACCGGTACGCCGGCGAGTGTGCCACAGACGAGTTGGCCCGTATGACCGTGGGCCGTCGACTTAGCAAAGTGGGGGATCGACTCGTAGGGAATCGTGACTTTGTCGGCAAGGGCCTCGGCGGCAGCACCGAGCCCGCTACCAAGAATCAATCCCACAGCGGGCTTATGAGGCCACGCTGCGGAGATCATTGCGCAGGCTGCTAAGATTTTATCGTATTGGTCGAGCATGCTTTCCTTCAGGATGACCAAGATGACCTCTTCATAACCTATTCACGCCCGAGCAGCTCGCGAAACTCCGGGTGATCACGCAGCGAGTCTAGGTCAGGATCGACCTCGAGATGGGAGAGATCGTCGTAGCCGAGAAGGATCGCTCGCGAGAGGCAGTCGATCGCCTCGTCGGGTCGCCCGGTCCGCGCCAAGGAACAAGCGAGATTGTAGCGGGCCAGAAAGTCGTTGGGCAGCACCTCCACCAGCCGGCGGTCGAGCTCCACCGCCCGCTTGACGAGTCCCTTCTGCGAAACGAGTTCGGCCAGCACACGCAGCACTTCGACGGAGTCGTGGTTACGGGCGAGCAGACCCTCAAAGAAGTCGATATCAAAGTCGAGTTGGCTGAGCTTGCCAAACCAGTCATCCTGGGCGGCAGGTCCGGGCGTCTTGTCTTCGCGGCGTGACATCGTGGTTACTTCGAAAAAGTCTCGCTGGAAAAACCTGCTGGCAACCGAAGGCTGGATGAGTGCTTGCGACCTACTTCTTGCGGCCACCGCCCTTGCCCGGAGGCGGCGGCTCCGGGTCGGCGTCGTCAGGATGATCCCAGTCGGGATCGTTCTCCTCCTCCTCGAAGTCGTCATCGAATTCATCGTCGAAATCGTCGAAGCTTGAATCCTCATCTGCCGGGGGCTGTGCAACCACCAGATCCTCTTCGTCTCCGCTGTCTTCCTCCTCTTCAGCCGGTTCGCTGACGCACTTGATGGAACGTCCGCCACGGTCACTACCGGGTAGGGCAGGGGCCAGCGAAAGCAGACCTGCTCCTGTGGCTAAGAGGAGGCCAGTTGGCGGGCTGCACGGGAAAACGTCAAGGGGAAGAGTCAGAATCAGCATAGGGATGAGCGACTTTGGGGCAGACGTGAAGCGAAAGTGATTGAAACAATATGATACTGGCATGATACCGACGGCCCACCGAAGCAGCCTCCGATAGCCAGAGAAAACAGTTTTCGACCGGCCGCGTCAAGCCGCCGAAAGACAAATCAGGTGTGGTAATCGGCATTCAGCCGGACATATTCCGCCGTTAAATCGCTTGAATAGAACCGAATTGACGCGGAACCGGCCTGAAAATCGAGTTCGATCAGCGTTTCCCGGGAGGCCCGGATCGACTCCGAAACCGCCCCCCCGTCGAAAGCCACGGGGGCCCCATCCTGAAACAGGAGCGTCCCGTTGAGTCGCAGCAGAAGCCGGTCGGGGTCAAACTTGACGCCCGAATAGCCCGCCGCCGACACGATCCGGCCCCAGTTGGGATCAGCCC